>Ga0316205_10000941_pt1 | contig 42148 bp, 64 predicted proteins | sample 3monthpyrite_MG_FD_204941 | JGI IMG/M metagenome (GOLD analysis project Ga0316205, IMG submission 204941) | Microbial mat bacterial communities from mineral coupon in-situ incubated in ocean water Damariscotta River, Maine, United States -... | ecosystem: Environmental > Aquatic > Marine >...
TGGTTGCTGACTCATTCATAAGGAAAGCCGCCGCAATATCACGTTTTAACTCAGCCTTAGTATCCATAGAGAATTGGAAATCATAGTTTTTACCTAATTGAAAGACTCCAATATCATCCTCTTTACCAATCACAACATCAAGGTTATCAGATTCATCAATATCTTTAGCAAAAGTTCTACCATTTCTCTCATCAACTAAGATTAATGTTTTAGCCGCCGCAATAGAACCATCAGTAATTGAATGTGATAAGCTACTAAACTGTCTTAAGTCCTCGTAATAATCATCAACATAAGGTCTGTGGTAAGCATCACCAACCATATAATTCCAACCAGTATACTTAAAAGGGAGTTTATCAGTAGTGTAGGTAATAGTTTTAGGCAATATGAAATCATCTATCTGCTGTGTTACTTCCCATTTTTCTTCTCCATTAACTTTTTTAATCATAGTATAGAGTTCATATTCTTCTGTCTTATCATCTTCTAAAGACTCAAATCCAACTGGAAGTTCATATAGTGTTTCAACAATACACATACATAAGGCTCTACCACGATTATCAAGCTTAACAACAAAAGAATCTAATGGGTGATAACGAACACCATCACCTTTTACTTTCTCTACAATAACACTACCAACAACTAACTCTTGAGCAATAACCTCAAACATAGTATCTCTAATAGACTGTGAATCAATCTCTTTATTAATACTGCCAGTAGCCCTACTGATTGTTGAGTATATTGCGGCTCTAGCATCATCTTCTGCAACTTCTTCCTCAGATGCTACTTGTATATCTATTCCAGCCGCTTCTAATTGTTCTGCTGTAGGGTCTAGCCTAAATGATGAACTTGCTGGTGGGAATAAAGCCATACCAATCTTAGCTTTCAAGCTATTAACAGCTCTACCACCGAATGATTGTCCGTACTTATCTTTCATAGCATCCGTACCAGTACCATTATCTCTAATTAAATATGGCAGGGTTAACTCAGCGTTTCTAATAGCTCTATCAATAAATGGCTGTCTATCAGTAATACCATTATTGTAAAACTCTTTTGGTTCTAGTTCTTTTGCCATTATGTAATCCTTAGTGGGTTTAGAAATTCATTAGCAGATGTTGGGGTTCTATCTTCTCTTTGTACACCAGCTTGAAACTTAGCACCAGCTTCTTCAACTCTAATATCTTCTCTTTGTTTTCTAGCTTCTTCTGCCGCTCTAGCCGCCTTACGTTCTTGCTCTTCTGCCGCATCTTTGGCTTCCTTACTAGCATATAATGTACTAGCAATACCTAATACTGCCGTTATAGCTCCAAGCATCTAATTATCCTCCCCAAGTTTCCTAAGCAATAAATTAGCTAGTGTCTGCTCACCAATCATCTTCACTCTGTCAAACTCTGGCATATCTTCAAGCACCATCTTATTGTTATAGTTTTTCTTTAGGTAGTCAGCAATTTCTTCTAGTGATTGAAACTTATCCATAACGATACCTTTTTATTTTGCTACAATTATAGCATGAAAAAAGATTATTATAAACATAAGCCACCAAATTCAAAAGAATTGCAATCAATGTTCTATAGAGTAACTACTGTAGACAAGCAGACTGTAGAAGCTTTAAAGCATATATTCCTAGATGGTAATAGCAATAATGTAAGAGATGTTATGCTCAAACACACACAGTATTACCGCATTTGTTCTATGGCTAAACCAGCAATCGCTCTCTATGGCTATCACATCAACAATCCTCATAGGCACGAACACGATACAGACTATATAGTTGCTTGGATGTTGAGATATGCTAGGAATGTACTGCTAGATTATGATAATTACAACCAAAATCAAGATGAATATTACCACTTACCTAACAAATTTGTAACAAGACACAAGGAATATCTACTAACAGCACTAGAAAGAGATGCTAGGATAGTTGCTAGAAAGGCAAACGACATTGAAAGCCAAAGGAAACACTAAGCTTACTAGGATTATACTTAGGCAGAGAGAGAAAAGGATGAAAAATGAGAGTCTTACTATCCGCTATACTAATTTCAGCTACATTGTTTTCTGGTTGTAACAACAGACCATTTCAATTACCAGAGGGTCACGACCACCATAGAGATGATGCGTTCAGCTATGATGTTAAACACCCTATATTAAAACTATTCCTAAAGTATCCATTCATTGAGGCATATAATTCATTTGGTTCTAATGGTATTAAGTACCTAGAGTTTGAATCATTATTTATAGCCAATATGGTAGATGATGAATTTAAAAGAATAAATGGGCATTTTACTGCTAGCTATACTGATGCTAGAGAGTTGGCTATAGAACTATTAAAACACTACCACTGTAAAGAAGAAAAGAAGAAATTGGCTAAAGGTTTACCTATTTACAAATATTCATACAAAGAATGTAAATTATAGGCTATAATGTTAATGCCCTCCGTGGGTACTCTCACTTTTTTCTCATTGTGGTAGGTTTCTCTCATTCCTGCCACATCTCCCTAATAAAACTCAGGACAATACAATGAAATACTTAGATGAAATAACCTATCAATTAGATACTATTCCTCACATGAACGGCTATGTATATTATGCTTTCCAAGCTATGCTATTTGATATACTTGAAAATGAAAATGTTAAAGTAGATGTAGATGATGTTGTTACCAATATAGTTGCACCAGCTATCAAAACTAAGTATGGGCAAACTATTGGTGATATAACTAAGTTAGTAGATTTCAGATATAACCAACCATTTATCCCTCATGAGATGGGCGATAAGATGATAATTACTTTTAGAGTAGGGGAATAAGATGGATGATTTTCCTAACAAAATAGTTTGCAAGAGTATTAACATTGATTTTTCAGCCAAGTATCTTCATGTTTTTACTAACACTGATACCAAAGAATATATCTCCTTTAAATCAGAAGAGAGTTCTCCTAATAGAATGATGGTTAATAATGCTGTTATTGCTTTGAGTTCTAATAAGGTGGAACGTTAGTGCATCATGTTGTTTGTATTGTTGTAAGGCTTGTTTAAGTAGTTTGAAATTGGGTGAGATATTCGAGTAGTGGTTTCAGCTAGAGGAAGGTTGTGTAATACACTTCATATGTGAGTGTTCCACGTTGTTAGTTTTAGATTTTAGTTAAGATTATTTTAAGTAGTTTGGATTTGCATGGGATATTCGGAGATAGGCTTCTGGCACACTTCACAATTCCTATTTCCCCCGTATCCCCTCTCAAATACACTTTTTTCCATACCTAATTTCACTTTTCACACCACCACCACACTATATTTATTTATTTATTATCTAAGTTCATGCCCTCTAAATGTATTGAATGGTTAAATGGGTATGGTATTAATGTTATATGTGTGTAATGTGATGCTTAGTGTATGTTATGTGTGTTTAATGGCCTATTATGTGTGTGTTTAGTGTGTAATTTATATTTAGTATCTACCCAACAAAATCAACCCCCAAAAACCCTATATATATACTATAGTGTAAATCAAACTTCAAACAACAAAACAATACACTACTAAAACAAACAATTATCAAAAAGCTCAAACAACAAAACAATATACTACTAAAAAGAATTCAAACAATAACACAATATTCATACAACACTTAAGCAAATTCTAAGTTAACTATAGCTATACTTTAACAGTTAGAAAGTTAGAACATCAACTTACTAGCAACCAACACAATGAGAGGCTACCTCACTAAAGCAGTTGATTATCTCACTATAAAGATAACTAGGTTTAAGAAGCCGTTAAAACACTTATGAATTATTAGTTCATGGTATCTTGTTAGCAAGGTAACTAAACTAATAAAAAAGGGTAAAAAATGAAATATGAAGATATTAAAAAAGAAATAGAGCTTGAAAATTTACAAGATGATAATATTATGTTAAAAGTCCTAAATGATATTTTTAGAGTGTATGAATTTGATAATAGTACATATTCAAACAATACAATAATAAGAGCAGTATTACAAGGCGAAAAAGAAACAAAATACTTTATTATTTCAAACAATAATCTACTTCAAATAAAGAAAATAGGGAAGTATTTCGATTATCAAATAAATGGAAATACGGGCAAAAATACTAAATTTATTAAAGAGCTAGAGTTACCATTTGCTAGAAATAGTACAACTAAAATACTTGAAAGAATTTAGCCTCTTAAGTGAGGGTATTAAATCATAATGTATCTTTAGGGGTATATTAAATTTAATAAAAAAGGGTACAAAATGAACATTTACGAAATGATAGCTTACAAATTATCTAACGGAATGTATTTAGATGCTTACTGGCTAAGTGAGATACTATTTAACCACTTTCTTGCTACTGGCAATATATTATTATAAAGGGTATAAAATGAGAGATTACATACTAATTCTACTGGGAACTATCACTATATTAGTTCTAATACTTAATAATGAAACTGGCACGATTACAGATGAAAAAGAAAGAATAGCTAAGAAATATAATATTACATTATCAATATAAATCTATAGAGCCTTATTCATAGGGTTCTAATAGGTCTATTATAGGCTGAAAATTTAATTTAAAAGGGTATAAAAATGAGATACGTTACTTTAAAATATGGTGAAGATTCTGAGGGTATGCTAGGGCTAAATGTTGTAGGTATGCCAATGATTAGTTATCCAATGGCGGCTGGAGAGGGTTTATTAATAGCTCACGATATTTTAGAGCACCAAAATGGAATTAGTTCTATTGGTAGTATAGGAGATGAATTAGAAGCACTAGGTGGTGTTTGGTATATTAGAGGGGAATTTAATGACCTTAGACGTGATAATAGAGGCTCTATGTATTCACCAATTGAAAACCTAGCATCAGATATCGCAAACATGGCGGTTATGTATAATAGAGGTGTACCAATGAGAGTTAAAGTGCCTAACACTAGAGAACATGAGCAAGATTATGATTTTAAAGAGATGATTAAAATTGCTAAAAGAACAGCCACTCAAGAGATTAAAGGTATGGACGATAAAATAGATTACAAGCTCTATGTTGAATATTTTGAGAGTGCATTACACTTGCTTAGAATGGGATATATGAAAGCTAAAAGACGCTTTAAATCTCAAACAAAAGCCAATATAATGTTTTGGAATATTGCCGAAGCAGTAGATGAAATACTAAAATATGCAGAGTATGATGGTCAAGAATTTAGACTTGGATATGATGGTAATAATGTTGTGTATAATGAAATTTATGAGTGGGTAGCTTAATATGAAAACTTATGAGAAGATAGAACAATTAGTAAATACACGTATTAATGGTAACTCAATCAAGGGTAATAAAACATATGAGAATATGCTCAAGAGCGTAAAAGTTGTTGATATTGTAAACTATGGCTTAGATATGGGAGTAAATATAAATTATGAACCGAGCTATAAACCATCTAAATTATATTTAATAAACTACATAAAAGATATTTTAACTGGAGATTTTTTATAATGCTCTATGATAAATATATGGCTAAATTACTTAGAATAGTGCTTAAACAGAACAAACAAAATAAGCTTATAGAGTCCTAATTATAGGGCTTTATTAAGTCTATATGGCTTTAAAATTTAATAAAAAAGGGGTAATTTTGAAACGTGAATTAGGTAAATATTGTGGTGAGGTGAGATACTTTAGTGCAAAAGTAAAGAGTTTAGATAAATTCAAGCTCAACATATTACTTACTGATGTATCAACTGTAACTGGCACGACTAATGATGCTCATGTATGGATTAAGTACACAAGCAAGCTAGAGGATGCAATAGGGAAAGTGATTACATTTAGGGCTGAGGTAGTCGAATATGATAGGTTAAGTGATGATACGACTGACTATACTTTAGATAAAGTAAGAGATTTAAAAATTATATAAGGGGATAAGATGAAATTATGTAAATGTGGATGCTTTATAACAAAACATAGCATCTCTAAAACATTGTGTGATGGGTGTTACTATAAATACCATAGAGCCAGAGATGAACACACAGAAACATATCACGCTTTAAGATATAAGAAGATGGATAGAATGGCGACTATGAAAAAGGTGGATTGAAATGAGAGAGATTAAATTTAGAGGTATGGGTAAAGATGGTAAATTTCATTATGGAAGCTTAGTTATTACTAATATATTCCTTAAGCACAAGCCTAAACAGCATACTAAAACATGGTTAGTTGAATCATCTTTTGGAAATGGTGGATGGTTTAACATAATGAAAAGAACATATATAATGCCTAATACCGTAGGGCAATACACTGGCTTAAAAGATAAAAATGGTGTTGAAATTTATGAGGGTGATATAGTTGTAGTAAGGCGAGATGATTTAGTTTCTCCAGTTAGAGGTGCTATTCAATGGGATAATGATGGAGCTGACTATAACGTTAACACAAAAGATGGTTATTGCATTGTCGGATTTGGAGTATTAGATGATGAATATAAAGTAATCGGCAACATATACGAAAACCATGAGCTATTAGAATGAAGTATATAGCATGGTTTGTTATTATAGGCTCTATGATTATCATGCAATCTCACTCCATACCATTTTGGGAGAAAGTAACTAGCTCAACATGGAACGGATGGTTAAGTTCTATTATGGTTGAATCAGTAGCGTTATTATTTTGGTATCAAGGTTATAAAATACTAGCACCTCTAGCTACTTCTGTAGTTGTTGGCACTATTATATTTCAAATATCCGCACCAAATATAGATTTAATCATGGCTATAAGTGAGAACAAAAAGATTGATAATCAGATGCAAACAGTTGTAAGCGTACTTGATAATATTAAGGGTAAAGCTTATCCAATAACGATACAAAAGACACTCAAAACTTTAGAAGCATTGAGCGAAAAATCTAATAAAAAAGAGGTGAAATCTACAACGGAAATTCAAGTTTTAATTATAATTGTTGAGGGAATAATGATATTTTTACTCCTATTTGCACAAATTAAAATGGTAGTGTTACTAGCTAAGAAAGAAAGTGTTACGAGTGTTACAGATACGAGTGTTACGACCACACGTTACGAGCATACAACTACTTCTATTAACGATTTAGCTAGTGAGGTGTTACGAGAGTGTTACGAGTTTGGAGAGGTGAATAAGTTACACTCGGAACGGGCAATTAGACTAAAACTTGATTTGAACCCTCCTGATTTTGAGAGATTAAAAAAAGTTATAAAAGATGGTGTTGGCATGAGTGAAAACAAGATGCTAGAGATAAGAGAAAAGATTAAAAATTATAAGGATTAGTTATGAAAGTCAAAGAAGATATGATGCGAAAAAAAGAAAAAGAACCTACCCTTTTTGAACAGATAGGACAAGACGTTAAAGAGTGTAATGAATTCATGCTAGGGTATGGCAGCAATGAAATCAAGCAAATTAAAGATGTATTAAAAATACTAGAAGAGCAAGATAAAATAAAGGATTAATTATGAGTTACGAACAAATGATAAATGAGAAGATGAAAGACATTACAAAAAAAGTAAAGGGTAAATAATGACAGAATTAAGACCATCAAGTGTACGTTCATTTTTTGAAACACCTAATATTTGGTATAAAACCCATATTCTAGGTGAGGATAAGTTTGAGGGTAACACAAACACGTATTTAGGAACAGTTGTGCATAAATTTGCAGAAACTTATTACACTTTAGAGCCATTTAATCCGCATGAGATTTTAGAACTAGCTCCTGAATGTGTAGATAAGACTGAGGTATTAGCATTATATCCAGCCATGTGTAAGGAGTTGGAAGAAAAGTATCTTAACAAACACTCTAAACCAGAACTGATTGAACACTTTATGAAAACAAGTATTACGGATGATATTATCATGCAAGGTACATGTGATGCTTATGACAATGGAGTGATGATTGATTATAAAACTGCTGGCAAGTCAACTAAAAAGATTGATGATTACACGCAACAGTTAAACATCTATGCTTATTTGCTTTCACTATCAGACAGACCAGTGCACACTTTGAGAGTTGTTAGTGTCGTTAAGGCTACTAAGACACTTAAGCCTAGAATTAATATCCTAGAGTGTAAGGCTGACATAGCTGAGGGTAAGCGTTTAATTACTCTTATGGCTAACAAAACTAAAATGGCTTTAGATAATCCTGAGTTTTTAGAGTTGATATTTTGTGAAAACAAGTACAGCTTTTTAAGTGATGGGTTTGGAATTGAAACAACATTTAAAGAACTTACAGATTGATTTCTGTGGGTTTTATGCTATAATATTAACGAACTTTATGTCCAGCACCACTGGGCTTACTAACTCAACACTAGCATTTATTTGTTGGTGTTGGACATAGGGTTTAACGAGTTGTAAGCTTGGTGGTGCATCCTTACACACTCCCCTAAATTAACTATACACTGAAAGAACAAGAAATGGCTTGTAATGTCAATATAAAAGACAATTTCACCATAATTCCAAATGCTTTGTTAGGAATAGAATTATCAGATAGGGCTTTTAAGCTAGCTGTGTATATGTATTCTACTCCAAAAGATTGGGAATATCATAATGGTGTTATCTGTAAGCTACTAAACACATCAGAGAAAAGTTTAGCTAAAAGCTGGAAAGAGTTATTAGACCAAAACATTGTTACACGCACTAGGAGAGTGGTTAATGGTGTTCCAAATGGCGGTTATGATTATATAGTTCATGATGTATCACCCAAAAGTAGCGATTTACCTGACCGCCCAAAAGGTGTATCACCCAAAAGTAGCGAGACAATTAATAATACTAACCTTATAACAAAGACTGACTATACTATGGCAACTCAAAAAACCAACTATGATAAATTATTAGATGATTGGAATGATATTGCTAAAACATTAGGGTTACAAACTATGCTTAAAATTACTAAGCCTAGACAAGATAAGTTAAAAGCTAGATTGAAAGATGATAGTAAATTCTTAGATAATTTAAATCAAGTTATCGAAGTAATTTCAGAAACTCCTTTTTTAACTGGCAGGAATAAAAATAATTGGAAAGTTGATTTTGATTGGTTGATAGCTAACTCAAACAACTATGTAAAAATATTAGAGGGGAAATATTCATGAGTACATTAAAAGAGAATCTAGGTGAGTTTAAAAGCCTCATGGATATTATCAGCCAGCGATTAACAGTTGGTAATGTTATGGGTATGGATAATGACTATCTTAGAGAAACAGATAAGTTAATCAAGCAAAAGAAATCATTACTGGCTAGTATCAATAAGCACTATGAGGAAATTAGAACTGGCAGAGTTGGTATGCACGAAACATTATCTGAGTATATGGAGCGTATGGAAAATACACTTGAAGTTGATGATGCTGGTCAAGTAATTATTACCAAGTATAAACTAGGTATATCAGTTATTGATGATGAGTTCCTAAATGGTCAAGGCGTTACAGACAATGCTTTGATTGTTTTAGGTGCTGATAGTGGTGTTGGTAAGACTTCACTAGCATTTATGATTATCTCAAGCATGATTAAACAAGAACTTCCAACTCACTTTATTTCATTAGAGATGGGTGATAAGCAGTTATATAACGAGATTAGTCCTAGTGAGAAAAACAAGCTCAAACATATTTTGAATAGTGAACACGCTGATTTATTGACTATTGATTTTTATTCAAGAGAGATAGCCGAGTTAGAAACAACTATTCAAATCATGGCTAGTAATGGAACTAAGGTTTTTGTTATCGATAGCTATATGAATGTATTTGTTGGTGAAGCTGAATATCAGAAGATGGAAATGTTATCTGATATGTTAGAAACACTAAAACGTGAACTAGGTGTGTTATTCATTCTTATCGCACAGATATCTAAATCAGATAGTGTTAATGAAGTGTATGAGTTTAAAGGCGGTACTCAATTAAAGTATCGTTGTGATTTAGCTTTATTTATTCAAAAGCTAGATGGTGAAGAAGAATCTACTAAGCGACATATCCATTGTGATAAGAATAGAATCTTTGAAGAAAAAGTAGGTTATGGGATTGTGACAGACTATGATAGGGTTGAGCATAAGATAGTTAAATTATCTAAGTTCAAGGATTACAATGGTCTAGGTCATGATAAGAAACCACTTAGAAAACTAAGTTTTGGATAATGTATTTCACAGTAGCAGACCACAATAAGGCTAAGAACCCTAGCGACTTTATCCATTACAAGGATTTAGAATTTAGTGATATTCCTGAAATGGTAATGGCTGGTTATGCTTATAGTGCTTGTAAATTTGTAGACAATTATAGGCTAGATGATAACTATGATGGGCATGAAGATGTTTTAATATTAGATATTGATGATGGTGCGACAGTTCAAAATGCTAAAGATATATTCAATAAATATGAGTATTTCATCATTACAACTAAGTCACATCAAAAAGAGAAAAATGGTATTGTATGCGATAGATACAGAATCTTTCTAAAGTTGGAAACAACAATACATGATGCTAATTTAAGAGAAGTATTTGTAAATAATATTATGAGTACCTACCCTTTTGTTGATACATCATGCAGAAACAGAAGTAGATTTTATTTCTCATCACCAGACAATGCAGAAGTAATATATAACAATGGGATACCGATTAAAGTATCATGTTTTAAGATGCCTAGCATGAACGTAGAGGACAAAACAGACGTTAACCTACCCTCTGGTATTAGTGATGATATTTTTTGCTTTAACGAGCTTACAGAGAGATGGGAAAATAAGAATGGTTTTCAACTAGAACAATCTAGTGGGGAGAATGGTGTTGAGTCAAAATTAAAAGGTGCGGAAACTGTACTTGATAATGAGTTTCATGCTGGCAACAGAAATCATACTATTTTTAAGGTAGCTTGTATGTTATTAAAAGATGGTCTTAATCAAGATGATGTTGCAAATTATTTAATAAAGGAGAATGATAAGCGAGATGGTATTAAGATGAATGAGTTGATGGCTTGTATAAAATCGGCTATTAGAACAATATAAAAGGAGAAAAAAGTGAATTTAAGTATACAAAGTGGAGAACTAATCACAGCATTAGCACAAGCACAATCGGAGTTTCCAGTTCTTAATCAAGATAAAGCTGGTTATAACTATAGTTATTTAACATTAGCAAATATTTTAAATGAGTTGCGACCAATTCTAGGTAAAAATGGGGTAGTGTTTACACAAGGCTCAAAACTAGATGTTAGAGATGGTATGCCGTTTGTTGTTGTAGATAGTTTACTTATGCACAAAGCTGAGTGGATGTCTACTGAAATAGCTTACCCCTTAGGAGATATACCAAAAGGTATGACTGAAATCCAGTGGGTAGGAAGTATTATTTCATATTTAAGGAGATACGGAGCGTTAGGTATTTTAGGAATTGCTGGTGCTGAAAAAGAGATTGAGGATATTCAATCTGACATTAAAGCCGAAAATATTAAATTAAAAGGATAACAAATGGAACACTATCAAGAATTAATGCTAAAAGTAACATATTTAACAGATGAAGATGCGGCTGGTAAAACAACTAAGGCTTCAAATGCACGTAAGCGTAAGTATATCAATGAGATTCAAAAGTTGGCTGTAGAAGCTAAGAGAGATTTAATTAAACAAGATAAAGGTGGTAAATAATTATGGCATGGATTAAACAAGAAGCAAATGTAGAAGTAGCGGCAGAACTGGATTACGAGAATGATGGTATTCAAAAAACAAACGCTTACAAGGCTGAGATTACAGAATGTAGACTAGCTGAATCTCAAGATGAAAAGTCAAAATCAATGAGTTTAGTTGTTGGTATTAAAACAGAAGACGGTGAAACTGCTAAAACTTATTTCACTATCATGGGTAGAGATGGTAACACTTACTTTGAATCAACGTATAAAGGAAAGACAGTTAAGAAGCAACACTTTGGTCTTTCTATTGCTAACACGTTGTTTGAGATTGCTTTAGGTAAAGAGATTTTTGATTGTGAACCAGAAGATGTTGAGTTTGAGCGTTGGGATAAAGAAGAAAAAGAGATGGTTAAGGATAATGGTCAAGGCTTTCCAGAGATGATTGGTAAAGTTGTTGGTGTTTGTGTACAGATGCACAGAGAAATTTCTGGTACTGATAGTAAAGAGTTTAGTAAAATTGAACACTTTTTTGATGATGCTACTGGATTATTTTCTGGGGAAGAAGCTGGAACTACTAAAACTAAACTTGACAAATGGTTAGGCTCAATGAAAGAGTTTAAAGTTACTGAGAAAGAAGCTCAAAATAAATCATCTTTTGGTGGTGCTAAAAAAGAAGCTACTGATGGTGAAGAGCCAGTTAAAAGTAGATGGGGTAAATAGTGCTTGAAGATAATATTGCTACCTATGGTGTAGGTAGTAATAATAATAGTGAGGATTTTAAATATCACATATTTGTTATAAGCAAGAGTGGTATTAAGCTTTTCTATACAGCAGACAGCACATGGAGTCAAGACATAAATAAGAGAGTTGAAACAAGTGATTTTATTTTTGTATATGAAGAACTAGGTACTTTATTAAATACCCCAGAAGTGCGAGATTTAATAGATACAAGCTTTTTATTTTAAGGAGAGGTAATGAAAAAACTAAGTGAGTATGTAGAGCATTTTGACAAGCTAGATAAAGTTGATTTAGCTAACACAAAAAATGTTCTAACCCCAGACCAATCTTTTATATTTAAAGATGTTTTGGAAAAATATAATACAAAAGAGAGGTATGCAGTTTTAGATGCTAGAAGTGGTAGCGGTAAAACAACACTAATTAGAGCATTGATTAAATATGCACAAACAAAAGATATTAAGATTGCAGTAACAGCCAGCACTGGTAAAGCTTCCTCAGCATTGGGCGGTAAAACAATTCATTCCTATCTAGGCTTGAAGATGATACAAAATGATGATGCGGAAACTAAAGATGATGCACTTAGAATTTCGTCTAATACTGAGGAAGTTGAAGAATGTGACATTTTAATTATTGATGAAGCAAGTATGATAGGTCAAAAGGTATTTTCATCTATTGACAATGAACGATTTAACTTTGTTCTTTTTGTTATGGATAGTTCACAGCTACCACCAGTTAAAGAGAAAAAAGTAGATTGGAAAATGATTACAGATTTACAATATACACTCCATAAAACATTAAGAGCTAAAGACCCTAAATTAACAAAACTATTTGAGGATTTTAGAGATTATAAAAATGGTGTTATTGAAGATTTAAACCTTATGGATTATGTTAATGGTGAAAATATTGTAACTATTGACTATGAAGATATGGATAAGATACCAGCGAATAGTGATTGTTGTTCGGTAGCATACAGAAATAAGCTGGTTGAGTTCTTAGTTGGCAACATCACAGAAGATAATCACATCATGTATAATCTTAATTCTGGTGTAAGTGTTACTAGAATGGTTGCTCAAAGTGATATTCATGATGGTAATGGATACTTCAAAAGAGAGTTTGTTGAGCAACAGTTATTCTATAATGGTGAAGATGTGAAAATCGAAAAACTACATAAGGAAACTCAACTTATTGTTCAGAATGGGTATTGTTATCATAATGGGTACAAGCTAACTATGAATAAAAAGAAAACTGGCATCATGATTAGTGCTAACCAGAGTGAAACTATCCCTTATGGAGCTAAAGAACCTCATGCAGACAAACACTACTTGACATTTCCACCAGATAAGATTGTTGAGAAGTGTACTCTAGCTTGTATAGATGATAAGAATTATATCTTACTATGGGATGGTAGCGAGGATGAATACAATGAGGTATTAGATGAGTTTTTTATGGCATTAAGACCTCATTTAAAAGTTGTTCAAACAATCAAGAAATACAGAAAAGATGTTACTGAGGATATTAGTAATCTTCCTTATGATATTAAAGATAAATTGAAGAATTCTACACGAACTGAGTTTGATGAATGGTTTTCCGAAACAGACGAAACATTTAGAAGAAAAGCAAGATGGAGAGATTTTCTATCAGCTAAATCAGTAGCTAGTGCTAGATATACAACATCAAGAACTATTCATAAAAGTCAAGGCATCTCAATCCCAGCAGTTATTGTTACAGACCACTCATTTTATGGTGCAAGCAAGGATGCTCAATATGTAGCAATAACACGTATGAAGCATGGATTGATTTTAGTAATTAACACACCTGATACATGGAAAGGTAAAGATGATGAAGATGAGGTATTTGTATGAAAACATGGATAGCTAATGGTGAACCAGTTTACACAAGAGATGATATGCCAGATTATGCTATTGGTTTTATCTATGAGATAACTTATACTAATGGTAAAAAATACATAGGTAAAAAGGACTTATTTAGCTATAAGACTTTACCTCCATTAGTAGGTCAAAAAAGAAAAAGAAAAGTTAAGATTGAATCAAAATGGAAAACATACTCTGGCTCAACAAAACTTTCAAAAGGTCTGGTTATTCAAAGTAGAGAGATAATCTTTTATGCAGAAACAAAAAGAGCATTGACATACTTAGAAGTTAGAGAATTGTTTAGGAGAGATGTTATCTTCAATGGTAAGTATCTCAATGAAAACATAGGCGGTAAATATTTTAATAACGTCTTTGATAAATTAAAGGAAAAGTAATGAATGATGGATATTTTGGATTTATAACAAATGAAGATGATATTTTAACATACGACACACTAGAAAAAGCTAGAGATATGAAAGCAGATTATAATAACAATAATCATGTATATTGTAGTACGATTATGTACAGACCAGAACTAGAGGAACTTCTAGTAATATTAAAGGCGAACAATGGCAAGAGAAACTAAGAGATTTTGGATTGAGATTGATGTTGAGTTAGATAAGAAGTTAAGTGAGATAGCTAAGGCTGAAGGTAGAAGTAAGAACGCTCAAGTATCTCAGATTATCAAAGAAAGTTTAAAGGATAAATAATGATGAAGAAAAAAGAATGTACAGACGATAAATGGGATGAAGCAGAAGAAGAAATCATCTCAGAAAAACTATTAGAGGGTGAGGTTGGTTATGAGCCTACAGATGAGGAGATATGGGAGCGACTACATAAGTGGAATAATGATGCTTATGATGATTATGCTGACCAATGTATGGAGCTTGAAAGAGAGGAGAGAGATAATGGATAAAACAGATGAACTAAAACCACTACACTATAAAAAAGGTGAGGATACATTTGCTTGGGCTGAAAAGCGTTTTAATGATGAACAGCTACAAGCTATTGCAGAATTTAATATCCATAAGTACCTATCAAGAAATAAAGATCAAGACGTAAGCGACTTTGGAAAGATAGCTGTATATGCTTTATGGATTAAGGGTATTTTAGAAAAGGAGCAACTATGAAAGAAAGAGCTAAACGATTAGATAATGGTGAGTTAATACATGGTCATGTTTTCGAGATGCTAGACTCAACATATATGTATCCTATTCAGGGTGGTTGGGATTACTTTGAAATCGACCCTGAAACAATACAGTACGAAATCAATGGTAACTATTATACAGAAGAAGAACTTGAAGCACTTGTTAAACCTAAGAGCTGTGAGAGTTGTAAATTTGGTACTAAATCTACTTTGTCGAAACAGATAAGACACTGCATATATTTGGATGAAAAGTTCCAATTAGATTTTTACTGTAAGCATTATGAAGTAAAGGAAACAACAATGAATAATCAAGTAGGTATCCAACTACACCCACTACAAGTAGAAGCTATCCGAGATAACAAGGCTAAGGCTTTTATTAGTTTGGTGGATATGAATAGCTATGTACGACCCAAAATAACGACAGGGGAGTATGACAGATATGTATGTGAACACTGTGGACACATTGCAAACCCTTTTAAAGATGAACTAATATGCGTAGGTTGTTTTAATGAGTTAATATTAGAACTATCACCACTACAAGCAGGTGATAGATGGTTTCATCAAGAGAAGTTTATAGAGGGCTACGAAGATATTGATAATATTGAAGAAGAATGTACTAAGGTGTGGTACAAAATAGATGATGAAATACAAGAATGGTACTACAATGAAGATGATTGTGTTGAAGTGCCTTGGCTCGATGCCTCAGAAATGACCTACGAACAATCACGACTAAAAGGCACTACTGAAAGTGTAGAGGTTAAGAAAGTGCAAGAGTTAGTTTATGCTGAATTAAAAAAGATTTTAGGTGATGTGATGCTTAAAAATAGTTTTAATATTGAAGATTGGTTAGACTCAATCTATGGAGAGGGTACATTCGTTGACAACCCATATGTTTTACTGTATACTACATCATCTAACTAAGGAGATACCATGACTAAGATGTGTACTAAGTGTAATGAAGATAAACCACTGTCTGAATATTGCGTAAGAAAAGAAAGGGCTAGTGGTTATGCTTCACTATGTCGGGAGTGTGTAAGAAAGCTAGGCAAGGAGTATAGAAAAACAAAATCAGGTTTACTGAAAACACTTTACCATATGCAAGTTAGAAATAGTAAAGCAAGAGGACACGATAAGCCTTTGTATTCATCATCTGAATTTGTAAAAAAGTTTATAGATGACGATATTTTTAATGAGCTTTATTCTAATTGGGTTGATTCTGATTATGATGTTTATTGTAGACCATCAGCAGATAGAATAGATAATGATAAAGGATATAGTTTTCAAAACATAAATATGGTTACTTGGGCTGAAAACAAGAATAATGGTTATGCAGACAAGAGAAGTGGAAAGATTCAAGATAAACATAAAGAAGTCGAGCAGTTAAGCTTAGATGGAAAGCTTATAGCTACATTTATTAGTATCAGAGAAGCTTGGAGGGTTACTGGAATTAGCCATAAGAACATATCTGCAGTTTGCAATAACTATAAGAATAGAAAGATTGCAGGAGGCTTCAAATGGAAACACGCAAAATAAGTAACCCTTATATCTTATTAGTACACATAAAGGAGATAGTATGATTTTACCAAGTAAAGATTTGCTTAGTGAGGTGTTAGAATTCGAGGTAAGGGATGTTAAGCATCATGGTACTTCTATATTACATTTAAACCCATCTCAAAGAAGAGATAAACCATCCTCTTGTGTTGTATCGAAGCAGTACAACATCTACGAACTAATGCACCTAATGAAAGAATGGGCTGATGATTTATATGATAATTACAAACTGATATCTTATCGTAACAACTTAAAAATTTGGATATGTGAAGATATTAGCGGTCAAACGGATACTATTTTTGAAGCTGATACAGAATTTGAAGCAGTAACTAAAGCTTGTGAATTGGTTTTAGTACACAGTAAAGGATAGGTTATGAGAGAGATTAAATTTAGAGCGTGGGAAACAATAGCAAAGTTTATGGCAACACATGAAGACTTTATTGAAACAAAAATACCGTACTATCAAATGATACAAGCTGAGTCTTATATTCTAATGCAATATACAGGACTTTCAGATAAAGAAGGTGTAGAGATTTATGAGGGTGATATTTTAGCTTTATCAAACACCCCACCAAATAGGATGATTGTATCAGTTGTATTTGAAGATGCTTGTTTTGTTCTTAATGGAACACAGACAGATTTTTATGGGAAAACGTGTTTAAATAAAGTTGCTCATGAAGATGAAGCTTATGAAGCATCGCATTACTGTGAAGTAATCGGTAACATGTACGAAAACCCTGAGCTACTAAATGAAAACATTAAACAAGAGAGGTAACTAAGATGGAACGAATTACAAGAGAATATTTATATACTGCATTAGCTGAATGTTCTACTAATACACTACACTATAAAAGTCATGGCATAAATAAAGTAACTGAAAGTCTTATCGACTACACAGAAAGCCTTGAAGCTAAAGTAAAAGAGCTAGAAGCCAAGTTGCAGTCAGTTAACTGTAGCACACTAAACATTGAGCTAACTCAAAAAGTAAAAGAGCTTGAAGCCGAACTAAGCAAAGCTAAAACTAATGTAGAATATTGGAAATTATCATTTAATAAGTTGAATACTATAAGAAAAGTAAAGGAGTAACAATGAAAACAGATACAAAAATATTTTTAATCTTATCAACAGCCTATGTATCTTTTATGGGTTTAGTAGTAGCGATTAGTGGGTGTTTAGCTTACTATGTGGCTAGAGGAGGATTTTTATGTCAGTAGGCTCATATATAGCTATAACAATAGGTGCTTATATTGTATTGCTAGTTTTTTCTTATCACTTAAAACGCAAGAGAGCAAAAAAGCGACATAAAGATAATGAGCATACCATAGACTTTAGTGGAGGGAGATTTTGGTAACAGACAGAAGGAAGAAATTCTGTATTGAGTGTGAATCATACAGAGCCTACAACGCTTTCAGTGGCTCAAGTAATACTTGCAGAAGATGTGAGACAATTAAAATTGTAGAGTTATGGACTGAGCATGGTATTAAAACCATGAAAAAGTGTGTATCATGTCCTAAAGTTTTAAACATATGTACTGGATTTTATCGACAAGACAATGGGAATTACACAGCTAAATGTAAATCATGTATTAATGATGCAAACAAGGCTAGGCACAGAAAAAACAAAAACATCATGAGATGTAATCGTGGTTTCGTGTTTAATGGTGAACGTATATGTAGAACTTGCGATAAAATAGCTACAGTAAAGCACTTTAGAGATACACGCATAGATTGTAGAGAGTGCCTAGGGTTACCTTATGTGGCTCTTACTAGGGCTAAAAAGAGAACAAAATATTTTTCATCAGAAAGAGTTGAGTTGCGTAGAGCCAATAGGGTTTCTAGAAAAATAAGACGTAGAACTGCTTTTTTAGATAGTTGGAATAAATATAAAAAAGGGATAGAAGATGACAAGATTTAAAAAGATACAGCACTGGAATATGGCAAGAGGTTTACTCGCTAAAGGGTTATTTGATGTTGATTATAGGATGAGATATGACAAGAGAGTTAATGATGCTCTGGATGCTATAAAGTGGAATGAGAAAATATTATATGAAAATGAATTTTAAGGAGAGTTAATGTTTAAAAGCGTAAATGGTGGGAAACTACCAACTAGAGGAAGCAAGTATTCAGCCTGTGTTGATGTTTATGCGAATGAAGATGTAGTTGTAGGTGCAGGTGAAACAAAGCTTGTTAAATTGGGTATTGCTATTGATTTAGACTTTATTAAGCCTGATTATATTTCTGAAATATTTTGTGATGATGGTGATGGGAACATGATATTTAGTGGGTATAATGAAGAAAGATATATAGATTTCCTATCATCTCACTATCTACAGCTAATGCTAAGAAGCTCACTAGGCAAAGCAGGTCTTATCATGCCAAGTGGTGTCGGTGTAATTGATATGGATTATGCTGGTGAGATTATGATGCCTATTCATAATCCAGTTACGGGAACGAAAGGCATAATTAATCCTGAAAACCTCATTGATGTAGTAGGAAATACTGAACATCACATAAAAAAAGGCGACCGCATAGGTCAAATAACATTACTAGAACACAAAGCATATTTATTTGGTATTGACACAGAAGATAGGCGTACTGGTGGATTTGGTAGCACTGGAGATAAGTAATGTGTACTTGTCATAATTGCGGAACTATGCAAACATCACAAGTAAATTTTTGGATGTGCAAAAAGGAGATAAAATGAAAAATGAAATGCTATTTGGAAAAAACTTTGAAGAAATATCAAATATTATTTCTATAATGGATGAGTATGATTTAGCTAATGACAGTGATTTGGCTGGAGCATTAGGAGATGAAACACCAGCTCTCGAATGGAAACATAGGGCTGAAAGAGCAGAGCTGAAATTAAGAAAAATAGAAAAGGAAGCTAAGTTATGACAGCAACTAAACGTAAGAAGTTAAGAGAAAAAAGACGAAGAAGAAAGGAGATGTACGAACAATGAATCAGTTACTTGCATCAGTTATATTATTATTAGTATTATTCTCAATTAGTGGAGCGTTATATGCAAAAGATAAGAGAGCATTTACTTACAATCAAAAAAATGCACTATGGATAAAGAGTAAAGGGAAGTGTGAAAAGTGTAAAGTTAATCTAGTTCCCTTTAAAGGTGAGCATAATTCTTTTGAGGCAGACCATAAACGACCATATAGTAAAGGTGGAAAGACTACCTTAAAAAATGGTCAAGCATTATGTAGAAGATGTAATAGGCGAAAGAGTAATAAGTAGTTAAAACCTAGAGGAATAACTATATCCTCTATGGTATCCAAGTTCGCCAGTTAATTGATTATATACATCTTCTAAGTCTTTCTCTGATTCCCTCTCTAATATCTCATCTGCTAACACATTAAAACTCTCAACTAAAAACTCACACAATAATGCAAAAGCATCTAACCTATCATCATGTACTAATGATTGTCTATCAGTTGTAATATGAGATAGTTGATAAGTAAAAGAATAGTTAATACCATTATTTCCATCACGCTCAAGCACAGATTTATCAAGTATAATCTTATGCTGGTTAAGTAGTGGCTCTATAGTGTTAATTATTCTTACTTCTTTTTGCCCTTTAGCTCTAACCTCATCCAACCCTATACCTAACTTCCTACTATCCATTAAAGGCTCTAGAATCTGCGAGAACGCACCATCTCCAAAGTTGGACTCTATTACTATAGTTTGCACGTTATTGGCTTCTGCTATATCCAAAAGCTTATTAATGGTGTCTTTATCGTATCCACCTTTTAAACCACCAACATCTCTTACAAATAACCTACCTAATGAAGTGAATCCAATAGCATAACCAAGTTCATCAGCACCCCTACCTTTAGGGTCAATCATCATAACTCTACGCTCATACTTTCTTGTTTCCTCAGAACGATATGATGGTTGAAACAACTTATCTTGCTTGAATCCATTATGCTTAATATATAAATGTTGGTCTGGCATAGATGAATAAGATATTTTATTTGGTGCTGTATCAATATCAATATTATCAATAATAAAATCAGCTAGTTTTAGGGGATATTTTAAATCATCACTAAGAGATGTATCAAGTAGGTACTGTAATCTATATTGTGATTTACCAATCCTTAGCTTCTTAGACTCTAATACCTCTTTAGGGAAACGCTCATCAACAGCAAGACCAGCAAGCGAGGGCATATCTCTAAGTTGTTTCTTTAAATATGGAGCAAGCATATCCCCATAGTATTCATAAGTATCTGGATATTCTGCTGGTATAAGAAATGGTTTATGTCCTTTTTCAATCCATTCCATATAAATAGAATCCTGAGAGTGAGGTGTACATAGTGTAATAGACTCATCTCTGTCTGCCATAAGTAAGTTAGCCGCCTCAGAAGCGTAATGGTCTATCTTCTCACGTTGTACAGCACTAGAGGCAGACTGAGCAGACTCAATATCATCATATATAACTAGAGTAGCACGAAAACCAGCAATAGCATTCTCAACACCAACAGCATATACAGAGGGGGAATCAGAGATAATAGCACCAAGTACATCAAATGAACGTGTAGAAGTTCTTTCTTTATTGTGTCTAGGTGTCATAGGTCTTAATACTGGTAGTGTTCTAATTAGCTTCTGACAAAATGCAGTAAAGTTTTCAGCACGTTTACCAGTAGCAGACATAACAAGGATATGCTCATCTAAATCATTTAATAATCTCCAAGTAACATATATCTGAGAGGTTAGCGATTTAGACATACCACGTAAACACATTAACATTCTGTGAGGATTTCTGGTGTCTGATACAAACTGAGCCATTTCAAGCTGGGCTCTGGATGGTGCTGGTAAACCTAGCCAAGCAAAAGCATATACATAAAATACTAGAAAGTTATCCATAAGCAGGGCATCATCCCAATACTTATCATCTGGTATTACATCACCCCACTCTTGTCTTGATACGAAATATTCTAAGTCATATTTACTTTTTGTTTCTACGTTCATTGGCTTCTCTCACTCTTTTTTTATTAGCATCTTCTTCTGTATCTTTTTCTCTCTCTAATACTTCTTCATTAGCTTTAACATACTGTATGGCTGTATTCATCATAGGTAGCAATTCAAAGGCTTCATTTTCAACAGCATTAAGCATAGCATCTAAAAGACTTTCATCTAGCTTTTTTACTTTTTCTCTTTTAGTCACCTAATACCCCCTCGGAATCAAACGAAGTCATTAATCCAGTTATATTATCAACCATTCCACCAACAGCATTATTAACTACTGTGTCACCAGTAATAAGACTTTTACCAACACCGATACCACCGAAGATAGGCATACTTGATATTGCTCTCATAGCGTGTTCTCTAGGCTCTACATCTTTTCCAGACAATTCAGCACGTAAAACAGAAGCTACATATCCACCAGCAAACCAAGCCATTTGTGATGTTAACCCAGCTAGGTCTTTATCTAACATAAGTCTAGTATCTGTTATGGCATGATTCTTTACAGCAGTTAGAGGAAATCCAAGCAGTGAGCCAATACTATTAGCAAAAGCAGATTTTTTACTCCATAATTGGCTCATTCCTAATGCCGCTTCTTGAGCATATCTTTGTTGCATAGAGAACATAACGTGCTTGAATTCATCCTGAGCGTCCAAATCCCATTTAGAATTGTCAAAATCCTTAACATTTCCATCTTTCGTTTTCTCTAATTTTCCCTTTAATAATTTAAAAGTTCTATCAGTAATACCAAACCTTTGTTTCATAACTGGCTTCAATGATTTTTCACCATCTAGTATCTGTCTTAATACATCTACGTTAGCGGTCATGTTAACTTGAGCAATCCAATCTGATACTCTAGGTAGTTGGAACGTCTTAAATGCAATATCTCTTAGTGTCCTAGTGCCAGCAACAAAAGAGCTTTTACTTCCCTCCATAGGGTTATTATCCATCATGAATCTACCAGTTTCATTGTGACGCTTCATAGATGTAGCAAATCCCATTGTTTTACTCATCTGCTTATATAAGAATGATTCCTTATCTTTACCAAATATAGAAGCTATAGAATTTAATGCCTCTTGTCTGGCTGTATTATTTACTGCAATTCTAGCTACAGTTTTTAATATCTCTGGTGCCATAGCTACACTAACTAAAGGCATAGCTGGTATCATAGCTAGATTTTTAGCACTTTCAATCATCTTTTCAGCAATAGTATTTCCATTATAAAGACTTCCACCAAACAATAATTTTACAACATTGTCTGCTTCATCTTTTAGTAATTCTGCATTTTTACCAGTTATACTATCAATACTAGCACGTACAGATGATAGGTTTTTATGCCCTGCAACTGCTAATCCAGAGTTTCCAGCCATTACTTTTATATACTTATCTGTAATAGATGATAAATCTCTCTCATATAAATCAGATAGTCCAAACTCTACATCTTTTCCATCTATCGTAAAGTGTAGATTCTCTCCCCATGCTTTCATATCCATAGATAATCTATCTTTTACCCTACTACTTTTAGCACCAAATTTATCTATGAAGTCATTTATTGAATTTCTACTAACAGATTGTGCATCCATAGCATTAGCTAGAGCAGATATAGGGTCATCATCATCTATATATCTTGATGGTTTTCCATGCTCTATACCACTAATATATTCTTTGGCTGTCTTTAATGAATCTTCATAGCTAATTGGCTTTTCACGTACACCTTTTTGAATCATTACTGCAAGCTTTTCAGTTATATCATCAACAACATCAGTCATATTATTATTTCTAAGACCAGCAAGTGTATCTCTAAACCCATGATTGATTGATTTCATAACATAATTATCTATCTTCTTTTCTGTTTTAAACCCAGTAACACCTCTATCAATTAATAAATCAAACAGACTATCATTGATTTCTTTTACTTCTTTAGCGTAGGCGATAACTGCTGGCGAGTCACTAAGTTTCCCCTCCATATGCTCAGTTGCTTCAAAGTTAAATTTCTCTCTAAGGCTATTCTTCTCCATAGCATTACTATTAGCTCTGGCTTTGTGCATACCTTTTTCTTTCGCATATGCTAACCAGTTTTTATTTTCAGCCTGAGTTAGTTTGCTTGAATTTGAGAAAACAAGAGTATGAACTTCAACATCTGCTGTTAGTCCATCTGGTTTACTGGAATCAAATAACATTTTTTTCATGAATGAATCTGCGGTTGGATTACTTTTAAATACAGAACTAGCATCAGTCCAAGCCATGTTAGCCTCTCTTAATACATCTTCTGAGTGTTCGGCAATAGTTGTAGTTTCTGTCTTTCTTCTTGATACTGAAACTAATCCTACTGCTTTTCTTGAGAAACTTGATAGTGCCTCTTTAGCAGAACCATCTCTAACTTTAGGCATACCAAGCTTGTAACCACCAGCAAGTAAAGCCATAGCGAGGATAACATCTCTAACTGTATGCTCATCTCCATCAGAGTCAGTGAGTCCACCAGCCATAGCAAAAGTAGGTAGAATAGCTAACGCAAGTCCAAGAGGTATTATTTTATTATTTAACTTATGCTTCTTCCCCTCTTTATCAATAACTGATAATACCGCACCAGTTCCATCCTCTGTCCTGCTTATAGTAATTGGTGGCTCTCCAATAAACCTACCATTGTTATCTATTTTAAATTCAATATCATCTAGCTTTTTAATAAGGCTTTCTTCTATACCAATACCAGCCATACGTTTTTTTGCATATTTACTACCTACTTCAAATACAGATTTTATTTCTGCCTTTAGCGTATCTCTATAATACTTTGGTAGCTTTACCCCAGCCTCAGATAACTCAGCCATATTTTTAATATCAGTTTTTAACTTGCTTATGTAACCACTAACATTCTCTGAAATATCTTTCCAAATCATTAGAGATTTTTGTCTATTCATTAATTCTTTTTGCTTAATAAAATTAGGTCTAGTCTTATCCGCTTTAGCTTTCAGTTCCATAAAATCTTTCTCAGCACTTGCTTGTTTTCTTATTACTAATTCAACTTCCTCTTTGACTATCCTAGCATCTTTATCTTTTCTTAATTGCTTAATAGTATCTTCTTTATCTCTTATGGCAGTCATTATTTCTGCTCTATTATCTTTTGTTTGTGTAGACTTTAGAGCATCAATATCATTTCTTTCTTTCGTTATCATGGTATCAAAATCAATAAGTTGTTCTTCTGTGCTACGTGTGATTATTTCTGGGTCTAACTTATCACCTATAGCTTTTCTAGTGATTACAGAACCATCAGTTATATTTAATCCAAATTCTTCATCTAAGGCATTAGTTATACCACTACTATCAGCTATCTCATCAACATTATCAGTAAACTTATTTGCTTGATGTTGTCCGTATTTAAAAGCACCAAAGTTAAGAATAGAACTTAATGCGATAACTGGCAATGATTCAACCAAGTCACGCTCTCTATCGAAAATAGTATCAGATACTTCTTCTGCGGCTATAACTCCAACATCAACACCTAATAATACTGCCGCACTTTTTTGTTGCATAGAGGCTAATCTACCTAGCACTAATCCAGCACCTAGAGCAGGGGTAGCAACTTGACCAATCATACCAGATGCAAACTGTCCAGTTTCACCAAGTATTTTATTTACTTCTTTTGATTTGTTATTTTGCTCTTTAAACATCTGAGCTACATTGGTAAACTCTTTTAAATTTTTAGATTTACCTAATTCTATCCTCTGAGTAGGGTCTGTAATTTCATATATATTAAGTAGCTCGTTGAAGTGTTCTTTATTTGAGCGTATATTCTCCTTGAAAGAATCATCCTCATCACCATTTCCAACATCATATTCAAGGTAGTCTGCCGCTCTACTTATTATATTATTGTTTACAATATTATTCCAAAAAGCTACTGTCTTATCTACAACACCAGCATCATCTCTAGTTTTATTTATGCTTGCTTTCGATACTACATCTTCATCTATAGAGTCGGAGGTTTTAATCCCAAAGCCTAAATCTGTTTCTAATCCGCCAGAGTCAACACTACTAATTACATCATCATATGCTAACTTCTCAAACTGGCTCATAAGATACCTTTATTTATTTATTTCTATTAATTCTGATACAGATTTGTCTATTAATGCACCAGTATTAACGCTGTTGCTCATTATATCACTAACATTATAGTATCTTTCTTTATCCCCAAAACTTGCTTTTATAACAAACTTTCCATCAGCAGAATATTCAACTATTGTGTGATATTCTCCACTATTAATCTCTACACCTTTATTCCACTCATTAGCCATATTTGCTTTTATTATATTGTGCATATATTCTACTTGAGGAACATTGTACTGCTTTCCACTTTTGCTATCTATAGGGAATATAGATACTTCACTATCATCTCCAAATAGTCCGAATGGTGTGCTTTCTGTTGAGTTTGTTATCGTTTCTACAAGCTTATTTATTTTCTCTTGGTCAACCATTTCCCCATCATCTAGCTTTTGATTAACTATAAAGTTAGATATTGATTTCATAACAGATGGTCTGTTAACTGGAGAAACTGTACCATCAGACAATGTAAATCTATCCTCTAATGCTTTAGAAATTATATTATCTTTTGTATTCATTAAGTGCATTAGCTTTTTATGAGTAACTAAATCTGGTGAATTTTTATAGCTAGTCATATATGCTTGCACTCTCTCTAAATAGTTCTTTTCTGCTGTATCAACTTCCATTCCACCATCTATATCTTTTTGCATAGTAGCTAGATATTTCCCTCTGGCTGTTTTTACTGAGTTAATAAATTTAGGGTTAGACATTAAATCAGTAGGGCTAACATTACCTTTAGATATTTTATATTCAGCAAGCAATAGTGAGTTGTTTAATTCATTAACGCTACTAAACTTGGCAGTATCGCCACTATTATTTATTATGCTCATTGTCTTAGTGAATCCCTCTGTAGCATATGTAGCATCAGATAGTCTAAGTAGACTGGATAGGGCTTCATTTTTTTCTTCATCATTCATATTTGAAAGACCATTAAATAGAGCATCAAATTCTCTAGTTGCAATCAACTTAGTTGTTGCATTAACATTCTCTTTTGCTGTTAAATCTATATTTTTATTATGAACAGCATTTTGAGCTTTTGTTAAAACTAAATCATTTTTTGCTATCTTAACTTTCAATGTACTAAGTTTAGCTGAATCTTTAGTTGATAAATTGTCAACAGAATCAAGCTCTCTTGCTATCTGAATCATTTCATTTTGTCTGTCTATATCCATAGCTCTACCATCACTAAGATTAGTAGATTGATTTCTCTCCAAAGCGGTAAGTGTTGAAATCATATTAGTATTTCGTGATTCCATACTATTAATGCTTTTAGATATATCAGACTTAAACTTTTCAAATTCATTTAAAATTATACCCTTAGAGTCCTCAGTTACATATTCTGGTGCTTCAACATAATTATCACCTTTTTTATACTTGATACCATTTTTGTCTACACCATCTTTAGTTCTAGTTGATATTTTATATACTGGATTTTCACCAACCGCAAGCATATCGTTAAAAGATTCATTGATGTTTTTAGAACCACTAATAACTTCATTGATTATTTCACTATTATTTAAAGCAGATTCATTACTTATCTTTTTTGCAGTAGACTTTGCATGAGATATTATTAAATCTTTTTTATCCTTCTCATCATTGAATTTATTATTAATAACATCTGATAATTCTGTTTGACTCATCATTCCACCATTTGAATCAAACTGTGCTTTTTTACCATCAATATATTCAGACTTTCTAAACTTATAATCTTTAGTTAGCCAATTTGCAGAATAAGAATCTCTAGTATTTTCCATTCCAGCTATTGCAGATTTTGCTCTCTCATAGCCATCTGAGCCCTCTGGATATTTGTTTTCTAAAATTTTTATATTCTTGCTTACACTATCAGATAATGTTGCAGAAGCACCACTCCAATATCCAGAAGCATTAACTCCAACACCATTTAGGTTTGAGTCATTTACATTTTTTGCTATAGATGAAGTCATTGAATTAATTTCAGCGGCTTGTATGCGTTCATCAGCGGCATACTTCTCTTGAGCTATACCAGCACCAGCACTAATTATTGATAGTAAGTCTTGAGTTAGGTTTGATTGTGCCATATTAGCCTCCTAGTACATTTGTTTTTTGTTGAGTAGACAATAAGCCTAGAGAGCTTTTAAATGCAGACAATCCAGCACCAAAAGTTCCTAGACCAGCTTGAGTACCAGTTAATGCAGATTCAGATAATGCTGTCATTGTACTTCTAAATTTCATTTCATCAGCAACTATCTTATTTAATAATTGAGTTTGTTGTTGTCTACCTTTTCCTACAATTTCAACATCACGTTCTCTTTTTGCAGTAGTAGCTTGAGCAATATTTTCTTTAGTAATATTTCCAGATAAACCAGTATTTGCAGACATAGCTATAAGTGTGCCCTCATCTTTAAGTGCTTGAATTTCACTCTTAGATAATATGTTTGATAACTCTCTATCTATTGCGGCAACTTCTTCTATTGTCATATTTTGATTATATAGGAAATCTTCTTTAACTAAGTCCATCTTGCGTGATAGTGCTTCACTATTCTTTTTTTGGTCGTAAAGGCTTGTTCCAATAGCTAGTGCTGTAAGACCGACAGTTGTTACACCACCATATCCAGTAGATGTGTTGGGCTTTACTAATGCAGGCATAATATATCCTTTATATAATATTTACAGACTGAATATCAAAAGAGATAAAGTCCATAGTTACGTCCATATCAACACTTGATTTAACTCTTATCTTGTATATATCACCAATAGTACCAACAATAGGTAAACTAAAGCTAAGTGCATCAGTCGTAGCATCTCTAGGAATATTCTTAGTAAATGGAACAATTACAGATGCAGTAGTTTGATTATACAATTCAAAAGTAACTGAGCGTGTACTTGTTGCAGATACAAAACTAATATCAGCCGTTAAGTGCATACGATACCCACCATTATTTGAAAGCGTGATAGTACCATTCAGTAAGTCATTTACCATAACAATACTGCTATCAGTAACATATCCATTAATATCTTGTGCTACAGCAGTTGTTGAGTATATAGGTGTAGTTTGTCCTTGCATCCCAGCAAATACATTAGGTAAGCTAAGATTGTTGATTATGTATACGATAAGTTGCCCATTAACAGCATCACTAACAGATACGCCGCCTACTCTCGATACAATATCTGGTGGTGTTTCAGTTAATGTACCAGCAACAATATCACTAAGATATAGAGGTACGCCAGCTGTAAATCCAGAAGTATTTAACCCAGATATTTCACCTATAGTAACTGCCGCACTCTCAGCTCCATCTGCTATATCTTCTTGAGCAACACCAAATACTCTAGCATTATCAAACGTATCGGCTAAGGCTTTAACAACCTTTACTTTTCCACCAACAGATACTCCATCATGCCTAAGCACAGAACCTTTTTCAATTAAAAGACCAGTTTGATTAATAACATGCAAGTGGTTCATGTGTCCTAAGCTAACTTCAACACCATTATAAGCACCTTGAACTCTTAGTGTTCCAGATGGTGCATCATAATATACTTTACCCTCTACATGAGTTGGTGGTGTAGCTTGAGGTGTATATGTTAAATCGTCAACAGCAACTTTAGTTTCTTCTGCTGTTAGTCTAGTTTCTAAGTCTTGAAAGTTAGCATCAATAGCATCTGCTACTGCTTGACCGCTATCTCCATCTGTTATTGTTGGTAATGTTACTGGCATAGTGAATCCTTAATGTGTTATTATATCTAAAATCAACCTACGCTCATACGTTTTGATGCTTGAAAGGCTCTATTTGGAGTTTGTTTAGCCCATTTTGAGTCAATCATTTCTCTTGATGCCGTATCGAAATCAAACTTTTCAATAGCTAACCACATCTTTTTAAACTTTAAAACTCCTCTAACACCAAGTTGATAAGCCATTTCTATCAAAACATCTTGCCTTTCTTGTGATAGGTCAATGATAATACTTTTCTCATCCATGAGTTCTTTTGCAAACCTCTTTAATCTTATCACCAAAAGAGCATGGGCTTCTTCTCTAGTAATACCATTTTCAATAAGTGTACCAAACCCTATTGTTAAAAAACCTAAATGGTCTTTATATGGTTTAGCGACAAACCCCTCATGCTCTTTTATTGATATGATTAAATCTTCACTTAATGTCATTTATGTTCCTTTTTATACTTCATGAAGTTCTTATAAGTAGCTTTCTGTTTCCAAGTAACTTCTGATATATTATAATTAAGGATTAATATAGCTATTGCAGATACTAGGATATTTCCAATAAGTAAAACAGATAGTATCTTAACTTTTCTACTTGCTGATTCTTCTGAGTTATTTAGGCTTGTTTCTACTTTTACTAAGGAATTATTTACCCTATTGCTAATATTATTCATATACGAGCTAGTGCTAGTTGATAAGTGTGCTAGTTGCAACATGAGTTCATTGTATTTAGCGTTCATTTCTTTTTCTATTGAATCATTGACTATCTCATGAGTCTGTGGCATTTTTCTTATCCTTTTTAATAACATCACGATTTATAGCTTTTTCTGATGAGGATTTTATATTTGCAGTATGTTTCAATTTTAATATCTCATTTGTGCTCCATAAAATAAAACTAAAAGCACCTAAGAGGGAAGCACCAATAAGTATTCTGCTTCCCCAAGCTAATACCTTTCCAGCACCACGCAACTCCGCTAGTTCTAATAATATCTTGTCTGTTTTTTTATCTGCCTCTATATTTCTTAATAGTACAGCATCAAAATTTTTCACTAATGTTCCCAATGCTTCTGATACAACCCCTAACTGTTTACTCATGTTAATAACTCCGTTGTGAGCAGATTCAGCTTTTGGTGCATTTACCTCACAAGCTACATCATGTTTATCCACTAAGTGAGTTATTTTTTCAAGGACTTTATCTATATTATCTAGTCTTGCTTCCAGTGTTGCTACTCTTTCTTGCATGACAAACCTTGATTTATTTTTAGTATTGTAACATATTACTCTATTGTTTTTTTACTATTTTTATTATCTAGTGCTTTCTTGGCTTCTTTATCTCTAACTCTCTGATTGTGTTCTTCTACTTTAGTAATAAGAGAACCTAAATATTCATAAATTTCATATATCAAATTATTATCCATAATTGAAGCATTTTTATAAGAATGACTACCTAAATTTGTTTTGCTTAAATCCCTATATAGTATAGCACTTGATATATTTTTATCTATAACATCAACCATGCCTATAGGCTCTAGCTTCCATTCACTCATTTGTAATAACTCTATAGGTTCAAATTCTTCACACCCATACATCTCAGGTATAGCATGATGTTTAACGCACCCCGATAGGGAGAGTAATGATACCACTATTAGGATTATTAAGCTTATCTTTTGCATATTGTAAGTCCTTTTGTCTTTTAACTTCTTTATCAATCTTTGTCTGACAACCAGTTTTTTCTAGTTCGTATAAATATTTCCAGTTATCAGCTTGCTTATCTACGCTTTCTTTTTGTAACTTTAGAACTATATATTCATCATAGATTGAGTAAACTTTATACATTGATAGCAAAAGGATAGTAGTAATGATTAAAACTAGTATAGCTATTACTGTTTTCACTTCTCATCCTTAGTAGTCAGTTCTATCTTAGTATCCCCATGAGATGCTTTAATTTTAATATCACCAAAGAACATATAGAAAGATAATGATATTAATAAAAACCCGACACCGAATTTCATAGGTTTTGTTTTGAAGCTAGTCCAAAATGCTGTTATTGTTTTATTCATCAAAGTACCTTTTTAATCATTAGTAATGGATATCTTACCATACAGCCTATTAACCCACCAAGTGTAATAAGTAAACCGCCTACTGCTTTATTCTCTCTTAGGCACTTATTGAACTTAGTTGTACTGCAATTCTCATCATGTATCTTACAACATAAATCACCAATAGGGAATAACTCCCACTTGTACCACTTTACCCACTTAGCCCATCTCTCAGGAAACCAAGTGCAATGATTGTTTTTGCTCATTATAACGCTCTGATAGTAGTTTTATAATCAGTCCAAACTGCTTTACCTTGTGCGATACCTGCAATTAGTATCTCTTGTAGTTCAGCAATAGTAGTTAATCTGATAGTGTTATCAGCTAGTACCCACTCCTCACTAACTCCACCATCAATAGTTATTTGAAAGTTTGCTAGGTCTTGTGGTCTTACTTGATACTCGCTACCATCTGCTAAAGAATAAGTGCTTGATTGTAAAGCTGTATCTCTATCCTCTTTAGCTTTAATGCGTAAGAGTTCATTATCTACAGCCCACGTACCATCTGCTTGTGCTACCATAGTGGCATCATTGTTATCTGATACCATTTCAATACTACCACTTGCTAACTCATCTGCTATTCCGTCTACATCTGAAGCGCCTACTATAGTTACTTCAGATTTACCAATTTTACAAAAATATTTTCGTGCCATTTTATTTTCCACCTATTCTTACTAATTTAACCCTACAAGGGGTAGCAGTTGTGCCAAGTGTTGCAACATCATAAGTTCCACCATTATAAGAAGGATTACCATTAAAATTGGCTTCTAAAGCAGTTTTGACTATAATCCCTTTAGTCGTAGCACCTGCCTTAACTCCATAAGATTGTGCTATAGTAGTATGAGTAGCCCAACTTACCATGTGCCATTCACCATTAATAAGCAACTGAGCTTCTGCGGTACAGTTTTCAGCGTTCCACCCATTAGGATACTTTAGTTTATATCGCTTATTAGGGATAATCAAATCAGGCAGAGCTTCGTCATTTTGTGGTGTAATAAAATATACATTAGCCTTTAAATCAACAACACCATGAGCAGTAAACCCATTACTATGAGCTTCATTAATAGGATACTCTACTAAGCTGTGTAGGCTCTCTGTACCATCAACTAATACATGACCTAGCATTACTCTGTTTTCTTGTAGGTCTGAGCTGTCTAAGACTTTGTTCTCTTGTACGTTTATGTATGGTGCATCTGATACTGCGAAAGTATACTTTATTTGACCAAAAGCAACCCAAACTGTTGCTGAACCTGCAAGAACATAAGAATCAACAACAAGCCTAACCCCTTGATATTTTGTTGTATTTGCTAAGTCTAGTTCACCAGTTGAAGCACCTTGTGTTAAAGTTATACCACTAAACAATTCAATTAGAGTCCACGTTTGACCATCATCATTTGTGCCATAAATTGATACTGCATCTGCATAATTGTATTCTGTAAAATCTTTAGCCCAATATTCTAGAGTCTTTATAACTCTAGGTTCTGAAAACATATATGTTATATGCTCTCCTACTGTTTTATTTAATCCAAAGGCAAAGTGATTGACAGATGTACCTAAAACTTTATCAAAAGCATGATAAGCACGTATAGTTGAACTATACTCACTACTAGCACTAATAAACCCAGTTTCACTCTCAGGGCTTCCATGTCTAGCAGTTGTCTTATGAGTAACAGTTCCACTTGCATCTACAACATCAACACCCCATGTATCTGCTTTAGCTCTGTCTGTTCCTGAGTTGATAGGAAATTCAGAAGCCGATTGTACACCAGTTTTAGCATCTACGAATAAGTATTGCTTTGTATTTGCATTACCAGTACCAACATCTAAAAGTGCTGATGCAACAGTAGTTAGGTTTGCAGTTCTTAAAGCGTTGTCTACTTTACCATCTGCTCCGACTACTGAGATACCGCTATTGAATGTTAGCTCTTTACCGCCAGTTGGTTGAGCGTAGTAAGGAGTTGATGCTATACCAATGTGAAGTGCATTTAGTTCATTAATATCTCCATTACTACCACCATGAATAGTGAACCCATCAGTTTCAAAAGATACATTAAAAGTTGTTGTGTTTTCTACACTAGCAAGGTTTAAAAATACTGCTGTTGTACCACCTCTAACATTACTTATACAAACCCAACTACCTACGTTCTCATCTTTAAGAATAACACTAGAACCTAGAATAGTCATGTCCATTCCAGTTAATACTTTAACATCACCTGCGACACCTTGGTAACTTACTAATTTTCTATTAGCTGTTTCAGCATATCCGTATGTTATGTATTGGACTGCATTTGTATTGACAATCCCACCCGTACCAAAAGTAAGTGTATTTTCTGTAGGTTCGGTATCGTTCCAAACCAAAATGTCATCAGTAGATGCTATTGTCGTATTTAGGTTTTGATACTTAGTTGCACCATCATAACTATTATATGTAGCCCAATTCTGAGCAACACCAGTTAAGGCTTTACGCTCTGCAAAGTCATACTTAACACCAGTAGTAATATGTCTACCTGCTAAACCATTACCAGTATCAAGTACAATCTCATTACCTTGTACTGGATTATAGTGTCTGATTTGTGGATTACCAGCACTATCCTTTTCAAGTAAATCTGTACCAGTATTAAGCTTACTATTTTGGATAACCCCTGCATCTGTACGATACCCTGCTGTTTTCCTAGTTGTTTGCTCTACTGTTAGAACGTAATCCACTAAGTTCGCATTAACTCTCGTACTAACTCCTACTAGAATACTGAAAGTGTTAATTTCTGTAACTTCTCCACTAAAATTACTCTCAATAGCTGTTGAGTCAGAAGATATAAAATTAAGCTCCCTACGGATACTATCTGTAATCGAATGAGAAGTTGCACCAGTTCTAGCTTTAATGCTTAATTTACACCCAAACTGATTATTAGCTAATTTCCAATTAGTAGTATCTAATACTGGCGAAACAATACCACTTGTATTTACTATACACTCATAAGCTCTAGCATCACCAGTTGTACTATTATCATATACAATGTTACCGATTACATAGGCTGTAGCACTTACCCAGTCAATAGCCAGAGTTGTTCCATCTCCGTTATCGTTTGCTACCTGAGCTGTAGTTAATATAGAATTTACAGTACCATTACCCGTATATAAAATCTCTGTACCACCTATCTTTTGAACAGATGCTAGGTTCATATTGTTTATGGTTGTTGATGAGTTTACTATGAATGATGAACGATTTGACATTATATTAGTGTCAACTGCCAATTCGCTAGCTTTAGCATTTGCTTCTGCTAATTCAGCTCCAGCTTGAGCAGTTTCAGATAATCCTTGAGCCACTACTGAGGCATCTCTAGCCGCCTCTGATAATCCTTGTGCTGTTTCACTTGCTGTTTGAGCTGTTTGAGCATCTATAGCACTTTGAGCCGCATTAGCCGCTTGAACATCAGCATCTAGAATCTCAGCTAGGTTATTATTAATGTTTTGAATACCAGCAGAATTATCAGATACTACTTGAACCTGAGATGATATACCCGCAACAATTTGAATCTCACTTGATATACCAGCAACAATAGAAATATCAGCTGGTGATTGGATTAACTCATCCTCAGTATCAGCAACCCTAACCTCAAGTGTCGAATAGATTGTATCATCAGCCGCAACATCAAGTACAGCATAGTTATTAATTAAATCATACTCACCAAAAGGCAGTTGGACATATGTATCATCTAATATTTTCTTCAACCATACAGCCATATGTTGTTTAGTTGCTATATGTTTTGTTGAACCATATTTTCTTGTTGTACCATCTAAGGGGTAAAATGAACTCTGAATTGGCATTAACTTCTCCTACTTCTAATATTAAAGTTACCCTCTAGGGATACGTTGTTTATCTTGAATCCAAAGTGACTATCACTAACTATAGATAGTCTTATATCTTTAGAGTTTCCATGAACCATTGGCTTTCTATCATTTGTATATTTACTGTTTATAATTCTAACTGAATTACGCTTTATATTCTCTACGTGTAAGTCAAATACACTGTAATCTTCTGCTTCTATTTGAATAGTTTTTAATTGTAGATGCCCTCTTGATTCTTTAGCACCATCTTTACCATAAACCCATTCGCCAATATCAACAGTAGATGTATAATTATTTACCTCATTATCTAAATAAACTTGGTCGCCTAAGTTATTAAATATCTCTATACTTTGGACTTTAGATGTTTTAGCAATAGTATCACTAGACATTCTCCACTTATCTGTATGATGCCAGAATCCACTATTGTTCCATGTTCCATTAGCTAGAACCCAATCATCACTATCTGGTGCATCATAAGTAGCAGTAAGCATATATAATTTATCTTCAAAAGCAAATGCCTTAAAAATATCAGCTTGGAACTTCCACTTGAACCATGAGGATTGAACAACCTCTTGTCCTAATTTAACCATCTTATATACATATACAGTATCAAGTTCATCTAATGTAGTTATAAACAACATATCATTAACTGGTGAGTGAGTGAAAGATGAAACATTATTACTTATATATCTAGGAACTTGAATAGTAACATCTTCACCTATAATATTTTTACCAGCTTGCTCAGATAATCGATACTTCATGACCTGAGTGTATAAGCCTCTATTGACACAAAAGAATATTTCATTATTCATAAATAAAGGTCTTACTGAAACATTAACACTATAAGCACTAGCCTGAGATACTTTAACAGTCTTTGGAGATAATACATCACCAGAAGTTACCCTAAATTGTACATTGTCAGCAAACAATACCAGTATATCTTCAAGGTTACTAGCATATTCAAGTCTTATGGCTTTAGTTGTATCGACAACACCATCAATCCTATCGTTATCAAGCAAGCTAACGACAGATGTTCTCCAGAAATTACCATAAGTACCACTTTCAGACATAACTAAACTTTTATCAGTAATAAATCCTAGTCTGTTTTTAAAGAAGAATATATCTTTAATTTTAACTTCTGGGTTTTCTTCTGTACCGATAAAGCTAGGTATGCCATTCGTTTCATTATCACCAATCAATCTTTCATTCCATTTATCATATTGCTTGAAAGTAAAAGTATCATCTTCATTTCTAACAAGAATATGAGGCATTGTTGAAGCATCAATATATCTATCTATCTCTGGGTCATAATGCTCAGTCCATAAATCTTCAATCTTCTTAACCCAATAATCATTATTCTCATCTGTATCAAAACCAGTTACTTTTACAATAGTGTGCTTGTATGGAAAGTTATTAGGTAAATCATCAATACTACTTATAGTATGACTCCATCCAGACATAGCTAGTCCACCATCAGTATCAGAACAATCTACATCTAAGACTTCATATCCAGAATCAGCAGATATTTTAACAATGCTACCCCAAGATTCAGCCGCAACTCCAACCAATGCAGTAATAGCAGTAGCTAAAGCACCAGCCGCACCCTCAGTGGTGGCATTAGCAACAGATACCTCACTTAGCACAGTTTCTGCTTCTGTGGTTTTATTCTTTATTGTTATTCTTGTTCTATATGTGTAATATGGTGTTACTGGGTTACTTCTCCTTATCCATATATATCCAAATTCTTTATAGGATAATTCTAACTCTCTAAGGTTTACTATAATAGACCATGCTCTTGTCTGAGAGTAGTGCGTTGCATTTGAGGCTGAAACAATTTTGCCATAGACTGATGGGTTCGGGTTTGCAACATCAGAGATTAATACTGTAACATCTGTTGCATTTAATGAAACTAATGGGTCTAAGCTATCAATTCTTATTGGCAATAGAGATAAATATTGACCATCAGCATTTCTTCTCGTAACTTTATATTGAGTGCCTAGTGCATTTTGAATTTTATCTACAAGTGTATTTAAATACCCATCCATCGGAGCACCATATACATAATCTGTATAATGAGTAAATTTGTCTCCACCATGATTTATCGTGATGCCTTTTATCGTGATGCTAGTGTGTGCTTTATAGGCTCTATGACCACCCTCGTCTGGCTTGAACACTGTGGCTGGTTCTTTTCCATTTGCTATCGTCTTGAATTCTAATGTTACGTAATCTCTATTTTCAGTAACTAATCCCTCTGGGTCATCCTTAATTGGTATAATTTTAGGAGTTATAGTTTTGTTTGCAATAAAAGTTGTATCTTTAATTGTTGTTCCAGCATATCCATTTATTCCAGAAAAATTAGTAAGATATTCCTCTGCTGAATCTGATTCGTAAGTTAATCCACTACCTTTAGTGTAAACTTTTCCAGTAGATAGATTTACAACTTTAGCTTCATCTTTGTTTACTTGTAGAGAGTATCTTTCTTTTGAACCTACTGCCGCATATCCTCTATCATATTCATAACTATACGTTTCGCTTGTCAAGCTTAAAGCATCTGCATTTACATCTACCATTGGATTGCGTTTTAATAATCCACTATCAACAGTAGGCACACAGTTAATCATTTCTTCTACTTGATGAGAGCGTCTATCTACGGCTGGTTGTTGTGATACTCCACCGAATAGATTACCTAATGAGTTATGAATTAAAGCCATTAGTTTGTTCTCCTAAAGTTGATACCATAACTACCATTTTTGAGAGAGTGCTTGCCAGTAAAATGTTGGCTTCTTCTAGCATCCAAGTAAGCATCATCAACATCAGCTACAGAAAATTGATATTGTTTCTCATCACCAATCATTCTATATTGGAATGTTCTACTTGCTCTTAATGTAATGTAATATCTAATAGGGTGTGTAAGTGCATTGAAATCTAAATCCCAAATTACATCACACTTTACTACATCTGTAAAATTAAATGATTGTTCTTTTTTATCATATAACTTCCAGTCACGCATATAGTATCTACCTTGTGCATCTGAAATATCAAGTATGTTTGCTTGTATTGCGATATTACCATCAATATCTGGTTGAAAAGCCCAATCAACATCAGAGTTAATATCCCAGCCAGAGGACAGCACTTTCTTTTTAGTTTCTTCAAGTACAGAAGCGGCTATCTGAGCTTCAAGTAAATCAACAATCTCAGTATCATCAGTAATAGGAGATTCATTAATTGATTGAAGTAAGATGTTAATTGCTTGTAAAGAGAATTTTAGTGAGTCGTTTTCAAATGGTAATGTAGCCATATTTATTCCTTTTAATAATAACCCTCGAAAGGGTCACTTTAATAGTTATGAAATAAGCACATTTTGTAGTGCTGTAGATGTTATTCCAGTACAAGCACCAGATACAGAGATTGTTTCCTTAGCCGCCATAGTGATAGATTTATCACCAGTAGCATAATGAAAGGTAACAGCACCAGCATCTATAGCTTGAACTAAACCTCTATCTCCAGTAGGAGTATTTACAGCTACACCTTTAAATGTAGCCGCATGAACCTCAAAGAACATTATACGTTCTTAATAGACACAGCACATTGAGGACGTAAAGCCGCAACACCATTAGAGAAGTAAGCAGTAAGTAACTTAGCATCTAAAAATTCTTGTTGTTCTTTAATCTTCGTTTCAATATCCCAAAGTTTAACCATACCGGCCGCTTCCATAGTCCAAGCAAGACCAATAAGACCAGCAGTTGCAGGAACATTGTTAGACATAACAACCTTAACACCACCTACCATAGCAACAGCACCAGTATCAAGACCGCCATTACCAGAAGTAATATCCTTGTCAATGATTAAAAGTGATTGTGGTAAGTAAGAAAAGTTAGTTGGATTTAAAGCAACATATACTTCGCCAGATGTATCAACATCATTGTTTTCCATAGCCGCTTTAGCCGCATAAACAGACTCGATAATCGCCTTACCATGTGCTTCTGCTGTAGTTCCAGCCGCTAACCCACCAGGCAATGCAGTGTTAACAATAACAGTACCATTACCATTACCAACAAGACCAGTAGCTAAACTTGAAGCTTCAATAGCCGCCGCAACTTTTCGGTCAACAACATTAGCTAGTTTAGCACCAACTTGACGAACATCTTTTGCTACAACATCATAGTTAGCAGTAGCTTCTTCAAAGCGGTCAATACGACGAGCTTGATATTGTGGGCGGTCAAGATTAATGACAATCTCATCTTGAGTACCATCTGTTACATCAACTTGTGTACCAGCTGTATATGCTACAACACCAGTATCAGTTGTGTCCTCTTTACCCTCGATAGTAAACTGAGCACCAGTACCACCAGTTAAAGAACGTGTATCAATCTTATCTGCAAAAACTGTTTTACGTTTGAAAGCCTCTACGACTCCGACATGAATATCTCTTGAAAGTGTTGCGGCTGAATCTGAACCGACATTTGGGGTAGTTGAACCTGGGTAAGCCATTTTGTATCCTTTGATTATTTTGTTTTAGTTTTGTTCTTTTGGGAAACTCAACATCATGCAAAACTTTTTTAAAGGATACATTGCTCAAAAGTGAGGAAAATATCTTAGTAGTAGTAATGGCTAAGGCAAGTTGAGATTTACCTCAACGAACTTAACAGATATTTTAGCAGATTATATTTGTAATTGTCAAGCTATCTATTGAAAATAACTTTATCTGGTGTCATTGCCATACGTTTTTGGTGCATTTCTGGGTTAGTATTCTTTCCAGTAATCACTTCATCCATAGAAGAATATGGCTTAATGCCAACACTAGCATTAGAACCAACAATACGCTCAGTAGTATTTTCTTGTGGTGCTTGTGGATTCTCAGATTGTTCTTTATATTGAGCGTGAAGCCCTTGAATATATATCTGAGCAGACTTACCAGTTAAATTCTTATCAAAATCTTCTCTAACATCTTCTGGTAATACTTCTTTAGCCCAACTAGCCATAGCTTCATATTCCTCTTTACCACCTACAGACTCATAGACACGATTAATCATATCTCTGCTCTTGTATGCGTTGAGTTCTAATTGCTCTTGACTAATATCATTCTCGGCTAGTTTAGCTTTGATATCGTCGTTAATATCCATACCATTAGAGATAAGTTCAGAGGCTAGAGAATTCATAATTTCATCTTTCTTATTCTGAATCTCTCTATCAGTCTGTACTTGCTCAACTTCTTCTTTAGATGCTTTTTCACCATCCTTAACTTCTCTTACAAAGTTAGCGTGTTTTGCTCTAAGTTTATTATGTTCAGATACTAAGTCCTCAATAGAATCAAATCTATCTAGTAACTTATCATTCTTGAAGTGTTTTTCTCTGAAATCCTCAGTTACTTCCCACTTGCTAGTATCAAAAGAAGCTGGTTCAACTTCTTCAACATTCTCTACAACCTCTGGTTCGCCAGTATTCTCAATAGTTTCAGCCATTATCTAACCTTTTGGAATCCATGTTCATTAAACGTAATAGGATTTTTCCCACGCAATTCTTCCATTGATAAAACATTAATAACGCTTTGAAGTTCATTCTCATCAATACCATGCTTGTCCATAATCTCTCTAGGACTCCATTTAGAATTGATTAAAACTCTAAGTTCTTGAGATGATAATTTTGTTTTCTCACCATCTTTTCTACCCATAGTTCTTCCATTAGCTTTTGAATACTCTGCATACTCAGTCGTTGAGAATGTTCTTAATGTACCTACTGCTTGCACTTCTGTCTTTTCACTCATTTTACTTTCTCCGTTTACCAATTCTCTTAATTTATCCATAGGGATATTATTTGGAAACTCAATACCTTTTGATTGAGCCTCAGCCTTTAGTTCATCTCGCTCAGACATTATTTAACTGCCTTAACTACTTTACATCTACCCATCATGTACTCACCTTTTTTTAAAGCTTTCTTTTCTGGTTTTTTAGTTTCTGTTTTCTTTTCTGTTGCCATAATTTATCCTTTATTATTGTTGTTGAGCATTAGCCACTACTGCTTTACCAGCTTCTTGCCCAGCCGACTTAGCACCCTCTTCACCTAACATAGCTTCTTGTTGCTGTGCTTGCTGTGCTTGTTGTTCTTTAGCAATCTGTGTATTAGTTTTAAGTAATCCAGTTGTATCAATTCCATAGAAACTTGCATATCTATTTGTTAATTCATCTGAGTTAAGTCTGTTGCCAGCACCTACACCTACGATTGTTTGAACGAAAGCATCTAATCCTCTAGCTTCGTTAGAACGACCTAACGCATCTAATCCAACTACAATCTTAACTCCTAATTCTTTAAAAGTCAATCCCATCTCATTCATAACTTGATGAATATTCCATTTTACTAAGCTTTCTGATAATTTAGAATAAGTACCAGCTAGTGAAGTTGTTTCTAACTCTTGTGCTAGAAATTGAATCTCTGCGGCTGTTACACGTTCTGCCTCTCTGGTTGCTGACTCATTCATAAGGAAAGCCGCCGCAATATCACGTTTTAACTCAGCCTTAGTATCCATAGAGAATTGGAAATCATAGTTTTTACCTAATTGAAAGACTCCAATATCATCCTCTTTACC
>Ga0316205_10000942_pt1 | contig 42113 bp, 35 predicted proteins | sample 3monthpyrite_MG_FD_204941 | JGI IMG/M metagenome (GOLD analysis project Ga0316205, IMG submission 204941) | Microbial mat bacterial communities from mineral coupon in-situ incubated in ocean water Damariscotta River, Maine, United States -... | ecosystem: Environmental > Aquatic > Marine >...
GCAAATATTTGATAAAATTGATGTTATTCGTTCTTATTTGGAAGTTTGAGGCGACACTTCAATGTACTTCAATGATATTTCAATGTAACCTCAATGCTTATCAAACTTATAAAGAGAAGGCATATATATGACTCTCAGGAAAATTCAGTTGGTAGACTTCATCTCCCTTCTCAAGCAAAACTCCACGCTTACCGAAGTGTTGGAATGCTTAGAAGATAAACAGCCTTTGAATGATGAAGCACAAAACACGAATGTTGTTCGTCTTGATTATGAACGGCAGCGCAGGATGGGGCTAAACCTTTGACGTTATCCGGACTATCATCGCATCATTAAAATATTAATGGAAACCGACCAGATTATGAAAAGCTTAGAGATGATCTCATGAACGAACTCCGCGCGAATTTGGCCGAGCTTGTTGAGGCACTGGGGAAAAGAACCCACATGAAACGAGCACCGACCGGAGCGCGGAGCACTAAACTTAGTAAATGCGGGTTTGTCCCGCGCCTCGGTGGTATCTTGGTTGAAATGCCCGGTTGTTCCACGTTTGTGTCGCTAATTGCCGGCCATCTAGAAAAAGAAATTGAGCTGAACGTCAAAGACCTTATTCCGCTGCACAAAGTGCTTTTGACATTTGGCACTGCGGAGCAATACGTCGATTTGAGCATCAGCGCTGAAAAGACCACATTTTCTTGTGGCAATTTCTCGTTGGCAGTCCCGAGCCAATCCGTTTAGAGGGGCAATTGTAGGCAAGGTCTAAATTTGGTGTCAGAGAAATACCCCTGCAATCAAGCTCCACAAAACGCGTATGGACCAAAAGTGACATGCTTGGCCTAATCCGAAGATTCTTCACTATTGTTTCGCATCATGACTGCATCGTTTTCACAGACAAAGCCTTCGATTACATATGCATCCCAATCTTCGGAGACTTTGTGGCCACCATATGAGAACTCTGGATTAGTCCAAAAAACATTCTGTTCGCTTTCGTAATTCTCTGCTTCGTAAACACCCATTTCGGCACAATCTCCATAGGATGCATGCTCACCGAGCAAAAATAGGCGCGATTTGCCATCATCGCCTCTCAAAATTAAATAGGAGTTATAGTCCCCACCTTCTTTCTTGCAGCTAGAAATTGCAAAAGCCAGAGCAACTAATGCGGCTACCTTAAATATTAGCATCAAGATCTAGTCTCCATATTTTCGCAGCGACATCACGGCATAAATCAGAAAGACACCGGCGACTGCGAAGTCCAAAACTTGCCAGATTTGCTTTTCAAAATGAACCGTTGCTACCGGATTGAACAACAACGCGATTCCCACAAAGACATACAGCCACCAGGTAGGTGTTCCAGCGCGTTTGAATTCTATGATAGAAATAGCGATCGCACTGGCACAGACAACCAATCGCAGAAATTGATAATACCCATAAGGCCATTCGCCAAATGCGATAATTAGCATTACGGCCGGCATGAGTGGTAGAGCTAATCTAACCACCTGAGGCGTCCCACTCCCGAATGCGTTGTCGTAATTTGGCTTTTCGGGCTTGAATTTCGAGGCTTAGCCATGAATCTTTATTGCTTCTGGTAAATATTACGTAAAATAGACTTAATAAAAAATATGGGCTCATCGCAATCAATGCTGCTCTTAATTCGTTTGATCGTTGGGCGGCATATTCTTGAAATCCTGCGACAATTGACAACAATACAAGAAAAAGACCGGCCAATATCAGCAGCCACCTAAGTATTCGCATTTTAGCCGCTCCCCTATAATTTGCACCCACATCAAGATAAGATGATATTCAAGTCAAAACCAGCCAAACATTCGAAAATAGTATGAGTATTGGCAAGTATGGGACCAGTACCCCTTCTACCGAGGTTCCATAGCGCGCGTTGTCATCCCCTGTGCCACAAAATCGGAGCATGGACTTTTTCCGCATAGTAAGCCCTTACAGGTGGGCAGAGTGAACTGAGCAACATAATAAGCAAAAGACCAGCTCAATACTGGGAAAACACTTCGGCACTCTGTTATTGCTTTCCTTACCCTGTCAGCATGACTATTTCGTGGGAATCTTTGGACAGCCAACCTCGGGCCAATACTGAGCTTTAAACATATGGTCAGCATAATGCAGCCGAAACGCACGTTCCTTGCTTGCGTTGGCTGTGCTCACTCGTTGAACCTACCGCACAGAAGAGTGTGTCGCCTCTTCGCAATTGGCGCCATGATGTTTTACACCATAATCTTGACTGCAGCGCGCTCAGAAGAGGTCTGCCGCGCTCGCTGGCGGGAGGAATGTGGAAATATGTGGATATTGCCCGTGAAACGCATGAACGGAGCTGTGAAGCGCCGCATGCCGTTGACTGACGAAGCTTTGTGAAAGGAATACTCAATGCTTGATGGCCGTATTTCACAAGCAGACCTTTTCCTGAGGCTCCATAACGAGCGGGGGAAGGCCTGAACGCATCAGAAACAGGCTCATGGTGCCTATTATATTCAGCTTTGGATGTTACGGGGCAGAGGTGGCTTATCTGTAGGTGAAAGCAGAAAAATGGCTCAAGGTTTGTAAATGCCTTCGACCTTCAAAAGGCACCTACCTTGAAAATGCTGGATTGGGCGGAAAGTGTGATTTCGCCGCATCTGCGAACCAGAGATCTCAGGTTCAAGAAAGCGGACCTTCACTGCGATGCTTCATAACGCCTATTGCAGTGGCTCGCAGAACGGCGCAAACTAGCGCTTCTTATCCACCCCTTCTCGATTAGAGGCTGAATTGACAACGGAAACGAAAAAGTCGAACTGGGACAGCGACCCTGAAGGACGGATTAAAAACCTATCGCTGGCTCCGAACGCAAAGAACGCGCTTTTTCCTTTGTTCGAAGCTGTGATGAACTCGATTCACGCGATTGAAGATAGGTTTGGCAAAGATCAAATTTCCAAAGGGCAGATCGATATTGAAGTGATCCGCTCAGACGATGACTGCGTCGGTTATTGGATCACAGACAATGGCATCGGGTTTCACGATAATAACCTAGCTTCCTTCAAGCTAATGGACTCTCAGGCCAAGGCAAAGATTGGTGGTAAGGGTGTCGGGCGGCTCATTTGGCTGAAAGTTCTCGATAAAATACCCCTGACAAGCACATATTTAGAAAGTGGTGAAGCCAAATCAATTGCATTTGACTTTACAATTCAAGATCCCGTCAGCGGTATACAGGTTTCAGATGGCAGTGCCGAAGCTGTCGGAACACAAATCAAACTTAGCCCATACAAAAGCGAGTATGCTACGCAACTACCAAAGAAGGCAGTCACGGTTGCAAATCGAATTCTTGCTCATTTCATTAGCTATTTTGTAAATATTACCCATCCAACCATCCGAGTTATTGACGGCTCAGGCGCAATTGACCTTTTCGAACAATTTGCAAATTCGGTTAAGCGCGATGCTGATTATGAATTCGATCTGGAGGTTGCGGGTGAAACATCTGCCTTTACGGTACACTGTTTCTTGCTGCCAAAGGCCATATCCGACGATGAAAAAAGTTCCAATGCATTGTATTTGGGGGCGAATGGTCGGGCGGTGAAGCGCTACGACATGGACCCAGTCATTGGTTTAAAGGCTATCGATGGCAAATTCGCGTTCCTTGGGTATGTCGAATCTGAATCGCTAAATGGCAGCGCAAACGATACCCGGACAGAATTTTCACTATCTGACGACGAGCTTGATGAGATCGTTGACTTGGCAAAGGCCAAGGTAAAGGTTTTTCTTGCCCCCGAAATTGAACAAATCCGCACTAAGCAATCCGGTATTGTAAAAGCTCTAAGGTACGAACATCCCCGTTTCCTAAGTGTACCAGGTACCGAGACGGAAGTAGCATCAACACTCCATCTTGCAACAAACACACGGGAAGAGATTTTTGTTGAGCTTTCTAGAAAATCCCTGCGCACATATGAAAAAAGGAAAAACACGTTTAAAAAGTCCGTTAGCAAAAAGCTGCCTGACATCCAAAAAGCTGCACAGGATTATGTATTAACGCTGAGGCAAGAATCGATTTCATCACTTGCGGAATATGTGATGAAGAGAAAGTTAGTTCTCGAGGTTTTTGAGCAAAGCCTCTCCTTCAAAGACGGAGGTGAAGTCTCTGAGTATGAGGCAGTTCTGCACGATATCATTTGTCCTTTGAAATCAACATCACAGGATTTGGATTACGATGATCACAATCTATGGATAATCGATGATAGGTTGGCGTTCTTTTCGTATTTTAACTCTGATATGCCAATGGCTGACCAAGTTGCCACGCCAGAGAACCCGAAGAACCGTCCTGACGTTTCAGTTTTCGATTTGGGGCTCGGCTTTCATAACGATGACAAGGCAACGCCTATTACGATTTTAGAATTCAAGCGACCGAAGCACCCAAACTACACGCTGGATAAAAACCCGATCACACAAGTTCGTGGTTACGTTGAGGATATGCGTAAAGCTGGCTTTGCAATGAAGTATGATGGTACTCCCCTCAGGTCGATTGACGACAGTTCCCCTTTTACATGCCATATCATTGCCGACATATCGCCTTCATTAAAGGCTGTAATGAAAAGTCTTGGGCCGTTTCATCAACGTGCAGGGACTAACAGCTATTATTGTTGGGACGCCGCATACTCAATATTCATTGAAATCTCTTCCTTTCATGATGTGTTGGAATCGGCAAAGGCGAGAAATCGAGCATTCTTTGAGCGCATTGGCCTCTACGCATGACGCAAGGCTCATGTAGGTTGAGCGCTCACACATTTCTGCGTCGCGCACGAATGTCAGAAATGCGAAAGCTGCGCCGCAGCTCTTGAAAATCTGGTGGATGGAAGGTTCGTGTCGACTTTGAAGTCATACATCCCCTAATGCTGCAACGCGGGAAATGTCGGCCCGGAGCCCCTTTTTACCGAATGCTGTGATTTCGGAAATGGGGCTATTATGGAAAAGGCAAAAGAATTTAGCTGCTGCTTTGGTTTTCATTTCGGGTTTGTGGTGACGGGAAGATTGGCGCTAGAGGATATTCCATAAACGACGACGACTTTATGAGGTGGCCCAGCTAGATTGAGTAAGTAGATCGCAGAAAAGAAACTGGCCGGATAACTAAATTGACTCTTAAAATAATTTCTCCCAATATTGGGTTTGAGGCAAACATACATGGAGAAGATATGCGCAAATTATTTCCTTGGTATTTTGTTGCCGACGAAGATTACGATACGGTTTGGGCGAAAGGCGTCCTCACTGTTGATACCAACGTGATGCTTGATCTCTACCGATACAATAAAACGACCCGCGAAGCGCTTTTGGTCGCATTGGAAAGTTTTAGTGGGAGGTTTTGGATTTCACACCAAACAGCCACAGAATTTGTAAAAAATAGACGAGTCGTTATCGGTGATATGAGCAATGATTTCAGTAAGGCCAAGAAACCTGTCGACGATGTTGAGAAAACAACAAAGACAGCAGTTGACGCAATCAGAGCATGTAGGGTCATACCCAAAGAGTTAAGCGAGGCTTTCGAAGCTGACATTCTGAAATCCTGCAAGACTATTCGTGATGGGATTGAAAAAGAAAGAACTGAAATCCCCGATTACGAAGTTAAAGACGAAGTAGTACAGCGGCTTGAAGCAGCATTGGTCGGCTGCATTGGAAGCCAACCCGACGATATTGAAGACGATTTGAAGGAAGCTCATCGAAGGAAAGAGGCAAAGATTCCTCCTGGTTATATGGATGATAGCAAAGATGGATTAGGTTTCGCTGGCGATTACCTAATGTGGAAACAGATAATCTCTCACGGTGAAAAGAACAAAACTCCTATTATTCTTGTTACTTCGGAAACCAAAGAAGACTGGTGGGAAAAGAAGAGTGGAAAAACGCTTAATCCGCGCCTTGAGCTACTACAAGAAGCTTTTGAGAAAACCGGACACAGATTTCTAATTTACCACACTGATCAGTTCCTTAGAATCCACCAAAAGAGAAGTGGTGACACGGCTGACGAAACTGTATTTGCGGAAATCCGAGAATATTCATTAGCGAGAGAACCAGCAGTCAGCGTAGTTCAAGAAGTGGATTCCGCTAGCGGGATTTCGAATACGGGAAAACTCAGAATATCCATCTCGCGGTCTGTGAAAAGCTTCACTGGAACGGGGCGATTTGATCCAAAATTGGCAAAATCTCCGGAGGTATTGGTAAGTGTGGTGGGAAGCCCAGACGATGCTTCCAATGTGTGGGCAAGGGCGAATACTGGGACCAACCATGATTTCAACGTTCACGTGCATCCCGGTGAGCTAGGCAAGATGATGCCGGTTGGCGAATACATAATAGAATATGAAGCTTCGTGCAGCGCGTTAAGCGAGGATACGAAAAGCGAGGAAGTTGCAGAGTAGGTTTAGCGGGTTCGGTAGAAGCTGATTTCACCTCCTACGGTTACCTGCCAACCGCGCATCGCGCAGTATTTGCCTTTTGTCGCATCTGCAAGTCTCTATCTTGAATTTTGATTTTTAACGCAGAAAATAAATGATGTCGATCAGATCCATGTTTCTCAAAAGCAGCAATTGCTCCTACTTAGATCAATAGCTGCTTTGTCCTCTCAGTTGCCATTCGAGCTTCAATAATGCTGTGGCGTCGCGTCAATGTCTGCAATGACGGGCCGCAGTGCAGCATTTGAGATCGGCAACAAGGTCGGTTCTGGGCCGGGTCCAGTCAACCCTTCTCGCTACCTACACCAATTTCCGGGGCGCGGTGGGCAGCTTGTTGTTCCACAGCGATATCGCACTGCCAAACTCTCTCTAATGAGGGTGTCGCCAACATCTGTACCGTCCACGATTAACGAACCGCATTGCCGCCCAAAAATTACATCGACTTGTGCCTTTAGTGCCCGGCCTGCATGCACAAGCGACACGCTTAAACTCAATAGACCGCGCCTCCCTGATGAGAGCGTTTAACCGTGCAGTCGCCCTCCGTCCAACCTCAAGTTCAGCAGAGCAAGACGGTGATCAAGTTTCTGGTGCATTAAAACCAACTAGGCGCACATTGGCACGCTGCCCGTTTATTGCAACTGTATCGCCATCGATCACACGGATATCTCTTGCTTGGACCGTCTGGACGGTTTGGAGGGAAGGCGTAGGGATTGGGCTAGTAATCATGTTAGTCGCGCGTTCAGAAAGTGCCGGCATGTTCGGCGAGAGAAAATCTGACGACATCCAGCCAGTTCCTAACGTTGAGACTATTTGCGACCACCCTGCTTGACTGCTGGTCTTGCGTACTCGCGTACCTTCAGTCAACTGCCCCATCACAGGATAGGCAGTGGACGGCCCATCTCGCTGATTGACCCTACTTCCCGTAACATAAACATATATTGAGTTATTCGATTGTTGAGCTGGGATATTTGGTCCCGAAGTTGTTTTGCCCAGGGCGGGCCCAATTAGCGCAATGAAGCCCATCACTATCACAAAGGGCAGATTTAACTTCCGTTCCAACCGTCGCATAGACCGCATAGGTGATTTCACCGTGCGAATAGGAGATCTTAATCGAGCCCTCGGCTTGTTCCACTGGCTAGATGACGAACGAGCGCTTCTGGGCTTAGATTTCGATATGGGCTGAGTTGGTACTCGATCACTCTGGGAATTTGTCGACACTCGCTGCGGATTCGAAGTTTTGTTTCCCAAATTAAGTAACTTGTTGAGCTTGCCGTATTGGGCGTTACTCAACCGAGTCTTGTTACCGTAGCGGCTAAACAGAACTTCCATATTATTTAGGAAAGACAGCTCCCATTCGTTTGCCAGTCCGGATTTCAGCCGCTCCTTAATTCGAGCTTTGATGAGTTCTGTTCGTTCTGTTGAGAATGGCATCGCGAATGTGACCTGCAGAAAATAGATACTCTTACCAAAGGCCAACTGTTGCTTGGATGCAATAGCTTGAAATTGGTCCTGTTGCTTCCATAGTGTATCGGAAACGGATATTGGCGCTTACAAAGCGAACGACATCAAAACTCGTCCGCGGTCCCAGGTGAATACAGAATGCACGAACATCCGCTCTAGGGAAACTGTATTCGGTATTGGGGCCCACGGCCAAGACCCGTAATAAGCCGAAAGCGGTTGTTCTTCACGAGTAAGACCTCAATCTGTTTGGCGTCAGTGATCATAATCCAGTTAAAGAAGTTCGCCCGACCGTAATCCTGCCCACACACGAGAATTAGCTATGTAACTGCTGCTTTCTGCTTGCTTCAACAGATACGCGCTTCGAAATAGTTTTCGTGGGTTTTTTGTAATATTATTTGGCAGTGAAATTAGGATATTTCGGCGCTCATCAGATGTCATTAATTCCCAGGCATCTTTATCCCGTAGGTAGTTTTCCTGTTGCTGCGCTGCTCGGTACATTGCCCCAGACAGAAACCTGCGGATATTGTGTGGATGCTCCGGCACTTGAACACGTCCTCCATGGCTCACACACTTGGACGAACCCCTCATGGCGGGGTTGCGACACATCTGACCGTCTCGGCGCTTAGCGAGGCACCGGGGGGCCTCCTGCATGGCTTTGAGGCCCTTGGCTCTGCCTGCTTTGGTAAGGTTGTCTGGCATTGGACATCCACGTGCCTTGGGCAAAGGCATCGTTCGAGCAGCTTCTGCAACTTTGTCGAAAAAATCAGATTGGCGTTCGGTTTTCATGGGACTGTGCCTCACTATCCTTAAAACGAAATTATACGATGAAATGGTCAAAATAAAAAATTGAAAGTATCGGAGGGTGTCCGTTACAGGAAATTGGCGCTGCGATTGGGGTGGGCCGGGGGGTGGGGCGGCCAACGCGTTGCTTTCTGAATGCTAGGGATCCTTTGCGTTGCCGATGCACGAATCAAATTGTTATGTAAAAAATATAGCAGATGCAAACGAGAATTAACCGATAAACAGTCACGAAATGGTCCGTGTGGTGACACTGTGGTGACACGCGAAAAATTCGCAGCTTACAATTAGGCTCTAACTGTTTGATTTAAATGGTGAGCCGGCCGGGATCCGAACCCGGGACCTACTGATTAAAAGTCAGTTGCTCTACCAACTGAGCTACCGGCCCACACATAGCGGGTTTACTAGGGCTGTGGCAGGGAATGGTCAAGGGGCTAATTGGTGAAAGGTGCGATAATTGTGCCATAAATATCATGCAAGCTATGCTGTGGCTGGCCAAGGCGGCGATAACGGCATATAGAAACGGCATGACAGGAAAATCCAAACAAAACCGCCTCGCGTTTTTGAAAATGCACGGGTTGGGAAATGACTTTGTGGTGGTTGATGCGCGTGGGCGGATTGATCCGATAACCCCTGCGCTGGCGCGCGGCATCGGAGACCGTCATTTCGGGATCGGATTTGACCAATTGGCGCTGATTCGGGATGAAGGCCCTGTAATTGCGGTAGATTATTGGAACGCTGACGGCTCTCTTTCAAACGCTTGTGGCAATGCCACGCGTTGCGTCGCCCGGCTGATCATGGATGAAACCGGAAAAACAGCGCTAACCTTGCGCACTGGCCGAGGCGATTTGGCCTGTGAGGATGCCGGGAACGGGCTGGTGCGGGTAAATATGGGGCGGCCTCAACTGGCGTGGCAGGAGGTGCCCTTGGCGCGCGCGATGGACACGCTGGAATTGCCGCTTGAGGGCGCGCCCAGCGCCACGGGGATGGGCAATCCGCATTGTAGTTTCTTTGTTGAAGACGCTGCGGCTGTCGATCTCGATTCCCTTGGCCCCGCAACCGAGCACAACCCACTGTTTCCCGAGCGCACAAATGTGCAGGCGGTTGAGGTGATTGATCGCAATAACTTGCGGGTGCGGGTGTGGGAGCGCGGCGTCGGGCATACTTTGGCCAGCGGCTCCAGCGCTTGTGCCGTGGCTGTCGCTGCCGCACGTTTGGGGCTAGCTGAGCGCGCTGTGACCGTGCAATTGGACGGCGGAACGCTTGGCATTGATTGGCGTGAGGACGGAGTCTGGATGACCGGCCCGACCATGTTGGTCGCGAAGGGTGAGCTTAGCGCCGCGTTTTTGGACAGCCTGACATGACGCCGCCGATTTTCGAGACTTTTGGCTGTAGGCTAAATGCATACGAGACCGAAGCCATGCGCGACCTGAGCACGGGGCTGGAAAACGCCGTGGTGGTGAACACCTGCGCGGTTACGGCAGAGGCTGTGCGCCAAGCCCGCCAGCGTATTCGCAAGCTCCGCCGCGAGAATCCGGATGCCAAGCTGATCGTGACCGGCTGTGCCGCCCAGATAGAACCGGCGCGCTTTGACGCGATGCCCGAAGTGGACCTCGTATTAGGTAATCTGGAAAAGATGCAGGCAGATACTTGGGCCGGTATTAGCGCGGCTGAGGGCATTGTTGTGAAGGACATTATGGCCGCGACTGAAACTGCCGGCCATCTGATTGACGGCTTTGGCACCCGCGCCCGCGCTTATGTGCAGGTGCAAAATGGCTGTGATCATCGCTGCACGTTTTGCATCATCCCTTATGGACGCGGCAACTCGCGCTCTGTGCCTGCTGGCATGGTGGTTGATCAGATCAAGCGTCTTGTTGGCAAAGGCTTCAACGAAGTGGTGCTCACCGGCGTTGACATGACAAGCTGGGGGGCGGACCTTCCGGGAGCGCCGCCGCTAGGCAACCTTGTGCAGCGCATATTAAAACTGGTGCCCGACCTGCCCCGACTGCGGATTTCTTCGATCGATTCGATCGAAGCAGACCCCGCCCTGATCGAAGCGATCAAGTTTGATCAACGGCTGATGCCGCACCTGCACCTTTCGTTGCAGGCCGGCGACAATATGATTTTGAAGCGGATGAAACGGCGCCATTCACGCGAAGATGCGATAGCCTTTTGCGCCGATATGCGCGCCGCGCGGCCGGAAATTGTTTTTGGAGCCGACATCATTGCGGGCTTTCCAACTGAAACTGATGCGATGTTTGAAAACTCGGTAAAACTGGTAGAGGATTGTGGCCTGACATGGCTGCATGTGTTCCCTTTTTCAGCGCGAGAAGGCACCCCGGCGGCACGTATACCGCCCGTTGATGGCCGGATCGTAAAAGCCCGCGCTGCGCAATTGCGCGCGCTGGGCGAGGCACGGGTGGAAAGCTATCTGGCCACACAGGTCAATGCACAGCATTGTGTCCTGATCGAAAATCCGCATATGGGCCGCACTGAAGGCTTTGCCGAAGTGGCGTTTGAGGCCGCGCAACCGGTTGGGAAAATCATAAAAGCTCAAATATCCGGTGTAGCGGGAACCCGACTTTCAGGGGTTTCGTTACCCTCGGCGGAGTGACCCCTCAGCAAACGATCTTTTTGCATACAGTATAGGCGATCACTGCACGGCCATCGGATCCGTCAACCCAGTTTCTGACAGGACGACGCCCGAATGAGAAAATGGCAAGCCCGACTGCCACTTTTCCACATCACGCCATAAGCCCTTTCAGCATTGTTTCAAACGTCTGCGCCAGCGCGCGTTCGAAATCCTGCCGGAAGCGCGCAAATTCTGCCTCGTGATAGAGCGCCTCCAGCGCTGGCCCCGGCGCGCAAAGCGGCCATAATCCCGCAGTTTGAGTAAACAGGAAGTGCATAGCAAATTCGGCTTTTTGGTCTGGCAAGCCGGGCAGGCCTTTTCCAAGCGCCCTCGTGGTGCGGGCGAGTGAAATCGCCATATCCCGTTTAATCTCGCGCAGCGTATCAGTAGAAATATTGTGCTCCAGCGTCGAAGCTGTAATGCTGATGAGCAAACACAGGCGGGGCTGCGCTGCCAATTCTCCTGCAACAATCCGAGCGACTTCCGAAACCAGCTTCGGGCTATTCAGGTGTGTCTCGATGCGCGAAGCGATCTCCTGCAGGTCCTGCGTCATCAGCCGCATCAGTATTTCTTCGCGGCTTTCGAAATAGCGATAGATGTTGGATTTTACCACCCTCGCCTCTGCAGCGATCGCGTTCAGGCTCGCGCCTTCGAGCCCGTCTCGCGCCAGTATGCTGGTCGCTGCCGCCAAAATAGCGGCGCGGCGCACGGCTTTGGCGGCGGGGCTGCGGGCGCGTTGAAAGCTTTTAGTGTTCATAAAAGCAGCCTAACGGCCTCACCTGTCGAACACAATAAGAAACCGCTAGTCTCTTATTGACAACCCCTCAAGACTGCGCTTTAAGAGACTATCGGTCACTAAGGAGCGCATTATGGAAATATTGGTCAATGGAACACCGCATACAGTGGACGCACCCGAAGACATGCCCCTGCTGTGGGTGTTGCGCGATATCCTGGATATCAAAGGGCCCAAATTTGGCTGTGGCGTCGGCGCATGCGGGGCGTGCACCGTGCTGGTTGACGGAATCGCCACGCGCAGTTGCATCACGGCTGTGGCCGATGTGGAGGGAGCGGTGCTAACCATCGACGGCCTTCCAAAAGATGGAAAGCTGCATAAAGTGCAGGAAGCGTGGATCAAGCACGAGGTGCCGCAATGTGGCTATTGCCAAAGCGGGCAAATTCTGGCGGCTGTCGCGCTGTTGGAAGATATCCCGCAACCAACGGATGACGATATCGACTCGGTGATGACCAATCTGTGCCGATGCGGGACCTACCCGCGCCTGCGTGCGGCCATCCATTCTGCCGCCAAGATGGAGGGCTAAGCATGGGCAAGATAGCAAAATACACCCGCCGCGGCTTTCTGGGCCTCGGGATCGCTGCTGCTGGCGGCCTTGCCGTAGGCTATTACTATTACAAAAAACCTTACCCCAACCCGCTGCCGGACAGGCTGGCCGAAGGCGCGTTTTCCTTTACGCCTTACGTAATTATCGACAGCGACAACCGCATCACCATTATCACGCCCCGCGCCGAGATGGGCCAAGGCACTCACACAACGCTTGCCGCTTTGGTGGCTGAAGAACTGGATGTGGACATGGAGCAGATCAGCACCGCGCATGGCCCGGCTGCCGCCGCATATCACAATAGCGCTATGCTGCGCGAAGGTGCGCCGTTCCCCTTCTTTGAAGACGGTTTGGTTGCTAAAACCGCACGTGGCGCGATGGATGTGCTTGGCAAATTTCTCGCGCTTCAGATTACGGGTGGCTCCTCTGCCACCATTGATGCGTTCGAGAAAATGCGCGAAGCCGGTGCTCTGGCGCGTGAGGTGCTAAAAGCCGCTGCCGCCGAGCGCTGGGGCCAACCCGCCAAGAGCCTGACCACCGCTAGCGGCGAGGTGATCAGCCCCGAAGGCACGCGCCTGAGTTATGGCGCCCTCGCCGCTGAAGCCGCACAACAAAAGCTGCCCAACCCGCCCGCACGCAGGGACTCGTCCAAATGGCGTATCCTGGGCAAATCCCAGCCGCGCGTAGAGCTGCTCGAAAAAGTGACCGGCGCCCCGATTTATGCCATAGATACCCAGCTGCCCGAAATGCTTTATGCCACAATCGCCATGGCGCCACGCTTTGGGGCCAAGCCGTTGAGCGCTGATAAAGCGGCGGCATTGGCGGTGGCGGGCGTGCAGGATGTGGTCGAAATCGCAACCAACACCGGCACTGGTTTTGGCATTATTGCCAGCAACACATGGGCTGCATTTGAAGGCGCACGGGCGCTCGCCTCCACTTGGGAGGCTGCCAGCTATCCCGCTGATTCAGCCGGGCTTACGGCCCTTTGGGAGACCGCACTCGAAACTGAAGAGAGCTTCACTCTTGGCGGCACCGGCGATGCAATGGATGCGCTCAAATCCGCTGAAACCGTGGTCGAAGCCCGCTATAGCCTGCCTTTTTTGGCCCACACCACCATGGAGCCAATGAACGCCACCGCGCAGTTCCGCAACGGCAAGCTCACGCTCTGGATCGGCACGCAAGCCCCGGGGATTGCCGCCACTGTGACGGCTGAAATGCTCGGAATAGAGACCACCGATGTAGAGGTTATCACCACGCGCCTTGGCGGGGGCTTTGGCCGCCGCACGGAGGTGGACGTTCCGCTATATGCAGCCGCCATCGCAGCCCAAACCGGCGGCAGGCCGGTTAAGGTCACGTGGAGCCGCGAAGAGGATATTCAGCACGACACTTACCGACCCAAGGCGATCGCCAAGCTGCGGGCGAGCCTGAAAGACGGCCAACCCGAGGCGCTTGATTACCGGGTTGCCGCGCCGTCTATCAACACCTCGATAATGGGCCGCACTTTTCCATCCCTTGGCAGCGGCGCCGGGCCGGATCGCTCGATCCTCGACGGCAGCTTTGATCAGCCCTATTCATGGCCACACGCGCAGTTTTCAGCGCATCAGGTAGACACCGCAATCCCCGTTGGCTTCTGGCGCTCGGTCGGGAGCTCGGTAAACGGGTTTGTGCATGAAAGCTTTCTTGACGAACTGGCCGCGGCCAGCGGGCAAGGCCCGCTCGCCATGCGCCTCGCCATGATGCCAGACCCCCGCCACGCCCCGGCCCGCGCCGCCCTCAAAGCTGTTGCCGACATGGCAGGCTGGGGCAAGCCGCTCCCCGAAGGTGTCGGGCAAGGCATCGCCCACACGCTGAGCTTTGGCACCTGGGTGGCCGAGGTGGTGCAGGTGGATATGCGCGATGGCGTGGTGAAAATCGATAAAATCTGGGCCGTGGCGGACCCGGGCATGGTGCTTGATCCTGCCAATTTTGAGGCCCAGATTTCATCGGGCATTGTCTATGGCCTTTCTGCGGCTATCGGGCAGGAGATCACCTTTGCTGATGGTCGTGTCGAACAGGAAAACTTTTTTGATTATGACGCTCTGCGCTTGGCGGGCTGCCCGCCGATAGAAGTTAAACTGCTCGAAAACGCCCCCCGCATGGGTGGCGCTGGCGAGCCCGGCACCCCGCCCATCGCCGCTGCCTTGGGCAACGCAATTTTTGCCGCGTCGGGCCAACGCCTGCGTGACCTGCCATTTGGCAATACGGTTGATTTTGATCTCGGTTAGTGGCGCAAAGAGCCGCACGGATGTGCAAAAGAAAGCGGTCTCTTAGGCCGCTTTTTTCTATGGTCAATCGAAATAGATAAAGATAGCGTGGACACACCCATCCGGTAAAATGAGGCTCCCATGCAGATCGACTCTCCCGCCATAATGGCTGAAATCCGTGATTCCTTTGCGCTGGTTGATAAATGCCCGACACAGGGCAAGCGCATTTTCTTTGAAAATGCCGGTGGGGCGTTAACCCTGAAAGCGGTGGTTAAAACGTCGGCTGAATTTGCCGCAATCCCTGATAATCAGGGGCGGAACAATGTGGCGTCAAAAGTCGGTAGCGCTATCATTGCGGCCGCCAAGGATGATGTGCGGCGCTTTTTCAATGCGACTGGCGGGCAGGTTTTTATGGGTGAAAGCGGCACCGAACTGCTGTTTCGGCTTATCCGAACCGCCTGTCTTGGCGTGGAAAAGGGCGGGGTGGTGCTCGGTAGCACAATAGAGCATCCGGCGTCGCGCAGCGCCGCGATCCGCTGGGCCGAAATTGCCGGGCTGAAATACATTTCAGCGCCGCATGACAACGCCAAAGGGCTGGTAACGGCTGCAGATTACCGCAATCATATCAGCCCCGATACACGGGTTGCCACCATCCTGCATAGCTCGCCGGTTACCGGTATGGTGATGGATATTGCCGCGATTGCTGCGGCCATTCGGATGGTGTCTCCGGCCTGTATTATCATCGTAGACGGCATCCAGTATGCCGCCCATGGCGGTGTTGATATAGATGCCTGCGGCATCGACGGCTATGTGATCTCGCCCTATAAGGTGTTTTCCCGCCACGGCTACGGGTTGGCATGGATCTCTGACCAGCTTGCCGCCATGCCTCATGATAGCCTGATCGGCGCCCCCGGGGCACCGTGGGAAATGGGCACGCGGGATACGGGAGCCTATGCCACATTTTCCGATGTTGTGCGCTATTTTGAATGGCTCGGCGGGCGGGTGTCCAATGCGGCCACATCGCGCGGGCTGATTGAAGCTGCGGGCAAAGCGATGGCGGCACAGGAATGGGCACTGACAGAGCTGATGCTCAAAGGCAATGGCACGCAGCGCGGGCTAGCTGATATGCCCGGGGCGCTGGTGATCGGCGGTCTGGACAACCCCGCACGTCGCGGGTTGGTTTCGGTTGCGTTTCAATCGCAGGATTCGGCTTGGGTGGTTGCCGCGCTCTCTGATCGTGGCATCCGCACCCATATCCGCAAAGCAGACCACTATTCAGAAAATGTGCTAGGCCCGCTTGGGCTGGAAAGCTGTGTCAGGGTTTCGCTCTGTCACTATAATACCGGCGACGAAGTGCTTGCCTTTCTGGCGGCGATGGATCAGATTTTGGCATAATCGAGGATTTTCGGTTTGAATGCTTGACAAATTGGACCATTTGGTCAAAAATTTGATTATGAGCACTGAACCCCTATCGTTTTTTGAGGCCCACGCCCTCGGCTCTGCCTCTGGCACCGCCCTTGCAGCGCTCTTGGCGCGCGCGGTTAAAGTGCGCAGGCAGCACTGGGGTGACAGGATTACATACTCCCGCAAAGTATTTGTGCCACTTACAAATATGTGCCGCGATACCTGCACCTATTGCAGCTTTGTCAAATCGCCAGATGACCCGGCAGCAAATTATATGACCCCCGATCAGGTGTTGGAAACTGCCCGAAAAGGCGAAGCACAGGGCTGCAAGGAGCTGCTTTTCAGCCTGGGAGAGCGGCCAGAGCGGCGCTACCCCGAAGCAGCCTTGGCCCTGCAAAAGCTCGGATATAAAACTACAAATGAATATTTGCGCGATATGTGCGCCTTGGTGCTACGCAAAACCAGCCTGCTGCCGCATGTAAATGCGGGCACATTGACCGATGATGAAATTGACATGCTGCGGCCGGTATCTGCCTCTATGGGCATGATGCTCGAAACCGTGAGCCGCAGGCTGGCCCGCAAAGGCATGCCGCATTATGCCTGCCCCGATAAAACCCCTGTGCAGCGCTTGCGCACCTTGGAGCGGGCTGGCGAGCGCGGCGTGCCGTTTACCACGGGATTGCTGATTGGCATTGGGGAAACATGGAAAGAACGTCTTGAAAGCCTTGCCGCCATTAATGCCAGCCATGCGCGGCATGGCCATATTCAGGAAGTCATTATTCAGAACTTTCAACAAAAGCCCGGCATTGGCATGGAAAACCACCCGGAGCCCACGCTGGAAGATATGCTGCGCACCATTGCCGTGGCCCGCCTGATGCTGGCGCCCGAGATCAGCCTGCAAGCCCCGCCTAACCTTTCCAGCCGCCATGTGGAATACCTAAAGGCCGGCATGAATGACTGGGGCGGCATCTCACCGGTAACGGTTGATTTTATAAATCCGGATCATGCCTGGCCGGAAATTGACAGGCTGGCGTCATCGACAGCGGCTGCCGGGCTGGCCTTGCAGGAGCGCCTTACGATCTATCCGGATTTTTTGCAGCGTGCCGCTCGCTTTTTGGACCCGTCTTTGACCGCGCGGATCAATGATATGGCCCGCGCGGACGGGCTTGCCCGCCAGCAATGCCTTGGAGGCGCGATATGAATCCCAGCTCACTTAGCCGCGCTGTTATAGATATTTTGGCCCATGTGGCTGAGGGTCGCGAGGTTTCAACCGCGCAAGCCACCACACTTTATGGTGCCAAAGGGGCCGACCTTGCCGCGATCTGCAAAGTAGCAGACGGGCTGCGGCGCAAGGCAAACGGAGATCGCGTTGGCTTTGTGGTGAACCGCAACATCAATTTTACCAATATTTGCTATATGGGGTGCACGTTTTGCGGCTTTGCCAAGCGGCGCGAAGACGAGGGCGCTGAGTGGTTGACACTGGAAACTATCGTTGAGCGCGCCAAAGAGGCAGCGGCGCGAGGGGCGACTGAAGTCTGTATTCAGGGGGGTATTCACCCCAAAATGCCCGGCACCTATTATCGGGATATTGTCTTGGCTATAAAAGCCGAGCTGCCCGACATGGACATCCATGCTTTCTCTCCGTTCGAGATATGGTATGGCGCTGCCAAGCGAAAAATGTCTTATACCGATTTTATTCAAGACCTTAAAGAATGTGGCCTTGGCAGCATCCCCGGCACTGCGGCAGAGATTCTGGACACGGAAGTGCGCAAAAAGCTGACGAAAGACAAGCTGAGCGCCGAAAAATGGGTCGAGATCATTCGCACGGCGCATGCGCTGGGCGTGCCAACAACGGCGACCATTATGTATGGTCATGTAGATGGGCCGGCGCATTGGGCGGCGCATATGGGGCTGCTGCGGGACATTCAAAAGGAAACGGCTGGCTTCACCGAATTGGTGCCGCTTTCCTTTGTGCATTTTGATAGCCCGCTTTACACGCAAAACCCAAGCGGCGTGCGCCCCGGCCCAACGATAGAAGAAATCGAGGCCATGCACGCGGTAAGCCGGATATTTCTGCACGGGCAGATAAATAACATCCAGACGAGCTGGACCAAGCTTGGCCCCGAACGGGCGCAGGGAATGCTGGGCAAAGGGGTAAATGATTTTGGCGGCACCTTGATGAACGAAAGCATTTCACGCGCGGCGGGGTCTGAGCACGGACAGGAAGTCACGGCTTTTGAGATGGCACAGATTATTCGTGCCGCTGGCCGTATTCCGGTGCAGCGAAATACCCGCTATGAGGTGATCGAGGAATTCGCCAACCATGACCCTTTGCAGCAAGCCCCACTGGTGAACAGGGATGCGCACACGCCGCTTGATTTCATGGCGGATTTGCCCGATTTTTTGAAAGAGGCCGTCTGATGAAGGTGGTGCTGATAGCCGGGGGGGTTGGCGGAGCCAAAATGGCCGAGGGCTTTGACGGGCTTGAGGCAATTGAGCTAAGCGTGATTGGCAATATTGCCGACGATGCTGAATTTCACGGGCTCTGGGTGAGCCCGGATATCGATACGCTGACCTATAGCTTGGCAGACCGGATTGACCGCGTGCAGGGCTGGGGCGTGGCCGATGAAGGCCATCGGGCCTTGAATGTGCTTGAGGAACTGGGCGCTGAAACATGGATGACGCTGGGTGATCGGGATTTTGGCCTGCACATCTACCGCAGCTATGCGCTGGCTCAAGGCCGGAGCCGAAGCGAGATTGCCAGCCATGTGGCGCAGGCCTTTGGGGTGAAATGTCAGATATTGCTGCCGACCGACAACGTCGTGCAAACACGGGTGCGCACCGATGCTGGCTGGTTATCGTTTCAAGAATATTTTGTGCGTGAGCAGTGTAGGCCTGAAGTTTTGGAGCTGGCTTATGAGGGCATAGAAGCCGCGCACCCAACGGCTGGCGCACTGGCCGAGATTGAAGATGCCGATTTGATTGTGTTGGCACCAAGCAATCCTCTGGTCTCGATCAGACCCATTTTGGATGTGCCCGGGATTGGAGCCGCCCTAAGCACTGCGCGGGCGCCTGTCGTGGCTGTAAGCCCGCTTATTGCGGGAAAGGTTGTGAAGGGCCCTGCTGATAAGATGATGGCAGCGCTGGGTTTGCGTGCAGATGCGCTCGGGGTAGCAGAATATTATGCTGGATTGGTGGATCATATGATCATTGATACGCTGGACGTGGCTTTGAAAGCGGAGATAGCAGCGCTCGGGCAAGGTTGCACCGTGCTGCCGACCTTAATGACCGAGCGCTCTGAAAAAGAAGCGCTTGCTGCTGGCATATTAAGGGCAATGCAATGAAAGACCTGCTTTTTATCATTCCGATGAAAGACCCTGCTGTGGCAAAATCCCGGCTCGCAGATGTATTGCCTGATGCAGTTCGGGCCCGCTTGGCAATGGCGCTGTTTCGCCGAATGTTGGGCTTTTTGGTCGAAGCACAGCCCGATGTGGATGTGTTGGTGGTGAGCGAAAGCGCTGTGATAAAAGCCGAGACCGGCACGCTGTTTTTACAGCAAAACAGCCAAGGGCTAAATGCGGCAGTGCGTGAAGGTGCTGCGTGGGCCAAGGCAAAAGGCTATGCGGCGATATGTGTATTGCCCGCTGATTTGGCAGACCCATCTGCGGCTGATCTCGCGCGGCTTATGGCGCTGGGCGAAGGGGTGAGCCTTGCGCCTGCCCATGATGGAGGCACCAATGCACTGCTGGTATCCCCGCCAGATGCGATCGAGTTTGGCTACGGCAATGGCTCTTGTCTGGCGCACCAAATGGCCGCGCAGGCGGCAGGGGTGCCCTGCACCATAATACCTTTGGAAAGCTTCAAGTATGATATCGACACCAGCGCAGACCTTGCACGGGTAAGGGGGGTGGAATGGGCGTAGAGCTTAACCCGGTTTCGGGGATTCCGGATATTCATCCCGGTGATGATTTGGTAAAGATTATCGGCGATGCTTTGGCCTCGATGGGCCTGCAGGATGGCGATATTCTCACCTCGGCGCATAAAATCTTCTCAAAGGCCGAAGGGCAAGTGGTGGCTCTCGAAAGTGTCACCCCGTCCGCCGAGGCTTTGCGCTATGCGAAAGCGCTAAATAAAGACGCCCGCAAGGTCGAGGTGATATTGCGCGAGAGTGCGCGGGTGGTCAAAACCTTCCGCCACCCCGGCCAGAATGAAGGCGTTATGATCTGCCAACACCGGCTTGGGTTTATCTCGGCCAATGCGGCGGTGGATGAAAGCAATGTCGGGGCCGACGCCGCAGTCATATTGCTGCCCAAAGACCCTGACGCCAGTGCACGCCGCCTGCGTGCGGGGCTTGAAGCGCGTTTTGGCGTGCGGATCGGTGTGGTGATCACCGACACTTTTGGCCGCCCGTGGCGGCTTGGGCAGGTGAATGTGGCGATAGGCCTCGCTGGCGTGCCCGCCACAGTGCCGGAGGACGGCGCACGCGACGCTTATGGGCGCGAACTCTCAGTGACCGAACCGGCTTTTGCCGATGAGCTTGCCAGCGCCAGCGGGCTGGTAGTGGGCAAAGCGGCGCAGACTCCGGTTGTGCGGTTTCGTGGCCTCGCATGGAAAGCTTCAAATGATAAAGCCGCGGATATCCTCCGCCCTAGCAAGGAGAATGTATTTTGACTGTGATTGCAATTATTGGCGGCACAGGTCCGCAAGGCCAAGGCCTCGCGCTGCGGTTTGCGCGCGCCGGCGTGAAGGTGGCTCTTGGCTCGAGGGACGGGGCGCGCGCCACCGAGATTGTGTCCGGGCTGAACGCCAAGCTGGGCACAACACTGATCGAGGGGTTTGACAACGCGGGTGCGGTAGCGGCAGCCAATGAAATGGTCATTCTCGCCGTGCCGTTCTCGGCACATAATGCTACACTTGAGGCGCTAAAGCCCGGTCTTGCAGGGAAAATCCTGGTTGATATCGTGGTGCCGCTTTCACCAAATGACCCCAAACTGGTAGAAATGCCGCCTGAAGGCTCGGCAACCGAAGCGGCGCAGGCGCTGCTCGGCGATGAAATACCGGTCGTTGGCGCATTGCACAATGTATCTGCGCACACGCTCAACACCCTCGAAAAACCGATCAATTGTGACATTCTGGTCTGCGGCAACAAGCTGGAGTCGCGCAAAAAGGTAATGGCACTGATCGAGCAGCTGGATGTGACCGCCTATAACGCTGGCAACGCGCAAGCGGCGCGCTGCATCGAAGCCATTACGCCAATTCTTATTCGGCTAAATATCTCAAAGGCAGTGCCTTTTTCACATGCGGGGCTCAAAATTTGGGCGCCTGACACCTAAACCAAACGGGAGAGAAACAATGGAATTCGGAATTACATTTAAAGGTGTGGTAGAGCCAAACCGCGCCCGCGCTTTGGTGCGCCAAGCTGAAAACGCCGGCTTTGAGTATTGCTGGTATTATGACAGCCATATCCTGTGGCGTGAAAGCTTTGTCGCCATGGCGATGCTGATGGAGCACACCTCCACCATGCGCTTTGGCCCCTTGGTCACCAACCCCAACACCCGCGATTGGTCGGTGGCCGCAAGCCTGTTTGGCTCGCTCGCCAAGCAATCTGATGGCCGCTTTGATATCGGCCTTGGCCGCGGCGACAGCGCGGTGCGGGTGATGGGTAAAAAGCCAGCCCCTCTGGCGCGGCTTGAAGAGTTTGTTGATGTGGTTAAGGGCCTCATTCGGGGTGAAGAAAAGCACTATGGCGAATGCCCCGAGCCGGTAACCCTGCCATGGGCCACCGGCTATGAGCTGCCGGTGTGGGTGGCGGCTTATGGCCCCAAGGCGCTGGCCTCGGCTGGTAAGGTCGGAGATGGGCTTGTGCTGCAAATTGCCGAGCCGGCAATTGTAAAATGGCTGGCTGATCAAGCCATTGCTGCCGGCAATGCAGCGGGGCGTGATATGACGGGCTACCGCGTGATGTCTGCCGCGCCGGCTTGGACAGGCCCGAAAGACGAAGGCATTGCCGCTACCCGTTGGTTCCCGGCGATGGTAGGCAACCACGTTGCTGATATCGTAGAGAAATACGGGACCGACAGCGATATGGTTCCGGCCAGTCTCACCGCCTATATTGAAGATCGAAAAGGCTACGATTATTCCAAGCATGGGCAAACCAGCAACCCTTACCTTGATTTCATCACCGATGACATTGTGGAGAGCTTTGCTGTGCTCGGCAGCACAGACCAGCACATTGCCAAGCTCCGAGAGCTGGAAGCGGCGGGTGTAACCCAGTTCAACATCTATCTCGATAACGGTGATGAAGAACGGATTATCGCCGATTACGCAGAGAAGATTATTCCTGCCTTTCGCTAAGCCAATTGAGCGTGCTTCCGCCGCAATTAAAGGGGGAAGCGCCTCACGAAAATGTGCCGGCAAGTCTGGTGCAATCTGCGTCGCTCCCACTTATACTCATAAAAAAGATGGAGAAAAACGATGTGGAACGAAAGATTCGCCAAACCGGGATACCTGTTTGGAACCGCACCCGCACAATTTATGACCGGCCACGCAGATTATTTCCAGCCGGGAATATCAGCACTTTCCGTCGCAGATGGAGAAGGCCGTAATTCGGCCTATATGGCTGGGCGCGGCGTGGATGTCACAGCAATGGACAGCTCTGACGTCGCGGTTGAAAAAGCGCGGGCCCTTGCTCTGGCCCAGGGGGTCGAAGTCAATTTTAATGTCGGCGATATTGCCGGTTGGGATTGGGCAGCACAGGAATATGATCTGGTGCTCGGGGTGTTTATCCAGTTTGTCGGGCCAAAGGAGCGCGTGGCGCAATTTGCCAGCATGCAACAGGCGGTTAAGCCCGGCGGGCATTTGCTTTTACACGGCTACACGCCAAAGCAACTCGAATTTGGCACTGGCGGGCCGCCTTTTGTGGAAAACCTTTATACAGAAGATCTCCTGCGCGACACTTTTGCCGGTTTTGAGATTGTCGCGCTTAACAGCTATGAGCGCGAGATCGACGAAGGCGCAGGGCATTCCGGCATGTCGGCCCTCATTGATCTGGTTGCGCGCAAGCCAGTCGGTTAAGCTGGCTAGGCCACCTGCCCTTTTCGTCACATCAAATAGCCGCCAGCCCATGGTTCGAAAGCCGTGGCGCAAAGCCACCGCGATTTTATCGGGCACGAACCGTAGCGATCAAGGGTGGTGGTGCTATCAGGGCATCAGCTGGTCCGGTTTTTTGTCGATCGAGCGCGACGCCAACGTGTTTGCCCAGACCTGATAACCAAGCGCGAAATTGGTGGCCAGCTTGGTAATGCCCGCCACGCCGTGCCAGGCCTTTTGGATATCGCAGATAGATCACGCTCAATCACAAAGGCACAGGCTGCGCTTTGGGGCTGCTTTATTGTGCTGTCCACCCGCCGTCGATCGGAATGGATGTGCCGGTGATATTATGGGCGATCGGGCTTGACAGCCAGAGCGCAAGCTGCCCGATTTCGGCTGGGTCGGTTGTCCGCAATGACGGCTGTTTCTCTGCCAGCATGTCGGCAATTCCAGCGTCGCGATCTCCGCCATGTGCGGCGGCGCGGTCCTGTATCTGCGTTTCGATCAGCGCGGTTTCCGTCCAGCCCGGGCAAATACAGTTCACCGTTACACCGCCTTGTTCGCGGGTGCCTTTATCCGCATATTCCAGCGCCGCTACTTTTGAAAGCCCGACCAATCCAAATTTTGCGGACACATAAGGCGCTTTGTTTTTCGAGGCTACCAGCCCGTGCACCGACGCGATATTTACAACCCGCCCGTAGCCACGCTGCGCCATCAGCGGCATCGCACGGCGCATGGTGTGAAACGCGCCGGAAAGATTGACGGCAATCACCGAATCCCAGGTTTCGCGTGTCGCATCTTCAAGGCTCACGGTTCTTTGGATACCGGCATTATTGACCAGAATGTCAACACCGCCCCAAGCTTCCAGCGCATCCATCATAGCGTCAATCGCATCCGGGTCGCGCATGTCGGCATCAAAAAAGCGCACTTCTGGCGCCCCTGCCGCCAATAGCTCGGCCTCCGCTGCCGCTGCCTGCGCGGCATCGGCCAATCCGTGTGCAGCAACGCGCATCCCGGCGCCCGCAAAAGCTTTGGCAATTGCCAGCCCGATTCCTTGCACCGAGCCCGTTATCAGGGCCGTTTTTCCTGCCAAATGCATACTTATTTCTCCTTGTTTAGTAACCCTCGTAGGGCCGTTTTCAACACTTTACCATAGTTATTTTTGGGTAGCTCCGGAATTATCCTATAGGCTTTTGGCCGCTTGAATCGCGCGATTTCTTGCAGGCAGTGTTCATCCAGCTCAGCCTCGCTGAGCTCCGCACCGGCCTCGGGCACGATAAAGGCAATCACCTCTTCGCCCCAATCCGCATGTGGGCGCCCGACAACCGCCACCTCGTAAACTCCGGGATGGGTAAGCAGGGTTTCTTCCACTTCGCGCGGATAGATATTGGAGCCGCCAGAAATGATCACATCTTTTGAGCGGTCATGCAGGGTCAAAAACCCGTCGGCGTCCATCACGCCCATGTCGCCTGTCCACAACCAGCCGTCGCGCACAGCACTTTTTGTGGCCGCCTGATTGTGCCAGTAGCCCGCCATCACCGGCGTGCCCTGCACCAATATTTCGCCGATCTCTCCGGCGGGGCGCTCGGCGCCGAATTCGTCAGCGATCCGAACCTTTACGCAAGATTGCGCCACCCCGACAGAGCCGAGCCGCCGCCGCCAGTCTGGGTGGGTCCGATCAGCCACCTGCGCTCGCGACAATACAGTGATCGCCATCGGGCATTCCCCTTGGCCGTATATCTGCACAAAGCGCGGCCCCATCACATTGACCGCCTCTTCGATATCAGCAACATACATCGGCCCTCCACCATAAATGATGGTTTTTATTCCCTCGCCATTGGCCGCTTCTGCCGCGGCGCGATCAACCAATCGGCGCACCATTGTCGGCGCCGCAAACATAGAGACATTGCCTAGCCGCGGCGCGATTTCGAGAATTTCGGCGGGGTTAAACCCGGCTGAATCCGGCACGACATGGCGCGCACCCCGCAGAACGTGCATAAAATTATAGATGCCGGCACCGTGCGACATCGGCGCCGCATAAAGAATCGCGTCGTCCGAAGATACATCGTCCACATCGCTTAAATAGGCCATCGTCATCGCCTGTAAATTAGCCGATGTCAGGATAACACCTTTGGGCTTTCCTGTTGTGCCGGATGTATAAAACAGCCAGATCGGATCATCGTCTTTGGTCAGCGAGGGCGCCAGGAGAGGTGCGCCCTGATAAAGCGCGTCATAATCTTCGCTGCCGGTCAAAATAACGGCCCGCACGTTGTTAGGCTTTTCAGCCTCGAAACCAGCGGCGACAGCGGCGGTTACAAATACAATCGCGGCGCCGGAATCCTCGATGATCCACGCTGCTTCTCTGGCGTGTAATTTTGCGTTGATCGGCACCACAACGGCCCCGGCAAACCATACGCCATAAAGCACTTCCAGATAGGCCGTGCAATTTGTCATAAACAAAGCAACGCGGTCGTTGGGCTTTATGCCGTATTGCGCTTTGAGGGCCCCGCCAATTGCGGCTGCGCGGTTGGCAAAGGTTGCGTAATCGGCCACAACCCGCTCCCCCTGCATCAACGCTACCGCGTCAGGTTCCCGCTTTGCACTTCTGATCAACCGTTCCGCCGGGTTCATCGCAGCCCTTTCGCATTTTATCGTATCGAACAGAAATTTCTGTGACCGGAGCCGACAAAGACAAGATTTTCATAACTGTTGACGAAGGTGGAACACGAGATCGATACCCTGTCAATAGATGCCAGATCATGCAGTCGATCTTAGCTCTGAAGATCGGCGTGAATCCGTCAAATTTGCGCCAAATGCGTGAGAAGAATTCAGCCGCAACAGGGATCGGAAAGCCAAAGGGAAGGGAAGATCACCGGCGTGAGCGGCATTCAACTGCATCAAACCCGGCCATGCTTCTAGAACTCTTGCGAATACCCGACTTCGGTAATCCAGCTGCGGCTGCTTGCGCTGGCTGTCTGGTTTGCACCAAAGTTAAGCTGGCCGGACCGGCCAATTGGCGTGACGAAATGCAACGACAAGCGCTGGATGCCAAGCCCATCACTGGTTTGTTGCTCAAGGCCATAAGCGACCGTTAAATTACCGGCGCCAATATCTATGCTCCCGCCGATGTCCGCTGCCCAGTAAAACCCGCTGGTTCCCGGTTCGGAAATGGTGAATTCCGGTGCACCGGCACCAGCCGCAACAAAGCTCGATGTCACCGACCGGATGTCATCAAGAAATGCCCCATTCAGCGAAACGCCGCCAAAAAGCTGGAATTTCGTATTTTGACCAAGATAGAGCGTGCGATCAGCTTCCACTCCAAAAGACGCTATCAGCGAATGATAACCCTGCCCTTTGACGTTCAGATTCAGCCCGGACCCACCGGTCTCGGTGTATCCGTTTATATAGGTGAAAAGATAATCAAGCGCGCCAAATACCGTCAGTTGCAGGTCGGTTTCAAAGTCGCCAAGCGGGTCACCGTATTCACCCAGAATGTTGGAATAGGATACTCGTGGTGCCAGATTGAGGTAAGTGCTGTTAAAACTGGCGCTCGCAATTTCATCAACCGTCACGCCATTGCTAGTGAAATTTATCGCGCGATCACTGTCAAAAGCAACGCGCCCGATCGAGACATATCCGTCAAGCTGCAGCCCGGGCCGCGTGAAATTGTCAAGCGTGCCAAACGCCGACAATTGCAGGCCTTGGCCGCGCATACTGCCGCCGTCGCCAAAATCGACATCGGAGGCCGCGTAGCCACCGGCAAAACCGACAACTTTGTTGGCGTTGATGCGATAATCCAGCCCGACCATCAGGTTATTTGAAACCAGCTCAAATCCGCTTGCGGTATCGCTTGGGTCCTTTTTGCCGATTGCGAATTCGCCCGCCACAAACAGGCCCCACGGGGTTTCGCCGCTGTAAATATCGGAGCTGCCACTTTCTGGCTGCCCCAAAAGATAAGCGCCCAGGTCCTGAATGGAGCGGCTGGGGATTTGGACTCCATCAACCGAAACCGCAATTGCGCTCAGGTCAAGGCCGCGCACATCGCCGCGCTGAATCTTGGCAATGCGCCCCTGCACAACATTGCCCAGCCCGCGCGCGATCATCTGCGTGCTGTCAAGCGCGGCAAAATGCTCTTCGTTGCGCAAGGCGCGCAAGGCTTGGTCAACATCTTCCGAATTATCAATCGCCGTTTGAATATCCACACAGACATTCAAAAAGCGCGACAATTCTGCGCCCGGGGTTCCATTGCCAGCGGCATATGTGCAGCTTTCAATAAACGAAGATGCCATCGCGGCAAGTTCTGGCACAGCCGACGCGCCGATACCGCTGGCGGGGTCAAATTCGACCATGGTCACGGTTATGGTCGCGGTGGAGGAACTCACCCCCGAAACCAAGGGATTTGTGCCGCGGTATTGAATAGAAGCTGCGCCGCTCGTAAACGTAGGCACCGGCGTGAATGTGACATTCTGTCCTGACACCGAAAATGTCCCGACGGTTGCCGGGTCGGGCTCCGATCCGGCAATCAGTGTAACAACGGTAGCACCGGCCGGATTGGCCGAGGCAAGGATCGCGTTGCCATCATTTGCAAGCACATCAATGTTGGTGACAATTGCGGGTATCGCAGATTTCGCGTCATCAATGGCGACCAGCCCGCCAGCAGCCACCACAGTTACACTAACCGTTGCTGCGTTTGAAACTCCGGTTGCGTTTTCAGCGCTGTATAGGAAGGTATCGACACCGGTAAATCCAGCCGTCGGCGTATAGGTTATTGTGTTGTCAGCCCCGTTGACCACCGCCGTGCCATTGGCAGGTTGGCCGCCAGATATGGCAACCGAGTCAATCGTGCCGCCGGTATCATTGGCACCAACATCTATGAGAACACCGCTCCCCTGTTCAACGGATGCTGTATCAGCGACAGCGATAATAGGCACGGCATTGACGGTAAGCATAAATATTTTGGGTAAAACCAGTGATTCCCGAACCGGAAAGAACCCCGGAATTCCAGCCCTCACAACAGCGTTGTTATCTTGCTGCGCCGCGTCGTTTACCGGCCTGATGTCAATCTGGTAAGTGCCCGGCGTTAACGCGCTCGCAACACTTAGCTGCCCGCTACTATCCACGCTGAACATCCCGGAATGGGCGGTGCCGCTATAAGCCCCGTTATCATTCAACAGATATGTAACGATCGTTGTTGGGGCGCCAAACACATTAAGCCCAGCGGACGCCGCCGACGCTGTCAATATCGATGCCCCGAGTCCGAGATCTTCGTCAATAGCAAGGTTGGCAATGCTGGCCAGTGATGGCGCAAAAGTGTTTTCCTGCTCCGAAAGCCGCTCCACAAGATTGGAGAGCGCTTCTTTCGCGGGGTCTCGGGCCAAGCAAATCGCGAGTCCGAAGCTGTTAAAAACAGGTTCCTGCGTAAAGGCACCCTGACTTGTCGTGCAATCAAGGTCTACCTTAAATTCTGTCCGGTCCGGCAGATGGCAACTCAGGCATGCCCCGGGTGCTGCGGAGCCATTTTCGAAGTTATTATTATAGCGGCTGGACAGGGAATCGGAATATTGCCCTGGAATACGCAGCGGATCATTTGGCGTGCCAATGACCGTGGCCACAACCTTGTTTATCACCATCCGGCCTGTTTCGTCGGCAACTGTATAGGCGATTTCCAGTTCCGCCTGTTGGCTCTGATCTACAAAATCAAAGCGTGCCGGGTCAAATGTGATGGCACCGGCTGATACGGCAAAGCTGTCATCAAATCCGGCGGGAATTGCGAGCTCAATCGCGTTCAGGATCGTGACCGTCAGCGATGTTTCAACCACAGAAAGGGTGGCGCCTGAATCCGGGTCCGACACAAAAGCGGGGTCCAGCAGATTGATCGAAAAAGCAGGGTCTGTGTCGACAGGATTTGGCGCAACCGTAATTGGCGTTGCTATCGGATCATCGGGCGACCCGGTAACCGAAACCACAAGATTTGCGCTCGCGGGTGAGCCGTGCTCGTCTGAAATCTGGTAGACAACCGTGAATGGCGCGTCTGAATTGGTATCAGGCGTGACCAAAACGGCGCTGCCATCAGCGGCAACCACCGCAGAGCCCGGGCCGGTGATGGTGCCGATACCGGTGACCTGAAACGCGTCTAAATCAACATCTGAATCATTGATCAGAACATTCACCGAAACATCAGTTGCATCTTCTGCGACGGTAGCCACGTCGTCTTCGGCTGAAGGGGCGTTGTTACCCGGCACGTTTTCGATAATGGAAATGCTAACCGTCACTGTCTGGGTCGAGATACCGGTTTCTGAATCCTTGATCTTGTATTGAAAGCTGTCGGTTGTTCTGACGCTGTAAGCATCTGCCTGATAGCTATAGCTCCCATCAGAATTGAGGGTAAAACCGGAAGCCGCCGGTGCGGTTTCCAAAACGGCTTCTAGCGCTGTTGCCGGGTTGCCATCCGGGTCTGAATCGGCTGGTGAATCAGACAATACATTGCTGGCAAGGCCACCACCGGCAAGTGTTACGGTGGATGTGCTTTCAAATACATTGACAGTTTTCGTAACACTTCCGGGCTCGGGCGGTATGTTTTCGAAGCAAAATCCAACAGTGTTGGCCTGAATGGTTGCCTGCCCGTTAGCGTCAAAGCTGGCACTGTTGATCGGGGAAAGTGTGAGCGTATAATCCGGGCTGGCGGCGTCACACGAGCCATTTGCCAGAATATTTGCGCGCCTGCGATTGCCGCGCGTGAGCCATATTGAGGAATTGTTGGTAAAAGTAGCGGTCGCAGAATTCTGCGCGCCGGTTTTTGCCACCGCTCCCTGGTCCACATCCCAGCTTCCGCCTAGGCTGGAAAGAGACGCGCCATTGCCGTTAAAGAGTTTGCCGGGGTCGATCGGAATAACCGCGCTCACCGCATTGCCCGCAACATATTGCAGCCGGTTTGCCAGCAAAACCGTGGGTGCATATTCGGGTTCGACCGCCGCCATGGCTATCGCAATGTCGGTATCCAAATAAGGGCTAAGCGCTACGCCAAGCGGACTGTCGAAATAAGTGTTAATCGAGGTTGGCCAACCGGAAACAAATGTATTGGCCGAAGTTGACCCGGAATGGCAATCGCTGCACGATCCGAGATTAATGCCGTAGAAACTAGCGAATTCGGTTGCAATATTGCTTGTCGCAGCTGCGCGTTCTGCAGACATTAACAAACCGGAACAAAGAAGCGCAACGATCCATAGGGTCTGTTTCATAAAACCTCCGAAAAAGCGCCAAAGTGCAGCGCTTTACCAATTACCCGGCAGAATACTAGTTCCAGCCGGCGCCGCCGCCACCACCGCGGCCACCACCACCACCGCTATTTCCACCGCTCCCGCCCGTGCCGCCCCCGGCCGCTACTGGTGCCGCCACAGGCGCAGCTGCCAAAGTTGTGGCGCCCGAGCCGGAATTTGACCGCAAGGCTGCGAGTAATGTCGGAGAGATAAATCCTGTAACGGGTGCGCCAATATCGGACTGGAAGTGTTTGACTGCTGCCCTTGTATCCGTGCCGACAGCACCGTCGGGCCGGCTGGCAAGATACCCCAGATTGTTCAATATGGTTTCAACTTCAAGAAGATTTGCCGCCGGAAGCTGTTCGTCCTGGCTAGGCCAGCGAACATATGTGTTTCCGAGATTTCCGTATCCGGCCGGAGCGCAAGCCCCGACAAACAAAGCAAATGTGGGCACTATTAAGCGGCGCCCAAAACGACGTACTGAACTATTCACTGTGAGCCCCCCTCGAAGCTTTTCTTTTAGTTTAGGCGGAAAATCGCCGGTGTGTCAAATGATTAGCAAAAGTCGCGAAAAGACCCCTAGGGCCTCAATCCTCCGATTGGGCCTAGTAAAGATCGACTCGAAACTGTGTAGTGGTCCAGTAAAGCCCGGCTAAATATACCAGCCGCTCCACGCGCCCCGAAGGAGCAGCGCTGCCGAATTGTGCCGCAACCTGATTCAGGGCCGCTTGGCTCCCGGGCCCAAAAGCGCCGTCGATGCTAATTTCAACACCAAAATCTGCCAAGAATTGTTGCGCTGCGGAATCAACCAGATTTCGATTCATCCCTGCAAGAATATTTAGCGCCTCCTTCTTGGCGTCCGCGTCTGAAAGCGCTGCCGATTTGGCGGCAAAGGTCGCTGCTTCATAGCGCGAATACCCGCCCGGGCTTTGCTCCTGAATCACATATGCCGCGCCCACGCCAGCCCACGGGTCGCCGCGCTCTAGCCCGAGCTCATACCATTGCATGGCCTTATCGGCCGCGCCAGAGCGCCCCAATGCGCCGCGTTCATACATCAAGCCAATATTGCCGGGTGCATTCGGGTGCCCGCCGGCCGAGGCCTGCACAAACCAGTCATAGGCCGTTTGCGCGTCTTTGGTCTCTCCGCCAAGCCCGTCACGATAAACTAGCCCCATATTGTTGTAGCCGTAGATATCATCTCTCGCCGCACTTTCCCGCAAGTAGCGCAGCCCGCGCACGGGGTCAAACCATTCGGATTCTGGGTCAAGATAGAAATATCCCAATTCGTTCATCGCAAAAGTGTGGCCAACCTCCAGAGCCCGCATCATCAGATCATAGCCCTGCTGGCGCAAATCCTGATTTGTCTCAAAGCGCAGCAATTGCCGCCCCAGGGCATAATAGGCATATGGGTCTCCCTGATCGACACCGATTATATAATGGGCCAGCGCTTCGTCCGGGACTTTCTGGTTGCTAACCCCACCAGAGCGCCGTGCTTCGTCAGCGATGGAATTTCCAATCGCCACCCACGCGCGGGTGTGGCCCAAATCACGCGCTTTATCAAAAGCGGCGCGCGCTTCATCAAAGCGCCGCAAAGCCCGATAAGCCCGCCCGAGCTGATACTGAAACCGGCCAACCTCGGGGTAGTCTGCAACCGCTTGCTGGCAGGCATTTAGCGCCATATCTGGCCGAATTTCATTTGCATAGCGTGTCAGGCCAGAGCCTTCCGGGTCCAGATGGTCGCCGGCTTCGATATCACAGGCATTGCCATCAAGCGCTATTCGAACGACTCTTTCCTCGCCGTTGGCAACCACGCGGAATTCATCCGTATAAGCCGCACCATCTACAAGTGCGGCATTTGTTTGCGGCATGGTATTTGCATATAGCACCTGACTAAGCCCGCGCGTGTTTGCACTGCCCGATATTGCGGCAACACGGGCACCACCCTCTTCGACAAACGAAAGCCGGCCTCCGATGGGTTGCTGAAGAACCGAAAGCGAATCTGACGGAGACAGACTCAGCGCCTCGCGCAGCGCCGCGCCTATTTCGACTTCAGGGCTAAGCGTGGCGTTCAATGCGATATCTATCGAACCTGTGGAGGCCGTTGTCTCGGGCTGTTCATCTTCAGGCTCAACAAATGCCAGAGTCCGGGACGCGCCTCCAGTTTCAACAATTTGTGTATTCAGCAACACCGCTTCTGTGGGCTGAAACGAGATTTGCTCTACAAGGGTCGAGCTTTCCCAAGGGACCTGCCGACCGTTTGTCCGCTGATATACGAGGCGCCGCACTTCTTCCAGAATAGCCGATACCGGCTGGTCAGGGTTAGCCGATGCAGCTTCTATCAACGCTGATGTAAACGGGCTGTTGTCGCCATCTCCATCGAGCGCCAAAGCGCCGGGAGAGGTGGAAAAAGCCAAAAGCGAATTCACCGGCGCAGCGAGGGTTGAAAAGCCGTTGCGGGTCTCGCTCAGGCTGTTTCCTGCGCTGGTGAGCGACTGTAGCCCCTCGAAAGGATTGTTTCGGCAACTGTCCAGAATGACCATCTGAGTCCGCGCCCGCGCTCCGATAATTGCGACAAGGCTTTCCAGCGAAACGGTTTCAAAGGGCACATCATATGCGGTATCGAGATCCGCATCGACAGGCACAATATAATTGCCAGTGCCGATTTGGAGGCCGTGACCGGCATAATAGAAAATCACTTCGCTTTGTTTTGAAACATCAAACAAAACCCGCCGCAAAACCTCTTCAAATCCGCGCTTGGTGATGTTGTGCCGCTCCACAACTTCGTAGCCCTGATCCCGAAGAAAATCAGCCACGAGTTCCGCGTCGGACACAGCGTTTTTCAAGCCCGTTACAGATTCATAATCTCCGTTGCCAATCACAATCGCATAGCGCTCGGCCGCCCGGGTCGAAAGATCAATTTGCACCTCCGGCAACCCAAACACACCGGAACCACGCATCAGCGTTTGCGCCGATAGATCGACAGGAACGCTAACGGCGCCGGCCAGTGCCACGCCGTAAAATACAATACGCAATCTGTGCGGCAGACTTTTCATTTCACGGCCTTTCAAATAAATTGGTCTAATTAGCCGCCCCAACCGGCGCCACCGCCACCGCCGCGCGGTCCATTTTGCCGGATGCTTATTGCAGGGGTTGCAGGCGTTACGGTTGCTACGCCTGCCGCGCTTTCTTCTTCGGCGAACAATTCAGCACAACCGCTTGTGAGAACCAAGGATGCAAATAGCGCAGCCAGTAACCCGATTTTCTTAATATACATCGGCTTCTTCCCTCCCAAATCGATGTTTGCAATGAAGTATAAATAGACTAAATCCCCCGTTCAGGCAAAAGATTAATCTTTCCATTACTTGAGGTCGGTGGATTTTGTCTTCGAATTTGTAATAAACTCAATTCCATAAACCGATGATTTAGAATGTCTCCTCAATCGCGCCGGCAAGCGCATCCACCACCAGATCAACCTCGCTTTGGGTGATACATAAAGGTGGGGCGAGGCCCAGAATATCACCTTCAGGCATAGCCCGCACAATAACATTGCGGCTGGCCACCGCAGCGGCCAGCGCATAGCCGATTTTTCGGGCCGGATCAAAAAGCTTAAGCGGTGATGCGCTCTCGCCGAATTCCACCGCCGCCATCAGCCCCTCGCCTCTGATCTCTACAACATTCGGGTGGCCTCCTAGCCGCTCGCGCAAGCTTTCCAGCAAATATTTTCCGGTTTTTGCGGCATTTTCTATCAGCGCCAGATCGTCAATCAGCTTCAGGTTTGCCACCCCCGCCGCCGCGCCAATCGGGTGGGCAGAATAGGTCCAGCCATGGCCGATGGGGCCGTTTTCATCGGTTCCCTGCTCCAGCACAGCCCAAACCTTTTCCGACACTATAGAGCCGGACAGAGGCGCATAGGCCGAAGTTAACCCCTTGGCGATTGTGATAATATCGGGCCGAATCCCGTAGTGATCCGAGCCAAACATACTGCCCAGCCGCCCAAAGCCGGTGACCACCTCGTCGGCGATCAGCAATATGTCATATTTTTGCAAAACAGCCTGAATCGCTGGCCAATAGCCTTCGGGGGGCGGCACGATCCCGCCCGTGCCCAAAACCGGCTCACCAATAAAAGCCGCAATCGTATCCGGCCCCTCGGCAAGGATCAGCGCTTCAAGACGCGCCGCGCATTGCGCCGAAAACGCAGCCTCATTCAGCCCGGCATCGTCACGACGCAAGTAATAAGGCGCCTCGGTGTGAATCACCTGTGAAAGCGGCAGGTCAAATTTTGCATGAAACAACCCAAGCCCGGTCAGCGAGCCGGTCATCAACCCGGAGCCGTGATAGCCCCGCCACCGGCTGACGATCTTTTTCTTTTCCGGCCGGCCAAGGATATTGTTATAATACCAGACCAGCTTGATATTGGTTTCATTTGCATCCGAGCCGCTTTGCCCGAAGTAAACTTTCGACATGCCCTCTGGCGCGCGATCGATAATCATTTTTGCCAGCGTTACCGACGCTTCGGTGCCATGCCCGACATAAGAGTGGTAATAGGCCAACTCATGCGCCTGCGCGGCAATCGCATCAGCAATTTCGCTGCGTCCATAGCCGACATTTACGCAATAAAGGCCGGCAAAGGCATCAAGCAGGCGCGTGCCATCACGGTCTTCGATATAGACGCCTTTTGCGGTTTTTATAATCCGGCTCGCAGTTTCTCCCCGCGCGTGTTGGGCGAGATGAGTGGACGGATGAAAAAAGGTCTCGCGATCCCACTGTGCGAGGGTATCATTGGTCAGCATTTTGGGCCTTTCAGTTTTAAGAATTAGCGGATTGGACGGCCAATACGGCAAGGCAATCCCCTGTTTTTATAAGCCCGGGATGGTGGCGGGTGATCAGGATGCCATCCATCTTCGCGCGAATTTCTTGTGGCGGCTGGCCGGTGCTTTCGGTATTCCATATCCGCGCCAGCAGATCGCCTCTGCCAAGGCTGCCGCCAAGCGACACTACAAGCTCGACCAATCCGGAAATCGGTGCAAAATGATAGCAGTTTTCGTCCGGCTGCGTGAGGTGCTGGCTCTCTGAAAGCGCCGCGGTGCCGGTCAGAATTCCGGCATGGATCAGCAGATTCCGAACGCCTTTGCGTGCAATGGCCACGGTTTCGGGGGTGCTTGTGCCGCCCCCGCCGAGCTCAGTGGTCACAAAGGTCTTTCCCAATCCTTCAGCGGCCGTATCATACATCCCCACAGCATCAATTTCGAGCATATCGAGGCTATAAGGCGCGTTAAACGCATCGCGTGCGGCGCGGCAACGGGCTTCCTGTTCTTTGTTTTCCAGAATATGGCTGGCCGCATAAGGCAGGAAATCGAGGGTTTTGCCACCGGAATGAAAGTCCAGCACAATATCAGCCTGCGGTAAAAGCTTCCGCTGGAAATAGTCGGCGATCTTTTCTGTTATTTCCCCGTCGGGCCGGCCCGGAAAGGCGCGGTTCATGTTGCCACGATCAATTGGCGAGGTGCGTGTGCCCGCGCGAAACGCCGGAAAATTCATGAACGGCACAATGATAACCCGCCCGCGCAAATGTTCGGGCTCTAGCGTTTGGCTAAGCTCAAGCAATGCCAGCGGTCCCTCGTATTCGTCGCCATGATTGGCGCCGGTCAACAGCGCGGTTGGGCCAGAGCCACCTGCGATCACCGTTATAGGAATCATGACCGACCCCCAAGCGCTATCGTCGCGGCTATGCGGCAGCACCAGATGCCCATAATGCTTGCCGCTGGAATTGAGCGCTATGGTTGACTGAACAGGTGAATCTCTCATAGCTATCCCTTTATCAGCAGCCCGCGTGGGGTATTGCACAAATACTCGGCAGCGTTGTTTGTCACCAATACCGGCTCGGTAATTTCTATGCCGCCATCATCCAGCCAAAGCGCCGGCATAAAATGAAATATCATTCCCGCCTGCAATACCGTCTTATCACCAGCCCGAAATGACATCGTGCGCTCGCCCCAATCCGGTGGGTAGGAGAGCCCAATCGAATAGCCGCATCGGCTGTCTTTTTCAAAGCCGAGCCGGTTGAGCGTGCTGTTAAAGGCGCGGGCCACGTCTTCGCACAAATTTCCGGGTCGAATCTGCTCCATGCCCGCGGCCACAGCTTCAAGCACCGCCTGTTCTGCCTCCAGATACTTCTGCGGCGCGGATCCTAAAAACAAGGTGCGCGATTGGGGGCAGTGGTAGCGGCGATACACCCCCGCGATCTCGAAAAAATTCGCTTCTCCAGACACAAGTGGCTGGTTATCCCATGTTAAATGCGGGGCCGTAGCATCTGCTCCGGAAGGGGTCAGCGGAACGATGGCCGGATAATCGCCCCAAGCTTCGTCAACACCGGTGATGGCTGCGTGGTAGATATCAGCCACCAGCGCGTTTTTTGCCAGGCCCGGTTCTGCCTTTTCGGCGATCACCGCATGCATTTTTTCAACAATCCGCGCCGCTTTGCGCATAAACCCGATTTCTGCTTCGCTTTTCACCGCGCGCTGCCAATTGACCAATCCGGTTGCATCCAAAAATGCGGCCACCGGCATCCCTGTCTGCAAGCTCTGATAAGCAGCCGCCGAAAAATAATAATTGTCCATCTCGACGCCAATTCGCGCCCGGCCCCAGCCCCTGTCAACGATCAGCTTGCAAAGCTCCTGCATCGGATGTTTATCGGGGTTCTGCACAAAACTGTCATCGTAACCGTGGATACTTTCCGATGCCATAAACACGGTGCGCAGGGCGCCGAGCGCATCCATCGCCCGCCCCCACCAGAGCGGTGCGCCCTCTAGCCCGAGCACCACCGCCTGATGCACATAAAATGACCACCCGTCATAGCCGGTAAGCCAAGCCATATTTGACGGGTCAGTTACAACCAACACGTCTATGCCTTTTTCCTGCATCGCGGCGCGGGTGCGCTTAATGCGGCGCTCATATTCGGCGGGCGTAAAAGCGGGGTGCGTGGTCTTCATGTTTTTTACTCCGCTCACGTGATGCAGCGCCTTTGCCGGCCAAAGCAACCAGCGCGGCCTGCGCCGCGATGTTGCTTGAGTCCGGGTTTCAATTCAACCCCTTACATGTCTGCGGATATAAGGCTGCTATTCCGGCTTCACGCTCGCCGTTACATAATTCACCGAAAGATCCCGCTCCGAAATTGACCAGCTCCACAAAAGCGGATTAAAGGCGAAGCCCTTTTTATCAACCGGCTCAAGCCCTGCCTTTTTGATTGTATCGAAAAGCTCGTCGGGGGTAATAAACTTATCCCATTCATGTGTCCCAACCGGCAACCAGCGCATCACCCGTTCGGCTCCGATAATCGCCACCATGTAGCTTTTCGGATTGCGGTTAATCGTCGAGCAGATCATCAGACCGCCGGGCTTTAATAAGGCCGCACAAGCGTCAAGAAATGCTTGCGGGTCGGCCACGTGTTCGATCACTTCCATATTGAGGATCACGTCAAACAACGCACCCTCGTCCACCAATGCCTCGGCCATGGTGTTGCGATAATCAATCTCCAGCCCCGATTGCACGGCATGGATTTGCGCAACCGGGATATTTCCGGCCGCTGCATCTGCGCCGACAACATCGGCACCAAGGCGTGCCATCGGTTCGCTCAACAAGCCGCCACCACAGCCGATATCAAGCAGGCGCAAACCCTCAAAAGGCGTGAGGCTTTTGCGATCTCGCCCGAATTCGGCGGCGATCTGGTCAACGATGTATTCCAGCCGCGTGGGATTCAACATATGGAGCGGTTTGAATTTTCCTTTTGGGTCCCACCACTCGGCTGCCATCGCCTCAAATTTAGCAACTTCGGCGTCGTCAATTGTATTTCTGGATTCCGTTGCACTCATCTTCTCAACCTGCCATGCTGCAAAAAAGCTTAATCCAGAGTGTGCCACCAAATGCCCGAACATACCAGCCCACATGCCAGCCGCACCCGCCTCTATCCGCATCGTGAACCGTTTATGAGCGAGCGTATGGAAATGACAGACGGGCACCGGCTTTATGTGGAACAATCGGGCAATCCGCGCGGCATCCCCGTTGTGGTGTTGCACGGTGGGCCGGGGGGCGGCTGCACATCTTCTATGCGCCGCTATTTCGACCCAAAAAAATATCGCACAATCTTGTTTGATCAACGCGGTTGCGGCCGCTCCACCCCGTTTGCCTCGGTTGAAAACAATACGACCTGGGATCTTGTGGCAGATATCGAGCGAATTCGCGAGCGCCTCAACATTGAAAAATGGGTTGTATTTGGCGGCTCATGGGGCGCAACGCTAAGCTTGCTTTATGGCCAAACCCATCCCTCCCGTGTCCGCGAGATGGTGCTACGCGGCGTATTTACCCTTACAAAACCCGAGCTCGATTGGTTTTATGGCGGTGGAGCCGGGCAATTCTGGCCCGAGGCCTGGGCACCGTTTATCGGCATCATCCCGCGCGATGAACAGCACGACCTGATCAAAGCCTATAACAGCCGGCTGTTTGGAGATGATGAGGACCTGGCGGACCAAGCCGCCCGTATCTGGACAGGTTGGGAAAACACGCTGGCAACACTGGTATCCGACGGCAAAATCCGGGGGGCCGGCGCACGCCACGCCCGCGCCTTCGCCCGAATAGAAAACCACTATTTCAGCAATGGCGGCTGGCTTGAATCCGAAACCCAAATTCACGATAATATGCCCCGTCTTGACGGGATCAAAGGCTATATCGTGCAAGGGCGCTATGACATGGTCTGCCCGCCACACACAGCGCACCGCATCCATGCTGCTTGGCCGAAATCGGAACTGCACATGGTCAATCTTGCGGGGCATGCAATGTCCGAAGCAGGTGTAACGGCAGAGCTGGTCGGGGTAATGGACAAGATTGCCGGCGAGGATGGGTAAAATGCGCGAGGCCCCCTGAGCGCACTTCATGTCCTAACTTCACTCTATAGTTGATTGAAGGGCCAATCCGTTGTTTAGTTGCACCTTCAGCGAAAGGAGCGACCAATGGCAAATTTTGATAATCTGGTCCAAGGTGAACAGGCACGGTTGTTTCCCGTTGTTGCGGAAACAAGTAAAGAAAACCGAATTGCGTCACTCTTTTTGGCACTTTTACCATTGCTGCCAGAGCTTTCAAAAACGCTCTTTCAAACGATCGGGATACGGTCCGGAACGCGCACAAAAATCGAGTGCTTCACCGAAATCGTATTTGATACTGACTCAGAAAAGACCAACCGGCCCGATGGGTTGATCACGGTTGCATCGGGAAAGAAACAATGGTCGGCACTGGTCGAGTTCAAAATCGGCAAGGCCGAGTTGGAAAAAAAACAAGTAGAGCGCTATCTTCAACTCGCCAGGGATAACGCGATTGACGCGGTAATAACCATTAGCAATCAATTTGTTGCGCGCGCAGATCATCCGCCGGTTATTGTCAATAAACAACTCTTGAAAAAGGTTGATCTCTTTCATTGGTCGTGGATGTCAGTTTTTACCGCCGCCCGCTTGCTACAATTGGCAGCCGTTGAAAGCGACAAAGAGCAAAAATACCTGCTGGATGAATTCATTCGGTTTCTGGGTCACAAATCGACAGGTATATCCGGTTTTGACCAGATGAACAAAGGGTGGCGTGATGTGGTGGGAGCAGCAAAAACCGGCGGCCTTTTGGTTAGATCTTCGCCCGAAGTGGAAGCGACTGTGGCAGGCTGGCTAGAAGAGCAGCGCGACCTTTGCCTGCTCCTTTCCCGCGTGGTTGGAAAGGCAGTTAACCAGAAAATCGAGGCAAAATATGTGCAGGATGCAAACCTGCGTCTAAAAGACGAGACAGCCAGATTCTGTGACTCAAAATCCTTGAGCGGCATATTTCAGGTGCCGGACGCAGCGGCAAGTATTTATGTTGGTGCTGATTTGGAGCGCCGAACCATTGACGTGTCTATGACACTCAAAGCGCCAACTGACCGCGTTTCAACAAAAGCGCGGGTGAATTGGCTACTGCGGATGCTTAGATCAGACGATGAGCGCCTGATCTTGCGCGCGCATTGGCCTTCGCGGGTGGGATACACGCAAGAAAGCATCCAAAAACTGCGCGAAAACCCTGAGCTTATCCAGACCCAAAATACAAAGCTCGCACCGCATAGTTTCGATATTATACTGGTCGAACCGCTGGCCAGCCGCTTTTCGGGGCCGCGAACCTTTATTGAAGATTTGGAGCGCATAGTGCCTGATTTTTATACGTTGGTGGGCCAACATCTAAAGGCGTGGCAAGCCAAGGCGCCCAAACCGGTGGCGCAAGCCCAAGACCTTTCTGCATCCGAAGAACCTGAAAATATTCTAAAGTTAAAGAATCCAATCTAAAAATATCAACATAGCAGCGGGCGGTATTATCGCGCTGTCATCTGACCGCCGCGTCGTAAACCATGTCTATCATCCTTTGATTGCCCTTTGAAAACTCCAGCGGGCACGGAAAGCCGGTGCCGTTTAAAAGCGTATCGTGAAAGGCATTGAACTGGTTGAGGTATTGGTCGGCGGTCTGGAAGACCTCGATCTCGTGGCGGCCGTCGGGGTAGCGAATATCGATCTCGGCTTGGCCATAGCTTCCGGCATTAAACGGGGCGTTCAGGGTCAGAACCGCTTTTTCGCCATGAAATACCATTTGCTGGCGCAGGGCCATCCGGATGGAAACATAGAAATCCATGGTGAAGCCCGGGAAGTTGGCCTGTGCGCGGGCGGTTGTGTCCACGCCGTTTTCCCATTCAATTTGGGCGCGCATAGCGACAGGTTCCTCGCCTGTTACAAACCGGGTGGTGACAGCCGGGTAAACCCCGATATCGGGCAAAGCCCCGCCGCCATAGGCAGGCTGGTTGCGGATATTGCCCATATCGTCGTTAAAAAACGTGAACGCCCCGTCAACATGGCGCAAGTTGCCAAGCTTGCCGGATTGCACCAACTCCCGAACGCGCTGCCACTGCGGATGGTGTGTCACCATAAATGCCTCTGCTGCTAACAGGCCGGTCTGGTCTCGCACTGCAATAAGCTGGTCAATTTCAGCCGCCTTCATTGCGATCGGCTTTTCGCATAACACATGCTTGCCCGCTTTCAGGCATTTGAGCGTCCACTCCACATGGTCGCTGTTTGGCAGCGGGATGTAGATTGCGTCTATGCGCGGGTCTGCCAGCAGAGCTTCATAGCTGCCATAGCAAGAGACATCGCCATAAGGGGCTGCCAGTTCTTGTGCTTTAGCCATGCTTCGGCTGGCCACGGCACCGATTCGGCCTTTGGCAGATAAGTGTATCGCCGGGCAAAGCCACTCCCGCGCAATCTTTGCGGCACCTAAAATCCCCCAATTGACACGTGAATCTGTCATCTAGCATCTCCTTTTTTCCGCAGTATCGCCGCTCTTGCCCAGCATTGGCAAGCATTTCGCAAGCCGCGGGGTTGCGCCCCTCGCCTCCCGCGCTATAACCACCACAATTTGCACCATCT
>Ga0316205_10000943_pt1 | contig 42103 bp, 42 predicted proteins | sample 3monthpyrite_MG_FD_204941 | JGI IMG/M metagenome (GOLD analysis project Ga0316205, IMG submission 204941) | Microbial mat bacterial communities from mineral coupon in-situ incubated in ocean water Damariscotta River, Maine, United States -... | ecosystem: Environmental > Aquatic > Marine >...
TGGACGGTAGTTACCAGCAACACCTGGAGTACCACCTGTCGCAGCAGCATTTGCATCGCTAACAGATTCGTATTGACCGGCTACAGTCCAAGCGCTGTGCTTCCATTTTAAACCAACTTTAGTCAATGTTTCATCATCGCCACCGTTTGTTGTTGAAGCAACATTGTTACGGTTGTGAGCGAAGATTGCATGCCAAGGACCATTCTTGTATTGAACTGCTAAAGAGTAATCGTTGTCACCATCATCTGAATCATTGAAAGTGTTTGCAGCGTTAGTTTCGTCTGGAGAGATCGCAAACTGAACTTTGAAGCCGTTAACATTTGGTGATGTGTAGTAAAGAGCGTTACGCATGAAGCCGTTTTGACCACCTAAACCGATACCACCCAACATACCACCAGCACGACGTGCTTGAAGGTGAGTTGCTGTCCATGGATCCCATTTTACGCCACCAGCTGTTTTGTATGGTGCGTGGAATGAACCCGCTGCGATAGAACCCCAAGAACCCTTGATACCAACGTGTTGGTCACGAGCTGCTAGTGCATTACCAGCGCCTGAAGTGTTTGAATCAGCTGGATCTAATGCCCATTCGAATTTACCGAATGCTTTAAGACCGCCGCCTAGTTTTTCACCGAATTTAACACCGATACGTGAACGAACGCCGTCATCATCTACAGACTGTACGCTGTCTTGGCCATTCGCGTCTGAATCTTCTATGTTGTATTCTACTTGTGCGATACCGTAAAGTTTCACATCAGCAGAAGCAAACGAAGGTGCCATCATTGCTGCAGCTACTGCTGCTACAAGAATCTTCTTATCCATTAGTTTCTCCTAACTCTATTGTTATATTGTCAATTGACAGGCTTAAAGATAACTACTTTTTGTTGTTTGTGCAACATTTTTATACTAATTCACCACACACGCTCAAAATGTGTCATTTTTACAACAAACATCCGATATTTAGGGTCAGAGTCAAAACTATTTGGCCCTTGGCCCTCGCTTCATTAACTGCGTCCTTACACCACTAAGCATTTGAATTTGTTTAATAAATCTATTATCCCCCAACACCATCCCTTGGTTTAATGTCTGCCTAATCTGTAATAAAGCCTTAGCCTCTATCTGCCTTTCAAACATCGCTCGATACCGCATTGCACGCTCTATATGTGACTTTCCCAACAAATTATATGTGGGGTGAGGCACCCAAAGTGTGGCTTTTTTAGCAAATGCATTGGAATGAATGCTCGACCAACGATAGTCCACTGGTTTGTTAACCATACCGGCGCGCACTGGGTTGAGTTCGATATAGCGCTGACAGATAAATAAATATTTTTCTGTATCTATTACAAGACAGTGTTTTAAATTGTATTCGGAATTTTTTTTAAACAATTGTAAATTTCTAACATCAACTAAGTTTATTTAATTCGTATTAATTTGTTCATTAATTAGCGTTGCCCACTGCTTTCGATTGGATACAACAAACGACTGACGATCTCCTTCTTTAGTCTCTACACGCAAACCATTTGGAATAACTCTAGCTGTATAGACGGGAATTGCTTCAACCATTTCATTAACATTAATATCGCACGATTCGTTTTGAATATTATTACCATGCGATCTAAATGCTAAACGCATTGAAGTAAGCGTTAACCAACCACCTCTACCTTCGCCATTCAAGAAATGATTTGCGGCATCTTGATGGATTACTTCTTCACCTTCGAAAGTATTGTCGGTAGACATCATTTTATGCCTCTGCGTTTCTACAAAAATAGCTATGGCCAAGCCGAAGGACACACCACATGCAACGCCACTAATGAAACCAATGTCACTTCCATATCGCCAAGAAAATAACAGCCCCATAATTAGCCCAAAGGGAATACCTGTTAACACTAACGCTTTTAACAACCGTACAATCACATTGGGTACCTTGCTACAGAACAGTAACTATAAAATAGTAAGAGGTATCTCGATAAACAGCATTAAGTACATATTACATATGACTGCTTACGGCCAAAAGCGGACATTAACCATCGCGTCTAACTCTATTGCTCTAGAGTCACTTTATAATATGTAACCCGTGCTTTTTTGCTAAGTCACTAATTTTCTGTATGTCTTCATTGCCTTTAAAGTAAAAGTGATGTGTGAAATCAGAACCTTCAAAGTAGACTCCTTTTAGCTTTGGCAAAACAAGAACAAATCTACATGAATCGGCTATATAATGAAGCTCTGGAACTAATTGCTTTCTCAAGCCAACTTCTGAAGTGAATTCTCTATACGTTACCCTTTTTTTCTTCTTGCCAATTAACTTAACAAGATAGCATTCAGTGTTTTCTGCTAGAGCAACACTGAACTCATGTAGTTTCTTATTATGTTCTTTTTCTCTATGATGCGAAACATCATCAATCTCCTTGATGGCTTCTTCTTGAGTAAGCCAATGGTCAAAAGTGCAAACAGATACCTTTGTATAGGCATCTGTTCCTTCCCAGCTAAATAGATCCATCATTTCTGGAAACACTTCATTGAGCTGATTTTGTTTTATTTTTGTAGTGTTCTTGAAATTACGCATAGCCTTTTAAGCCTTATTTTTCTTGTTATGTCTGCCTACGGCCAATAGCGGACATTTTCAAACGACCCTATCCCCATGTTTATTACGATTGTATCCTATGCAAGTCAAATAATTATTCTATCGTTTCTTTTGCTTTCATAGATGGAAAATATTTTTCCCAGAGTTTATTTTGAAAGCGGTAATTAGGATCAACCTGATGCTTAACTGTAAAGAATCTCTCAGCATTAGGATAGGCCTTTCGAAACTGCTCGACCGTAGCACTTGGCTGATAAGGTAAATAATACGTTCCATTTTCCGATAAAATCGCATCAATGATTTCCCGCGACCACTGACCAACAACGCGCTTATCCTCATCTGTAGTACCCTGACGGTAATACACTACAAAGGCAAACACCTCTTTTCGTGCCCAAGCTAGATATGAACCCATATCAGGCAATGCATGGCGAATAGAGACATTCAATATATCTACATCATAGCGTTGATATATCTCACGCATCTTTGGAATAAACTGTTCAAAATTTTCTACTGGAATGAAGTATTCCTGCAGTACATAAGTATATTCGCTCCTATCACCTTCACCGAGTTCCCTGACATCATAACTCGCTTCCCAATTTCGCCATGCAACACGATCTTCAATATAGTAAGAGGGATCAAATATATTTTCTCGTATTGCTTCACCAAACGGCATAGAAGGTACCAGTGCCACAAGCTTCGGCAACCAGTAATACTCTCTGTCTTCTGGGATAAGGCGTTCTTCGACTGTTACTGGTTTATCTGTGATATACCAACTAACGTCACGCAGTGTATCGTAATCAGGTGGATAAAGATCTGCGTTATGGAAGATGACTTTTTTGTTATCACGAATATTTTTAAAAAAATGTTTACGGTATTCTTTCATCTCCATTGTCTGGGTTTTACGTTCAACTTTACTATTAGGATCAAGCAATAATGTTACATCTGCGATTACGCCAATCCCGCCATAACCACCAATTGCCGAGTAATATAGATGTGGATTCTTTTCGGGTGATGCTTCCATTAAAGAACCATCTGCTAATATTATCCTGAACGATTTAATAGACGAGATTAGCGGGCCGTGCCCGATATAACGACCATGTACATTCACACTCATCGAACCACCAACAGTGAAGTTGGAATAGGTCTGCATAATCTTGACAGAAAGATCGTGTGGATCGATGTAGCCTTGAATCTTTCTCCAAGTTATCCCTGACTGTACCGTTATCTCACGCCTGTCTTCGGAGAAAGCTATTATCTTATTGTAGCTTCGCATATCTAAGTGAAGGCTGCTTTCCATCGCTGTCTGTCCACCCATGCTATAGCGGCCACCACCTATCGAAATTGGACCCGTTGTTGACTTTATGGCGACAATAATGGCTTCTGTGGACGTTGGTCTAATAACCTTGTCTACACGGATAGGGTTAAGCTGAGTAATGTCATTAATGATGTTCTCATTCAGTGTGCCCTTATAATCAGGATTACCACTGAGCAACACGGTTATAGTGACTGCAATAACCAGAATGAGAAGTGAGTACTGTACGACTCTAAATCCTTTCCGGATGAATAGGAAAAAATTTTTCATAAAGATCCATTTTAATATTATTATTTCCTAGAAATAAATGAATAAGGCTCAAACCTTTTTTCAAAGATGTCCATATTGGTTCGTTAACAGCCACTATACCTAATTTGTCGTTATATTTCTTACTATGTCTGCCTTCGGCCAGAAGCGGTCAGTAAAAAAAGGTACTGACTGCTTTACTCATAAGCAGCTTTACTACCATGAGTTTGGATAATCACGTTCTTGTATTTCTAATATTTCATCCCAGTATGCGCCGTCACGGTATTGCTGTAGAAAACGTATAACACCGGATTGGTCTGGTTGGACTATTCTGTTAGCAAATAATAGTTGATCATCAATATCCGCTAACACATCAGGGCCATTCCATTTAGCAAAATCGAAAATAACAGCGATCGATCTTCTGTCGATTTCGATGCCGTCATACATATTATTTCCTACCTGCAGGTATTCAAACGTAAGATCACCTTTATACGCATCAAGTATTGCGTAGAATTGATATCTCCAAAACTCTACATGTTCGCCCACAATATCTTCATGTGCCGGAACTGTAATGTTCTTTTTCATCTTTTCGAACCTGACAATCATCCGTGCTGTAGTGAGCCATAACAGACGACTATTTCGCGGAAGCTCCATTTCCACAGCATTACCAGTAAATGTTTCGTATGCCCGCTCAATAAGCATGATTGATTCATCTAAAAATCTTTCAGATGCTTTAAATTCATCTTCTTCTAAATGGCGATGGATAGTTCTTTGGTATAAAGAAAACGCAACAATTGCGCTGCCTGCAATTGCAATAGAACCTATGGCTTGTATTGTTGCCAAGTAGCTTGGCGGTGATGAAAAAAAGGCAGAATCCGCAAAGAATAATGTTGTAATTAGAAATACAATTATTGTTACAAGGCATCCCAAAATAAACATTAACAACTGCATTTAATCATCCTTTGCTGATTTATTGAACGTTAACCAATCGACCCGAGTAAAAGAGGGCAGTATCTTCTTATAATGCCCGCTTTGGGTCGTTAACAGTCACTATACTCATTCTGTCCTTATCTTTCTTGTTAGGCATTTTTTGGAGGCCTTTCTTCATATTGAGTCACGCCTTCTGGAATAACCTCCCAAGTTGCTTTTGAACCAACAAAAATATGCTTTCCTATTTCTATCTTAGGGTTACCTTCTACACAACCAAGAGTGACGCCCATTACATTGCCTTTATTTGTACCGCAAAGTGTTGAACCACATTTACTACAGAATTGTAATCCTGCTCCAGACTTTGATTCATAAGAGGATAGTAAGTTTTCACCAGATAACCATGAAAAGTCATCAGGGTTTATGCGTGCAAATGCAGATGCCTGTGAACTAAATGCCTTTCTACACATGGAGCAATGACATGATGTTGCATCTATTAATACACTATTAATTTTGTATTTAATTGCACCGCAAAAACATGAACCATTTATTGCCACAGGTTATTTCCTTATATGCCAAACGGTTGAATTAAATGGACAGCGCGCCTTTTTGCGCTGTCCATTTTGAATGACTTGTTATGTGTTTAGCCTTCAGGTGGTGCATATTGTGCAAAGACTTCCTCGCCAGTCATTTCCTTCGTTTTATTCCCAAAATGATAGTAACCTGGCTTGGATTCAATAAATATTTGGTGATCGAATACAAACGGTATCTCAGTATCGAACAAGCCAACCGGCATCATATATTGATTGGGCTCTTTTAATCGATAATACAAATGGCTTCCACATTTATTGCAAAAGGCGCGTTCAGCCCACTCAGAAGAATTGTATACCGAAATATTCTCTTGGCCGTCAAAAGATACATCACTTCCGCAATCCACTGCTAATAATGGGCCGCCGTTCCATTTTCGGCACATTTCACAATGGCAAGCTCCCACCTCTTTGCTTATGCTCCTAGCTGATATTTTTACAGCACCACAGAGGCAACCTCCATTTCCTTCATACACATCAGTCATGATTGTTCCTTCATCTATTTATTGAGTTTACACATAACGCCGAATTAACTGGCGGCCAAATGCGACAGCGGTTGGGCATCCAAGCAGCGCATGATAATGCGATGCGAGTTAAATGACTTGTTATGTGATTTTACTCTTAGCTTCACTTTGTTGATTCGCTTTTTAATTTAATGGCTATAATAATAAGAACGACTCCAACTACCACTAGCGGAAAGGATTGTATTACTACTCTTTCTAATGCCTCATAGCCTGTACTTTGAATTGAATCTGGGCCAAGACCATCCCGCAATAGTATTGACGATAAAACACTAAATATTGATAAAATACTCCCTAGAATAATTAAAAATAATTTAATGTAGCGCGTCGCATTATTCATTTTTTACACATAACGGTTGAGATAAGGGGCGGCGCGGCTATTTGCGTCGTCCAGCCCGCGCTCTTTGCGGGCGAGCTTGATTGATTTGTTATATGCCATTACTACCCATCTTGGTTTGCGTAAACAACTAAAGTCATTTTATCTTTAAAATAATGTTTAGGTATGGCCATTGGTTGCCCTTTTGAAACATTATTTAAAGGTCTACCAGCAGTATCAAACAATGCCCCATTTTCAGGGCAAACAAAACCTTTATTTGGATAATATTCAGGTATTTCCTGCACGTCAGGGCAGCCACCAAAGACAACGAAAATATCTTTATTAACTGACCTATATTTATTATTTATGGTAGTAGAATCTTGCGACTTATTAAATTCAATTGCTGTGTTTTCAATAAATTCAATTGCTGGGAGTGTTCTGTATACAGCCCATACCGGTCTTCCATCAGTAAGGACATACATAACCATGCCTCTTTCAGTCATTTTATTTAGATCTAGTTCGGTTACATTTTCTTCAGCGCATGCTGAAATTACGAATGCAATAAGTACGGCTGGCAACAATCTAAATATCTTCATGTCATTCCATTGGCATATAACGGTTGAGCTAAGGGGCGCGCAGCTCTTCGCGCGTCCCGTTCTTGAGCGATTTGTTATGCGCAAGTACGAAATATTTTATGTTTTTCATACTGCCGACCTGCAAATACCTTCTCTCGAGTAATTAAGCTCAATAATTGGCATTGAATATTTCTTTTTATCTACCAAAACTTCAGGTAACTCTACAATAAAACCTTTTCTTAAAGAAGGAGGCAGTTTTGTACTTGAAGAATATTCTCTAGATCGCAAATCGTTATTAACCAATAAGCCAAAAGCAGGACCATATGTTGACCAAGACCCTTTGAACTCGGCGGATGCATCAAACTCAATGGAAGCGTGATACCTGTTTCTTTTAAAGGACTCTTTTTTCTTAATAGGCGAGGTGGTTGGTGGCTCTAAAGACGAATAAGAGTCTATTACCCCACCTTCTTTTATCTTTCCACCTACTTGATACTTAATATTTCCAGTTTTTACAAAATATTCTGTTCCGCTCTTTCCTATAATCTTTATATTTGTTTCAGAAAACTGAAATGTGTGCTTGTCTTCAACTCTTATAGTAAAACACAGCGCCACAGGATCTAGCTGGTCATTTCTATCTGCCCATCCACATTCAAACACGTCCATGCTTGCGTAAGAGCCAATATCTATATCAATATCAGTTTGACCTATTGAAACAGAAACATCACCCTTCTTAACTAATTTTGGTTTATATATATCCCTGTTATGACAAACAGTGGCACAACCAGACATTAGCAATACAAACGAAGCCAAGAAAAATGTGAAGATACTTAATTTTCGATTCAGCACGATCATTTCCTTTTGCGCATAACAGTTACTATACGGGCCCGTTCCGGTCCGTATAATTAATATAATTCGTTTCTAATGTGGTGTTGTATTTCATTGTTCTTCTTGAAGATTATCGTTTTGTTGCCCCATTATCAATATATGTATATCGAGACCCGGCAACTGCATTGTGCAATGCGTACCCATAGAGTAAATGTGAAGATTGTTTGATATGAAATGGTTGAGGTTTATCTATTTTGAATGGCTGCTTTGGGTCAATTCCTGCTCTATATTAGATTTCTCTAACAGGCCGCTTTGGGTCGTTAGCAGTCATTTCACGATACTGCTTCCCTTTCACTTTAAGCATACGCGGAAATTAAGGTGTCTTCCAAGGTAAACTGACTACAAATGACCTGTATACCCATCAAATGAAAAAAAGCCTAGCATTTCTGCCAAGCCCTCATTGTTATTATTTGGTGATTCTTTATTAGTTATGAAAATAACTAACTAAAACAATACGACGTCCTTATCGTAAAATCATTCATCCATAAATACAGTTTTAACCGTGTTATGGAAGCATATAAACAAAAGATTATATGAGCCCCCTCTCACAGAGGCGGATTGTAGACCCAAAGAATTATTGTCTGCAACATTTGCAAAATGCAGTCTTTTCTATTTAGGGTCAGAGTAAAAACGCTATAAATATTGCAATATGCCAACAATCAGCCGCAAATAGTTTTTACTCTGACCCTAAATATATGGATTAAAATCTATGAGCCACCCGTCATTTGGAAAGCAGCCCAGGCAACGGGGTGTTGGTATTTTTTAATGCCTTTGATTTGTGCTTTTTGCATTGCGTGGCGTTTATCTGTTGTTTTTAGATTGTTATAAAATTCTGTCATTAGCACGCGCGTTGATTCATCTGGCACACTCCAAAGGCTCGCGACGATGGACTTAGCGCCTGCATATAAAAAGCCACGGTTTAGCCCCACGACATCATCGCCATTTTTCACATCGCCTAAGCCTGTTTGACACGCTGATAGCGTTACCATTTCAGCATTAAGGCGTAAGTCATAAATTTCGGTGATTGTTAAATTCCCATCGTTGCTGGCATCGGCGCTTAGTAGCATGCGTGAGTTTTGTGGCACATCAGGGTTAAATTCACCGTGGCTTGCCAGATGGATGTAACGGAACTGACCGCTGAACTTTTTAAAGGATGTTTCAGATGCATTTTTACGCAGTATCACCATTGAGTCTGACCAACTACTTGCGATCGATCTTGCTTCTTGCTCTGCGCCGGGCAAGTCCATTTTCGGATCATTTAGATCAGGATTACCCATGACTAACAGATTACTGTTTGGCCGACTCTTCTTGTTAAGAAATTGCAGAACTGATGCAGAAGGCAATAAACGTATCGTATGTGTTTCAATCAGGAAACGGCCATTTCGTAATGCGTTAAAAGGTAAATAATGCAACACCCCATGTGGCACGATGGTCAAATCTTTTTTATCTTTAATCGCACTATACACAGGTGAGATGAGTCGTTGATATAATTCATCCGAACTCTTTGTCCACGCAGTACTCGGGTAATTACTGATCGCCTTACGAAATACTCTGACGGATTCTTTAAGACCTTTACTCGACAATGTAAATACATCTATTTTATCTGTCGTGACTACAAAGGCGAATAAATCACTTTCGTCTTGATAGAAATATTCTAGGAGCGCTTCGTCTTTTTTCAAACTAGATTGAATTTCTTTAAATGAAAGTGCAGTCACGGTAACCAAGGAAGCTAATTCGGGATTAGCGGCTTTGATCGCTGCTCGTGTACTGTCCACCGTTCGCGTTGTTGCGCCCTTACCCGTGCTGACTGATTGAAGGCTTTGTTGTTCTAGCTCATCAAGCTCTCTTAATAATTGGCGCGTCTTTTCAGGTTGCGTACTTGAGCTAAAATCTTTTCGATAGGCCAGCAAATCAATTAACGCACGCGCCTTACCGCGCTCTGCGTATTCTAGCGCTTGACCAAGTTTATTAAGTTTAGCCAGTGTCTCAACCATGGTGCTATAAACAATTTGTTTGTCACCTGCAAAGCCAATTTTAAAACGCTCAAGACTAATTGAAGAACGTTGTGACTCAATGACTGAAATTGCTTTTTTGAAATAACCGATTGCTGCATTCGCATCGCCTTCTTTCAATGCGATGCGTCCACGATCATATAAAACTAAATAATACATCTGCCCAAATCCAGCCAACCGTGGTTCTGCCAGCGCTTCATCATAACCACGTTTTGCTTCTTGTAATTTGCCGGTTTCTAACAGACAGCGATATTGCATAAAGCGCGGTTCAAACTGATTGATGTACTGTAAATCTTGAATGCTTGCCGATCCGAAATAAAGCGGCGCCATAATGTAATTTGCTGGGTTAACGTATGTTGTGACTAACAGCGCGTCGAACACCAAACCGCCTAAGCCGACATCTGACTTCTGATTCATTGCCTCTAAGGCTTGTGCATACTCTTTACGTGCAAAATAAATACGCGCCACCATGGCTCGCTTTTCAACATCTTGGTAGCGCGTTGAGAACGCACCGGTATCGACCGCAGCAATGCGTTTCGCTAAAGGTAGTGCTTTATCTGGTTGGCCTTTGCCAATGTAAGCCAGCGCTAAGTGTCCCATTGGCGCAATGCCACGTGCCTGTGTTGTATCTTTGTGTCGACTACTATCCAGTCCCAGTGTGAAAAGTGTTACTAATGCCTTAGTACCACTACTTTGCTCTTGTTCTCTTCGTGTCATGAAAACATTGTTATCAACCAACTTGACGGCTTTGCTGGCATGTTCAATCACATCATCATATTGCCCTAAAGCCAGGTAGGCCTGCGACAACATTAACTCCATCGTGTATTCAGACCATGGCTTGTTGTAGAACGTGCGGCTAAAACTTAAACCTGCTGCATATTTAAATTCTAAGTAGCCGCCATCTGCTGCGACCCGCTTCGAAAGTGACTTGTGACAAATAAAAAAACTTTTAAACTCGCGTACCTTAATAAGACTTTCACATACCTTGTAGTGATCATAAACCGGTAGCTCTTGTAAGCTAGCCGATGAGTCGGCAACAGCTGCCACTTGTTTATGCTCGCCTCGTGCAGATTTTCGGCCAACTGTCGAACAGCTAGTAAGAAATAAAAGGATTAACAATATCGAAAAAGAAAACTTTATGATTCTCATAGATCACTCTCGTTTTTTTATAATTAGGGTCAGAGTAAAAACTCTATAAAGACTGCAATATACCAGTTAGTTACTGTAAATAGTTTTTACTCTGACCCTAAATATAAAAAAAGGGCCTAGCATTTCTGCTAAGCCCTTAATTATGTTGGCTGGGGAACAAGGATTTGAACCTTGATTGGCGGAGTCAGAGTCCGCTGTCCTGCCGTTAGACGATTCCCCAATTGTCTGTAACGACTTGCCTCTATAACTAAGGCAACAATTAAAACGATTAACGTTTTGAGTATTGTGGACGCTTACGTGCTTTGTGCAGACCGACTTTCTTACGCTCAACTTTACGCGCATCACGTGTTACGAATCCTGCTTGACGCAAGTCTGGACGTAACGTTTCGTCGAACTTCATCAGTGCACGTGTGATGCCGTGGCGAATTGCGCCAGCTTGACCAGTGTTACCACCGCCGTCAACATTCACTTTAATATCAAAGGTGCCTTCGTGTTTAGTCAACTCTAATGGCTGACGAACAACCATGCGAGAAGTTTCACGACCGAAGTAATCTTCAATTGTGCGATTGTTAATAACGATGTTGCCGCTACCTGCTGTCATGTAAACACGTGCAGTAGATGATTTGCGACGACCGGTGCTGTAGTAAGTATCTGCCATTTTATTAACCTAGTACTATTAAATGTCCAGCGGCGTAGGCTGCTGAGCGGTATGTTTGTGATCTGTGCCTGCGTAAACCTTAAGTTTGCGATACATCGCACGACCTAGAGGGTTTTTAGGTAGCATGCCCTTAACGGCTTTTTCTATAATGCGTTCAGGTGCTTTCTTAACAAGCTTGTCAAAGGTAATCGACTTGATACCACCAACGAAACCGGTGTGGTGGTAGTAAACCTTATCAGTCTCTTTACGACCTGTTACGCGCACTTTCTCTGCGTTGATCACGACGATGTAATCGCCTGTGTCCACATGCGGTGTGTATTCAGGTTTATGTTTACCACGTAAAAGGCGAGCGATCTCTGTTGCCATACGACCGAGGGTTTTGCCTTCAGCGTCTATAACAAACCATTCACGTTTCACTTCAGCAGGTTTTGCGCTGAATGTCTTTGTTCCAATCATGCCAAGTATCCAATAAGGTGCTACGAAAAGAGGCGGAATATTACTTGAGTCTGAGCGTGGATACAAGCAGAAAAGGGTCATTAGGGGTAAATTTGTCTCTCGGGGGAGAGATTGGGTGGATCTGGCTGCTTGGAGCGCAGTTTATATGATTATTGGGGGTAATACCTTATATATGGGTGAGGGTTATTTTGAGCACCCTAACCTTGTTCGACTTATCCGTGGGGGTTGTTCGTTTCGTGCTGTCTGCTGGAGGCGGTGGCTTACAGGTTCACCACTCATAGAATCTCTTCGAGCTTCATTATGAGTACCCTAGCCATCTTCGATGGCTCAGGGCAAAAAAAAGGCGCAGCTAAAAATCGCTGCGCCTAACAAATTCCACCATTGGGAGGTGGAGGAGGTTCGGATCAAGCTGGAGGCTTTTGCATCCAGCTGAAATGATGGATACATAATAGGCTTGATTAGTATATTAGTCAATACTTATTTAGGTGTTTGTTTAATATTTATGTTCTGGGTATTAAGGATTGTTCGTGGGGCGGTTAGTTTCTTGCTGTCTGCTGGGGTCGGTGGCTTAAAAGTCCACCACTCACAGAATCCCTATCGGGCTTCATGCGGGTTAGTTTGAATCTTTCCATGGCTGATCGGGCGAGCATAGAACCCTATCGGGTTCATTATGCATACTGCACCCATTTCCAATGGGTCGCAGCAAAAAAAAGGCGCGATTCCGTTAGAAATCGCGCCCTGTATACCACTAGCTCTTCTATTCGTGGAGGAATGTTAGAGTGTTCTTGCCCGTAAAACGGGATATTCGTGGTGTATTAAGCATCGGGGATGGAGTAATTTTTGTCAATAATTACTTTTATAGAGAATTATCAATAAGTTATAGAGTTATTATAATCTAACTTATTAGATATATTCAGCATGATATTGGTTTCATTCAATTCATTACTAATTCTGTAACTTATTGATTTATATAACATTCAGTTTTTAGCCAAAAATTAATTTTTCAACAAAAAAACCTCAAATTTTAAGTCTTTCTACAATCTCGCCCATTTTAAGATGTTTTTCCATTATTTCGTCGATGTCTTCTTCGTCAACGTAGCTGTACCAAACAGCATCGGGGTAAACGACAAGCACCGGGCCTTCGCTACAACGATCTAAACAGCCGGCTGAGTTTATGCGCACACCACCTGCGCCCGCTATACCCATTTGTTTGCTTTTTGCTTTTGCATAATCGCGCATTGCTTGTGCGTCGAAGTCTTGGCAACACGCAGCACCTTCTGCGCGTTGGTTGGTACAAAAGAAAACATGACGTTTGTAATAACTCATAATAAGTAATGATGCCTATTGGTTGTAATGCGCGTAAAATGTTTGCCTATTATAAGCGTTTAAAACAATTTAAAAAGGCGTAAAGCAGTTGCCCGTTACAACCCTTAAAGCATCTCTCATTGCTGAAGCGAATAAATGTGTACTTTGTGGCATGTGTTTACCTCACTGCCCAACTTATTCCCTCGCTAAAAATGAAAATGAATCACCACGTGGGCGACTCGTGCTTGGTAAGGCCCTGCTCTTGGGTGATGTTGAAGAAACAGCCGGCCTACTTGAACACATTGATCATTGTCTTGTTTGTCGTAGTTGCGAAAAAGCTTGCCCTTCTGAGGTGAAGTTTGGTGCCTTTATGGATGGGTTACGAAGCCACTTATCTAAACCTGAAAAACCAGCACATGATTTCGCAGATATTCTCATTCACCAAGATAAACGTCGCGCGCTGAATAAAAAACTGTGGCTTGGTCAACGTAGTGGCGTGCTCAGTATAGGAAAAAAGCTAATCGGAAAATCTGGAGCGCGATTGATAAATAGTTTACCCAAGGTCGAGCGCTTTCAGGCGCTTAATGAGAACTACCCTGCTATCGGTGCTGAAAAAGCCAAGGTGATGTTTTTTACCGGCTGTAATTCCGAACTGTTGGGTAACACGCTGGTGATAACGGCAATTGATTTACTCACTCAACTCGGCGTAAGCGTCAAGGTGCCTAAACAACAAGGGTGTTGTGGTGGTCTATCACGCCATCATGGTGATGCAGCAACCGCCAATGAGCTAGAAACAAATAACATCATCGCTTTTAAGCATGATGCGAATATACCGATCGTGACATTAGCAAGTGGCTGTGGTGCCAGTTTGTTGGATTATGGTGTTCTGGGTGATAACGATAATACGTTCACGCCACGCGTTACTGACATTAATCATTTTATTTTGACACACCTACAAAACCATCCTGCGTCTTTCAAACCACTCCCTAAAAAGGTGCTGTTACACACACCCTGCAGTATGAAAAATGTCATGCGTCAAGACAGCGCCATACTTGAACTGCTCAAGATGATTCCCACACTGGATGTAACGAACATTTCATCTCAACGTGGTTGTTGTGGTGCAGCAGGTACTTATATGTATGAACAGGCTGATAATGCTGAGGCACTGCGCGAACCTATTCTTGCCGAGGTTAAAAACCAACAACCCGATATGTTAGTTACCACTAACATCGGCTGTGCCATGCATATCCAGGCTGGGCTTAAAAAAGCAGGCAACAATGTAGCATTAGTACACCCGATTGAGTTAATCGCTAAATCTGTGGTGATGGATAAACCCTAAGACCCGATTGGCATATACTTATTTTTAGGGGATACTAAACACATGAATCAACGACACTTCAATTTATCCGACCAAATTGCGCTGGGCATTGATCAGGCACTACGCACCGTGTTTGGCAAACCGCAGGTTACCGAGCGCAGCAACCCTTCAGACAATGTCGCAGAAGCTAAAGAGCTCTCTGAGACTGAACAAAAACACATCGCTGGTTTGATGCGCATTAATCACGTTGGTGAAGTCTGTGCACAAGCACTGTACCAAGGCCAGGCAATGACCGCCAAACTAGATACCGTTCGTGAAAGCATGCAGCGCGCGGCTGATGAAGAAAATGATCACCTTGCCTGGTGTGAACAACGCCTTGATGAATTACACAGTCACAAAAGCCTGCTTAATCCTTTGTGGTATGCCGGTTCATTTGGACTCGGTGCATTAGCTGGACTTGCCGGTGACAAATGGAGTTTAGGCTTTGTTGCTGAAACGGAACATCAAGTTGTTGCGCATCTAGATGAACACCTTGCTCAGCTGCCAGAACAAGATCAACGCAGTCGTGCCATTTTAGAACAAATGAAACAAGATGAAGGCCACCATGCAACCGTCGCTTTAGAGGCGGGTGGCGCCAAGTTACCTGAACCGATTAAGCAGGTAATGAAATTTACGTCCAAGATAATGACCAATACAGCTTATAAGATATAAATTAACTGAAAGGCAAATTAAACCGCCTTTGAAAAAACAGTTTAACTTAAAATTTAGACATTCGTCGCCCGTAAAATATTTCTAAAATTTCTTTCTGTAATTGTTTACGTATTTTAGTCTGTTGTGGTTTTGTTAAATCGTCTGCATCGATGCCAAACAAATAACTATCTAAGTCATAGTCTTTTAACATCATCTTAGTATGAAAAATATTTTCCTGATAAACGTTAACGTCCAGCATTTGGTAGATGTTTTTAATATCGCGAGAAATATAGTTCTGAATTGAATTAATATGGTGGTCGATAAAGACCTTCTCACCACGCGTATTTCGTGTAAACCCTCGCACGCGGTAATCCATGATCACGATATCTGAATCAAACGTGTGTATCAGGTAGTTCAGTGCTTTAAGCGGCGACACACGGCCACAGGTTGATACATCGATGTCTGCACGGAAAGTGCTAATGCCATTTTCTGGGTGATATTCGGGGTAGGTATGAACTGTGATGTGGCTTTTATCCAAATGCCCAACCACCGCTTCCGGTAAAGGACCCGGCGTTTCTTTATTATCTATTTTGCTTGCGGCAACCGTTTCCTCAGAAATTAATATCGTTACACTGGCGCCTTGCGGATCATAATCTTGGTGCGCAATGTTAAGAATATTGGCGCCGATAATGTCACTGACATCGGTAAGAATATGCTTCAATCGTTTGGCATTGTATTCTTCATCAATGTATTCAATATATTCGTTTTGCTGTGCCTTTGATGATGTATAGCAGACATCGTAAATATTAAAACTCAGCGTCTTAGTAAGATTATTAAACCCATGTAACTTTAGTTTTTTAGATCGTGCCACAATAAATTCTCAATATAATATTTTTAACACTTGCCTGAAATTGGGGGATGGTAAATCATCTGCACCGTGTTGCCATCAGGATCAAAGCAATAGAAACTCCGCGCACCGTCGCGGTGTGTTTTGGGCTCACTGCGCATTTCAATTTTGTTTTCCAACAGGAACGCATACCAAGCATCGACATCATCCATTTCACGCATGATAAAACCGATATGATCGAGGTGCTGGCCTTCCGAAGCAAAGTCACCAGAGGTTCTGTGCAACGCGAGGTTATCATTCCCCGAACAAAGGTAAACACTGTCTGAATCGGGTCGCCATTCTACAGCCATGCCGAGAAGTTCGGAATAAAAATATTCGCATGCTTCAAATTTTAAAACATTGAATGCAACATGGCGTATTCCACCCGTTGCTGGCGGACGACTCATTCTACTTCCTCTATTTCATAATCATGGGTAATTTCAGCCATCGCGCCCAACATAATGGAGGCCGAACAATATTTTTCGGAGGACAGTTCAATGGCGCGCTTAACCCGGTCTTCTTTAAGACCTTTGCCGATCACTCGGAAGTGGGCATGAATCTTTGTGAATACTTTTGGCTCTTCTTCTGCACGCTCTGCTTCAAGTTCAACAATGCAGTCCCTTACATCTTGCCTAGCCTTGGTCAAAATCATCATGACATCAAACATTGTGCAACCACCTAGCCCTAATAGAAGCATCTCCATTGGCCTAACACCGAGGTTGCGCCCACCATGATCAGGCGGACCATCCATAACAACCGCATGCCCGCTGCCAGATTCACCGATAAAGGTGGCTTGTTCGACCCATTTAACACGTGCTTTCATGAACTACTCCACAGAAATTCTGGCTACGAAGAGTATCATAATCAAGTTATTCAGAAACTACCCACTAAGGAACAGGGCAATTTATCACTAGTTCGACAGAACCCGATTAATTGCCTACACTCAATACGATGCTAAAGTATTATAAGGTCATTCCAGATAGACTACATCTATGATAAAACCAAACGATAATCCCGCGATTCAGCGCTTTCTAGAACATTGCCACCACCGCCGTTACCCGGCCAAGAGTGTCATCATTTATGCGGGTGACGTGCCAGATGTGCTTTATTACATTATTGAAGGCTCAGTTTCGGTTCTCATAGAAGATGAAGATGGGCGTGAGATTGTCCTCGCCTACCTGAACCCCGGCGATTTTTTTGGCGAAATGGGGCTATTTGTACCCGAGAATAAACGCAGTGCCTGGGTACGTGCTCGCACAGAATGTGAATTAGGTGAAATCAGTTACACCAAGTTCAGACAACTCTCAACTGACAACCCAGACATCCTTTTTGAACTTGCCTCACAAATGGCGATCCGTTTACAGAACACCAGCCGCAAAGTCGGTCACCTTGCCTTCATGGATGTGACAGGTCGCGTCGCCCGAACATTACTTGATTTATGCCAACAACCCGATGCCATGACTCACCCTGACGGTATGCAAATTCGCATCACACGACAAGAAATCGGTCGCATCGTTGGTTGTTCACGCGAAATGGTTGGACGGGTATTAAAGAACCTTGAAGAACAACGTTTGATCAGTGTCAAAGGTAAAACGATTGTTGTGTTTGGTACGCGTTAAGCTTTAAAAAAACAATTCCTGTAATTTTTTACCCGGCTGTTCTTCACGCATAAATGTTTCACCCACTAAAAAGGCATTCACTTGGTGCTGGCGCATTAAGTCGACGTCTGCTTTAGTATGAATACCACTTTCAGTGACAACGATGCGATCATCTGGAATCTGATCTAATAATTCAATCGTTGTTTGTAACGATGTTTCAAAAGTACGCAAGTTACGATTATTAATGCCCATTAACGGAATATTCAATGTCAATGCGCGCTGCAGTTCTTCTGCGTCATGGACTTCGACTAATACATCCATCCCCAACTGCGTAGCAAGCGAGCAAAGCTCTTGCATTTGGTTGTCTTCTAAGCAGGCGGCAATCAATAAAATACAATCTGCCCCAATCACGCGCGCTTCGACGACCTGATATGGATCGATAATAAAATCTTTACGGATCACCGGTAAATCACAAGCTGCTCGTGCTGCTTGTAAATAGGCGTTACTACCTTGAAAAAAATCAACGTCAGTTAGTACCGACAAACAGGCTGCGCCTGCGTTGGCATAGCTTTTTGCGATTTCTGCAGGCACAAAATTTTCGCGCATAACGCCTTTGCTTGGCGAGGCTTTTTTTATTTCTGCAATAACGGCTGACTGCCCCGCCGCAATTTTATTACGGATTGAATCCACAAAACCACGAACAGGCGATGCTATGTCTAACTGCGCTTCTAATTCAGCCAGTGACATTTTATTTTCACACGCAATAATTTCTTCTTTTTTGCGTGTAATAATTTTTTTTAATATATCCGGTGTGTTACTCATGTTTATTCTCTAACTACAATGACTTCGACAACTTCACCAACTCATCCAATTTAAGCTGTGCGGCACCGCTGGCAATGATGTCAGCTGCTTTATGAATGCCCGCATCAAGCGAGTCAACCAAATCCGCTGCGTAAATCGCCGCGCCAGCATTCATGATCACGATGTCGCGTGCAGCACCGGGAGTATTTGCAAAAACAGCTTTAATCACATCCAAGCTTTGCTGCGCACCGTCAACCTGTAAGTCTTCCAGTTTTCCGCGCTGCAAACCAAACTGTTCGGGCGTTATCGTGTAACGCGTAATGCTGCCATTTTTTAATTCAGCTACGTAGGTTTCATCTGCAATGCTGATTTCATCCATGCCATCGGCTGAATGGACAACCAGTACATGATTGCTACCTAATGCATTCAGCACTTCTGCAAGTGGCGCGACCAACTCTTCACTGAACACGCCTAATAATTGATTAGGTGCGCCAGCTGGGTTGGTCAAGGGGCCGAGGATGTTAAAGATAGTCCGTACGGCCATTTCTTTACGCGGGCCAATCGCATGTTTCATCGCGCTGTGATGTTTCGGCGCAAACATGAAGCCAACACCGACTTCTTTAATGCACTGTGCAACGTGTTCAGGCGACAGATCTAAATTCACGCCGGCAGCTTCAAGTAAATCGGCACTGCCTGATTTACTCGATACAGAGCGGTTACCGTGTTTTGCAACGATGCCGCCAGCGGCTGCGACAACAAACGTACTCGCAGTTGAAATGTTAAAGGTGTTAATGCCATCACCACCCGTGCCAACGATATCGACAATATGATCGCCATCGACTTTGACACCTGATGCCAGTTCACGCATCACACTGGCGGCCGCGGTAATTTCGTCGACCGTTTCACCTTTCATTCGCAGGCCTACAAGAAACCCGCCAATTTGTGCAGGCGTTGCCTCACCCGTCATGATCAAGCGCATCGTCGCTGTCATGTCTTCACGCGACAAATCTTTTTTATCAAGCACGCGACTAATTGCAGTTTGCATGTCCATTGACGTTTCCCTTTAAACCTTTTGTTCTAAATAATTTTTAAGCATGTCATGGCCGTGCTGCGTTAATATCGATTCAGGGTGGAATTGCACGCCTTCAATCGGCATCTCTTTATGACGCACACCCATGATTTCATCTATGTCGCCGCTGTCGTTTTCCGTCCATGCTGTCACTTCAAAACAATCGGGCAAACTGGCTTTATCAATCACCAAAGAATGATAACGCGTCGCTTCCGATGGGTTTGATAAGCCTTTAAACACGCCCACATCATTGTGTTTTACCATTGATGTTTTGCCGTGCATAATTTGATTTGCGTGCACAATCTTGCCGCCAAAAGCCTGACCAATACTTTGATGCCCAAGGCAAACGCCTAAAATAGGTAACTTGCCAGCAAAGTGTTTAATCGCTTCGATGGAAATACCCGCTTCATTAGGCGTACAAGGGCCTGGTGAAATCACCAAATGCGCAGGGCTTAATTTCTCGATCTCTTCAATCGTAATTTGATCATTACGATAGACCTGCACATCCGCACCTAATTCACCAAAGTACTGAACAAGGTTATAAGTAAACGAATCATAATTGTCGATCATCAATAACATAATATGTTCCTAACCTAGGCCTTTAGCGGCCATTGCCACTGCACGAAAAATGGCGCGTGCCTTGTTCATTGTTTCATCCCACTCACTCTGCGGCACGGAATCGGCAACAATGCCGGCACCTGCCTGAATGTGTAGTACCTTGTCTTTTATAACGGCAGTACGGATCGCAATCGCGGTATCCATATTTCCTTCCCATGATAAATACCCGACCGCACCAGAATACACACCGCGCTTAACGGGTTCGAGTTCATCAATGATTTCCATGGCGCGAATTTTCGGTGCACCACTTACGGTGCCAGCCGGAAACGTTGCGCGCAACGCATCCACTGCCGACATGTCTTGTTTTAATTTACCTTTGACATTCGAGACGATGTGCATGACATGGGAGTAACGCTCAATGAGCATTTTTTCAGTGAGTTCAACTGAACCTACCTCAGCCACACGGCCTGCGTCATTACGTCCCAGATCAATCAGCATTAAATGTTCTGCAAGCTCTTTCGGATCGGCTAGCAGCTCTGCTTCCAGCGCTTTGTCTTCTGCTTCAGTTTTACCGCGCGGACGAGTTCCCGCAATCGGTCTTACTGTTACTTCGCCATCTTCAACGCGCGTCAGTATTTCGGGTGATGAGCCAACAATATGAAAATCACCCAAATCAAGGAAGTACATATAAGGCGAAGGGTTCAGGCTGCGCAAGGCACGGTATAAATCCAGCGGTTCATTTTCAAACGGAATCGATAAGCGCTGTGATAACACCACCTGCATCGCATCGCCTTCAAGAATGTAATCTTTAATGCGCGCCACGGCCGATTTAAAACCGTCTTCAGTGAAACCCGATACAAAGTCAGACTCGACAACCGGTGCGCTGGTATTACCTGCTTCATGGTATTCAGGCGTAGCCTGTCGCAGTTTAGCTACCAGCTCATCCAAACGCGCTTCAGCCACCTGATGCGCATTTTCAATCTCAGGGTTAACATGAATCACCACGTACATCTTGCCAGAGAGGTTATCAAACACGACAACTTCATCCGAGACCATTAATAAGATATCAGGCGTATTCAGTAAATCAGGATTAGGGCAGGCTTTTAACTTCGGTTCGATATAACGAATCGTGTCATAACCAAAGTAACCAACGAGACCACCGGTAAAGCGCGGTAAACCTTCCACGTCTGGCACTTGATAACGCGACTGAAAATCTTCGATAAACGACAGTGGATCGTCTGCCTCGACGGTTTCAATCACTTTGCCATCTTTTTCAATTTCGATCGTTGTACCACGAACGCGCATCAACGTACGGCAAGGCAAACCGATAATGGAGTAACGCCCCCATTTCTCGCCGCCTTGAACGGATTCAAATAAATAGGAATACGGGCCATCGGCCAGTTTCAGATAAGCACTCAGAGGCGTATCAAGATCCGCGAGGATCTCGCGCATCAAGGGGATGCGATTATAATGTTGCGCTGCGAGAGCGTTGAATTGTTCGGATGTCATTGTCATTGCCTTTACATATTATGGGCACAAGGGAGTTACTGGTTCTATTTTTAGACCAGCGCCACCATCGTTCATCTAACAATGTGTCCATGTGCATATTCCAGTTCATGACAATTTTATTATTCAGCGAAGCTTATGCTGCGCTGCGTTCAAGCAGTGATTGTAGCTCAGCCATAGAATCAATCAAGGCGTCTGGGTTTGCATCAGCAATATTTGCACCGTGATTATAGCCATAGGTCATGCAGGTAATCTGAAAACCGGCTGCTCGCGCGGCTTTCACGTCACTGACCGAGTCACCCAACATCATTGCCTGTGACGGTTTAACACCGAAAAACTCAGCGGCATGCAACAAAGGCAAAGGATCAGGCTTTTTCTTTTCTAAAGTATCGCCACTGATAATAATCGCAAATTCATCATGAATACCGAGCTGCTTTAACAATGGGATCGTAAATGCGGCGGCCTTATTAGTAACACAGCCCATTTTATATCCCGCCGCCTTCATGTAATCCATGCCTTCTTGAACGCCCGGGTACAAAACACTGCGTACACAAGTATTTTCAGCATAGAGATCCATAAAAATGGGCAAGGCCTTTGCTTTTAACGCTTCATCAGGGTAACCATCCAGATCATCGACCAGCGCTCGTTCAACAAGCCGCTCAACACCGTTACCAACCCAGTGACGCACACGATCTTCACCGCGCACGGGCATATCGAGTTGTTTAAGCATTTCATCAACACAAAACGCGAGGTCCGGCACGCTGTCTACCAGCGTGCCATCCACATCAATGAGGATCATTTCAGGTTTTTTTAAGCTCATTTTTAAATCCAGTATTTAACGCGGAGGACGCAAAGACGCAGAGGTCGCAAAGAAAATTCAAATTTAAAGAAGTTCTTTGCGCGCTTAGCGTCTCTTCGTACTCTGCGTTTATGACTCCTGACTATTTTTTGGAGCCAGCTTTAGCTAATTCAGCGCGCATTTTACCAATAATGGTGTCGTAACGGTTTGCATCGCTATCACTAGCCGCGCCAAAAATAGCAGAACCTGCAACAAACATATCTGCACCGGCTTCTTTAATTTCACGAATGTTATCCGCTTTCACGCCACCATCAATTTCCAAACGGATATCGCGGCCTGAGGCATCAATGATCTTGCGCGCTGCACGTAGTTTTTCAAGTGTGTGTGGAATAAAGCTTTGACCACCAAAACCTGGGTTAACCGACATCAAAAGAATCAAGTCAATCTTATCGATAACGTGCTCAAGTACATCCAATGGCGTTGCTGGGTTAAATACCAAACCAGCCTTACAACCTTCGTTTTGGATCAACTGCAAACTGCGGTCGATATGTTCAGATGCTTCTGGGTGGAACGAAATGTAACTGGCGCCGGCTTTAGCAAAATCCGGAATAATGCGATCAACTGGCTTAACCATAAGATGCACATCAATTTCAGCAGTGACGCCATGCTTACGCAGTGCTTCACAAACCAACGGCCCAATAGTCAGGTTAGGAACGTAATGGTTATCCATTACATCGAAATGTACTACGTCAGCACCTGCTGCAAGTACTTTGTCGACTTCGTCACCGAGCTTGGCAAAATCTGCCGATAATATCGATGGTGCAATTAGATCATTTGCCATGGTGGCCACCCTTTTGTAATTCTATAATTTATGTTCGTACCGAAAAATCCGGTACCCTAAAAAGTTGAAGGCGGACTTTACCCGATTAGCGCAAATATTTCAGCTTTTTCGGGTTAAGATATGCCATTATCTGGTTTCGTGACAAAAGGAATTAAGCACCATGAGAAGACAATTATTTTCTATATTTATCATAGTCTTAAGTGTTTTTAGCAACGCTGCTTTCAGCTCAGATACTGCCAAGGAGAAGCGCTGGGCTGATCAACTTGTTGATAGCATTATCGTCGGTGACGCTGTTTGGCTACAGGCTGGGGCCACTAAATTCCTTGGTATCTATACTGAAAATGAGCTTGAAAACGCCAATGGTGCGGTGATTTTATTGCACGGCAGCGGTGTACACCCAAATTGGCCTGACATTATCCAACCCTTGCGCTCAGAGCTGCCTAGCCATGGTTGGACGACCCTTTCTATTCAAATGCCCATCTTGGCAAATGATGCCAAACATTCAGAGTATGCACCGCTTATTAAAGAAGTGCCTGCCCGCCTCAATGCCGCCATCGATTATTTAAACGGTAAGTTTTACCAAAATATTATTATCGTCGCGCACAGCCTTGGCACCACTATGGCCAATAGCTATTTAGCCAATAGTCCTAAACCTGTCCGTGCTTATGTCGCGATAGGAATGGATGGCTCTAATAGTGGCCCTGATGAACTCAATAACTTTAAATATTTAGAGCGCATCGATCTGCCTTTGCTTGATATCTATGGTAGTCAAGATCTTCGCTCGATCCTTGATACGGTCAAACAACGTCAACAAGCCCTACGTCATGCAGGCAATGAAAATTATCGCCAAGTAAGTGTTCTAGGTGCAGATCATTTTTTCAATGGTCTAGATGCTGATTTGATCAGACACATAAAAGGTTGGCTATCTAATCACACTGGCCGTTTACCTCAACCTGATAACGAAGCAGACAAAAAATAATTAAACAACGGAAACATTATTATGATGACACTCGCCATTTCACTTCACGTTCTCTCTGCTGTTATTTGGGTAGGCGGTATGTTCTTTGCGTACATGGCATTGCGCCCTGTTGCCGCAAACTTACTTGAGCCACCACAACGCTTACCGTTATGGCGTGATGTTTTTGGCAAGTTTTTCCCATGGGTATGGCTTTGTATCATTAGTTTACTCGGCAGCGGTTACTGGATGGCCTTTACGCTTTTTGGCAGCGTTGCCAACTTCCCTCACTTTGTTCTAATTATGCAAGGGCTTGGTATTTTAATGATGATACTTTTCATACATCTTTTCTTCGCGCCCTACCAACGCATGAAAAAAGCCATCGAAGCTGGAGACTTACCTGCAGCCGGAAAAAAACTTGCTCAAATAAGAATTATTATTGGTATTAACTTAATACTAGGTTTGATTGTTGTAACGGTGGGTGTTGCCGGCGATTCTTTGTTTCATTTAATGAACCATTAGTGGATCAAGTAGAAAATGTCCGTTATCGACGCGTGTTGGAAGCGGATTTTTCAAGGAAACTTTAAAGCTATTTTCTCGACAGGATTAACAGGATTTTTAAGATCTATCCAACAACAGAATCCTGTTAATCTTGTAAATCCTGTCCTATTTTTTTATTACTAAATAGGTTGCCGTATTCATTAATTTTTACGAACGCCCCATTGCTCGCTTTTCTAATGCCGCGATTCGATCTGCAATCGGCGGATGAGATGAGAACAATGCCATAATGCTGCTTTTGTCACTGATCCCAAACGCTGCCATTTGTTCTGGTAAGGGTTCAGGTTCAACTTGACCAAGACGTTTTAGTGCATTGATCATATTTTGATGCCCTGCTAGATCCGCACCACCGGTATCGGCAACGAACTCACGTTTTCTGGAAAAATACATAACAATGGTTGAAGCAAGAACGGATAAAACAACTTGCGAAACCATCACAGTGACGAAATAGCCAATACCATGCCCTTGATTGTTTTTTAGAATCACACGATCTACAACGTGGCCGACAACGCGGGAAAGGAAGACCACAAAGGTATTCACGACACCTTGAATTAACGCCAAGGTTACCATGTCACCATTGGCGATATGACTCATTTCATGTCCAACAACGGCTTCAATTTCACCTTGGGTCATGTTATCTAATAAGCCCTGCGAAACAGCCATTAGAGCCTTATTTTTGTTTGCACCTGTCGCAAAAGCATTCATCGCGGGTGTCGGAAAGATAGCGACTTCAGGCATTTTGATACCAACAATTTGGGCCTGTTTTTCAACGATGTTCATCAGCCACTTTTCCATGTTGGATTTTGGGTTTGTGATGACGACAGCGCCTGTCATTCTTTTTGCCATCCATTTGGACATCAACAAAGAAATGATTGAGCCACCAAAACCAATCACGCCAGAGAGGATTACCAATGCTTGGATGTTAAGGTCGGAGCCATTTTCAGCCAATATGCTGTCTACACCTAACAGGCGTAAGGTAATACTTAGTACAGCCATGATGGCAATATTGGTGATAATAAATAGCATAATTCGTTTCATTGTTATTCCTACTCTATTAAGGTTGTAAGTGCTAGCGATTAGATGGTGTTGATTGGCTGAAAGTTCAATGGGGGGCGAAAAATAAGGCCACGATCGGTATAGTGGCTGTTCATGTGATTGTGGAGATCAGGCAAAGATTCGAAGTCATGCTGCAAAGGGTCCCAAAAATTGAGTAACCGGAGTACCTTATGACAAATAAGCTGTCCCAGAAAACCGCCCCAACCATTTTAAAGCTAGACGATCTCGCAAAATTAGCTGACTACTCACTCATGGACACCCTCAATAGCGATCCTGATGCGAAAGCAACCGGCGTTGACCACGCTCCACGAGAAGTTTTCACAGGACACTATGTCCCCGTTAACCCCACGCCTATCAACGAACCCGAGTACGTCGCACACAGTAAGAGCTTTTTCAACGAACTTGGCTTTGCCGACAGCTTGGCAACGTCAGCTGATTTTACCCGCATGTTCTCCGGTGATATATCGCAGGTTCCAGCGCCGATGCGCAAAGTGGGTTGGGCCACGGGCTACGCACTCTCCATCTTCGGTACTGAATACACTCAACAGTGCCCATTTGGAACCGGCAACGGCTATGGTGACGGTCGTGCAGTTTCCGTGCTTGAGGCTGTCATTAATGGTCAACGCTGGGAAATGCAGCTTAAAGGTGGCGGTCGGACGCCATACTGCCGTGGTGCAGATGGTCGCGCAGTCCTGCGCTCGAGTGTTCGTGAGTTTCTGGCACAAGAGCATATGCACGCGCTCGGTGTACCAACGTCACGCTCTTTAAGTTTGTATGTTTCGAAAACGGAGCAGGTTCAGCGACCGTGGTACTCGGAAGGTTCGCGATCGATAGATCCCGATAGGATGATATCTGAACCCGTCGCTATCTCAACACGCGTTGCACCATCCTTTCTTAGGGTTGGTCAAATCGAGCTGTTCGGTCGCCGTGCCCGAAAAAATGAACACCCAAATGCGGTGCAGGAACTCGAGGCGATTGTGTTGCACTTAATCGATCGTGAGTACGCTGACGTTATCGACAAGAAACTTAGCACTGCAGAGAAAGTCGTGTTGCTTGCCCAAGCGTTCCGCAGCCGCCTTACCTCGCTTGTCGCAAACTGGATCCGAGTCGGCTATTGTCAGGGCAACTTCAACAGTGACAACTGTGCGGCCGGAGGCTTCACGCTCGACTACGGTCCGTTCGGGTTCTGTGATGGTTTTGATCCCTACTACCAGCCATGGACAGGGGGTGGGGAACACTTTGCTTTTTTTAATCAACCCATGGCAGCGGAACGAAACTTCCAGATGTTTTGTTTGGCGATGCATCCCTTACTAGACTCGCATCCTGATTCGCTACAACAGCTCAACGAGATTCAAAGCAGCTTTGCAAAAGTGATGCAAACCAAAATAGAAGAGATGTTTGCAACTAAATTAGGACTTGCGACTTTAGACGGCGAGTTGTTCAAAGAGCTCTTAACGCTCATGATGAAAACCTCTGTTGATTACACCATCTTCTTCCGTGAGCTCTCCTCGATACCGGATGACATTGGGCCACTTAAAAAGAGTTTCTACAATAACTTGAATGGTGAGATGGACCAGCATTGGTCTGCGTGGCTCGCAAAGTGGAAATCGCTCAATACCCATGCAACTGAGCAGATGAAACGCGTCAATCCAAAATACAGTCTACGAGAATGGTTGCTTGCGCCTGCGTACCAGCAAGCGGCCATCGGAAACTACGATCTAATTCGAGAGTTGCAGGAAGTCATGACACAGCCTTACGCCGAGCAGTCAAAGGATGTGGAAGAAAAATACTATAGGCTGAAACCGTCTGAATTCAGCAAGCTCGGCGGCGTCTCGCATTTGAGTTGCTCTTCATGATTTTTCAAAACATGGGCTACCAAGGATGGTACACAGCTATGCCTCAGTAGTACGAATATTTCGTTGACTTCTTCAATAATGGCTATATACTGCGCGCAGTTAGAAAGAAAGACTCTTGTTTATCAGCTCCTTTTCGTTTTTTATTCGTATTATTCGTCCTGTAGTTCTTAAGTACCAGCCAATTTTTCCACTACTCATGCCTCTTGTAGGCACACTTATAAATTAATTTCAGGATATTATTATGTCTAATACAGTTAATGGCACCGTAAAATGGTTTAACGAAGCAAAAGGTTTTGGTTTTATTGAGCAAGAAGTTGGCGATGACGTATTTGCTCACTTCAGTGCGATTTCTAGCGATGGTTTCAAAACCTTAGCTGAAGGCCAACAAGTCAAATTCTCAGTAACTCAGGGACCTAAAGGCCCTCAAGCCGAAAATATTGTTGTCGTTTAATTAAACGATAGATTTCTAATCAGCAGCTATTTCAATAGTTGTTGTTAGAAAATAAAAAGGGCACGGTCATATGACCGTGCCCTTTTTTTTGGCTACTAAGATTAATTTATCTATCGGTCTATCTTTTATCTCATTCCGCGATCTTTTTTAATCACATCGTATGCCGCTTTAATTTCTTGGGTTTTTTCTTTCGCAACTTGCATCATTTCTTCTGGTAGGCCTTTGGCCACCAGCTTATCGGGGTGATGTTGATTCATCAAACGACGATAGGCTTTTTTTACTTCGGCATCGGTCGCACTTTTTTCAACATCCAACACTTTATAAGACATCGACAACGTTAGACCGCCAGTTGAGTCAGGGCCTCTTGAAGCACCGGCACCTTCATTATGCGCCCGAACCAGATTTAGTAGATGATCGAATTCATGTTGGCTAAAACCAAGCATGTCGCAGATGTGATGCAGGGCTTTTTTCTCAGCTGGGTGTAGCACACCATCTGCAAAGGCCGCATGTATTTGCATTTCAAGGAACATCCGCATTAAGCTTTGGCGACGATGGCATTCTTGGCGGAATTGCTTCAACACATCATCGAGTGGAAAGCCGGGTGCTTTACCTTCGCTAAATAATCGTCTTGCCGTTGTCATCATGTCTGGTGACAAATTCAATTGACGCATCAAAGTATTGGCAATGTTAATTTCATCTTTACTAACCTGCCCATCAACCTTAGCGATGTAGCCCATTACCGAGAAAGTGGCCGTGAAAAATGCTCCCTGAACCCGCTCCTGACCTCCGGGGCTGAATCCTTCACCACCCAATTGTCCCATGCCTCGGTCTAGATTATGGCCAAGTGCCGCGCCAAATAAGGCACCTAAAGGTCCACCCAGCATGAAGCCAAATGACCCACCAATAATTTTTCCCCACCAACTCATAGTCTTAGCTCTTAATTCCATGTAAATAATAATATTTATATTGGCATCATTATTATCTATAATGAATATCCAACTCGGTTCATGCTGCCTTGCTACAAACGATTTTGCAACAAAGGAATTTGCCATGTCGATAACTGCTAAGGAACTAGTGTCAAACGTCAGTGACAAAATTTCATTACCCGACACAGTGGTACGGGTTAATTATATGGTTGGTCATCCCGGCTTCTCTGCCGCAGATATTGGCGACACCATTAGTAGTGATCAGGATTTATCAGCCCGCCTTTTACGTATCGCCAATAGTCGTTTTTTTAATTTCCCATCACATATCGATAACGTGCACCGCGCAGTCACTGTGATTGGCAACCGCGAGCTTCGTGATCTACTCTTGGCTACCAGCGCAATCGATGTTTTTGATAAATTACCGAATGATCTTGTTTCCATAGAAACGTTCTGGCGCCATAGTCTTCGTTGTGCCGTTATATCTCGAACACTGGCCAAACAATTGCACAAAGCCAATGTCGAACGCTACTTTACCGCCGGCTTACTGCATGACATCGGTAGCCTGCTTATTAATTATCAGCTACCAGAGCAAGCAAAAGAAATCCTGGCTCAAAGCAATCATCATCGACAACGTCGATTCCTCATTGAACAAGAAATTCTCGGTTTTAGTCATGCTGATGTAGGTGCTGAATTACTCCGCTTATGGGGCTTACCCGACTACATTATATCTTCAGTCGAGTACCACCATACACCCAGTCTGACTAATCGATTTCAACAAGATGTTGCCATTGCGCACATTGCCAACTACCTCTCCAACACCATGCTTACGAACATAGGCGAAAACCCCGATGCATCAGTCGGCCTGGATTTATCGACACTGCAAACGGCCAATCTATCTCCTGAGGAATTACAGTCAGTCTTGAAAAGGTCTGACCAGCAATTTGACGATACACTTGAAATCATGGTTTACGATGAAGTTGCATAAACGCAAATTCGCATAAACCTTTTAGAAAACAAATAAATATGTCGAAGTCTTATCTACGTATAACTGCATAATGCAGCTATTTGCGTTCGTCCAAACATTCCTTATACTTTAAACTATTAATGCAAGTATTATTTAACCCGCTATAACCATCAGGAACCCAACGTGCTGACTCGACGCTTACCTTATTTACTTCTCATACCAGTCATTGTACTGGCTGTATTTGCGTACACATCAACCACAGAAGCAACGAGCTGTTCATCTGTTGTTACCAATAGCGATCGCGAACACAAACAAGCGTTACAGCAACACGAACCCGGTACGGACGCTTACTTCTCTGCGCTCTACGCAATTGAAGATGCGTTGTTTGATGCCATGAAAAATAAATGTCCAAACAATTCTGCTGTTGTTTCAACGATGGGTGAATTACAAATTTCACTCGGCCAAATCCCTATTGCACAACTCTATGCAAAAAAAGCATTAGAGATGGACACTAAAAATTGGCAAGCACATTATGTGTTGGGCAGTGCGCTTAATTTACAAAAGAAATACACTGAAGGACTTCAGCACCTCCAGCAAGCAAGTGAATTACAACCTGACAATCACTCCCTGCTGGTTAATTTATGCAGTAGCTATGAAAAGAACAAACAATACAATGAGGCCATTGAAGCCTGCAGCACGGCGATTGAAGAAGGCCCGTATGACATACGAGGAACTGCGCATTTTCTTCGTGCCCAAGCTTATAAAGGTACTAATGAAATAACACTTGCTGAAAGAGACATTGAACTAGCAAAAGAATTTGGTTTTAAACAATAAGTCACTAACATTATTAATATTCGTTAGCGCCATCGCTTAAGATGCTTTGATAGCTTATTTCTAACAAGCTATTCATGGTTCAATTTTTATCCTGTTAATTGAATTTAACTTTCCAACTCTTTTCTCCGGCGATCAAACTCTTTTTCATCAATCTCACCGTTTGCATAACGTTTTTTCAATATCGACATAGCAGATTCATCAGAAGAAATATTTCCACTATCTGAACCTCCACTGACACTCTTAAGTACGAGGACAATAACAACGATTAATAAAACCCCAAATAACCACATGAACCCTCCACCAAAAAACATACCTGTTGTATTTTCCATCATCGATGTCCTCTTGTCGTTCTATAGTTTTGCATTACGCAAACGCAATGCATTAGTAATAACCGACACAGAGCTAAAGCTCATTGCTGCTGCAGCAATCATTGGTGAAAGTAGTATTCCAAATACGGGGTAAAGTACACCGGCTGCAATCGGGACACCGGCTGAGTTATAAACAAAGGCAAAGAAAAGATTTTGACGAATATTTTTCATTGTGGCGCGTGATAAACGCCGTGCTCGAACTATACCGCGTAAATCACCCTTTACTAACGTCACGCCTGCGCTCTCCATTGCCACATCCGTACCTGTACCCATGGCTATACCTACATGCGCTTGTGCTAATGCCGGAGCATCATTGATGCCGTCGCCGGCCATCGCTACAATTTTACCTTGTGCTTGAAGTTGCTTAATCACTTCAGCTTTTTGTTCTGGTAATACTTCTGCCTGCACCTGATCTATATCCAGTTTGGCAGCAACCGCTTCAGCTGTTTTCTGGCTGTCACCCGTCAACATCACGATTTTAATGCCTTCTTTATGCAGCTCACGGATCGCTTCAGGTGTTGATTCTTTAATTGGATCCGCCACGCCAATTAAACCCGCCGCCTTGCCATCAATAGCGAAGAACATCACTGTTTGCCCATCTGTCCGTTGCTCGTCTGCCTTTTGCTGTAAGTCACCAAGATCGATGTTCAAACTTTCAAGTAATTTAATATTACCTAATGCAACCAAGTGACCATCGACAGTTCCAGTCACACCTTTACCTGTTATTGATTCAAAGTTATCAGTTGCGAGTAATTTAAGACCTTTGTCTTCTGCACCGCGTACTATCGATTCAGCCAAGGGGTGCTCACTCGCCCTTTCTAAGCTAGCGGTCAACATCAATGCATTCATTTCATCAATGCCATCTATTGTCGTCACACCCACTAGTTTAGGTTTACCTTCAGTGAGTGTGCCGGTTTTATCGACCACTAATGTATCGATCTTCTCCATAATCTCGAGCGACTCGGCATTTTTTATTAATACACCTTCCGTTGCGCCACGACCTGTGCCCACCATGATTGAAATCGGTGTTGCTAAGCCTAATGCACATGGGCAAGCAATTATTAAGACCGCCACAGCATTAATTACGGCATAGGCTAAGGCTGGCTCTGGCCCCCATAACCACCAAACAAAAAATGCAGCCGCAGCAACCAACACCACAACCGGTACAAAGTACCCTGCGACCATGTCGGCCATTTTCTGAATTGGTGCTCGCGAGCGCTGCGCTTCTGCAACCATATTGACGATTTGTGCTAACAGCGTATCTGCCCCGACTTTCTCTGCTTTCATTAGCAAGCTACCAGTACCATTTATTGTCGCGCCAATTAATTTATCACCCTTGGTTTTTTCAACCGGAATTGATTCACCTGTCACCATTGATTCATCAAGATTACTGGTGCCTTCAACCGTAACGCCATCAACTGGGACTTTTTCACCTGGTCGAACACGCAAAGTATCACCGACTTTAACGTGCTCAAGCGGAATATCTTCTTCAGTACCATCCTCACGCACAATACGCGCTGTGTTAGGTGACAAACCTAGTAGCAACTTAATTGCAGCATTCGTTTGTGATCGCGCACGCAGTTCCAGTACTTGCCCGAGTAAAACGAGTACTGTAATAACGGCCGCTGCTTCAAAATAAACAGGGATTGTTCCATCCTTATGTAACATTGCGGGTGGAAATATATGCGGTACTAGCATCGCAACAACACTGTAAACCCATGCAACAGACACCCCAAGACCGATGAGGGTAAACATATTCAAATTCCACGTTCTTACCGACTGCACAGCTCGTACAAAGAATGGCCAACCTGCCCATAAAACGACTGGGGTAGCTAAGACAAATTCAATCCATTGTATTGTTTGAAATGACAAGCCTTGTGGTAACCAACTTGGTACTAAATCTGCAACCATCGCCAGAATAAAAACCGGCACAGCTAATATTGAGCCATACAAAAAACGTCGACTCATATCATCAAGTTCTGTGGTGTCTTCCACTGCTTCAACGGTGCGTGCTTCTAAGGCCATTCCGCATTTAGGGCATGAACCAGGTTTATCACTTACGACTTCTGGATGCATCGGACAGACGTATTCTGTTTTGTTAAAAGCTGGTGCGCCCATAGGCTCAAGCGCCATGCCACACTTAGGACAAGTGCCAGGGCCTTCTTGAATTATTTCCGGGTCCATTGGACAGGTAAACATGGTGCCTGTTGGGGCATCCACTTCTACTTGTACATTTGGGTCTTTGTTTAGATATTGATCAGGATCTACTGAGAACTTACCTACGCAGTGCTCACTACAAAAGTACCATTCTTTATCTTTGTATTTAAAATGATGCTCAGAGTCAGCAGTGACACTCATACCACAAACTGGATCAACGTCCGCATTTTCACTCTTTTCATGACCATGCGAGTGGTCACAACAACTAGTCGATGACTTATTTTCTTTGATGTATTGTTTCGGGCTAGCTATAAATTTATTTAGGCACGACTTACTACAAAATAAATATTCTTCATCCATGTAGTTGTAATGATGTTCAGTCTCTTGAGTGACTGTCATCCCACAAATCGGATCGATCATCTTATTTGTATGGTTTCCTGACATGCCCGTACTCCAAAATTAGTCGTTAAAAAACTTCCGCACTTCATGCTCGGTAGATAGAATCTATTTGGCGTTGATTTAGCAACGTCCATGTTGCTTGTCAAGAAAATAAATTATTAATAATCTTTATTTAAGTGCATCGCGCACACGCTCAAGTTTCTCTTTCACCTGACCTGCTAATTCAGCGATACCTGCTTTATCAACAAGGGTCAAAACCGCAGCAGGATCCATAAAGGAAACTGTAACCGAACCGTCTTCTTCTTCACGAACCAAAACATTACACGGTAACAACAAACCAATATCTGGCTCAGCATCAATGGCTTGATTTGCTAGAGCTGGGTTACATGCACCTAAAATCGTGTAAGGACGTTTATCAATGTCCAATTTCTTCTTCAACGTGGCTTGCACATTAATTTCGGTTAAAACACCAAAACCTTCTTTTGATAATTCTTCTGTCACGCGAATAATCGCATCGTCAAAACTGTCTTTTACTGATACTGAAAAACCGTACATAACTTTCTCCTAAAAAAACGATAAAACCCTGCCAATATAATGGCTACTAAAAATGCTGTGTAACATGGGTATATGGGGGTCTTATACGCCTTTTCAATCGTTTTTAGAGCCTGCTAATAATTTTATTATCCAGATAATGCTCGCGATAATTGCAACCCAAATCAACAGGCCAAAACCCCAGTGACCTAACCCAAAACCAAATGTCATCCAACCACCATCTTGCATAATATATCTCCTTATTTAGCGTTGTTCTTTCTCGACATCTCATTCGTGCGGTACCAGGCCTCGTAAATTGGTTCTGGCCATTTTTCCTGAACAAAAGAAAAAATATCTTCAATTTGTGAATCCGTCAGCTTGCCTGCAAATGCAGGCATATTGCCGCCGATTTTGCTTGTGCCATTTTTAACTGTGTATTTCAAAACACTCATGGGGTGATGCCAGGTATGTCCAAGCCCATTTAATGGTGGCGGTGGAAATTTTCCGTCTTGATTACGTTTCTGCCAATTAATAGCACCTTGTCCCTGTTCCCCATGACAACTGGCACAATTATTTTTAAACAACACTGCGCCCCTTGCTAATTGCGCTGAATTAAGATTACGCTTAATAGGATTACTTTCCTTGATCGGTGTCATTAATTTGGCAACATCTGGCGGGTCACATGCCACCAACGCAAGGCTTGCTAACATCACTATTATAACGCGTTTCATTCAGAGGCCTCCTTCAAACCACGGCTTTTCCACACAATGAATACGGCAGGAATCACCACCAATGTTAATAAAGTCGCTGTTACCATGCCGCCAACCATCGGTGCGGCAATGCGGCTCATTACTTCTGAACCGGTACCACCACCAAACATAATTGGTAGTAAGCCAACGATAATCGCGGATACTGTCATCATGATTGGACGTACGCGCAACAAGGCGCCTTCGACAACCGATTCATGCAACTCAGACAGCGTCATCGTACGACCTTCATTTTCCGCTTTAACATAACGCGCTTTATAAGCGATATTGAGATACACCAACATAAGTACCCCGATCTCAACGGCGACGCCCGACAAGGCAATGAAGCCAACCCCCACGGCGACAGACAAGTTGTAATCGAGTATGTATAACAGCCATGCACCACCGGCTAATGCGACAGGTAAGGTGCCCATGATAATAAATACCTCAATGAAATTTCTAAAATTGAGGTAGAGCAACAACATAATAATTGCCAATGTGAGTGGGCCTACAATCGATAGTTTTTTCAGGGCGCGTTCAAAATATTCATACTGTCCTGACCAACTAATAGAATAGCCCGCCGGTAATTCTACTTGCTGAGCAACAACCTCTCTTGCTTCATCAACATAGGAGGCAATATCACGATCTTGAATTGATACATAGATCCAGCCATTAAGACGCGCATTCTCGCTCTTGATCATCGCCGGGCCACTTTCAATATTGATCGTAGCCACTTGCGACAAGGGAATGTGTGCACCCATTGGCGTAACCAATGGCAGATTACGGATCTTCTCTAATGAGTTTCGCGTATCTTGAGGGTAGCGCATGTTCACTGGATAACGCTCTAGGCCTTCTACCGACTGTGTAATATTCAAACCACCCACAGCGGTGCTGATCACATCTTGAATATCCATGATATTAAGACCTAAACGTGCGCTGGCAACACGATTAATATCCACCGTTACGTAGCGACCACCCGCAACACGTTCTGCATAAACGGATGATGTTCCTTCCACTGGATTTAATACTTTCTCAATCTGTTTACCTATATCCTGAATAACATTCAAATCAGGCCCTGCTACTTTAATACCAATTGGCGTTTTAATACCTGTCGATAACATATCGATACGAATCTTAATGGGTGGATCCCAAGTGTTTGCCATACTCGGTATTTTTACAATACTGTTTAACTCTTGCTTCAAGCCTTCCAATGTCAAACCTTCACGCCATTGGTCACGAGGCTTTAAACGAACCGTTGTTTCAATCATTGTAAGTGGTGCAGGGTCTGTTGCAGTATCTGCACGACCCACTTTACCAAAGACCGACTCCACCTCGGGTACTGTACGAATTAACTTGTCGGTTTGTTGTAAAATTTCACCCGCCTTACCAATTGATATCCCTGGAAAAGCTGAAGGCATGTAAAGTAGATCACCTTCATCAAGCGTTGGCATAAATTCACCACCCAACTGTGTAATAGGCCAAACACCCACGATGGTGATAACGATACCGCCGATTAAAATTCCGAGCGGCTTACGTAGTACCAAATTTATCACTGGGCGGTACATTGCTATCAAACCACGGTTAATCGGGTTCTTATGTTCTGGTGTAATATGCCCGCGTATCAATAAGCCCATTAACACAGGCACCAAGGTTATCGATAATGCTGCTGCAGCCGCCATCGCATAGGTCTTTGTATATGCAAGCGGCGCAAACATACGGCCTTCTTGTGCTTCGAGTGTAAACACAGGTAAGAAGCTCAGCGTAATAATTAATAATGAGAAAAATAGTGGTGGCCCTACCTCCGCTGAGGCTTGTTTCATAATCTGCCATCGGTTTTTATCGGTTAGCTGTTCTTTCTCAAGGTGCTTATGAACATTCTCAATCATCACAATCGCCGCATCGACCATCGCACCGATCGCAATCGCAATACCCCCCAACGACATGATATTGGCGTTAATGCCCTGCGACTCCATAATGATAAAGGCGACAAGTATGCCAACAGGCAGACTTAAAATAACAACCAAGGCAGATCGAAAATGGAATAAGAACAAAGCACAGACGAGCGCCACGACAATGAATTCTTCAATCAGCTTGTAAGTTAGATTGCTTACTGCTCGATTTATAAGTGATGAACGATCATAAGCCGTAACAATCTCTACGCCTTCTGGTAAACCACTTTTCAGTTGTTCTAACTTATCTTTAACACCTTGGATTGTAGTAAGGGCATTCTCGCCAAAACGCATAACAATAATGCCACCAACGACTTCTCCTTCACCATTGAGCTCAGCAATACCACGACGCATCTGTGGCCCGATGCGAATTTCAGCAACATCTTTCAAAAGAATAGGTGTGCCTTCCTTGTTCATCCCTAATGGAATTACTTTTAAATCATCGACACCAGTAATATAACCCGTAGCACGTACCATGTACTCAGCTTCACCCATTTCGATAACTGAGCCACCTACCTCTTTATTCGCGCGTTGTACTGCTTTTTTTACCTTGGCCAACGGGATGTTATAGGCACGCAGACGATTTGGTTCCAACACAATTTGATACTGACGTACCATACCGCCAATCGTCGCAACTTCTGACACACCCGGGACTGTCTGTAATTCATATTTCAAGAACCAGTCCTGTAAGCTACGTAACTGCGCTAAATCATTTTTACCAGTTCGATCAACTAAAGCATATTCATAAATCCAACCAACACCGGTTGCATCAGGCCCCAATGCAGGGCGCGCTTCTCGTGGTAACTTTGCTTCAACTTGACTTAGATATTCCAGTACCCTCGAACGTGCCCAGTAGGGATCAGTACCATCTTTAAAGATAATGTAAACGTAAGAATCACCAAAGAACGAATAACCACGTACTGTAACGGCGCCAGGTACTGACAGCATAGCTGTGGTCAGTGGATACGTTACCTGATCTTCAACAACCTGAGGTGCTTGTCCAGGATAAGTAGTCTTAATAATAACCTGAACATCAGATAAATCCGGAATCGCATCCAGCGGTGTTTGTTTGACTGCAAATACACCCCAACCAACCACCATTGCCGTCAACAGTAAAACCAAAAAACGGTTTTCAATCGACCAATCTATGATTTTTGAAATCATTGCTCTGATTCCTTCTCCATTGGCATGGCAGGTTTTATTGATTCAATCAAATAAACATCGTTTTTTTCCATAAGTTCAAACTCAACAGTCATGCCAGGCTTAAGAGCTTTTGTCGAGACACCTTCTGCCAATTTAAAATCCATGGTCATTGCAGGCCAACCTAGTTCAGAAATTGGTTCATGCGATAAATTGATTTTTCCACCATCCGTCATCGCATCACCGACCACGCCTTTCCCTGTAACCTTCTTCGATTTTTCCAACGAGGCGTTCTCTTGCATGGCCATATCATTCTTCGGCACAACTTCGGTCATGCGGCTAAAGCTTGCACTAATGCTAGCTTCAGAATCAAGCAAGAATTGTGATGATGTAACAATAGTTTCGTTACCGTCTAAACCTTTCATGATTTGAATGCGGTCGCCGGATTCAATACCACTCACAACTTCACGCGGAATAAATTTACCGTCGCCTAAACTAATAATGACGCGTTCACTATTACCCGTTCTTATTAATGCCTCGAGAGGAATACTGACCATGTCGTCTGTTGCACCGCCGTAGATAACAACGTTTGCAAACATGTTTGGCTTGAGGGCTTCATCTGCGTTATCGAATCTTAGCCGTGCACGCAAAGTCCGCGTTTTAGGGTCCAAACTTGGGTAGACATATTCAACTTTACCTTCCCATTTGCGACCAGGTAAATAAGACAACGTAACCTCAGCGGGTTTACCTACCTTCACCCAGCCAGCCTGACGCTCAAACACTTCAGCTACGATCCAGATACTCGACAAATCAGCCAAAGTCATAACTTCCATTCGTGGTTTAACAAACATGCCTTCGCGGGCATTTAACTTAGAAACAATACCGTCTTGTGAAGCGCGTACTTTAATTAACTGTTCTGCCTGACGGATTTTTTTAACTCTGTTAATTTGTGATCTATCAACGCCAAGAGCTTGTAATCGTTCAAATGAGGCATTTATCAAGCGTTTGTTATTACTGCGCAAGGCTTGAATGTATTCATCCTGTGCATTGACGAGTGTTGGTGAATATAATTCAAATAGCAGATCACCTTTTTTAACGCGTTCGCCTTCGGATTTAACCGCTAATTTTTCAATCCATCCTTCTGTACGCAGGTGTACATGGCTAATCAGATTCTCATCAAAATCAACATAGCCAACCGAATCGATACGTTTCCATAATTTACCCAATGTAGCTTTTTCTGTTCGAACACCTAAGTTTTGTACAATGGCTGGTGATATCGTTACTGCGCCGTCTTCATTGCCATCGCCTTCTTCATAAAAAGGAACCAAATCCATACCCATGGGTGATTTTCCTGGACCATCTTGTCGGAAGTTTGCATCCATTGGTGCAACCCAGTAGAGAATCTTCTTTTCTTTCTTCTCTGCTTTTTCTTCCTTATAAAAAGGCACTAAATCCATGCCCATCGGTGATTTTCCTGGGCCATCTTTTCGATAATTTGCATCCATAGGCGCAACCCAATATAAAATTTCTTTTTCTTTCTTTGCGCCATCCATCTGGTCACTGCTGTCACAAGCTGTTAAAGAAAGCACCAACGCAACCGTGCCAGCAAGTAGACTAATTTTCTTCATTGAGGTATTCATTTTTGTTCTCCTGCAAGATAAAGCAGACGTGCATGCGCCTTGGCATAGTCAGTGTGAATTCGTAATGCCTTCAGGTTTGTATTTAATTCTGTGATTTTTGCACGCATTAATGTTGCAAAATCGGTACTATCATTTTGGTAAGCCAGCAAAGATGCTTCACTGTTCGCAACGGCTTGCCCTATCAAGGTGTTTTCATAACGTTTTAAACGCTGCGATAAACGCGTCCAAGTAACATGGTCTCGCTCGAGCATGCTCTTCATTGCCGCGTATTTATCATCCATTTCAAGTTGCGCGGCACTGGCTAATTTTTGCGCCGCTGCAAGACGACGGTCCTGACGTTTGTCCGTAAACAGTGGTAGATCGATACCGACCGATGCGGCGAGGAAATCAGCTCGGTCACTGCCGTCGGGATTATTACCGTCACGAATACCGTAATTAAGACCAAGCGTCCAAGCTGGCTTATAAGCTTCACGCGCAATCGCTACACTCTTACGGTTCATATCTATTTTTGCACTAAACACACGTAGGGCTGGATGAGTTGTTATTGCAGATTCAAGTTCAGCCCTCGAAGGCAATATTGGTAATGTTGGTAGCGTGGCTGGAAAGTCGCGCAACGATTCTTTGCCTAACCACTTAGATAATTCTGCACGTGAGGCTTCTTGCTTTTGTTTGATTGATGTCAACCTATCTTCTAATAAACCAAACTCTAATTCAGCGCGAATAACATCTTGCTGATTTTGTCTACCTGCTGCGTACTGTGACTCGGTGATATCAACCAACTGTCTAAACAATGCCATGTCTTTATTGAGGATTCGCTCAGCTTGCACCCAATACCAAGTTTCAAACCAAAACTTACGAACATTACTGCGAAGCTTTAGCTCTTCATCTGCATTCTTGGCTCTAACAGAATTTGCCTGTAACGATGTGCGTTTTGATTTCAGATCCAAGGTGTCGCCGCGCGGGATAGTCTGTTGCAAGCCAAAACGTAATTGCGTAATGGCTTCTTGGGTGCGGCTAAACGTGTCTGTTGGGTAATTAAATAAACTAAAATTTAATTTTGGATCAGGTAATTGACCATCAGCAACCGCTGATTCATCTAGCGACTGCGCTCGGGCATCAATCACATTCAACATGGGATCGGCTTGTAGCGCTATGCCTTCCGCCTCTGCTAATGATAATTCGGGACCAAATTGCTCAGCAACTGCTATCGTTGCAAATAGGCTTGATGCCATCAATACAACGACATTTATTCTTTTAGTTTGCAGCCATTGCCACAACACAGTAAATATATTCATGATAAAACTCCATCGCACAAAACTTACCGTATTTGAATAATACGGATCTTTGCAACGAACCCTTTGGGCGCGCGCAACTTAGGCGTGGAATTTTTTAGGGGGGCGTAACTCGATAATTTGATCGGTACCAACCATAGAAAATGATCGGCTGACTAACTTCTCTGTAGAATCTACACGAAGCATTTGTATGGCAACATTGATTGCTAGGTTCATATGGACACTCGTGCAATTCACTTTGCACTGTTCTGGACATTCGCAACCAGACATATCGTGATCCATTGATCCGTCCATATTCATCATTTCACATTTCATCTGACCATGATCCATCGCGGCCATATCTGCACTCGCGAACTGTACTGGCGAGACCAACAGTGACAAAATTAACCATAAATGTGATAAAAACTTCAACATAGACCCAATTATAGCACCAGATTATCGAAACGTAACCATTGTGACTCCTGATAGCGACCCAAGTTCCCCACTATTCAGTTCCCACATAGCCATTAAGGTAGGTACTCGACACTACGCTAGCGAAACTATTATCATTATATAGTCCCCCTGCTGGTATACTATGGCGAAATTACACTTTATAAAGAAATATTAATATGTCTCGACCAGAAAATTACATAGGCGTCCACAATGACACCAATGCCGGAATGACCGTTATTGGTAAATTAGTGCGTGATGC
>Ga0316205_10000944_pt1 | contig 42099 bp, 39 predicted proteins | sample 3monthpyrite_MG_FD_204941 | JGI IMG/M metagenome (GOLD analysis project Ga0316205, IMG submission 204941) | Microbial mat bacterial communities from mineral coupon in-situ incubated in ocean water Damariscotta River, Maine, United States -... | ecosystem: Environmental > Aquatic > Marine >...
CAATATTTCCCAAAAGGAACGGACTTAACGGTACACTCACAAGCAAAGCTTAATGCAGTTGCTCGGCAGTTAAATGAACGACCACGTAAAACATTAGGATTTGAAACACCAGCAGAACGATTTAACGCATGTGTTGCGTCGACCAGTTGAGGTCACCGGTGTTAGCGGATGCTCACTGAATGAATCAGTATTCGGTAAATATGGATTTATGCGCTTATTTGGGTGTGTTATGCGCTTTTATTGCGCCTTTATATAGTTCTTTCTGGTTAATATATTGTTAAATAAGGGGTGTAACTCTCTATTCACGGGGATTATATATGAGTAGCAATGATGGAAGATACAACATTGTTTTCGTTTTTAAATTATTATTAAGGATAGTGCAATGGCAGATACAGTAGAATCAATCAAAAAAAGCCCAGTTAATGTTGTTAGTGATTTATTTGATTCAACAGATAAATTAATGAGAACACAAACAGATGAGCTTGTTATCGCTTTATGTGGTCCTATTGGCTCCCCTCATCATGTAGTTGCAAATACATTGAAAAAACGCTTAGAGGAACAATTTGGTTACGAGGAATGCAAAATATTGCGTTTAAGTGACTATATTAAGAAACATTCTGACCACGATTATGATAAAGACAAAAGGTCGGCCTTTGAAATTACTCAGCAGTATATTAAAGATGGTGATGATTTAAGAGAGGAGTATGGGTGTGGTGTTTTAGCAGAGTTGGCAATTGCTGATATTTCTTATGAAAGGGAGGAGTATAGGGCCAAAGGCGTTGGGCAGGTACATAAACCTAGACGTTATTGCCATATAATTAATTCCGTAAAGAACCAAGAGGAGTTAGAGGTATTACGCCTTGTTTATGGAGAAATGCTCTATTTTGTTGGTGTATTTGCGCCTATTTCTGTGAGAGAAAAAAACCTTGAGAAAAAAGGTATGAGTTTAGGTGATATACATCAACTGATAGACCAGGATTCAGGTGAAGAATTTGAGCATGGACAAACTGTGAGGGATACATTCCCACAAGCTGATCTATTTTTAAGAATTGATAAACCAACGGAAACTCAAATTGAAAAAAAGATTAATAGGTTTCTAGAATTAATGTTAGGTGTAAAAATTCATACACCAACCACAGCAGAAACCGCAATGTACCTAGCTGATACCGCAGCATCTAATTCAGCCTGTTTATCAAGGCAGGTAGGAGCATCCATAACTGATCGTGATGGAGAAATTTTGGCTGTAGGCTGGAATGATGTACCAAAACCTTTCGGTGGTTTGTATATGGCCGATTTAGAGAAAGACCCTATTTCTGAAAATGATCATCGTTGTTGGAATAAAGAGGGTGGCGGTTATTGTTCAAATGATGAGCAGAAAATCTTATTTGCAGATAGTTTAATAAGAGATGTGATGAAGTTTGTGGAAAAAGGGAAAGAAGAAGAAGTCACAAAAATATTTATGAAAAATACCAAATTGAGAGGATTGATAGAATTTTCTCGATCTGTACACGCTGAAATGCATGCAATTATAAATGCGGGACATTCAGCTGGAGAGCGGATTAGAGGGGGAAAACTCTATTGTACGACATATCCTTGTCATTCGTGTGCTAGACATATTGTTGCTGCTGGGATATCAGAGGTGTATTATATAGAGCCATACAGGAAGAGTTTAGCTACGAAGCTTCATGATGATGCGATTACGGAAGATGAAAAAGATAACACTAAAGTGAGGATTATTCCTTTTGAAGGGGTTGCACCTTCTAGATATTCAGCTATATTCCGTGTAAAGCCTGATTCGAGAAAAGTTGATGGCAAGTTCCGTCAAATTAATTTAAATACAGCAATGCCTAAACAAAGTAGAAGTATTGAGGCAATGCCAACATTAGAGTCAATAGTAGTGAAAGGTCTTAAAGAAAAGCATTTAATTTCTGTGGAAGAGGAACTGTAACATATGTCGACTTACACAAAAAAAGATCAATTGAACTTAAATTTTGATGCCTCTCAGCATTCGCCAAGTGATTGTGGTAATAATAGTGAGAAGGTTTCCAATGTGATTTCATTTTCAGAAACAAAGTATTCAATAGAAAAGAAAAAAGAAGAGAAAGTATTTGATCGCATTATTTCTTTGTCAGAGCACTTGTATTAAAAAACATAAGTGCTTGTAGTTTATTTGAAATCGTATGGTTAAATTGCCTTTCCGATATCTAAAATCTAATTTCTAAGGCGCACTTATGGCGCACTTGTCGATGAATAATCACAACAAACCACAACATCTGATAATATAGAAGTTCAGCTAAGTGTTTGATTTGATTATTGTGAATTGCGGTGGAATATCGTGACCTATAACAAATGTCAGATTGAAAATCCACGTGTCCCTGATTCAATTGCTCAGCACATCCATGTGCTTCGCCCGTACCTTTTTAAATAGTTTACTGCTTCTTATCAGCTGGTTTACTTACTAAATAGAGCCAGATAAAGCCGGCTATACCCGTGAGTACTGAGGCGGCAAGAATGCCTGTTTTTGCCATTAATAAATATTCTGCCTGACCAGCAAAACCGAGTTCAGCCACAAAGATAGACATGGTAAAGCCGATTCCCGCAAGCAGTGATACCCCGGCAATTTGGGTAAAGCGGGTATCTTTGGGTAATACGGCTAAATCCATTTTTAATAACAGCCAGCAAACGCCGGTGATACCAATAAATTTGCCTAAAATTAATCCCAGGATAACCCCTAGCGTGACAGGGTGGGTTAAGGTTTCACCTAATGAATTAAATTCCATAGGGATGCCTGCATTGGCTAATGCGAAGATCGGAATTACCAAATATGCAACGGGAATGTGCCACACATGTTCCAGTCTTTGTAGAGGAGCTTCAACGCTATGCACGCCATTTTCCAGAGTTTGTACCACAGCACGTAATTTATCATTGGTCATAATGCTTTGCCCTGGTTGATGGCTGGCGTCAAAGCGCTGCATTAATTCTCTTACATGCTCACTGAACCGTTCAGGATTGTATTTAGGCGTTGCCGGTACCGACAATGCACCTAGAATACCAGCCAGAGTAGCATGTACACCTGATTGCAATAATGCATACCATAATAGTGCTGCAACGATTAAGTAGGGTAGGGTTTTGCGGATTCCTAGCATATTAAATATAAGCAGAAGTCCAAAAAGTCCAATGGCTATCGCCAGTGGGCCAAGTGCAATGGTGTCTGTGTAGAATACGGCAATAACCAGTACTGCCCCCAGGTCATCAACGATTGCCAGAGCAACTAGAAATGTTATCAGTGCTTTGGGTACTCGGCTCGCCAGTAATGCTAAAGCGCCTATGGCAAAAGCGATGTCTGTGGCCATCGGTATGCCCCAGCCAATAGCTGCATCACCTTCCGGGTTGATAATGAAATAGATTAGAGCAGGCACGACCATACCGCCAATGGCAGCTCCAATTGGCAATGTGGCATTACGTAAATTTGCCAGTTCCCCAACCAGTATTTCCCGCTTTAGCTCCAACCCGACAACAAAGAAAAATAATGCCATCAGTCCATCATTAATTAGGTGATGTAAACTCATTTTTAAAGACCAGCTACCGGCCTCAAGGCTGATAGGGGTATGCATAAAATGAGCGTAAGCGTCTGCAAATGGTCCATTGGCCATTATTAAGGCGAGTACCGCTGCTGCCATTAATAACAGACCACTGGTGGTTTGTTGGTGAATGAACTCTTCAAAAGGCGTTAGAATCTTATCGAAAGACTTTTCCCACGGTGAGTGAAAAATGCCTTTACCTGTCGTCGGTGATAACTTTTTATCTGCTTTGCTCATGATTTTTCCGAAGGTGTTTTTTGTTCATGTTGTTGTTTATCTCGAAACAGCCATTCTCGAGCTGTTTCTGTAATTGCCGCGACTGCCGGGTGCGAAATTCTACGCTCTACTGAAATAGCATAGAATTGTTCGCGAACTTCTTCAGTTTTACCGATAACGGTTACCCCGTATTGTTTTTCTACTTCTTTGGCAATTGGCGTTGGTGCTATGAAAATCCCTGTGCCTGCCTGACCAAAGGCTTTCATTAAAGCGCTATCGTCAAATTCACCAACGATACGCGGATGAATGTGTTGTTTGTCGAACCACCTTAAGAGTCGGCTATGTGTCACCGTTGTTTCTCCGGGCAATAATATAGGTATTCCCTTAAGATTTTGTGGAAAATCTTTGCTTAATGTTTTTGCCAGTTCTGGTGCTGCGAAAAAGCTAATGCCACATTCCCCTAGTTGATGATTGAAGCCCCGGACATTCACACCCGGTGGAATTGGGCTGTCGGCAATTACCAAATCTAATCGATGTAATGCGAGTTCTGCGAGTAAGGTGTCGATGTTATTCTCACGACAGACAATACGCACCGAGTCTGGTAGCTCTAATGCAGGAGCCAGCAAGCGATAAGCAATTGATTTGGGGACAACGTCCGCCACACCCACTTTAAATACCATAGGCCTGCCTGATGGAAGATTTCGTACTACTTCCTCTAACTCACCGCCCAGGGTAAATATTTCGTCTGCGTAACTTAAAGCCAGGCGACCGGTTTCAGTTAATTCTAAATTTCGACCCACCCGATTAAACAGGGCTTCACCCATATTTTCTTCCAGCAGGCTTATTTGCCCGCTGATGGTCTGAGGAGTCAGGTGTAAGCGCTCACTAGCACGAGCAATACCGCCTTCTTTCGCTACCACCCAGAAATAATGAAGATGTTTATAATTAATCATAAGTCATTTCTGTCTTCGTTAAATTCGAATAATACGACTATATTAATCGACTTTTACTTAGTATTGAATGAGCTTATCCTAGCCGCCTTTTTTTAATACGTAAATAAATTTGATGAAGAAAACGGCACAAATTATTTCCAGACACCCTTTTTTTGAGCATTCCATAATTGGTCTTATTTTACTCAATGCATTAATTTTAGGGCTGGAAACGTCGCCAACGCTGGTAGCGCAATATGGTGACTGGTTTGAAATCGGACACAGTTTCATTCTGGCAGCATTTATTATTGAGGCTGTAATAAAAATAACGGCTGTTGCGCCTCGTTTAAGGCTCTACTTCGGCAATGGCTGGAACCTGTTTGACTTCAGTGTGATATTGCTGGCGTTAATGCCTGCAACAGGTGAGCTAGCGGTAATTGCACGTCTTGCCAGGTTGTTACGGGTGCTGCGTCTTATTTCTACTATTCCAGAACTGCGTTTAATTGTGACCACCCTGATTCGTAGTATTCCGAGTATGGGGCATGTGATTTTATTGATGTCCATTATCTTTTATATTTATGGCATTGCTGGTTATCACCTGTTTCATGAGCATGACCCAATACACTGGGAAACGCTGGGTTTGTCATTGTTAACCCTGTTCAGGATAGTCACCCTGGAAGACTGGACCGATGTAATGTATACGGCAATGGAAATGAATAAATGGGCCTGGATATACTTCGTAAGTTTTGTGTTTATGGGTACATTTGTCATTATTAATCTGTTTATCGCGGTTGTACTGAATAACCTTGATCAGGCAAAGGAGGAACAACTCAACGAGCTGCGCAAACCTGTTGGTCGAGATGAGTTGTTAAAGGAGCTAGCAGAAACACAGCGTGCACTTGCACGATTGCGTGAACGAATGGAAAAGATGGAGTGAGTTGCCGGGGCATCAACAGGAGGTAAATAGAGCCTGTATAACTACTTTAGTTGATTCGAGAATTACGAACAATGTCGAAATATTATTCGACTTTTTCAAGCTTGCGAATAAGCCTATATTGAAATTGTACTTTTTCATCAGATCGATACAACGGAGAAAAAAGATGCAAATAGATATTCAAGCACGTAATTTTTCACTGACTCAAGCTTTACGTAGCCATATCGAACGTCGACTGGCGTTTGCGCTGAGTACCAGAGATGAGCATATTCAACGTATTCTGGTGCGTTTATCAGATATCAATGGTCCAAGAGGTGGTGAGGATAAATGCTGCCATATTCAGGTTGTGCTACCACACCTGGCTGATGTGGTCATCGAAGATACAGAGGTTGATATGTATGTCGCTATAGACCGGGCAATAGATCGAGCTGGGCGTACAGTGGGGCGTCGACTTGCACGGCAGCGAGATAATGAACGTGCGGCTGGATTACAATATTTGCATACACTTACAGAAGAGCCGATTACAGATCAATATAAAGCGGGGCCTGCATAACTTATAGCGTATGAGTTGGGTTAACTGGATGTAAGTTAAATAGAATTATTGATTTGTTATAAGAAAAGACGTTACAGGCAATAAACGTTCAATAAGTATTTTGTTAATTCGGTATATTTCTTATTTAGGTCTGGAGCTTAAAAAGAAATATACCCTGTTAACGTTTGTGTTAATAACTTTATGGCTTAATCAGGCTGATCCGTTTTTCCAGATTCAATGAGGCGTTTAGTCATATGTAAACGCATAGCGCCATCTTCAGTGATGGTGTGAAATAAATGATGAGGTCCAGTAGATTTTTCAATAATCGAATCCAGATCATTACGTTGTTCTCGATAATAATCTAGCAAACTAATATCAAATCGAAACATGGCATTACTTAAAGGGTCTTTCGCCTGACGCTGTCTGATAACTTCAATGCCATCTTCAAATACATTACCCAGACATATGTGAACAGCTGAAAATAAAGTTGCCCAACCGTTAAACCAGAACATTAAATCTTTATCAAAAGTTTCTGCCCCTGTCCCTTTGCCATCTAACATTTGTTTTAATAAATCACGCTCATTGACAGTTTCGTGTAATTCCATCATTTCAGCACGACCGTAGGCGTCGATGGTTGAACTGGTTAGCATTAAGGGAACTAATGGATATTTACTTAAAACAAAAGTCGCATCTTTAATGACCTGAGCGGGTGTTTCCGGGTTATGTGGGTTACGTTTTAATCGCGTTGATGGGCCGGCGGCTAATATCTCTACCTGATGACCACGTCGCCCGAGCTCTTTAGTTAAACGGGCAAATACGCCCTTTTTGAATACATCCATAGAGAAATTTAAATGACTCTGTTTGTGACACAGGCAGAGCTGAATCTCATCTGCAAATTTGGGTGCGGCTTCAACAATATGGGCTATTTTAACAACCGGTATACGTTCTTTTAAATTTCCCTTTCGGTCAACCACTACCTCCTGGTGAAACTCATCAAAGCTGATTTGTAGATTAACTTTAGCTTTTGGCCAGGTGGTGTGACGACGCCGAATAGCAGCAGCCATTTTCTGCATAATATTTTCAGTTACTTCACGACTGTCAGCAAAATCACCATTTAATAAAATAGCGAAAGTAGTAACGTGCTGCATGCTTGATATGGCGTTGTAAAAATGATCCAGGTGTTTTGTTAAATCGCCGCCGGTAAATAAAACAGAAGTGGTTAGTTTGTTGAGTATTTTAAATACTTGCTCGGGGTCTTCAGTGTTTTTCATTAATGGACGAAAAATAAACATACAATGACGGCAGGTTTGTGGGCAGCCCATTGCCGGAATAATGCCTAATTTGTTAAAAAGTTTTAACGAAGAAACATTAGGTAATTCATCAACCAGTTTTAATCTTTCCCTGTCTTCATCTGCTAGCATATCCGCATATCTGTCTTTTTCTTTTTTAGCTAAATCTTTATAACCAATGGCAAAACTTTTGCTAAATAAATGCAGTTTATTCCAGCTGTCTTCAATAGACTTTACTAAGTCTTCTTTATCGGCTGATTGTTGTAATAGAGATAATATTTGTTGCTGTTGCAACTGAGGTTCACCCTGATAGTGTTGCCAGTAACTAATATATGCTTCAATAAATTCGCTGGTTGTATTGCTTTTTAGTATCAGGTCCATTAAAAAAGCTTGCGGACCATTTGTAAATGCGGCTAAAACTTCCTCTTGATATAAGTTATGAATATTTTGTTGTAACCAGTTCCAGGCGTAAACGTAGGACATGAGAAAACTCAGGTTGCCGGCATCTGCTTTTTGAGTCACCAGTAAATCAGACATATCTCCACGGGTGAGTCTATTAATTTCAGTTTTGAACCGCTGACGCATAGTAACGAGGTATGCCTGATGTACATCTAACTGAGCTTCAGGGCTTAACTGGATCTCACTTGAAGGACGGCCTGACTGAATACTGATATCGAGGTTTGTTTTGATTTGAGTGGGGCTATTCATAGTGGGAATTTAGCATAATTAAAGTATTAATAAACCCCAGTAAACAGGAGATCTTAAGCAGAAATCTCGACCCGGGGGGCTTTATAGCATACCATTAGTCTGAATAATCAAATTTAGAGTATAAAATGCACGCCGTATATAAACAACGACCATTGCCGTTTCTATTTTCATTGCCTTTCATATGTCTTGCTTTACTGTTTTCAGCCGAAATAAATGCATCAAATGTTGGGTTTATGAAATATGCAGTGATTACTGATTTCACTAAAGGAGATATCGAATTATTACAGAAAGAGTATCTGAAGGTACTGAGTAATAACAACCCCGGCGATATTAATAACTGGACCAATAAAGAGACGAATCATGGGGGTGTAATCACTGTCATTAGGCAATATAAAAACAATGAAAATTCTTCATGTAAACGGTTAAAGTTTGAAAATCATTCCAGACAACAATCGGCTGTTAGCTATTTTAATTTTTGTTTAATTGAATCCCAGTGGAAAATAGTAAACTAATTTTTACTGCTGTTTATGGCTTTTCCAACCAGACCTGCAACCATAATGGTCAAATAAAGTTGACCAACAATCGCCTGCATAAATGACAGCGTTTTTGCGACAGGTGAGATAGGCGTGATGTCCCCAAAACCCAATGTGGTTAAAGTTACATAACTGTAATACATAAATTCTGGAAAGTGCAGTTTGGTGCTGATATCGCTAAGCCCGCTAAATGAATTGGGTGATATAAAAAAAAGATTTGAATACAAAATTGCCCAGATGATTCCTAGTAGCAAATAAATGCAGGAGGCGCCAACCAGTTGATTCAATGTTATTTCGGTGCTGAAAAATACACTCTTAAATGCGACAAAAACACTTGCAAAAAGAAAGAATAAACTAAGTGAAATAGCGATATAGGTTAATGCGAAAGCATCTAAAAACAACGCAAGAACAAGTATAACTACTTCTAAAACGGTAAGTGTGATAATTAATTTATACCAGGTGCTGTCTTTTCGATTACCAATTATCGTTAAAAGAATCATGCCGATAATGGCTGAGTGTAAAATCAACTTTCCAGCGCCCTCACTGATATAATGCAATATGGGCATGGTAAAAATGAGTATGAGTTGTCCTACTAATAAACCGATAAAGTTATTTTTTTTAGATAAAATCATAAAGTTTCTTACAGGTGCAGGTGCCAGGGAATTGCGTTGTCACCAAATACAAAAAATTCAGGGTTTAGTAAACAGTCTTTAGTATTGTAGAGTAATTCTGTGTTGTCGGTCTGAGTTATATAACCACCAGCCTCCTCTACGATGCAATGTGCAGCAGCGGTATCCCATTCTGAGGTTAGGCCAAGGCGAGGGTATAAATCTACACTACCTTCAGCAACCATGCATGACTTTAGAGAGCTGCCAATACTTAATAATTCAAAATTTTTAAATGTATCAAGATAGTTTTTTAATTTATCTGAAACATGAGACCTGCTGCCCGCGATAACCAGCTTATTGATATCGGCTTTACGGCAGTTAATTTTATGAACAGGTTGTTCAGTTGATCTTTTATATGCACCGCCATCACGCCATGCAAAATAATCAGTCTGTGATACCGGGACGTTAATTACGCCTATTATACTTTTGTGATTTTCAATAAGAGATATGTTAACGGTAAATTCACCATTGCGTTTTATAAATTCACGGGTTCCGTCAAGTGGATCAACAAGCCAGTATCTATGCCATTTTTTTCGGGTTTCAAACGGAATAGATTCAGATTCTTCTGTAAGAATGGGAATTTCAGGGGTGAGCTCTTTTAAACCGTTACGAATGATTTTATCGGCAGCAAGATCAGCAGTTGTTAGTGGCGTGTTGTCCTGTTTGTGTTCAATGGTGTACTTTGAGTCGTATATGTCCAGAATTTTTTTGCCGGCAATAACAGCAATACTAAGCGCATTCTGGCAGAGGTACTCAAGATTAAGGTCGTTATCTTCATTCATAGGCATATTTTATAATCTTTATATGAGCAGTCTATATGGGCAGAAAAATTCTGTAATACTTTAAGAATTGTTTACACGTTGTAGTAAAATATCTCGTACTTGATATAGAGCGGCTATGCTCCTGGCTTCACTAAGATTTTCATTCTTAATAAGCGTTTCTATGTCATTTATATTACACACTACCTGTTCAAGTTCTTCAGGCTCGTCTCCCTCTCGTTTTTCTATTCGCAAATCTTCGGCCAGAATTATATGTGTGATAAAACCTAGATATCCAGGGGCAATGGTCATTTCACCTAGTGTAGTTAGTTTGTCTGCACGATAACCTATTTCTTCCATGCATTCACGGTTGGCAGCCTGATGAATATCTTCATTATCATCTATTTTTCCTTTAGGGAAAACCAGTTCGTAGCGTTCAGTGCCGACGGAGTATTCACGTATCATGATAACGTGCTCATTATCAAACACAGGAATAATTAATACAGCACCAGCACCAGGCGAAATGATGCGCTCATATTGATGTCGTTGGCCATTACTAAATTCGAGGTCGACCTGTTCAATAGTAAATAATCGGCTTTTACTATGAATGTTGCGCTTAAGAATTTTAGGTTTATTATGCATATTAGCTCGAGTCATTATGAGTCTTTGAAATTTACTCAGTTTTGACATGCTGAGTTTAATCTATTGTAACGCAAACGGGAGTCAGATAAGTCTTATGATTGACTGGTCAAAAATTCACACGGTATTTCTAGATCTTGATGGCACTTTACTGGATTTACATTTTGATAACCATTTCTGGTTAAAGTATGTGCCTGAGTGTTATGCAGAGAATAACAGGCTCTCGTTAGAGGAGTCTCATAAGCAGTTAAATAAGAAGTATTCGGCAGTTTATGGCAGTTTAAACTGGTATTGTGTGGATTACTGGACAAAAGAGCTGGATCTGGATATTGCAGCTTTAAAGTATAATATCCGCGATAGAATATGTATAAGACCGTATGTTGTCGAGTTTCTTGAGGCCTTGCATATGCATGGAAAGCGAGTGGTTTTAGTAACCAATGCGCACCCTTTAAGTTTTCAGGTGAAGTTTGAAAAAACGGGTCTTGGGCATTATTTCCACCGTATTATTACTTCCCATGAGTTGCATTACCCAAAAGAAGATCAGGCGTTCTGGCAGGCGTTAGAGCAAGTAGAAGAAGTCGATAAAGCCTCGACCCTGTTTATTGATGACAATTTTAGCGTGCTGGATGCAGCTGCAGAGTATGGCATTGAGAATTTACTGGCAATAAAGCAGCCAGATAGCACTGAAGGGGACAAAGAGCATGAACATTATTCATTGTTAGATTCCTTTGCAGATATTATTCCGAAATAAGAGCCAAACAGACTCACCTGAACGGGTTAATTTAGAGCAAAATCAATAGCTTCTGTGTGTATTCAATTGAATTATTCGGCCTGGTTTGTTAGTATGGCCGTCGTTCAATTAGCAGCAAGCTAATAAGTATTTCTAAATGCCTCTCCTTTATAGGTGTTTATAACAAATGATTAACGATGATCAGACGTCTCTGATCTTAAAAAAATTCCAATAGATTGTACGTATCTTATAGATATAGGCAGATATAGGCAGATATTGGAAACACGTAATCAATTTAACTATTTAACAGGTTTAATTATGACTGGAAATCGTATAACAGCTATTTTCGTAATTGCATTAGCAATCTTTCTTCCCTTAAATATGGCAGTTGCGGCTGATCGTGGTGTGTTTAATGGTAAATCATTATCACAACATGAACTCACTAAATGGGAAAAGAATAAAATGACGGCGGAATTTAAAAATAAATTCAGCCCATCAAGACAGGGTGACCACCAAAAGCTGGGTAGTAACCCCTGGAAAGCCAAAAAGGCGAAGAAAGAGCTGCATAATAAGAAAATGTTACAGTTAAGTAATACGTGGGGTCATTGCCGTGAATTCTCATACAAGCAGCGCGGACAATGTTATGCCCGTGGCGGTGATGCATATACATGTGAGCGTTATTATGATGCGCGAGTTAGTCTTTGTGATGAAAAATTCTAAATAAACTTTATTTAGAATTTTTAAAAACCCCGGTACTGCCGGGGTTTTTTATTGGGTTAATAAAATATTTAGTTGTTATAGAAATTACTGGTAAAAGGTTATAATTTATTTATGTTGAATAATATAAATATTATTGGTTGTGGTTATATAGGTAAAAAAATTGCTAACCTTTTAAAGGTTAACGGATCGCCTTGTCACTGTTTCGTAAAAAGCGAAAAGTCAAAAGAAACATGTTTAACAACGGGGTATCCGGTAACTCAGTTTAATCTGGATATGCAAGGTTTAGCGTTAAACAGTAGTCAGCTCAATGAGTTTAAAAAAAGCACGATTGCATATCTTGCGCCACCTCAGAGAAACGGCTTAACCGATGAGCGAGTGGAAAACTTTATTTCTGCCTTAGAGGAAGCTAATACGGTACCTCATAAAATAATTTTAATTAGTACGACCGGAGTTTACGGAAACTGTAATGGTGACTGGATTGATGAGTCACGTGAAGTACAGCCGCAGGCTGAAAGAGCTTTCAGGCGATTAAGCGCAGAAACACAGATAATCAAATATTGTGAAAAAAATAATGTGCATTTTATTGTGTTTAGAGTGCCAGGTATTTATGCATCTGATAAGTTACCAGTAAAACGTATCACATCAGGTGAGCCAATAGTTAATGCAGCTGATTCTGGTTATACTAATCGAATACATGCTGAAGATTTATCAGCGTTATGTGTAGAGGCCCTGCTTGAAAATGTGGCATCAGGAATTTATAACTGTTGTGATGGTCAGCCTTCTACAATGAATGATTATTTTACCAGGGTTGCTGATGCATTGAATTACCCGCGACCGGAAGAAATTAGTTTGTTACAGGCCAGGCAGCAGTTATCAGAGGGAATGTTGTCGTATCTGGCAGAGTCAAAACGTATATCAAATAAAAAATTGTTGAGTCATTTTAATACTAAATTTAAATACCCGAATTTAACTTCGGGTTTAAAATCATTATAGAATTTTAATCAAAATCTTCTCTGCGTTCGCGTGGTACGTGATTTCGTAAGAAATCCATTTGATCAGTCAAAATTCGTCTATTGGCAAGTATCATCACCTCTGCTTTATTGGGTGAATATGGCAAAGCTAAAAGCGGCATGTGTGCCTGTGATGGGGTGTTGCATGCCTTTTTTACATTACATGATTTACAGGCGGTTACCACATTCATCCAGACATCTTTGCCGCCCTGCGCTCTGGGTTTTACATGGTCGCGTGTTAACAGGGATAGTTTAAACTGGTTGCCGCAATATAGGCAGGTGTGCCTGTCTCTTTCGAATAAAGCGCGGTTGCTCAATGGCGGTGTAATATCATGATTGAATTTTGGTTTTGCACCGCGTATAGCAATGATGGTACTGAGATCCAGGTAAGAAGTTAAACCGGTCTTTTGGCAAGTCCCACCGTAAAATCGAAGTTTGGTCTCACTGGCAGTCCAGGCTACCTGTTCACGTACATACAGGTTTATGGCTTCCTTCCAGTTAAGCCAGTCTATGGGTCGCCCGGCATTATCCAGCGTAAGAATTAATGGTGTAGCCTCTCCTGTGAGCATAAAAAACACCTCCCCATGAGTGTTTCTAGTTTAGCGTATAAAATAAGTATAGTTCATTTTTATAAAAAGACTTTCTAAATCAATAGTATAGTCGGTGTGAGTGACGAATAATAAATTGAATGGGATTAAGGTACTGTTAAAGTTTTGTTAATTATTATGGGTTCATTCTTCAGTTGTTTTAGATAATTCAGTTAAAAATTTTGTCTGATTTTCATCGACTAAAGCAACATTAATCACTTCATTGCATACATCTATTTTAAATCTGTCCCAGTAGGTATAAGAGCGCTGAATGGCTAAAACAACTTTGGGTATATCAGTTTGCATCATGTTTTCATGGTATTTCTTTAGTGGGTCACAATAATACCCATTACAAATATCAGATCTTAGTTCCCGGGGTAGAGCACAACCGGAAGTTGTCTGATTAATACATGACTCGCTAACTGATTCTGATCCGATATGAGAAGCATAGAGATTTAAAATATCATCGCTCGTTAATTCAGGATTAGCATCCATATAACGACGCATAGAAAAAACTGATAAGTAAGCGTGTTCTTTTCCTGATGCGCAGCAGCCTCCTTTACACATTGTGCAGAGGTTGTCACTTATTGTTTTTAGTTGCGGTTTCTCTATAAATTTATTTTCAACTACACATCTTTTTCCATATGCATCATGGTGTTCGTCATAGTTGACTTCTGATGCATGGCTGTATTCTCCTGCTTCAATAATAATAGTTTTCAAATGCTCTAAGTAATCGTTCTGTCGATCGGTATCGCAAGTCGAGGATAAAGAGTCGCCGCAAGGAATGGTTAGTGTGTATATGTCATTTTCAGATAAATGAGGGTTTATGATAAGAGTGTTTTTCAGGTTCTGCCTGTTTTGCTGTTTCTCTTTAGCGGTAACACATTCAATGTGTTTTTTTGTGGCAATGCTTTTTTCACGATTTTTATGAATTAATGTTCTGTTGAAGTCGAGGTGTGATTTAAACATTAGAGGCGTCATGCTGACTTTTTTGCTCATGACTCTATTGCAATCAATTGATCGACATATTGTGTAATCAGTGTTTTTATTAGCTAGTTTGTCAGGGTAAGTGATAAGACGGTCACATACTTCGCATTTTAACTGGTTGGTATTAAGCGGAGAGGCGATGCTGCTTGACATGAAATCATCCTTTATTTCTATGCGGTTTAATGATCTGTCTCGTGTTCAAACAAAATCTGACTGGTAAAATAGTCAGTAGATTTTGTTTGAAACTTATTTCAATGTAAGTTAATAAATAATATCTCAGGTAACGACTTTATAACAAGGAGTATATTTGCTACCCGGTAATTTCATTCTGTTTTCAAGAACAAATGATTCAAGTAGTTTGTCCAGAGGCTCCATGATTTTTTTCTCACCCCTGATTTCAAACAGGCCATTATCTTCAATTGCTTTTATACCATCTTCTTTTACGTTTCCGGCCACTATGCCAGAAAAGGCGCGACGCAAATTAGCAGCAAGGTGGTGTGTTTCCATGTTTGTATTAATTTCAAGTTTTGACATGTTTTCGTGACTAGGTATAAACGGGTTTTGAAATTCGTTGTCAACTTCCAGTATCCAGTTATAGTAATAAGCATCACTATTATATCGCCTAAATTCTTTTACGGCTTCCATGCCATTTTTCATTTCACGTGCAACAAGTGCCGGGTCATCAATAATAATTTTATATCGTTGCTGGGCTTCGAAGCCTAGTGTATTTTCAATGAAGTGATGAATTTGCTTGAAATAGTTTTCAGAGCTTTTCGGGCCTGTAAGAATAAGTGGGAATGGTAATTCTTTATTTGCCGGGTTTAGTAACACGCCTAATATATATAAAATTTCTTCGGCTGTACCTGCGCCACCAGGGAAAACAATAATACCATGACCTGTACGAACAAAGCTTTCCAGACGTTTTTCAATATCGGGCAGAATAACAAGTTCATTTACAATTGGATTAGGCGATTCAGCAGCAATAATGCCTGGTTCGGTCATGCCAATATAACGGCCATTGTATATCCGCTGTTTATTGTGGCCTATGGTTGCGCCCTTCATGGGGCCTTTCATTGCACCTGGGCCACAGCCTGTACAGATGTCCAGTCCTCTTAGTCCAAGCTCATGCCCCACTTCTTTGGTATAGTCATATTCAACCCGGTTAATAGAGTGACCGCCCCAGCAAACTACCAGATTTGGGTCTTTATTCGGCTGTAATACATTTGCGTTACGTAAAATGTGAAACACAGCATTAGTAATGCCGTTTTTGGAATTCATGTCAAATTTGGCACGCGACTCAAGTTCGCTACGTGCGTAGACAATATCTCGTAATACAGAAAAGAGGTGTTCCTGGATACCATTGATCATGCTGCCATCAACAAAAGCGCGCAGTGGTGCGTTTTCTACTTCAAGTTTTATACCGCGTTCTTGCTGGATTACTCTAATATCGAAATCTGAGTACTCTTCTAATACTTTTTTTGTATCGTCAACTTCACTACCCACATTTAATACGGCCAGTGAACAGCGCCTATAAATATCGTAACTTCCAGATTCACTTTCTTTTTTTAGCTGGTTAACTTCCATTTGAGAAAGCGTTTCCATGCGTCCATGGGGGCTTATACGGGAAAGTTCGGGATGTTTGCTCATATTTTGTCCATTGTTTTTGTGGGATATTTACCCCAAAATATTCTATAAGTAATATATTAAATGTATATATATGTCGTAACTGGCTACTCGGTCTTAATTGCCGATTAATTTATTATGGTTATGGTAAAAGTATAGTGTTAAATTAATATTAATATTGAAAAATCGTGAAGGTAAGAATAAATGAGCGATGAATTATTTGAAGTAGCTTTTTCAGGTCAGATAAAAGAGGGTGCTGATCTAGAGCAGGTAAAAGTAAAAGTTGGCGCGATGTTTAAGGCCGATGCCACTAAACTTGCGCACCTGTTTTCTGGCAAACGTATGGTGATCAAAAAAAATGTTGATCAGGCGACGGCGAATAAATACAAATCGGCGTTAAATAATGCGGGTGCAGTGTGTGAGATTAAGTCATTAAGTGAGGCGCCACCTGCTAAGGAGCAAGCTGAACCTAAAGCTGCCCAGGTTTCACCTGCCGCTATTAAACAAGATGCTAAACCGGCGAGTATTACCAGTAGTGGCGACATACCCGCTGCACCGCAAACGGATCCTTTAGGAATAGGTGTGGCTGATATTTCTGAGCTGACTGCTGCGATCGCTCCCGTAGGTAGTGATATGCAGGATGAGGTTAAAGAGGTCGCTGAGCCATCGTTGGATATAACGGGGCTGGATATGGCGCCAGCTGGAAGTGATCTGGGGCAGGTTAAAAAAGATGATGCACCACCACCGCCAGATACTAATGGTTTATCACTGCTTGATTAAGTTTATAAAAAATTTAATCCAAACACGGTCGCGGATAAAAGCAGGTAGGTAAAAACACGAGAACCGACGTATATATGTGAGCGTCCAATAATAGTGTCATCTACTATGGTTAGTAGAGAGGTTAGCGGAGTGCACGGGAATCCTGCTGAAATAATTTAGTCCTTTAAGTTTCGGTGATTATGTTTTAAATGAAAACTGGTAAGAGAGTGAGTAAGAGAGCGTTTTTTCTGGTAAGTAGTTTGAGTGTTATCAACTTTTACATCTAACTTGTAGTTTAGCCATAAGAATTTAGGGCTTGCATTGGTCTGTATATTTATATCGTGTCCATTCCATTGGTAATATTCATTTATAAGTACGATATTAAATTAAAAAATACAGCAAGTCCCTGTGCTGTCAATATACTAATCTTTTGTTTCAAAGACTGTGGGTTAAATATAAATACTTTTATGTGACGGGTATGTAACAAAACATACAAAGCGGATTATTTTTTCGTTATTTTTTCTGGTTCGGAAAACCAGCGTAGCCCTTCTGCTGAAGACAGTTCTATATGTCCCCGTGAAAGCTTAATGCAATCTTGTCTTTCAAATTCTTTGAGAATTCGGCTAATTACTTCACGGGTGGTACCCAGTTCAAAAGCCAGTTCCTGATGGGTTATCTTTAACGTAGGCCCCTGGTTTCTCTCAAATAAACCACCGAGCATACAGGCAAGGCGCATATTCAAGTGGTTAAATGCGGTATCCTGAATCAGGTAAATGGTTTCACAAAGTCTTTCTGTTAATGTCGAAATAACATAATTTCGAAATGGCTCAATTTCATTCATCATTTCTTTGAAGCTGGTAGAGCTGATTACCAGTGCTTTTACATTAGACTCAGTTTCTGCAATGGCATTAAAAGATTTATTCTTGAGTAAGCTGTTTAAGCTGAGGATGCACAGGTCACCTGCCTGTACCCGATATAGGGTGATTTCTCTTCCATCTTCGGCTGTTTGATAAATGCGAATAGTACCTTCCAGTATCAACATAAAGTTGTTACAGGTTGCATTGCCACTAAATAATGTTGTTTCAGGCTCTGCTTCTAATAGTCGAGCACCATCTATGGTGTCAATCCATGATCTTTCTTTGATATCAGCAAGCTGATTATAAGTGGAGTTAATCTCTTGAAAACGACTCATTTCAGAAACATTACGAAGAGGTTTCCGGGTATTGAACAACTGCATACAACCGCCTGAAAATAAGATATTTAGTTCATTCTAATTAGTATAGGTAAAACCTTGCCAGCACTGGGTATCAGAAATAACGTTTATTTAAAGTGAGTATGTGATAAATCACACATTATCCCTGATAGATTGAATATTAGATATAACAGCACAGTTATGTATGTGATAAAAGATACATTGTTATATTTAATTATTGTTTCTATGGTTATTATAATGATATAGCAGGGAATGGAATCATCCAATCGAATTAAGACCTAAAAATAAGGGGGGGAGCTCGAATTAGGTAAGCTACAGATAAATAAAGTATTTTTAATTTTCATATGAATTTATTTAGAGCTATACTGTCTATTAACTACTGAAAATAAGCCGATTCTGAATATTTTGAATAAAATGCACACATCCGCCGTATTTAAACGTCATGTCAGGTTTTTATTGGCATTGTTTATGCTTTCTGTACTAAATATAAGTGTCCAGATTCCGGCTCATGCGGCTATGAAAATGCAAATGCAATTGTCAGATACGCAGGAAATGTCAGATTGTCACTGTCCGCCTGCACTTTGTGACAGTGTACTGGCACTGGATAGTCAGTCAGTTGATGGCCTTGTTTCAATCCCGTCATATAATTATCGCTCTACTGATTTATATGAAATCTTAGGTCAGGATACGGGCATGCTTAATCAAATACAGCATGTTGAACTGTTATTTCTGAATGTTTCCCAGACGGCACCGCCAACTCTCCTAATTAAGACCCTTCTAACTATCTAGAAACCCCTCTAATTATTTTATGGTTACGATATTGTGTAGTTATTAACACAATATATTAACGTTATATTATTTAAAATATTTATGAGGAATAAGGCATGAACGCCTTAAGAAAATTATCTGTTATTACTTTACTACTAGCGTGTATTACTGCTAATGCTGACGACTCAGTGAGCCTTCAGCAGGCGCTTGAGATCGCGCTAATTAATGATGCGCTGGTCTCAGGTCTGTCAGCAAAGCAGGATGCGTGGAATCAGTTGAGTTATGCATCTCAAGCCTGGGATGATCCTAAGTTACGCTTTGGTGCTCAGGCTGTGCCGATTGATACTTTTGACCTGGATCAGGAGGCAATGACTCAGTTGGTTGTTGGGTATCAGCAAATTTTTCCCCGTGGGGATAAGCTGAAAAATAACTCGGCTGTCATGCAGGCAAATGCAGGTGTTGAGCTGGGTAAAGTTGAGTTACGTAAACGAGAGGTTATACGTAATGTAAAGAAAAGCTGGTATGAAGTCTGGTATCGACAACAAGCAATAAAAATAATCAATTCTAATCGACATGTTTTTGAAAAAATGCTCGATATTAATCAGGCGTTTTATGCTTCAGGCAGGTCAGATCAACAAAGTGTAGTACAGGCCGAGTTAGATATTTCATTAATTGATGACAAGTTACAAACTATGCAAAGTGAGCTGCAGGTGTCGCAGGAGTCACTTGCAAAATGGCTGGCTGTTGAAAGTATCAAAGTTAATGAAAGTTTACCTGAAGAGTCAAATGGCATTATTCATTCAATAGAGACCTTACAATTAGGTTTGAAAAATCACCCTGAAATACAACAGGCAAATGAAAAGTTAAATATGCATAAAAGTGCATTAGCCCTGGCGCAGGATAAATATAGCGCACAATGGGGTTTAGATGTTCGTTATGGTTTAAGGCAGGGTGAAAATGCAGATGGCTCTGATAGGGCCGATTTTCTCACAGCAATGGTCACGGTTGATCTGCCGGTATTTACCGAGAAAAAACAGGATAGACAGGTTGCGGCAAGTAGAAGTCAGTTGAAAAGCGCGCGTTATCAAAAAATTGATATTGAACGTGAATTATTAAAGCAGCTTAAACAAACCCATGTGAGGTTGACTAAATTTAAACAGAGACTGTCTTTATATTCAGAAAGAATAAATCCACAGGCGAAGCAAAATTCTGAAGTGGCAATGCGGGGGTATCAGAGCGGTGTTGTTGATTTTTTAACTTTATCTAAAGCGCAGGTAACAGAATTTAATACCAACCTTGCAGAGCTAAAACTTAAATTTCAATTCAATAATGCTATGTCAGATCTTGAATTTCTTGTGGGAGATTTAAAATGAAAAATAATAAAAAAATAAGCGGCATGATCATGCTGGCTATGGTCGTGTTTATCGCTGTTGGTTACCTGTCTAAGCAAAGAATTGATAGTTCATCCGAAACAGCAATTGAACATAGCGAGAAACACCTTGATCCACAATATCAATGCCCCATGCATCCGGATATTGTAAAAGGCTCAGGAGGTAGTTGTCCTATATGTGGCATGAATCTGGAATTAATAGAAGCGCAGACAACTAATATTAGTGAAGAAAAAAAGCTGCTTTATTGGGTTGCACCTATGGATGCAAATTATCGACGGGACAAGCCAGGTAAGTCACCAATGGGAATGGACCTGGTTCCGGTATATGAAGAGGGTGCTTTCATTTCTAGTTCTGGGTCTCATCCCGGTGCGTCAGATCAGGGTGTGACCGTAACGATATCACCATCAGTTGAAAATAACCTGGGTGTAAGAACAGCAGAAGTCAAAACAGGTCCGTTATCAAGAAAAATTGAAACAGTGGGATATATTGGTCTTGATGAATCAAAAGTGAGTCATATTCATCTTAGAGTTGATGGCTGGATAGAAAATTTAGCAATAAAAATAGAGGGCGATCGGGTTAAAAAAGGCCAGCACTTATTTAATTTATATTCACCTAAATTAGTCAATGCGATGGAAGAACATGTGCAGGCATTGAAATCTAGAAACAAACGTTTGATATCAGCTTCCAGAGAGAAGTTAAGCTCTTTAGGTGTTAGTAAGAAACAGATTCAAAATCTTAGCAATAAACAAAAAGTGCCGAGGGTAATAAGTATATATGCACCTCAAAATGGAATTGTATCTATGTTAAGTGTGCGTGAAGGTATGTATGTTAAACCGGCGAACAAGGTAATGACATTGGCTGATTTATCGAGTGTATGGGTGCTTGCTGAGGTTTTTGAGAGTCAAAGTTCATGGCTTGAGTTAGGCCAGTCAGCCGATGTTGCGCTTTCATTTGAGCCGGGGAGAATCTGGAATGGAAAAGTAGATTATATATACCCCAGCCTGGATGCGAAAAACAGGACTTTGAGAGTACGTTTGCAGTTTAATAATAATGATGAAGTGTTAAAGCCAAATATGTATGCAAATGTCATGATTAATGGCAGTGCTAAAAATAATGTAATAAGTGTGCCACGTGAAGCGGTAATCAGGACGGGTAAGAATCAACGTTTAATTGTAGCTAAAGGAGATGGGAAATTCGAGCAGCGCGAAATCGTTGCAGGAATGGAATCAGGTGATCGGGTTGAAATTAATTCAGGTGTGACAACAGGTGAAAATGTTGTTATATCGGCGCATTTTTTAATAGATTCTGAAGCAAGTATGAGAGCCAGTTTATTGCGAATGAATAACCAGCAAACGGAGAACTAATATGATTGCTTCGATTATTAACTGGTCAATACAAAATAGATTGATGGTATTAGTAATGACGCTTGTTATTACAGGCTGGGGTGTATATGCAGTTAAAAATACACCTTTAGATGCTATTCCAGATTTATCTGATGTGCAGGTGATTATAAAAACCACATATCCTGGGCAAGCTCCACGCGTAGTAGAAGATCAGGTAACCTATCCTTTAACCACGGCAATGTTATCTGTGCCCAAAGCCGAGAATGTCAGGGGTTATTCATTTTTTGGTGATTCATATGTCTATGTGATTTTTGAGGATGGTACAGACCCTTATTGGGCCAGATCAAGAGTGCTGGAATACTTGAGCCAGGTAACCAGTAAACTTCCTGACGGCGCAAGGCCTACATTAGGGCCAGATGCAACGGGTGTAGGTTGGGTGTATGAATATGCACTTGTTGATCGAACCGGTAAAAACGATCTGGCGCAATTACGATCACTGCAAGACTGGTTTTTAAAATATGAATTACAAACCGTATCAGGTGTCTCTGAGGTTGCAACAATCGGAGGTATGGTTAAACAGTATCAGGTGGTATTAGACCCTAACCGGTTACGTGCTTATAACTTACCAATTTCAAAAATAAAACTAGCAATCAAACGAGCAAATCAGGAAACAGGTGGTTCCGTTATAGAAATGGCAGAAGCCGAGTATATGGTGCGAGCTACGGGTTATATTGATAGTTTACAGGATTTACGAAACATCCCCTTGAGTGTAAATGAAAATGGCTCTCCGATCTTACTAAAAGATATCGCTGAAATTCGGCTTGGTCCACAAATGCGCAGGGGGATTTCCGAGTTAAATGGCGAGGGGGAAGTTGTTGGTGGCGTGGTGATTATGCGTTATGGCGAAAACGCTTTAAAAACAATTAAAGGCATTAAGAAAAAGCTAGCTGAATTAAAGCTGGGTTTGCCGGAAGGTGTTGAAATTGTTGAAACATATAATCGCTCACAATTAATTAAACGTGCAGTCAGTAATCTTAATGGAAAATTAATAGAAGAATTTCTGGTGGTAGGTCTTGTATGTGTTGTGTTTTTATTTCATATGCGATCAGCTCTGGTTGCAATTTTGTCGCTACCAGTAGGTATACTGGGTGCATTTATTATTATGCAGTCTCAGGGAATGAATGCCAATATCATGTCATTAGGGGGGATTGCTATTGCCATAGGTGCGATGGTTGATGCTGCGATTGTTATGATTGAAAACATGCATAAACATTTAGAACATGAAAGAAAATCAGGGGATGAGTTGACTGAGATTCGCCGCTGGGAGTTGGTTTCTAAATCAGCCGTTGAAGTAGGGCCTGCGCTTTTCTTTTCATTAATAATTATCACGTTGAGCTTTATGCCGGTGTTTACACTTGAAGCACAGGAAGGAAAATTGTTTTCACCACTTGCTTATACGAAAACATTTGCAATGGCAGTGGCAGCAGGTTTGTCAATTACATTGGTCCCGGTGTTGATGGGATATTTTATTCGTGGGCATATTACACCGGAAAACAAAAATCCGATTAATCGTTTTTTAATTAAATCATATAAACCATTTATTAATATGGTTCTGCATTCGCCAAAAAATGTACTCATAGTTTCTGCAGTTATCGTAGTGTTAGGTCTATGGCCTGCATCTCAATTAGGTTCAGAGTTCATGCCTGATCTGGATGAAGGTGACTTAATGTATATGCCTACGACTTTTCCGGGGTTGTCGATTGGTAAAGCGCAGGAATTATTACAACAAACAGATAAATTAATTAAAACAGTGCCAGAAGTTAAAACTGTTTTTGGGAAAATAGGGCGAGCCGAAACAGCGACTGATCCGGCGCCTCTAACTATGATAGAAACGACTATACAGTTAAAGCCTCGTGACCAGTGGAGAGAGGGCATGACAACGGAAAAGCTAAAACGAGAGTTGAGTGAGTTAATTAAGTTTCCGGGTTTAACAAATGCGTGGGTTATGCCTATAAAAACCCGAATTGATATGTTGGCAACCGGTATAAAAACACCTGTAGGTATAAAAGTAGCTGGAGCTGATTTAAAAATAATTGAAAATATAGGTAAGCAAGTTGAGAAAGCAGTGTTGCAGGTACCTGGAACTGCTTCTGCTTATTCTGAGCGGGTTGCGGGAGGGCGTTATATTACAGTTGATGTAGATCGATTAGCATCTGCTCGTTTTGGTTTAAATATTGCTGATGTACATGATGTGATTGGCACCGCACTTGGTGGTATGGAGATTTCACAAACAATAGAGGGGCTGGAGCGCTACCCGATAAATGTTCGCTATCCCAGAGACATGCGTGATTCAATTCATCAATTAAAAAATTTACCTGTAGTAACGCCATCTGGAGCAAGAATAACCCTGGGTGAGGTTGCCAATATAAAAGTTGACGATGGCCCTGCTGTTATTAAAAGTGAAAATGCGAGACCCAATGGATGGACCTTTGTCGATATAGAAGGACGTGACCTGGGTTCGTATGTGGCTGAAGCTCAGGCTGTTGTCGCGAAACAGGTAAAGTTACCCGCAGGTTATTCCATTTCCTGGTCAGGTCAGTATGAATATATGGTGCGAGCAAAGCAAAGGTTGTCTACGGTGGTTCCTATTACATTAGGTATTATAGTTTTACTGTTATATATGAATTTTAGAAAGTTATCGGAAGTAATATTGATTATGGGAACTTTGCCAATGGCGTTAGTCGGCGGTTTCTGGTTATTGTATTTTCTGAATTATAATTTATCTGTTGCTGTTGGTGTTGGTTTTATTGCTTTAGCAGGGGTTTCTGTTGAGATTGGTGTTGTTATGTTGGTTTATTTAAATCAGGCGTTACAGCTTCATATTGAAAAAGCAGAAAAGGAAAACCGACAATTAACACTAGATGAATTACGTAGTGCAGTGACTGAAGGGGCATTATTAAGAGTGCGCCCAATTATGATGACGGTGGCGGCTATTATTGCGGGTTTATTACCTATTATGCTGGGTAGTGGAACCGGCTCAGAAGTAATGCGTCGAATAGCTGCGCCAATGGTTGGCGGCATGATAAGTGCGACGATTCTCACATTAGTGGTTTTGCCTTCGGTGTTTTTATTAATGAAACAAAGAACGTTTTTGAAAAATAATTAATTGAGGTTTATATGTCAGAGTTACACTATTTTAGAGTTAATGGATTAAATGATGAAACCGACGTTTCAATAATTGTAAACACATTAAAAGTTATAGATGAGGTTGAGTCTGTAGAGGTTGATCTGGACTCAGGTATGGCATTTATTAAAAGTGAAATTTCAGCGCAGGAGATTTCATTAATTATTGATGGTGCAGGTTATAACGCGATATTAATACCGGGATAAAGCATTTAGTTGTTACTAAAATATTATTAAAAATTATTATATTACTTTATTATTAAATACCGTTGCTTAATTAAATTGAAACTATTATTTAAAAACAGGGTCTGTTTAATTAATGACTGATAATTTTAAGGTTATATTTGTTTTAAGTTAATGGAGTATTTTTATGTGTAGCTCACCTAAAGGCGGTAGTACTAAACCATTATTAAGTAGTAATGTTGATAGCACTTCCGGGAATATGTCTTCAGCGGAATATAGTAATATGGTGCACCGTGCTAATAAATCTTATGAGCGTCGGCAGGAAGAGTTAATTGAGTATAGAAAAACACATAAAAGGAAAAATTCACAAAATGTTAACAAACAAATAAAACGCTCTTTTTTTGAAAAAATAAGCGCATTTTTTAGTCAAATAGCCTCATCTCAGCAATTAGGAAGCAAATAAACGGATATTTATTCAAAAACATTGAAATTTCATCAAACTTTAATAACTTATAACGTTGACTAAGGTTTAAAGCGGGTTATAATTCATTCAGCTAGAAAGTGCCGTTAATACTTATGCACACCACATTTCGAAGTTCCAAAGTAGTACTCCGTCCTGTTCTCATATGTAAACACTTCCAGCACAACCCGTCTCTGCGCAATATTTATTGTTGTAACGAGGCATTAATTACTTTTGAATAAATAGGATAGAAAATATGTCTACTACTACTGGTACAGTTAAATGGTTCAACGAATCTAAAGGTTTTGGTTTTATCGAGCAGGAAAATGGTCCTGACGTTTTTGCACATTTCAGTGCAATTCAGGGTTCTGGTTTTAAAACTCTGACTGAAGGTCAAAAAGTTGAGTTCACTGTAACTCAAGGCCAGAAAGGTCCTCAAGCTGAGAACATCGTAGCTGTTTAATTATTAAACGCTATTTCATTACCCTTCTCTGAGGGGTGTGAATAAAAAAAGGCCGCTCTTTGAGCGGCCTTTTTTGTTTTTATGGCTTTATCAGTTAGAGCTGCGTACTTGAAAGAGTCAGCAGTGACTAGCCCACAAGACTTTTCATCGGTGTAGTCGCACTAACTTCACTCATGGTTTCTATAATGATAGCGGCAATTAAATCAATATCATCTAATGTAAAGGACATGGGCAGACGTAAATCGCATGCACATGAAATTAGTTCTGCAGTTCTTTCACAGTCGGGCATATCTTCAAACGAATATTGCCAGTTACGGAAGTCGCGTGCGTTGTTATTACGACCAAATACCTGAATGATTACACCTTTTTCTTTTGCGTTACTGATAAAACTCGTGATATTTGTACTATCTAAATCAATGAGATTAAATTGCAGACTATCTCCAACGTTTTCAGCGCTATCCACAGGTTCAGGGATATCAATGTGCTCAACATGAGTAAGCAGTGATATTAAGCGTTGGTATTTTTCTTTGTAAGAAGCAATGCGTTCATCAATTAATTCTACCTGTGGGCGTAAAATAGCTGCTGTCAGATTATTCATGCGTAGGCTAAAGTTGGGCACATCAAACTTAATATTTTCGAACAGGTTATCATCCATAGGCCGAGCCAGGTGTTTTTTGTATAAACCTTCATATGAACCGGCAGCCAGTATGCAATATGCTGCTAGCTGTTCATCGTTTGTTGCAATGAACCCGCCTTCTCCAGAATTAAGCATTTTATGACTTTGCGTGCTGTAACAGGCAATTTCACAATGGTGGCCCACAAAATGGTCTTTATCCGTATCCGTAGAATTCCAGCGTTTACCCAGGCCGTGAGCGCAATCTTCAATCAGTCGTATATTGTTTTTATCGCATAGGGCTTTTATTTTATCCAGTTCTGCGATATGTCCACGCATATGAGACAGAATAAAAAAGCGGACATCGGGATGTTTAACTATTTGTTGTTCAAAGTCTTGTAAATCAATAACATACTGGTCATTACATTCAATATAAACGGGATTTGCATTTGCATGGACAATGCTGCTGGGAACAGCGGTAAACGTAAATGCATTAGTGAAAACGCCTTCGCCGGGCTGTATATCCATTGCTTTTAGTGCAATGAACATAGCGCTACCACATGAGTTTACGGCAACAACATATTTGTGGCCGGTATACAGGCCAAATGCCGCTTCTAATTTTGATACTTCACTGTCGTCATCTGTGTGTCCGTATCGATAGAGCATGCCGTGTTCCATCTGGCTAACAGCATTACTGATAGCTTCAGCAGGAATTGGGTTAGGAGTGTCAAAACTTTTATTGAATTTCATATATTTAATAAGGTTGCATCGAAAAATGCCAGTCATTGTAACATGGTGATATATTTGTGCAGCCATGTTCGAAATATAGCTATCGAATGAATTTAGAGGTGTTTTTTCTGAAAACCGCTTATTTTTCAGATAATTAGACTTTAATTAAGTTTTAATTACCTGAAAAATAGCTCGTCAGATTATTTTGGCGTTTTTCTTTTACCGATATTTTTCTTGTCTCTTTTTCTATTTTTCTCTTTTTTCTTATCTGGCTTCTTATCCGTCTTCTTATCAGATTTTATGCTCAGTTTCTCACGCTTCTGGCTTTTGCCTTTAGGTTTTTCTGTTTTCCCGGACTGGCTCAGTTTGGAAATTTGTAATTGTTGACCAGATACCCATACTTTTTTAAGATCATTAAATACATCTTTAGGCATACCACTGGGTAAATCAACCAGACTATAGTCATCATAAATTTTGATATGACCAATATTGTTACTATCCAGCCCTGCCTCATTGGCAATAGCACCGACAATATTACCCGGTCTTACATCATGGCTATTACCAACTTCTATGCGGTAACTTGCCATGTCTTCAGCGGGTGGTTTATCTTTTCTTGAACGGTCTTTTCCTCTGTCCTGATTGCGCTCCCTGCCTCTATCATTGCCGCGATCTCTGTCTCTATCACGATCTCGGCGAGAAGGTTTTCTGTCTGATGAAGATCGGTCACTGTCTTTCCAGTTTTTATCCATTTTCTTTTGTGGTTTATTTTGCAAAAGAAACGGTGATTCTCCCTGTAACAGGTGTGCCAGTGCTGCGGCAATCGTCAAGGCTGGAACATCATTTTCCTGTTGGTATTCTTCAATCATCTTGTTAAACATAGCAAGATCATTAGAGCCTATTACATCAGTGATGCGCTGTTTGAATTTATCTATACGTTGGTCGTTAATAAGCTCTGTAGAAGGTAACTCCATCATATCGATAGGTTTTTTGGTGGCCCGTTCAATAGCCTGTAACAGGCGTTTTTCACGAGGAGCGACAAACAGTATGGCATCACCATGACGGCCAGCACGACCGGTGCGTCCAATTCGGTGGATATAAGATTCTGTGTCATGGGGTATATCATAGTTCACAACATGACTGATTCGAGGCACATCTAAACCACGGGCAGCCACATCGGTTGCGACTAGTATATCGAGTTTACCGCTCTTTAAATTTTGCACAGAACGCTCACGTTGGCTCTGTTGTATATCGCCATTAATTGCCGCAGCTGCATAACCACGTGCTTCTAATTTGTCAGCCAGTTCAACCGTTGAGTTTTTCGTGCGTACAAAAATAATCATCGCGTCAAATTCTTCAGCTTCGAGAATACGCGTTAATGCATCAAGCTTATGAACGCCACTAACTGGCCAGAAGCGTTGGCGAATAGTTTCTGCTGTAGCTGTTTTGACCTTAATAGTGACCTGTTCCGGATTGTCCAGATACTTGGTCGCGATACGTCGAATCTGTTGGGGCATAGTTGCAGAAAACAGAGCTATTTGTCTGCCTGGGGGTGTTTGTTCTAATACCCATTCAACGTCATCAATAAAGCCCATGCGTAACATTTCATCGGCTTCATCCAGTACCAGTGCTTTAAGACCATCTAGTTTTAATGTGCCGCGACGCATGTGGTCCATAACTCGACCAGGAGTACCGACAATAACATGCACGCCTCTCTTTAGAGCGCTAATCTGGCCTCTAAAGTCCTGTCCGCCATATACAGGTAAAACGTGAAAGCCTTTCATATGTTTAGCATATTTCTGGAAAGCTTCCGCTACCTGAATAGCTAATTCCCGGGTAGGAGCAAGTACTAAAACCGATGGATCTTTCTGTTTCAGGTCTATATTTGAAATAAGGGGTAATGCAAACGCTGCTGTTTTGCCGGTACCTGTTTGAGCCTGACCTATGATGTCTCTGCCATTCAGTAATAAAGGAATGGTCTCAGCCTGGATTGGTGAAGGGGTTTCATAACCGACTTCATCTAGTGCTTTTAACAGGGATTTATTAAGCGCTAATTCATTAAACGAGCTTACCGTTTCGGTAGTCATGTGTTTTGCCTATATGATAGGGGGTGCAATAGCAGTTGATAGCCATTTACACGGTATTTATGAGCATAGTCCACTTTTAAGGGATGGTACTACAGGGATACCAGGAATATGTTCACAAACAAAAACAACAGACGTACTGCGTGCTAACTGCGGGAAACCGAAACAATTCGAAGTATTGAATTAGTATTTTAGCACATAATTATCAACAAAGGTTTTCCAGTTCATTTCAACTTGAAAAAATGCATTCGATTGAGTTATAGGTAAAAGATATATCAGTTGTTTTAACGCAACAAATGGGCATATATATAGATTAGAATATGAAATTAGATGCCTGATCTGGTTGTAGAGGCATGCAGAGTTTTTGTCTTCAATTAACTTGGGGTATTACATGTTTGGAGCAGATAGTCAGGTAAAGCAGCGTCTTGATGAGCTTGAAAAGCATTTGGTAACTGAGAGCCCGTTGTTAGTGAATGCGGTTGAAGAGTTCAAAAAGCTGGATAAAGTTGGTTACCGGATGGGGTTGTTGGCGGCGGATGAGTCTTATGCTACTCAGATACCCTGGTGGCCACTGATTTCTGTTTTAGGAACATTTTCAGCGGGTAAATCAACTTTCATAAATCATTATCTCAATGCCTCGTTACAGGAAACAGGTACTCAGGCGGTTGATGATAAGTTTACTGTGATTTGTTATTCAGCCGAACAACAGGCTCGTGTCCTTCCCGGTATTTCACTGGAAGCAGACCCTCGTTTCCCGTTTTATCATATGGCTGATGTGCTTGAGCAGGTGACACCAGGTGCTAGCGACCGTATCAATACATATATGCAAATGAAAACCTGCACTGATATTAAGTCAAAAGGTCGTATATTTATAGATTCACCGGGTTTTGATGCAGATGATCAGCGAACTGAAACACTGAAAATAACAGATTATATTATAGATTTATCTGATCTGGTTCTTATCTTTTTTGACGCACGTCATCCCGAGCCAGGTGCGATGCGTGATACTTTAAAGCATCTGGTGGCTGACAAAATATATCAAAAAAATGCAGATAAATTTGTTTATATATTAAATCAGATTGATGCAGCGGTAAGGGAAGACAACCCGGAAGATGTTATTGCGTCATGGCAGAGGGCACTTGCTGCTGAGGGTCTGACGGCAGGTAAATTTTATACTATATATAACCCGGATGCTGCTGTAGTAATTGAAGATGATGTTGTGCGTAACCGTTTTGAACAAAAACGGGATATTGATTTAAATGCAATTAATGACCGAATTGAGCAAATGAATATTGACAGGGTGTATCGAATTATAGGTGCACTGGATAAGTCAGCTAGAGAAATTGAGCATGAAAAACTGCCTATGTTGGTTTCTATGATTTCAAACTGGCGAAGAGCTGTTTTAAGTATGGATGCAATTATCATCGTTACGCTATGTATTATCGCAGGTGTTGCCTGGGTGATGGACTCTTTTATAGCAGAAATGATTGCGGCATTTAGTGGCTGGATGGGTAGTTCAACTGGCAACCAGATAACAGGTATTCTTGTATTGTTTATGTTGTTTTTAAGTTTCCATTATGTGTCGAGAAACATAGCAATTAACCGGCAGTTGAAAAAATTAATGAATGGCAATTATTCAGACGAATTTAAAGTAAGTGTAAAAAGAGCATTTGAGAAAAACACAATATTTTTCAGGAGTATATTCAGGCCTCAAGTAGTAGGCTGGGGATATTTTTCGAAAAGAATAATTAAGAAAGTAAAGAATCAGGCAGATTCATTCATTCAAAAATTGAATGACCAGTATGCTATGCCTTCTGGAAGTACAAATTTGAAAACGGAAGATAAAGCTCAAGAAAATGTATCTGTCGAGACTAGGAATGCGGATGTAGCCTAGTTAAATATTTGAGATATATCGGTTTAACTGAATTATATTCTGAGGAGTTATACAATGACTAAAAATGATAAGAGTAATGAAAAAGCGGATGCAAAAGCAAGTGAAAAAGCTGATGCAAAAGCCAGTGAAAAAGCCAGTGAAAAAGCCAGTACAAAAGCCAGTACAAAAGGTAATGACAAGGTAGCTGAAAAACTTAAAGATATGGGGCTTATGCCATCTGAGGGTGATGTTAAGTCTACTGAAAAAACGGAAAAGTCTGACAAAGATGCACAGGAAAACAAAATACCCTATGCATTGATAATGACGCTTGTTTTGTTTATTTCAGGCATTATGGGCATTATGCTGATGGCGGGTGATGCTGAACAAGCTGGCACTGAAACATCTACGTCACAGTCCGCGTCACTGCCCACGTCACAATTCGCGTCACAGGCCATGCCGAATGGTCAGGAAAATTTGCGTGTCAGTAGACAGGAGGAAATGGAAAAAGCATTTGCTGAACGTCGTAAGGCAATGCAGGAAAGAAGGCAGTCAATGTCTATGGCTAATACGCGTCCAGAAATGAGCAATAACCAGCAACCAGCATGGGTTGCTGAACAACGTAAACGTATGCAGCAGCAAATGAATCAAAGACCCGCAGCAGGAAATCGAGCACTTGCACAATCTACGAATGAAACGCCTGCATGGGTTAAAGAGCGTCAGGCGATGATGGCGAAATATCAGGAGCAGCAGGCTGAACAACAAAAACAGTTTATGTTGCAGCAGCAAGAACAACAGCAAAAACAAATGATGGCATATCAGCAGTGGTTAAAGTCACAACAAAGAAACCAGCCAGGTAATATGAACGCGCAACCTGGCGTTAGGGCACCGGCTTATTACTATCCGAATGTGTACTATCCACCTGCTCCTTATTATGGTCCGCGTTATTGAGGGTTTGTACTAATTGAGTTAATGCACAGCGGTGTGGTTGGTGTTGAGAGGTTAAATAGTTAATTTGGGTTTTAAGTGTATGTATTTAGTAAGCCTGAATTAAGCTGTTTGTAAAATGCTACATCGTTGTGTTAAAACTTCTAATTTAAAACAAATTAATTTGTCGTTTTAAAATATTGTCCATTGAGTCGTTCAGTGCTGCCAGAATACTATCAGCAATCGGTGTTAACTGTTTCTCAATATAATGCTCATAATCTAATCTTGATGACTGGCATTCTAGTGTTTCAGGGCCATTAATAGTCATAACATATTCTATCCATCCTTTATGCTGGTAACGTGATGGCTGACCATTCATTCTGAAAATAGCTTCAGCATTAATTGCGGCGCGAGCATGAGGAGGTATGTTTTTCTGATATAAATCGAGCTTCTGTCGCAAACGTTTTCTATAAGTTAGCTGATGATCTAGTTCTCCATTTGAAAGTTGAGTTACTAAGCTGCGAATAAATTCAGCGTAGGACTCATCGTTAAAAACCTTATAATATAATGACTGTTGAAAATCGCGTGCTAACTGTGTCCAGTCTGTACGAACATTTTCCAGTCCTTTGAAGATTATTTCATCACTGTTACTCCTGTTAATAACCCCGGCATAACGTTTTTTACTGCCTTTATCAGAGCCACGAACAGTCGGCATAAAAAAACGTTTAAAGTGTGTCTCATATTCCATTTCAAGAAACGATTCTATAGCAAATTCATTTTTTAAATGTTCTACCCAGTATGTGTTGATAACTTTTATAAGCTTGTTACCAATTTTATCTGCCTGATTATTGGTCATGCTATTTTCTAAAGACACAAAAACAGAATCTGTGTCACCATAAATAACTTCATAACCCTGGTCATTTATTAATTTCACAGACTGCTTGATAATGTCGTGACTGCGCTTGGTGATAGAGCTAGTTAATCGGGCATCATGTATGCGACAACCAGGTGTACCTAGTACGCCGTAAAATGAGTTCATAATGATTTTTATGGCCTGGGATAAGGCTTTGTTTTTTTCAAGTTTGGCTTTGTCTCTTGCAAGCCATAGCTCCGCAATAATATCAGGTAATATATGTTCGTTTTTGGAAAAACTGGCGCCGTCATAACCGGGAATGATCTCATCATCGCTCATTTTTTTTGCCGCTATACGAGCATATGGGTCAACCTTAAAAGTTCGTATGATGCTTGGGTACAGGCTTTTGTAGTCGAGAACCAGAACGCTTTTAAAGAGTCCGGGTTTTGAGTTCATTACATAACCGCCTGGAGCTGTATTGCCATTTCCGTAATCGCCCGTATTTGGAGCTGTGAAACCTTTCCGGTGAAGTCTTGGTAAATATAAATTATCAAAGGCAGCAACAGAGCCTCCTACGCGATCCATTTCAAGGCCGGTTAAGCGTGCTCGTTCTACTGCAAAATGTATCAGTTCTGCTTTTTCAAAAATATCCAGAACCAGTTGACAGTCTTCAAGGTTATATTTGGCGAGAGATATTTTATCTTCATAAAACTGTCGTTTTATTTCTTTAGCTTTATATAGAGGGTCGTGATTATTGTTTTGATGAATGAGTTTACCGCGATTTAATAATTCATTAGCTACATTATCTAGTGAAAAGCTAGAAAATTGCCAGGTTGCACTTTTTAATGTATCTATGCCATCAAGTACAACACGGCCCGGAATATGAAGAAAATAATGATTGGCTTCAGTATGGTGTTGTCGCCATTTTACTGTGGATTTATTTCGACCTAATTGCAGTGGGATCTGATATTGATCGGCTTTTTTTTGTAAAAATCTAAAATCAAAATTAATTACATTCCAGCCTATAAAAACATCTGGATCATGAAGGGTTGCCTGTTTTATAAACTGATTAAGTAATGCTTTTTCATCTGCTACGAAATGTATGTAATCATTTCCATGGGTTGGAGCATTATCTCCAATGATTATAACTTTTTTTATGCCATTAAAAATATAAGCAATAGAAAACAGCTCATTAGTGTCATAGTCAGTTTCTATATCAAGAGACATCAAGCTTAGGGCTGGTTCGTAATTGCCGGGTTTTATTGCCGGGTTTGTTAAGATGGATAAGTTTTCCGGGTTGTTAATTGTAACTGGCCCGGTAATAAATCTTTCAGTTAGATAACGTTCTGCTGGTCGAATATCGATTTCAAAAGCAGGAATGTTTATTTCATGAAGTAAGTCTTTAAGGCGGTAGAATGCCTGTAATGAATTGCAGTATACAGCGGCCATCGAATTAAATTTAAAATCAGTTAACTCAATATTCTTTATAGTAATTATCGAGGGTTGTACTAGTTTTTCTAGCTGCTGCGCATCATTCTGTCGTATAAAGAAAACAGCTTTTTGCAAGTTTATAAAAACCTGTAATGGACCGTCAGTAGAGCTAAACCAGAGCTCTAATTGAATGCCATTACTAGTGTCGTATGATTGGCGGGTGAGTAAAAAAGCATTGCTCATATATTATGGTCTAAATATATTCGACAGAAGTGTGTGAATTGGTTGAGAGGTTTTTTTGCAAGGATCATGATTATTAATGCCTGACGTTATTATGTCATTGATAATTAAATCATGATATTTATTTTTCCAGGTATTGAAGTTTGTCGAATACTTCCTTCCATTGCTCAGCGTCATCCATGGCGGGTTTTATGGTGTTTATGACAGGCCAGTCTCTGCTAAGGTCTGCATTAAGTTGTATAAAAGCTTTTTGGTCTTCTGGCAGATCATCTTCTGCATATATGGCATCAACTGGGCATTCAGGCACGCATAATTGACAGTCAATACATTCTTCGGGATCAATAACAAGAAAGTTAGGTCCTTCATGAAAACAGTCGACAGGGCATACTTCAACGCAATCGGTGTATTTGCATCTAATGCAATTTTCTGTAACAACAAAGGTCATTTAAGTGGGCTTAATGTAATTTAGGTTGGTCTAGTCTAGTACTTAATAAGTGATAATTAAACTGTTTATGATTATAAATAACATCATGTATAAGATATTTGTTATTAGTGGTTTTTACGGCAGAGGGGATATTGTATTTGTATTGATGGTAGTTAACTGGAATAACGGCAAAGATGAGTTTGCTTTTTCATTAATGAAAATAACTTGTATGTCTGTACTGTAAAGGGGGGCGCCTGTGAATACTTAAATTATATAATTTTATGTGCTGGCTTTTAGTGCTCTGGAATCATACAAATAAACTTAACTACAAGACTGGTTTCATCGTGAATTTTAATATAAATATACTATTATCAATAGGTGTTATAGATAACCAGGGACACCTGTTCGATGAAAATAAGCCCATATTTAAAAGTGTTGGCAGAAAAAGACGGTTCTGACCTCTATCTGTCAACCGGAGCCCTGCCAAGCGCTAAGTTTAATGGTGTTATGACGCCTTTATCTAAAAAATCTGCACCTCCTGGTTGGGTTAAGTCTCTGGCAATGGAGATTATGAGCGAAGAGCAGCAGTCCGAGTTTGAACATAAGCCGGAAATGAACCTGGCCATTTCTGAGTCGGGTGTAGGGCGCTTTCGTGTAAATATTTTTAAGCAGCGAAATGAAATATCAATGGTTATTCGGTATATCAATGCCGAAATACCGAATTGCCAAGACTTAGGATTACCAGATATATTAAAAGAAGTCATTATGGCTAAACGCGGCATTATTCTATTTGTCGGTGGCACGGGCTCTGGTAAATCGACTTCTCTAGCCGCACTTATCGATCATCGAAATACTCATAGTAAAGGGCACATCATTACTATTGAAGATCCGATTGAGTATGTGCATTCTCATAAAGGCTGCATTGTTAATCAGCGCGAAGTTGGAGTAGATACGGATAGCTTTGAAGATGCCTTGAAAAACACCCTGCGTCAGGCGCCAGACGTCATTTTGATTGGTGAAGTCAGGGACCGGGAAACCATGGAGCACGCCCTGGCTTTTGCGGAAACAGGGCATTTGGCAATTTCTACCTTGCATGCCAATAATGCTAATCAGGCGCTGGATAGAATAATTAATTTTTTTCCAGAAGAGCGTCATGCGCAGTTGCTTCAGGATTTATCATTAAATTTGAGAGCGTTTGTCTCACAGCGATTAATTCCCACTATTGATAAAAAACGTTGTGCAGCTATTGAAATATTATTGAATTCACCTCGAGTAGAGGAGTTGATTAAAAGGGGTGAAGTTTCGGAAATAAAAGAGGTAATGGAAAAATCTGAACGTATGGGTATGTGTACTTTTGATAGTGCGTTACTGGAGTTATATAAAAAAGGTAAAATTTCAGTTGAGGAGGCTTTAAAAAATGCTGATTCAGAAAATAACTTACGTTTGAAAATTGAGCTAGGCGAAGACTCACCCAGTAGTAGTAAACCTAAACAGGAAGATGCTTTTGGCGGTTTATCTTTAATGGAAAAAGAAGTGCCTAAAGAGGAAGAAATTGATGAGGAAAACTTAAACTTAAGTATGGCTGTAGAAGAAGAAAAACTACCTGATCTAGAGACATAAACTGGAAACATAACCGGGGCCGTCAATCCTTTGTAAAACTGTTAAGGTGTTAACAGATGTCGTCATCTTTAATTTCATTAGAAGTGCAGTGTCCTTATTGCTGGGAAAAAATAGATGTGATCGTTGATAACTGTGGTGAGGATCAGCAATACATTGAAGATTGTCAGGTATGTTGCAGACCAATTAATTTTCATATAATGGTAAATGAATTTCAACAGGTACAGGTTAATGTTTATACAGATGATGAAGTTTAAAAAACAATTATTGTTTAGTTGTATAGCGTTGATGTTTTTGTTTCTGGAAGGCGTGTTTGCAAGTGATTTATCCAGACCTGAGGTTTTGGAAAATCGGTGGGCAATGAAGTTTGTAAAAATTCCTGCGGGCAAGTTTAATATGGGGCTCAATGATTTTGAGTCTGCATTGATGGAAGTGCCTGAAGCAAAACCGGGAGAATTAAAAGATGAATTGCCAGAGCATTCAGTAAAGCTAAACCATGATTTTTATATAGGGCAAACAGAAATTACTCAACAGCAATGGTTTCAAATTATGGAAAATAAACCAGGGCCTGAAAAATTCTGGAGTCAAAGTGACTGGAAATCATTGCCTGTAGTATCAGTTAGCTGGTTTATGGTAGAGCGCTTTGTAGAAGAAATAAATAAGTTAGATACACAATTTCATTATCGTTTGCCTAGCGAAGCGGAGTGGGAGTATGTAGCAAAAGCTGGTAGTGAAAATTTAAGGCCTGTTTCAATGGATGAGTTAGAGGATCATGCCTGGTTTATAAATAACTCGGGAGATGTGCCGCATGTTGTGGCGAGTAGAAAAGCAAATGCGTTTGGTGTGTACGATATGTTAGGAAATGTATGGGAGTGGGTTGATGACTGGTATTCCCCTGATGCATATCAAAAAAATAGAAGATCTAATCCTGTCGGCCCTCAAAAAGGCCTATCCAAAGTACGTCGAGGAGGCTCTTTTCACTGTCCTGTACATCTTATACGCCCTGGTTACAGGGCAGCTAACAAACCAGGTGTTGCTTATGAAGTTACAGGTTTCAGGTTGATTGCAGAATCGAAATAAAAATGAGACTTTGTAAGTAACTCTATTTTCAAGGCCGGGGTTGCATTGTTGGGCTTGTCTTTTTGGAGTCCATACTTAATGTAATACTTTAAGAATGGTCTATAATCAGCTAGACTAGTTAAAAAAATAAAATATTAATATCGAGGATCTACAGTGAAAATGAAGCGAATTAATCCATTATTAAAAATACTGGGCCTTGTTGGCGCGGTCGTTACATTAAATGCTTGTTCAAGCGATCCGGCTCCCTGGACTAAAAGTGAGTCGCCATGGGACCAGCGTCGAGGCGTTGAAGCTGAGGCGCCAGCTGCGGATTCTTATAAAGCTGATTTGGAAATGCCTGCTGATTCAGCAAGTGAGGTTGAATTAAGTTATGAGGCTGCGGCTGTCGAAAGTTTTACGCCTGAAGCAGAGGTAGAGTCTGAGGCTTTAGAGGCCACTGCAGTAGTTGAGGTCTCGGTTGAAGCTGGTTCAATAATGGATCAACCTGCCGGTTATTACACTATACAGTTAATGGCATCAGTAGATATTGATCGTGTAATACGTTTCGCAGCTCAAAATCAGATATCGACTCAATATATAGTTGCCACTGAACGAGATGGTGTTGTCTGGCATGTGCTGTTGCTTGATATGTATCCTGATTATTCATCAGCTGTCGTTGCTAGAGACGAAATTGCACCGAGTTTGAGAAATGCCCCCTGGATTCGAAGTGTGGGCTCAGTGCAAAAGTTAGTTCGTTAGATGTTGAGTTATGTAATACAAAATAAATGACTATAGCCCCTTTATGCTTTGCATAAAGGGGCTTTTTTATGGGCTTTAAGTTGTTAAGTTGTTAATCCAGATCTTTATGTGAGCCGTCGCAAACAGGTGGCTTATTGGTTCTTTTGCAACCACATAGCCCCATTTTTGTTTTTTCGGTTACTTTAATAGGGGCTGGTGAAAAATCAGTGCCTTTATGTGAGCCGTCACAGAAAGGTTGTGTACTGGATTTTCCACAGGCACACCACCAGTAGGTGCCGGGTTCCAGTTCAACGACATAAGGCTTTTTTTGTGGGCAGTCTGCTGTGCTCATAAGTGTTTCCCTGAATTAAATAATGAATAAGTAAGTGTAGATTAAATAGAATTTTTTTTAATAAAACGGTAGTTTAATTAAGTATTTGAACAAATCGGCTTTTTTAACGAGCATTTTTAAGCTAGACTGATGAATAATCGTATGTAAAATAACGTGATACAACGCTATTTTAAGACTATATTTTAATAAAAGGCGCTAAATTATAAATTTGCGGCGCTTTTGGGCTTTTTCTGGTTAGCAACAACAAAATGACTGAGGATAGAACATTGACTCTTTTAAGCAAAAATTTATTACCAATTACACTCGTGCTTGCAGGTAGCGTGGCATTAGCGGCTTGCTCGTCTAAACCATCACCCTGGAGTGAGTCTTCACCATGGGAGGGTCGTGCGGAACAGAGTGCCGAGCCAGAACCATTAGCAATTGATGATATTCAGTCAGGATATCAGCAGGAAGAAACAATTGAACCTATCGGTTTTGTTGCTGCAGAAGAAAGTTCAGTAATGGTTGAATCCGAGGCAGTCATGGAGGAGCCGATGGCAGAGCCAATGATGGCAGAACCCGTAATGGAAGAGCAACCTGCTGCAGTTATGGTAGGCGGTGGTCTTGCTGAGCAGCCAGCCGGTATGTTTGCAGTTCAGGTGGTAGCGTCAAGCTCAATGGATCAGTTAAGTTTCTTTGCAAGTCAGAATAATCTTTCACAAGAGTGGGTAGCTGAAACATCAGTAGATGGAAAGATCTGGTTTGTTCTAATGTCTGGTGTATATGCTACAAAAGCTGAAGCGGAACAGGCGCTAGAAGGTTTACAAGGTCTTGGAACTCAGCCCTGGGTTAGAACGGTAGGTTCAGTTCAGGCTGTTATGAGTCGGTAGTCATTTATAGCAATGATAGATTAAATCGGTTATCCGAATAATCTTGAAAAAAAGCCCCAGTTTACTGGGGCTTTTTTTTTGTTTCAGGATGTTGTTGGTTCAAGTGATATTAATAATATAAAACTTAAATATCTGCTTTTACTTAAAAGTTATTTAGATGGCAATATCAAAAAAAGCATAACAACTGCTAGACTCTAGTTATATCTCTAACTGGATTTGGCAATGCTAAGGCTATTTTCTGTAATTATTTTATTCATTTTTTCTTATGCTTATAGTCATGCGCAAGAAAGCATTGAGTCAGATATTCTGCTTGAGTTGGAGCAGGATATGCGACATTACTCTGAGTTAGCCACAGGCACTAATCAGAACGTTGATTATATGCCCTATGTAATTTCCACATTACATAATAAAGAACTAGTAGAACTGGGTGTTCTAAATTTACGCGAAGCAATAAGCCTGATTCCAGGTGTTGATCTAAATGTTGGAATGGCTGGAATAAAAAACCCCATATTCAGGGGGTCTAATCCATATGCTTTCGGGCAGTCGCGTCTGATTATTGATGGCATGGAAGTAAATGATCAGATATTTGGCGGTTATAACCAGTTGCTAGATATGCCCATAGACATAATACATCGTATTGAAGTGGTACGAGGCCCCGGTTCTATGTTAACCCACGTGAACGGTTTTGCAGGTTCTATACATGTCGTCACTAAAGCAAACAGAGATGATGGACAGCCTCCAGTTGATAATGTGTTTACTTTTCTGGGTTCAGATAATATTGCAAGTGCTGGAATGGTTAAATCTTTTGAAATTGCTGGAGGGAGATTTAGTTCAGACCTGTATTATCAGAAAAACGACTTATCCTTAAATGTGGGGGGTGATCGATTTGCAAATGCGGGTGAAACAAATCAAAGCCTAAAAAACTACCAGTTAGGGCTTAATTATGAAATAGGTGAATTATTCTTCAAAGCCAGATTTTCTAAAAATGAAAGCGGAGTTAGTTACGGGCAGGCATTTAGTCTAACTGATGATGAAAGTGATTATCTTGATGTGGCTAACAATGCAATTGAGATTAAATATCTTAAATCACTGTCTAATAAAGTAAGTTTCGAATTTGCCTTAAATTATTTCGATGAAAATCGAGATCTTCAGAATAAAGTTATGCCTGATGGCATTATGTTAATGATGCCACCACCGCCTAAGCTTTTAGCCGATGGACGATATTTTCTGGTTGATTATAGTGAACAGACATTTAGTCAGCGTTTGCAGTTTAATTTTGATTTTTCAGCCTCGCATAAATTACAGGTTGGCATTCAGGCTAAGCAGGCCAAAATTATAGACAATAACGCGGCAGTGTCTGATGATAATTTGCAAAGTTTTACTAACTTTAGTCTGTTTACAAATGAGAAGCGTGACATTAATACAGTTTATTTTGAAGATATGTTTGATCTTGGTGAAAAAACAACGATACAAATAGGCGGCAAACTAAGCCAGTATAATGATGTTGATGATGATCAGTCAGCTTTAAGGTTAGCTGTTGTACATCGTTACAATGATAAAAATATTTATAAAGCGATGTATAGTCAGGCATATAGGGAGCCATCATGGAGAGAGCAATATTTGAGTGCTCCAGCATTTTTTTTACCAAACACAGAGCTTGATCCCGAAAAAGTAGATGCTTATGAAATGTCTTATATTAGAAAGATTGGACATAGAGATTTTTTCAAATTTAATACCTTTTACCTGAAAAACCAATTTCAAATAGATGCACAAAATAGTAATAGAACATTTGATAATTCTGAAGAGAATAAGTTATATGGGTTTGAACTTGAGTATGAGGTGGATTTGTATTCAAGAGATGTGTTTCATGTTAATTATTCTTATATTGCGGGTGATAATGTAACAGGTGAATTAGCTAATTCGGCATCGACACTGGTCGACCTGTATTATTTGTACAGGTTGAGTGAAAAATGGAATTTTTCAGGCCTGTTTGAATATGTGGGGGATAAAGGGAGAATTGAGGCAGATACAAGAGATGATGTAGATAAATATGGATTGCTTGACTTAAGTGCATCATATAAAGGAGGGG
>Ga0316205_10000945_pt1 | contig 42047 bp, 38 predicted proteins | sample 3monthpyrite_MG_FD_204941 | JGI IMG/M metagenome (GOLD analysis project Ga0316205, IMG submission 204941) | Microbial mat bacterial communities from mineral coupon in-situ incubated in ocean water Damariscotta River, Maine, United States -... | ecosystem: Environmental > Aquatic > Marine >...
GATTATTTGAAATTATTATTTGAGAAGTTACCGGGGTATTCTGGGGATATGAAAGACTTAATGCCGTGGAATGTGGAGCTGACAGAAAAACTACCTAAGGGCTAGGTGTGGTTTGTTGGACGTTTACGATATAACAGCGTTTCAAAGCTTTAACGCATCAGTTAGACATGAAAATAAAAATTTACTTCGTCATACCTGGGTCGGCAGGTTCAGGTATCCAGTGTCTGTCGGCCTTTCAACGTCACTAGATTCCTGCCTTCGCAGGAATGACGACATTTTTTAATGTTAACGGGACAGCAGTGAGTTTATTTAGGTAACTTATGCAAAAAGTTTGAGTTTAAAGCTCAACAACATTACTTACACTGAACTGCTCATTAATACGTGTTTTTTGGGCAATGTTGGTGATGGTTATTATTTGATTGATGTTTTCTGGGCCAAAAATTGGGCTTAGTTTTTTTATATTAGTTGGAATCTCCCCGCTTTCGTCAGCCCATTTGCACTCATAGAGATTTAGTTTGTTTCCTTCAGGAATAATGAAATCGACTTCACGACCGTCTTTATCTCGAAAATAGTAAACCTCATCGGCCTTGCCCTGATTATGTAAACTGCGTAATAACTGTCCAAAAGCATAGGTTTCAAAAAAAGCGCCTAGTAGCGGATTTTGAGCTAAATTTTCAGCGGTTTGTATATTGCATAGATAACATAATAAACCCGTATCAAGAAAATAGAGTTTGGGTGATTTAATTATTCTTTTACCAAAATTCTGATAATAGGGTTTTAATAAATAAATGATATTTGAGGCTTCCAGTACATTTATCCAGCTTTTTATTGTGTGGGTGCTAACGCCTATTTCGGTGGCAATTCGGCTCATAGAGAATATTTGTCCTGAGCGAATGGCCAGTAGGCGCATAAATTGATCAAATTCACGAACATGCCGAATATTGAGTAACTGGCGTACATCTCTTTCAATGTAGGTGCTTATGTAATCTGCAAAAAAACGGCTGTGATTAAGTTTATGCTCATAAATTTCCGGGTATCCTCCTTTTACTATCCACTCTAAAATTTGTTTGTTACTCAGTTCGCTTTTAAAGTGATTAACCAGTTCGCGTGTAGATAAACTGTGTAAATTTAATATAGCAATTCTACCCGCCAGACTTTCAGATACACCTTGCATCAGGGAAAATTTTTGCGAACCGGTCATTATGAATTGTCCGGTTAATTGCCTGTTGTTATCGATATGTATTTTAATGTGCCTGAATAGCTCTGGTGCGTATTGTACTTCGTCTATAATGAGCGGGGTGCCATGTGAATTTAGAAAAAAGTTGCCATCTTCACTCGCCTGTTTTGCGATTAATGGTACGTCGAGGCTAATATAAGGATGCTCAGGAAAGAGATAATTGAGCAGACTTGATTTTCCAGTTTGCCGGGCACCCGTGAGCAGTAGGGCCGGGCGCTCAGTATTCATTTCTCGTATTAAGTCTGATATGTCTCGTTTAATCCACATTCGGATAATATGAAGTATAACTACGGATATGTCAATAATTTGGAAGTGCTTAATAGTGTATAACTGTCTCTTAATAATTAGAGACACGTTCATTCAGCGCTCCCTCACATTAAAAGCTGGCACTTATTCGACTGTAGGTATGTAGCCCCAAATCGCGAGCTAAAGCTCGCTCCTACCGGTTTTTAGTTGTTTTTTTCAACCACTCCAAACACCCGCTGGTTTTCTTCCATGTTTCGCGCATTTCATCGCGGTAAAACCAGGCCTGGTCATCGCCACCAAACTGGATGCCGAAGTCACTGAGTTCGGGTTGGGCGACGCGGGCTTTTATCAGGTACTCGGCGACTTTGGGAAGCTGTTCTAATGCGCTGTGCAGTGCCTGCTCGGCTTTGCGTAATTCCCCTGTGCGATAGAGGGCGAGTATGCGCCCGTACTGGGTTTCGGCCAGCATATTGTCGGGGTTGCTGTTGGGGTGGGGCGTCCCTTCTCCCTTGAGGGAGAAGGTTAGGATGAGGGGGTAAAATAGCGGCTTTTTCCCTCACCCCAACCCTCTCCCGGAGGGAGAGGGGGCTTGATACTGACTTTCTTTCGGGCCTGTGATTGTTCCATTACGGGTTTTTCAACTGTTTCTTCAGCCATTCCAGCGCCTCGCTGGTTTGCTTCCATGTTTCACGCATTTCATCGCGGTAAAACCAGGCCTGGTCATCGCCGCCATACTGGATGCCGAAGTCACTGAGTTCGGGTTGGGCGACGCGGGCTTTTATCAGGTACTCGGCGACTTTGGGTAGCTGCTCTAACGTGCTGTGCAGTGCCTGCTCGGCTTTGCTTAATTCCCCTGTGCGATAGAGGGCGAGTATGCGCCCGTATTGGGTTTCGGCCAGCATATCGTCGGGGTAGCTGGCCGCGAGTTCCAGGGCTTGCTGGTTTTCATCGCATTGTAAATAATGGTTAATCAGCAGGCTGCGATAGCCGTGGTTGTCATGGGGGTTGAGCTGCAGGTAAAGTTTTATTAATTCAATGGAATGCGATTGCTGGTTTTTTTCAATGGCTAAATTAATGTTGTGGGTGAGCTGGCGCAGCAGCGGACGATTTTCGGGCATCACCCAGGGCAGGTGCTGCCCTTCGGGGATTTTGAGTTCTTTAATCAGGCGTACATTGCGGTCTAATAAGGGCTGGGCTTTTGCCATTGGCCCCCACATGCTGTCATTGTTCGGGTGGCTGTAAATCAGGTTCACCAGGTCATCGCATATGTTCTGGCTGTTAATGGCCTGCGGGTTTGCCAGTAAAAAATCCAGCCATTCGGTATTTCGTATGTCCTCCCATACACCGTTTTCATCCATTGCATCGAGTTGCGTGCCGAAGGGTTTTTCATTGGGTTTAATGGCGGCCCATTGCATTTCCAGCTCAAAAATATCATCCGGTGGTAGAAGTGAACAGGCATTGTGTATGGGGTTCGGGTAAGGCAGTTCCGCTTCGCTTTCGTCTTCTGCTATTTCATCTTTTTCTAGTGTGTAGGTGGCCATTGGCAGGTCTTTGTTTTTATCAATCCAGGCTAACAACTCCTTGAGTCGCGGGTCGTCATCCACATTACTGAGGGTTAACTGCAGTGCGCTGGCCGGGTCAGTCTGGGCGGTTTTCAGGGTGTTTAGCAACTCGGGGTAATCATGCTCAAGATATTTCAGTTTGTGATGCCAGAATACCGCGCGCTGGCGGGCCTGTTCAAGCTGATCGCTGGACACCAGCAGGGTGAGCTCGAGTAGTGAATGGCTGGGGTTTTGCGGGTCGGCCTGCATGGCTTTGGACAGGGCATGCATGGCGGCGGAAAGGTCACCCGCATCGAGCTTCCAGCTGGCGATACGTTGCCAGGCTTCGGCGCGTATCGATTTATCTTTGTGCTGCGACATGCGCTGTAATAAATCTTTTTTCTTTTTTTCGGTTTTGTAGTGGAAGTTATAATTGTCGCATAGTATGTCCAACAGGCCACTGTGCTGGTGATTGAGGTGGGGGGCATCGCCTGCAAATAAAGGGTCGAGCATTTTAATGACCTGGGCATCGTCTTGCTGCTCGGCGAAAAAATCGGTCATAATGCCAATGGCATGCGCGGGTAGCTGGTGGCTTTTAATCAGGCGAATGATGTGGGTTTTGGTGACCACCTCCGGCATGAGCAGCCAGAAGAAATTTTCAGGCAAGTAGGGTGGTTTAGGCAGGCGTGCGCAGCATTGCTTGTATTTCAGGCCGGAGCCACAGGGGCAGCGTGAGTTTCTGCCGGGTTTGTCTAACGGGGTGGGCTTAAAATGGTGAGCTGGCTGGGGGGCCGAATCCCATAAATTAACCCCAACCCAGTAAGCCATTTTTCGGCGCTCCTCGCCTTCAAAACCTTCCAGCAGATTGGGGGCCAGTACAGGCGTCGATTTTTGTGCCCATTGCAGAAATTCATCCGCAGATTTTTCATCGAATAGTATGCCGATGGCGGCCTTCATCAGTAGGCGCATTTGATTAATGCTTTCAAGATTAAAATCTTCTTCGTCGGATTCGTTATACATTTAAGCATTACCTGCGGGTGTAATATTATTTAACGGCTATCTTAACCAGTGGTTTTTAAATTGCCAAATAGTTCTTGCCGGGGTTGCTGTTGGGGTGGGCGTCCCTTGTTCTTTGTCCCTTCTCCCTTGAGGGAGAAGGTTAGGATGAGGGGGGTAAAATTGTGGCTTTTCTCCTCAGCCCGGCCCTCATCCCTCACCCCAGCCCTCTCTCAGGGGGAGAGGGAGCAAAGGCTTTATTTCTCGGGGGGAGAGGGAGTAAAGGCGGTATTTTCAAGAGGGAGAGGGAGTAATGGCCGGTTTCGGTGCTCTTCACCTTCAAAACCTTCCAGCAGATTGGGAGCCAGTACAGGCGTTGATTTTTGTGCCCATTGCAGAAATTCATCCACAGATTTTTCATCGAGTAGTATGCCGATGGCAGCCTTCATCAGTAGGCGCATTTGATTAATGCTTTCAAGATTAAAATCTTCTTCGTCGGATTCGTTATACATTTAAGTATTACCAGCGGTTTTAAAATTGCCAAATAGTTCTTTCCGGGGTTGTTGGGGTGGGCGTTCCTTGTTCTTCGTCCCTTCTCCCTTGAGGTAGAAGGTTAGGATGAGGGGGGTTAAAATAGCGGCTTTTCCCCTCACCCCAGCCCTCTCCCAGAGGGAGAGGGAGCAAAGACTGTATTTCCCAGAGGGAGAGGGAGTAAAGGCTGTATTTCCCAGAGGGAGAGGGAGCAAAGGCTGTATTTCTCAGAGGGAGAGGGAGTAATAGCTGGGGCTCTGTTGGAGAGTTGTTGTCAGCAAACCTTGCTTATTTCGGACATGACGACAACCTCTGAGATATAATGCGGGCAAATTATAAACTGAAGAGTGTAAGGGAAATGAAGGTACTGGTAGTAGGCGGTGCGGGTTACATCGGCTCACACATGGTAAAAATGCTCAGCAAAGCAGGCCATGCTGTCACCACATTAGATAACCTTTCTAATGGTTATAAAGATGCGGTGAAATACGGTGAGTTTATTGAGGGGGATATTGCTGATGCGGATTTACTGGATAAGTTGTTCGCGACAAACACTTTTGATGGGGTGATGCATTTTGCTTCTTATATTCAGGTGGGGGAGTCGGTTGAAAAGCCGTCTATGTATTATCGCAATAATGTGAGTAATACCCAGGTGTTGCTGGATGCGATGGTTGAGCATAATGTTAAGTGCTTTATTTTTTCTTCGACGGCTGCGACATTCGGCGAGCCGGATTACACCCCGATTGATGAAGCCCATCCGCAGAAACCGATTAACCCTTATGGCCACAGTAAATTAATGGTAGAGCAGATATTGCGGGATTTTGATCATGCCTATGGTTTAAAATCGGTGAGCCTGCGCTACTTTAATGCGGCGGGTGCAGACCCGGAGGGTGAGTTGGGTGAGCGCCATATTCCCGAGACACATTTAATTCCGCTGGTGCTGCAGGCAGCTTCAGGGCGGCGCGATAACATTACCATTTTTGGTAGTGACTACGACACCCCCGACGGCACCTGCATTCGCGATTATATTCATATAAACGATTTATGTAGCGCGCATTTACTGGGGCTGGAGCATCTGGTTGCCGGTGGCGAAACCCGGGCTTATAACATGGGGAATGGGCTGGGCTACTCTATTAAAGAACTGATTGATATTAGCAAAGAAGTGACCGCCACTGATTTTACCGTGTTGATGGGTGAGCGTCGTGATGGTGACCCGGCTCGGTTGGTGGCGGATGCTTCGTTGCTGCAGAAAGAGCTTGGATGGAAACCTGAGTTTGCAGATCTGGCGGTGATTATTCGGCATGCGTGGGAGTGGGAATTGAAGTTTGATGATTGGGGTGTTAAGGGTTAAATCTCCCCGCTACCCTTTTGTTTATTGTTTGTAACTGAGTGTTTATTAAATTTAAGGCGTTCCCTCTTTTACTAAGAGGGGAGTAAAGACTAAATCTCCCCCAACCCCTCTTTTTCTAAGAGGGGAGTATGTAGTCTCCCCCTTAGCAAAAGGGGGATTAAGGGGGATTTATCTTTTAGCGCTTATATCTTGCATTAATAAAGGCTAAAATACCGCCAATTCAAATTAACCCACAGAATCAACATTCAATGAGCACAGAAGAAACCAGCAGCCCTGTCAATTTTATTCGTCATATTATCGATGCAGATATCGCGGCAAACAAAAATGGCGGTAAAGTTGCGACCCGTTTTCCGCCCGAACCCAACGGCTATTTACACATTGGCCATGCCAAATCTATTTTGCTGAATTTCGGTGTAGCCGAAGATTATAAGGGCACCTGTAATTTACGTTTCGACGATACCAATCCCGAAAAAGAAGAAGTCGATTTTGTGCATGCGATTCAGGACGATGTGAAATGGCTGGGTTGTGACTGGCAGGATCGCTTGTATTATTCCTCCAGTTATTTCGACCAGCTTTACGCTTATGCCGTTGAGTTGATCAACGCCGGTAAAGCTTATGTTTGTGATTTAAACGCCGAGCAAACCCGCGAGTACCGAGGCACGTTAAAAGAGCCGGGCAAAGATAGCCCGTATCGTGATCGTTCGGTGGAAGAAAATCTGGATTTATTTGAGCGCATGAAAAGCGGTGAGTTTGATGATGGTGTGCGGGTGCTGCGTGCCAAAATTGATATGGCATCGCCGAATATTAATATGCGCGACCCGATGCTGTATCGTATTCGAAAAGGTGTGACTCATCATCAAACCGGTGATGCCTGGTCGATTTATCCGATGTATGATTTCACCCACCCCATTTCTGATGCAATAGAAGGTATCACCCATTCTTTATGCACATTGGAATTTGCAGACCACCGCCCGTTGTATGACTGGGTGCTGGACAATATTTCAATTGAGTGTCACCCGCAGCAAATTGAATTTTCACGTTTGAATTTACAGTACACGGTAATGAGTAAACGTAAGTTAACTCAGCTGGTAGATGAAAATCTGGTTAGCGGCTGGGATGACCCGCGTTTGCCGACCATTGCAGGTTTGCGTCGCCGGGGTTTTACGCCGGGATCAATTCGTGAATTCTGCCTGCGCATCGGCATCAGTAAAGTGGAAAACTCGGTGGAAATGGGCATGCTTGAAGCTACTATTCGTGATGATTTAAATACCAATGCGCCACGTCGCATGGGGGTGATGAATCCGCTGAAAGTGGTGATTGAAAATTATCCGGAAGATCAGGTGGAAGAGTTAAACTCTCCCAACCATCCGCAGAACGAAGATTTTGGTAAACGTAAAATTGCGTTTAGCCGCGAAGTGTATATCGATAAAGAAGATTTCCGAGAACAAGCGAATAATAAATTTAAGCGACTGGTGCTGGATAAAGAAGTGCGTTTGCGTTCGGGTTATGTGATTCGTTGCGACAAGGTCATTAAAGATGAGCAGGGCGAAATTATTGAGCTGCGCTGTTCATATGACCCGGACACACTGGGCAAAAAACCCGAAGGTCGAAAAGTGAAGGGCGTTATTCATTGGGTATCTGCTGCGCATGCGGTGGAGGCTGAAGTGCGCCTGTATGATCGTTTGTTTAATCACCCGACGCCGGATGACGGTAAAGACGGCGTTGATTTTAAAGCGCGCATTAATCCTGAGTCTCTGCAGGTGCTCAAAAAATGTATGCTGGAGCCGGCGTTAGCGGATGCGGAACCGGGCGAACGTTTTCAGTTTGAGCGCGAAGGTTATTTCTGCCGGGATGCGGGCTCGCCTGATGCGTTGGTGTTTAATCGCACAGTGACCTTGCGGGATTCGTGGGCGAAGGAAGAGAAGAAGGGCTGAGGTTTTATTAGTATTAAAGTCGCTGGGTTCCCGATAGAAGCATTCGGGAATGACGTGCTTTTTTAAGGTTTACGTAAAGTAGTAAAAGCATTGTGCTGAAGCTATTAGATAAAGTAAGGAGTGAAAGTCTGTCATCCCAGCATGCCTGTAGCTGGGATCCAGTGGCTTTAAATCTTTCTCAAAATCATCAAATTAACAAAATCTTGCAACTCCCTGCAGTGGTCGGGAGCCGCAAGGCTTAATTAAACTTAGGCTTGTTGCCGGCGACTAAAACCCACCAAACCTAACAGGCCGGAGCCCATTAACCAGGCAGCAGCTGGCACCGGTACTGGCGAGGCAGTCGGCTGAATAAATGAGCCGGCTTCACCGGGGGTTCCAAAATCCCCATCACCAAATGTGGTGGTAGTTGCCGCATAGTTATCCGGCAGCATTACCGCATCAATTAATTCCATGCTGCCGCCGCTGGGTACAAATCCAGCGCCATAATCCAGACGTAATATTTCTCCTGCATTACTATTTCTCAATATAATCTGGTCGCTGGTATTTCCCAGGGTAAAGCGGCTGTAGGTGTAATCTGCCGTAAATCCACCATTTATACTGCTATCACCATTGCGGGCCATGACAAAATAACTCCCTGCTTCAATGATTCCCGAGGTGATGACATGTCCCAAACTATTATCGTCTGATAGTATCGTGCCACTTAAATCGATGCTTTCAGCGGTGGGGTTAAAGAGTTCAAACCATTCGCCGTTGGTGTCTGAGACCGCAGTTGGGTTGGCCATGATTTCGGTAATTAACAAATGGCTGACGGATGTGGCATGAGACAGGGGTGAAAACACGCATGAAAATAGCGCGATAATTAGATAAAAATTTTTCATTTAAAATCTCCGTATATAAATTTAATCACATCAAACCACTCCACTGCAGATGTGAGCTGCTTGAGAGAAAGCAGCCGGTAAACCCTAACTGCCGGATGTTTTAAAAGGCAAGCAACTTTTGAATATTAGCGATGACTGAATTAATTTAATAATTATGTAATATTTGGTTGACGGCCTGTAGTTTGCTCCCTATAATTCGCGCTCTCTTTTGATGAGTAGCTCATCGAGATGGGACAGCGTCCCCATCGTCTAGAGGCCTAGGACACCTGGTTTTCATCCAGGCAACAGGGGTTCGACTCCCCTTGGGGACGCCACTATTACTAAAGCCAGAACATTAGCCAGCGGCGATGTTCTGGCTTTTTTTATGGTCGGATATAAAGATAAATCTCCCTCAGTCCCTCTTTTTCTAAGAGGGAGCTGCTGACCTCCCCATAGAAAAAGAGGGATTGAGGGGGATTTAGTTTTTAATTCGCTCACTAACCGCACCATAAATAACCTCCACCACCGCATCCATATCCCGCAATATCTGCCGATTATTGAACCTTAAAACATGTAATCCGCGCGTCCGTAATGCTTGATCACGAATACTATCTTTAAGTAAATGGGCAGTATCAAAATGTTGAGCCCCATCAATTTCTACCACCAGCCTGGCTTTGGCGCAGTAGAAATCAACAATAAAATGTGAGACGGGCTTCTGGCGATTGAATTGCACACCTAACAGTTGTTTGCAGCGTAGTTGTTGCCAGAGTTTTTGCTCTGCATCGGTGAGGGCGCATCTGAGTTTTTGTGAGTTGGGTTTTAGTGATTTTTTGTAGCCTTCCATAGCAATGATTCCTTTTTGGTGATTTTTAGTTTATAGCCCTGGGCTGGTTTAGTTGTCAAATTTTTTGTTGATTGGTTTTTGTGTAACAAATGAAGTGTTTAAAGATAAATCTCCCCCAGCCCCTCTTTTGCTAAGAGGGGGGTAAAGGTAAATCTCCCTCGGCCCCTCTTTTTCTAAGAGGGGGTAAAGGTAAATCTCCCCCGACCCCTCTTTTGCTAAGAGAGGGTTAAAAACAGTCCCCCTCTTTGGCAAAGAGGGGTTAGGGGAGATTTGAGGCTTCGTAAAATTTTATAAGCATATTCTCCCTTTCAGACAAAAACACTCAGCTAAATAAGTAAATTGTAATAGAGACTGTCACGGAAGTTTGCTATAATCATCCGGATTTTTACACGATTATCACAAACGGGGGCAGTCATTCAATTGGTTGCTCCCGTTTCGTATGTTTAGCGGAGGCATAATGAGTCAAAAAGCGCTGTTAGCGTTAGCAGATGGTAGCCTGTTCTGGGGGTTATCCATTGGTGTTTCCGGTGAAACTACAGGCGAGTGCGTTTTCAATACCGCCATGACCGGTTATCAGGAAATTCTCACCGACCCATCATATTCAAAGCAAATTGTAACACTGACTTATCCGCACATTGGTAATACCGGTGTTTGCGCTGGTGATGAAGAATCTGAGCAGGTACATGCGGCGGGACTCGTGATTCGCGATTTGCCATTGGTGACGAGTAACTGGCGCAGCGAAATGACCTTGTCTGAATATCTTGAAAAGCATGGCGTAGTTGCTATTGCAGATATCGACACCCGCCGTTTGACCCGCATCCTGCGCGAAAAAGGCGCACAAAATGCTTGCATCGTTGCAGCCAAAGATGGTGACGATCACATTGATGAAAAAGCGGCAATAGAAAAAGCCCGGGCCTTCGCCGGTTTAAAAGGCATGGATCTGGCAAAAGAAGTCACCACCGAAAAATCTTTCGAGTGGACACAGGGCAGCTGGGAAATTGAAAGCAACTCACACAAACAGTTTGATGCGAAAGATCTGCCACATCATGTGGTGGCTTATGACTTCGGTATCAAACACAATATTTTAAATATGCTGGTAGATCGCGGCTGCAAAGTTACCGTAGTGCCGGCAAAAACACCGGCAGCTGATGTGCTGGCAATGAATCCGAATGGTGTGTTTTTATCCAATGGCCCGGGCGACCCGGAACCCTGTGATTACGCGATTCAGGCGATTAAAGATGTGCTGGAAACCGACATCCCCATGTTTGGTATTTGCCTCGGCCATCAGTTACTGGCACTGGCCTGTGGCGCACAAACCGAAAAAATGAAATTCGGTCACCACGGTGCCAACCATCCGGTGCAGGATGTTGAAGCGAAAACCGTGATGATTTCCAGCCAGAACCACGGCTTTGCAGTAAACGAAAAAACTCTGCCGGATAATTTAAAGCCCACCTACCGTTCACTGTTCGATGGATCGCTACAGGGAATACACCGCACCGATAAACCCGCGTTCGGTTTTCAGGGCCACCCGGAAGCCAGCCCGGGGCCGAATGATGTATCGCCGGTGTTTGATCATTTTATTGAGTTGATTGAGGGTAAGTAGCAGGTTTTATTTGATGTAAAAGAAAACGCGAATGGACGCAAATGGACGCGAATTAAAAAATATATACTGAAGGAGCAAAGCATGGAGCAGGGAAGGTCTATATCTGAAGCAGTTCTGGATTGTGCTTTTGAAGTTAGTAATTGTCTGGGCGTTGGTTTTCTTGAATCGGTTTATGAAAATGCTATGTGTGTTGAATTGAAGCGGCATGGATTAACGCTTCAACAGCAGAAGCCCTTAAAGGTTATTTATAAGGGTGAAGTCGTTGGTGATTTTGTAACGGATATCATCGTTGAAAATAAATTACTGATTGAGCTAAAAGTGGTAAATGAATTTAACCCTGCCCATAAAGCACAGGTTATAAATTATTTAAAAGCAACTGGTTTACCCGTTGCGTTGTTGTTGAATTTTGGTACACCCAAACTGGGTATAAAGCGTATTGTTCATCAATACAGTAAAACAGAGGTCATTTAATGTTGCGTTCATTTGCGTTCATTCGCGTTCATTTGCGTTTTCTTTTATTACTAGTAAGGAACCGCCATGCCTAAACGCACCGACATAAAAAGTATTTTAATTATCGGCGCCGGCCCTATCGTAATTGGCCAGGCCTGTGAGTTTGACTATTCCGGCGCGCAAGCCTGTAAAGCATTACGCGAAGAAGGCTTTCGCGTTATTTTAGTTAACTCAAACCCCGCAACCATTATGACCGACCCGGAAATGGCCGATGCAACTTACATTGAACCCATCCACTGGAAAACCGTTGCGCGTATTATTGAAAAAGAAAAACCCGATGCATTGTTACCTACCATGGGTGGTCAGACGGCATTGAACTGCGCACTGGATTTAGACCGCGAAGGCGTACTCGAAAAATTCAATGTTGAAATGATCGGAGCGCAAAAAGAAGCCATCGACATGGCGGAAGATCGCGAGAAGTTTAAAATCGCGATGGAAGAAATTGGTTTAGACATGCCGCGTGCGGCAGTTGCGCATAGCATGGAGGAAGCTTATCAGGTGCAGGCGATGGTGGGCTTTCCCACGATTATTCGCCCGTCATTTACGATGGGTGGCAGCGGTGGTGGCATTGCGTATAACAAAGAAGAATTTGAAGAAATTTGTAAGCGCGGTTTAGATCTTTCGCCGACTAAAGAGTTGTTAGTTGAAGAATCGATTCTGGGCTGGAAAGAATATGAAATGGAAGTGGTGCGCGACAAAAACGACAACTGCATTATTATCTGTTCGATTGAAAATTTAGACCCGATGGGAATTCACACCGGTGACTCTATTACTGTAGCGCCGGCGCAAACCTTAACCGATAAAGAATTTCAGATTATGCGCGATGCTTCATTGAAGGTGTTGCGTAAAATCGGCGTGGAAACCGGTGGCTCGAATGTACAGTTTTCGGTGAACCCGAAAGATGGCCGCATGACCATTATTGAAATGAATCCACGGGTTTCGCGTTCATCTGCATTAGCGTCAAAAGCTACTGGTTTCCCGATTGCAAAAGTTGCAGCAAAGTTAGCGGTAGGTTACACGCTGGATGAATTAAGTAATGATATTACCGGCGGTGCAACACCGGCATCATTCGAGCCTTCCATTGATTATGTGGTTACAAAAATTCCACGTTTTACTTTTGAGAAATTTCCGCAGGCTGAAAACCGCTTAACCACGCAAATGAAATCGGTTGGCGAAGTGATGGCGATTGGCCGCACCCTGCAGGAGTCTCTACAAAAAGCCCTGCGCGGATTAGAAATTGGCGTGGATGGCTTCAGCGAAATTCTGCCCGAAGGCATGACGGATGAAGCAATTAATACCACTTTGCGTCAGGAGTTACAGCAGCCCGGTGCAGATCGAATCTGGTATTTAGCCGAGGCGTTTCGCCATGGCATGGATTACGAAACGATTCAGCAGCTAACCCATATTGACCCGTGGTTTCTGGTGCAAATTCAGGACATTATTACGCTTGAAGAAGGTCTGCGCACGCGTAAGCTAACTGATATCGACAAAGCTGAAATGTTTCAGCTCAAGCGTAAAGGTTTTGCCGATCGTCGCATGGCTGCATTAATGGGCGTTACCGAACACACGGTACGCGCACATCGCCAGTCGTTAGATATTCGCCCGGTTTATAAGCGGGTTGATACCTGTGCCGCAGAATTTGCTACCGAAACGGCGTATCTTTATTCGACTTACGAAGAAGAGTGCGAAGCGCAAACCAGTGATAAAGAAAAGATTGTTGTGTTAGGTGGCGGGCCAAACCGAATTGGTCAGGGTATCGAGTTTGATTATTGCTGCGTGCATGCAGCGCAGGCAATGCGCGAGCGTGGCTTTGAAACCATTATGATCAACTGTAACCCGGAAACCGTGTCTACCGATTTTGATACTTCAGATCGTTTATATTTCGAGCCGCTGACATTAGAAGATGTGCTGGAAGTGTTAGATTTAGAAAAGCCCAAAGGCGTGATTGTGCAGTACGGTGGTCAAACGCCATTAAAGCTGGCACGTGATTTAGAAGCGGCGGGTGTGCCGATTATCGGTACTTCGCCAGATCGCATTGATTTAGCCGAAGATCGCGAAAGATTCCAGCAACTTATTGAAAAGTTAGGTCAGAAACAGCCACCGAATCGTTTAGCGCGCTCGGCTGAAGAAGCCGTCGGGCAGGCTGAAGAAATTGGTTACCCGATTGTGGTTCGCCCCTCTTATGTGCTGGGTGGGCGCGCAATGGAAATTGTGCATAACGAAGCCGATTTGGCGCACTATATGAAAACGGCGGTGAGTGTGTCTAACGATGCGCCGGTGTTACTGGATCACTTTTTAGATTCAGCCGTTGAAGTGGATGTGGACGCCATTTGCGATGGCACTGATGTATTAATCGGCTCGATTATGGAGCATATCGAACAGGCGGGTGTACACTCCGGTGACTCCGCCTGTTCATTACCGCCGTACAGTTTATCGAAAGAAATTCAGGATAAATTGCGCGAGCAGACCCGGGAAATTGCACTGGAAATGCAGGTGGTTGGATTGATGAATATTCAGTTCGCCATTCAGGGTAACGAAATATTTATGCTGGAAGTAAACCCGCGTGCATCGCGCACCGTGCCATTTGTATCGAAAGCCATTGGTGTGCCATTGGCAAAAGTGGCGGCCTGCTGCATGGCGGGAATTTCACTGAAAGCGCAGGGCGTTACTGAAGAAGTTATTCCGGATTATTTCTCGGTGAAAGAGTCGGTATTCCCGTTTGTTAAGTTTCCGGGTGTTGATCCATTATTAGGGCCGGAAATGAAATCTACCGGCGAAGTGATGGGCGTTGGCAGAACATTTGGTGAAGCCTTCGCAAAAGCACAATTAGGTGCAGGGGTTGATTTACCCACCTGCGGTAAAGTGTTTGTAAGTGTGCGCGAGCGTGATCACAGTGCCGCGATTGAAGTTGGCCGCATGTTAAATGAGCTGGGCTTTGAAGTGCTTTCTACCCGTGGCACGGCAGCTAAATTAAGTGATAGCGGAGTTGAGTGTTCAATTGTAAATAAAGTATATGAAGGCCGCCCGCATATTGTTGACATGATTAAAAACGATGAGATTTCATTAATCATCAACACAACAGAAGGTAAGCAGGCGATATCCGATTCGTTTACGATTCGTGCTGCAGCGTTGCAACATAAAGTCAGCTACACCACGACGATCGCAGGTGCGAAAGCAACTTGCATGGCGTTAAAGGCACAGGCTGATGAAGTGAATCGGTTGCAGGATTTGCATAAAGAAGTTGCGGGTTAAAGTTCATTTAGTACCCTCTTAAATCAATCAATAAATAAAGAGAAAGATATACGTTTTCCTTTTACGAAGGGGAGACTTTTTATCTCACAGGAGATTCTCAGGTGGAAAAAGTACCAATGACAGTCCGTGGCTCAAAAATGCTAATGGATGAATTAAAACAATTAAAAACAGTCGACCGCCCAAGAATTATTGAGGCCATTGCCGTTGCCCGTGAGCACGGTGATTTAAAAGAAAATGCAGAATATCATGCGGCGCGCGAGCAACAAAGTTTTTGCGAAGGTCGCATAAAAGAAATCGACGGTAAGTTAGGTGTGGCGGTTGTTATTGATGTCACCAAACAAAGTGCGGATGGCAAAGTTATTTTCGGCACCACCATTGATTTATGTGATGAAGAAACCGGTGAAGAAATTACCTATCAAATTGTGGGTGAAGATGAGGCGGATATTAAAGCCAATAAGATTTCGGTGAACTCTCCAATTGCACGTGCGTTAATTGGAAAAATGGAAGGCGATGTTGCTGAAGTGAAAACCCCAGGCGGTATTCGCGGGCTGGAGATTGTTGAGGTGCATTATATCTAGAGGCTTTCATTAATTGGCTTAACACCACTAAATATAGCGATAATATTCAGAATAAATCGAAGGTAGAGTATAAGTACTTAAGATTTAGATCATATATTTGTGTGACTTGAATGTATAAAGTATAAATAAAATATAAGTAATACCGAAAAACAATAGACTTTCATCAGTAAAACGTCTAAAACATATTTAACAGTTAATAAATCAAGTGGCAACAAGGAAAGCTTAAGGAATTAAGCGTGACGACGGTTTAAATAAGATGATAAATAAAGACACGCTACAAAAAAAAGTTCATGTTCTTGAGCAAAGTGAAAATAATATAGGCCAAACCGTTCAGCTGGTGAGTGTTGATTCGGGTTACGATGATGAAATCAGCCTGGTTGATTTATGGCTGGTTTTGTCCAGACGTCGTAATATATTACTGGCTATTATTTTAGCTTTTCTGGCGGCGGGCATAAGCTTTGCGCTGATGAAACCGATTTTATATCAATATAGTGCAGTGGTTCAGGTTGGGTTGAAGGGTTCTCAGGGGACTGAAGAAAAAGGCCTGAGCTATATTGAATCACCTGCCAATGTGCTTGAAAAGTTAACCAAAAGTTATATCCCTCTCGCCTTAACTGAATACCTTCAGCAAAATCCTGACATAAAATCGGCACCTAAAGTGAAAGCCGCCATGGCTAAAAAAAGTGATTTAATTACACTTGAAGTTCGTGGCAAAGAAGCGGATTCGGTTGCATTTAGAGGTATTCTTAATAATATTATTGGCTACATTCAAAAAGACCATCAGCCGCAGATGGATATCACTCGAAGCCAATATCAGCGTGATTTGCAAAGAGCGGAAATGGTCATGGCTGTGCTTGAAAATCCGCTGACATTAAAAGAAAAGCAAAAGCAGCTAGAAATTGACCTGCTTAGCAGCCGCATTAAAATGGACAATTTGAAAGACCAGCGATTAACTCGTGTTGTTAAGCAAAAATTGGTTACCCAGAAAAAAGAGCAAACGAATAAGCTGGCGGGTTTAGCCGATGAACATAAACGACTGACTTCTGAACTGGCTCGATTGGATGATGTTGATAAACTGTTAGAAAAACGTGTCACAGATTTGTCGACTACCATTAAAAATGAACTGAAAAATCGACAGGCATCAGTTAGCAGTATTAATAGCGGCCCTGAAGCGATGACGGTTTTATTGCTAGATAATCAGATACAGGCTAATCGCAATCAGTTAGCCAGCTTAGAAGAGCGCCTTGATATTAAGCAGCACAGTAAACGTGAAAAAATTAATAATCAGTTGAAGGCAAATGCGCGCTCACAAGAGCTTCATCAGAAGCTATTAACGGATATTAATAGCAAATTACAAAAAATTGATATTGATAATAGCCATGCGCAGCAGCAGTTATCGGTTAAACAAACCGGCTTACAATTAAGTATGGATAAAGTGCAGCTCGAGCATAAAAATAGCATATTAACTCAGCAGCAAAAAATAGACGGTCTACGCTTTAAATTAAAGGGCTTGAAAGATACTCAGTCACTCACTCCTCCTATGCAATCTCTTGAGCCTGTGGGAATAGGTAAAAAAATAATTGTAGTTATTTCTTTGTTGGCAGGATTATTTATGGGTGTATTTAGTGTGTTCTTTTTAGAGTTTTTATCAAAAACAAAAGAGAAAACACAGTCTGCTGACTAGCCTGTTTTTAATTTTTTTAAGGCTGATAATTCAGGTTGGATTAATACAAATGTTAATGATTTAGAAAATCGAATTTTTTATCAGGGTAAATTATTTTTTAGGTAATTCAATTTTCGGATTTTTAGTATTGCGGCGAAATAAAGTCAGTGTTTTACCAATGGCTTTTACTTTTTCAGCATTCGCACTTTTTAATAATTTCGCAATTATCGCTTCCCGGCTTTCACGATCATCTCCCGCAATTTTGATTTTCACCAGTTCATGGTGATTAACTGCTATTTCCAGCTCTTTTAGCAGATTTTCAGTGATGCCATTCTGGCCAACCATAATAACGGGTTTGAGGTTATGGGTTAGGGTAACGAGGTGTTTGATCTGGTGTTTTGACAGGGGCATATAGTGTACAATCGCTAAATGTTGAGAATATTGTTAATTAAGTCAGGTAGGTAGAGATTCCCTTAAGCCTGACGATTAATATCATTATATACTAAAATAGTCTGTGAGGCGTTAAATGTCGACTTTCTTGCAACGGAAAATCCCCAATAATTTTTATATGTTTTAGTGAGTAAGATGAAAAGCGAAAAGAATAGTCGAGATAATGTCCGTCATATAGAGTCTACGTCAATGGTGGACCCTTCAATGCGCTATGTAATGGTGGATTCGCAATGTGATGACGAAATTAGCCTTATTGATTTGTGGCTGGTGTTAACTAAACGACGCTCATTATTTTTAGCGATAGTATTGCTTGTTTTACTGGCAGGTGTTTCTCTTGCTTTAACAATGCCTGAGAAATTCAATTATTCAACAGCTATTGAAATTGGCGGTGTTTCATACAGTAATAATGGAAAGCTGGTTTATGTGGAAGATCCATCGAGTGTTCTGGCAAAAATAAAGCAGAGTTATATACCTTTCACTATAAAAACTTATTTAGAACAAAATCCTGAATTTGACGGTGTGCCAGAGATCAAAGCGAAGTTGGAAAAAAATAGCAGCATTATTTTTATTGATATCAAGGGTGCTGAAAAACATAAAAAAACCTATATACAGTTATTGAATTCGGTAGTGGATACGCTAAAGCAGGATCATAAGCGAAAATTCCTATTAAAAGTTAAGAATTTGGAGTTATCTAAAAATCAAATGGAGAATGAGATTGTGCGCTTAAAAAAGGCAGAGCAGCTGCTTTTATCTCAGAGTAAACGTCTCGATAAAAAAGAAGTCTTATTGATGGAGAGAATTAAAGAAACGCGCCAACAATTAAAAGCTTCCGCTAAAATGAAAAAAAATACTGCGACACAATCTCACACTGAAGATACTACGCTGTCACTAATAATGATGGAGAATGAGTTGAGAATGAGTCGAGAAGTTTTAGCGGATCTTGAAGAGCAATTACAGGTAGCGCTTGAGAATGATCGTGATGAGATTTTAAATCAACAGACTGAAAATCAGCAGCAACAGATTGAAAAAACGATAATGATAGAAAAGCTCATTGCTGAATCAAACAATCTGTTAGAAACCAGAGCAATTACAGCGCCTATTCAATCGGTTAAACCCGTAGGCTTAGGCAAAAAATTGATTGTTGTTATATCGCTATTAGCAGGTGTTTTTTTAGCCTTGTTTGCCGTCTTCTTTGCTGAATTTATCAGTAAGGCGAAAGAGCATCAAGCTAGTTTATAAATGATTGTTTTTAGTTTGAAAAAAATTATCTGGAAGTTTCCCTGAAAGGTCTTATCTGTGGCGCGCAGCAAATCCAGCAAAAACTGGCTAAATGAACATTTCAATGATGAATACGTCAAACAGTCTCAAAAAGACGGTTATCGTTCCCGTGCGGTTTATAAGCTCAAAGAAATCGACGAAAAAGATAATCTGCTTAAACCCGGCAGCACGATTATTGATTTAGGTGCGGCGCCGGGGAGCTGGTGTGAATATGTTGTGCGGCGCTTAAAGGGCAAAGGCCGGGTTATTGCGCTGGACATACTCCCAATGGACCCGATGGACGGGGTTGAAATTATTACCGGTGATTTTCTCGAAGAGGATGTTTTCGAGCAATTACTAAATACATTAGGTTCTGATCAGCCAGACCTTGTAATTTGCGATATGGCCCCCAATATGAGTGGACAGCAGGCGGTGGATATTCCCCGGGCTATGTATATGGCTGAGCTGGCGCTGGATTTATCCCGGCAGGTGTTGAAACCTGGCGGTGGATTGCTGGTCAAACTTTTTCAGGGCGAAGGCTTTGATGAGTATACGAAGCAGATGCGAGCAGATTTTACGCGCGTTGTGATGCGTAAACCCAAAGCCTCGCGCTCGCGTAGCAAGGAAGTTTATGGGTTGGCGATGGGGTTTAAAGGTTGAAGCTAAATCTCCTCCAGCCCCTCTTTTTCTAAGAGGGGAGCCATGCTCGAAAGCATGGGCCTCCCCCTTAGAAAAAGGGGGATTGAGGGGGATTTAGCCTGGTAAGTATCCAGACCATGAACGATTTAAACTGGCATTTATCCAACCTGTGTAGTACTTTTATTATTAATGTTTAATCTAACCGAGGTGTTGTCTTGAACGACCTGGTCAAAAATCTAATTCTGTGGGGTGTTATCGCCCTTATCCTGCTATCTGTGTTTAGTAATTTTTCGCAACGCGCGAATAAAGAAGCTGAATTTGCTTACTCTGATTTCACCTCGGAAGTGAAAAATGGCAATGTGTCTGAAGTCATTATCGCAGGGCGTAAAATCACCGGTAAAACTCGTGACCTGAAAGCCTTTAGTACTTATAGCCCAGAAACAGACAATACCGCTATGCTCGGTGTGCTGCTGGAAAACAATGTACGCATCGTGGCAAAAGAGCCTGAGCAGCCGTCATTGCTAATGAATATCTTTATTTCATGGTTCCCGTTCCTGTTGCTGATTGGTATCTGGATTTTCTTTATGCGTCAGATGCAGGGTGGCGGCGGTGGCCGTGGTGCCATGTCATTCGGTAAAAGCAAGGCGCGTATGCTGGGTGAAGAAGAAATTAAAACCACCTTTGCAGATGTGGCAGGGGTTGAAGAGGCCAAAGATGAAGTTGGCGAGCTGGTTGAGTTTTTGCGTGATCCGAGCAAATTTCAGAAGCTTGGCGGACAAATTCCCCGCGGCGTATTGATGGTAGGTTCACCGGGTACGGGTAAAACCCTGCTCGCGAAAGCCATTGCCGGCGAAGCAAAAGTACCGTTCTTTACGATTTCAGGTTCAGACTTTGTTGAAATGTTTGTCGGCGTGGGCGCGTCCCGCGTGCGCGACATGTTCGAGCAGGCGAAAAAACATGCGCCGTGCATTATCTTTATCGACGAGATTGATGCGGTAGGTCGTCACCGTGGTGCGGGTGTTGGCGGTGGTCACGATGAGCGTGAGCAAACCCTTAACCAGCTACTGGTAGAAATGGATGGTTTTGAAGGCAGTGAAGGCGTTATCGTTATTGCTGCAACCAACCGCCCCGATGTGCTGGATCCCGCGCTATTGCGTCCCGGACGATTCGATCGTCAGGTGGTTGTGCCATTGCCGGATGTGCGTGGCCGTGAACAGATTCTGAAGGTGCATATGCGTAAATTGCCGGTGGCTGAAGATGTGAAGCCATCGCTGATTGCCCGCGGAACACCTGGATTCTCCGGTGCGGATCTGGCGAACCTCGTTAACGAGGCTGCACTGTTTGCAGCGCGTGAAAACTGCAAAGAAGTGTTTATGAACCAGTTTGAGCGCGCCAAAGATAAAATCATGATGGGCGCTGAGCGTAAATCAATGGTGATGTCGGAAGACGAGAAGAAGTTGACCGCCTATCACGAAGCGGGTCATGCGATTGTGGGTCGACTGGTGCCTGATCATGACCCGGTTTATAAAGTCAGTATTATTCCCCGCGGTCGAGCACTGGGGGTAACCATGTTCCTGCCAGAAGAAGATCGCTACAGCTACAGCAAGCGACGCCTGGAAAGCTCAATTGCCAGCCTGTTTGGTGGCCGTCTGGCGGAAGAAATTATTTTCGGGCTGGATAATGTTACCACCGGTGCATCAAACGATATTGAACGTGCCACCGATATCGCCAGAAATATGGTCACTAAGTGGGGGCTGTCTGAAAAGCTTGGCCCATTGGCCTACTCGGAAGACGAGGGCGAAGTGTTTCTGGGGCGTTCAGTGACCCAGCATAAAAATCTGGCGGATGATACTGCGCGGGTTATCGATGAAGAAATTCGTGATGTGATAGACCGCAACTACAAACATGCTGAGAAGCTACTGAACGATAATATGGATATTCTGCATGCGATGACGGATGCACTAATGAAATATGAAACCATTGATTCAGGCCAGATTGACCAGCTGATGGAGCGTAAAGACGTTAGCCCACCGAAAGACTGGAGTGATGATGACAGCAGTTCATCAACACCACCGTCGGGTTCTGAAAAGTCAGTGTCCAAAGAGGATTCAAAGAAAGAGGATAAGGGCGACGGCTCTATCGGTGGTCCAGCAAGTCTGCATTAATAGCGTGTAGATTGTGTAAAATAAAATCAGGGCATCCTTTCAGGGTGTCCTTTTTTATGTTGTTAAATAAATAAGCCCGAATGTTATGAATGTTTTAACGTCTTTATTATCGTCCAGACAAGCCATTATTATGGGTGTGCTCAATACCACCCCCGATTCATTTTCAGATGGCGGCAAGTTTAACTCTGTAGAGTCAGGTTTAACTCAGGCACTGATGATGCTTGAGCAGGGCGCAGATATTATCGATGTGGGCGGCGAGTCAACCCGGCCGGGTGCACAGGAGGTTGGCGTTGCTGATGAAATTAAACGGGTTGTGCCGGTCATTGAATCCATTCGCCAGCACAGTGATGTTTGCATCTCGATTGATACCAGCAAACCCGCGGTAATGCAGGCGGCAGTTGCGGCGGGGGCTAATTTAATTAACGATGTGAATGGCCTGCAGGCAGAGGGTGCATTAGCTATTTGTGCCGAATTAAATGTGCCGGTGTGTGTAATGCACATGCAGGGTGAGCCGCGCACCATGCAGGCCAATCCGGTTTATCACGATGTTGTGGAAGATATAAAAGCTTTCTTCGAGCAGCGTATTCAGGCCTGTGTCGATGCGGGCATTCAGCGCAACAATATAATTCTCGACCCGGGTTTTGGTTTTGGTAAAAGTTTGCAACATAATTTGCAGCTGCTAAAAAACCTCAAAGAATTTCAGATGTTTGATTTGCCTTTGCTGGCGGGGCTATCGCGAAAGAGTATGCTGGGTAAAATTCTAAATGATACGTCCCCGGAAAATCGCCTGTATGCCAGTGTGGCAGCAGCGGTGTTGGCCAGAAATAATGGTGCAAAAATTATTCGGGTGCACGATGTAAAGGCAACGGCGGATGCGTTAAAAGTTTGTGATGCTATGAACGCTGTGTAATTATACGGCGACAGATTGGGTGTATCCGCTTGTTAGCTAAAGCTGACGACCGAGTGTATTAAAAATTCAGATAGTGATGTGTGGAAAATAAAATGGCAAAAAAATATTTTGGAACCGATGGAATTCGCGGGCGCGTAGGCAAAGGTCAAATGACGCCCCAGGCAGTAATGAAGCTGGGCTGGGCCGTGGGTAAGGTGCTCGCCGGTCATGGTAATAATTTGGTGGTTATCGGAAAAGATACCCGAATTTCCGGTTATATGTTTGAGGCCTCGCTTGAGGCAGGGCTATCTGCGGCGGGTGTCGATGTGCGAATTTTAGGGCCGATGCCAACCCCGGGTATTGCTTATCTCACGCGTACGTTGCGCGCATCGGCGGGTATTGTTATCTCCGCTTCCCATAATCCATTTTATGATAATGGGCTGAAGTTTTTCTCCGCCGAGGGCAGCAAGCTGCCGGATGATATAGAGCATGAAATAGAAGCGTTATTTGAAACAGAAATGGAAATTGTCGATTCAGCAAAGCTGGGTAAAGCTGAACGTATCGAAGATGCGCAGGGGCGATACATTGAAGCCTGCAAAGCCACCATTCCCATGGGAACTTCATTTAAAGGTATTAAAGTGGTGCTCGATTGTGCCAATGGTGCAACCTATCACATCGCACCCAATGTGTTTGCCGAGCTCGGCGCCGATGTAATTACTATTGCAGACAAGCCCAATGGCATTAATATTAATGAAAATTGCGGCTCAACTCATCCTACGACATTAGCCGCGGCGGTACTGCAGAATCAGGCGGATATCGGTATTGCCTTTGATGGTGATGGTGACCGTTTAATGATGGTGGATAGTAAAGGCCAGATTATCGATGGCGATGAGATTTTATATATCATCACCAAAGCCAGAATCGCAGCGGGTGAAAAGCAGGGCGGTGTAGCTGGCACACTAATGAGTAATTTAGGTCTGGAGTTGGCGATTAAAAAATTAGGTCTGGAATTTGAACGTACGCAAGTGGGAGACCGTTATGTAATGGAGTGCTTGCGCGATAAAGGCTGGGCATTGGGTGGTGAGAATTCAGGGCATATTATTTGTCTGGACCGCACCACCACCGGTGATGGCATTGTGTCCGCCCTGCAGGTAATGGCTTATCTTGCGGATTCCGGCGCATCTCTGGTTGAGGCCTTATCTGAAATGACCATGATGCCGCAAATTTTAATTAACGTGCCGCTACCGGTAAAAACCAACCCGATTGGTGAGCCGAAAGTTAAGCAGGCGGTTGAAGATGTTGAGCAGCAATTAAATGGTAAAGGTCGTGTGCTGTTAAGGGCGTCAGGCACCGAGCCGTTAATTCGGGTGATGGTTGAGGGTGAAGAAGAAAAGCAGGTGACGGCATATGCACAGCAGATTGCAGATGCGGTGTCGGCATCGGTGGCGCATGCTAATCCGTCTTAAATGAATTTTTTCTTTTAGCCTTCCTCATGGCAAAAGGGGGGGTAAGTCGTTACCAAAATCTCCCCCAGCCCCTCTTTTACTAAGAGGGGAGCATAAGTGGCCCCTTTTACTAAGAGGGGGTATAAGTGGTTCCTTTTTATTCTCAAAAGGAAATAGCAACGGCTTGCCTCTCAATAAAAAGGCAATAGTAGCAGTCTCGCCCATAGCAAAAGGGAGATAATTTCAGCCTCCCCCTTAGCAAAAGGGGGATTGAGGGGGATTTGAGAGGGCGAAGTCAAAGTCTCAGTTAATGAGGCTCATGGGTATTGATTAGTCTGATACAAAGCAGAAAAAACCGCTAATCTGCACGGTATTAATTTGTTTAAGTAATTGGTAGCAAATGAACAGGTAAAACCCGTTGTCGCACTTGCAACAACCCCCCCGCACCTATAAACTGTGCCCCCTTTAAAATATAAGAATTCGGAGTTCATCAATGCGTAAGCCAATGGTAGCCGGCAACTGGAAAATGAATGGTTCCTGCGACTCAGTGAAAGAGCTGATTGCAGGCATCAAAGACGGTATGGGATCAGTAAATAATGCAGAAGTGGTGGTTTGCCCACCGGCTGTTTTCATTCCTCGCGTATCCGGTGCGGTTGATGGTTCTGCTATCAAGGTTGGCTCACAAAATATCTGCGATGAAGACTCAGGTGCATTTACCGGTGAGATTTCAGGCGACATGCTAAAAGAAATCGGCTGTGAATATGCGATTATCGGCCACTCTGAGCGCCGTGCGCTTTACGGTGAAAGCGACGAGCTGGTGGCAAAGCGTTTTGCGGCAGCACGTCGTAATGGTTTAAAGCCGATTTTCTGTATTGGTGAAACCCTGGAAGAGCGTGAATCCGGTGTGACTAATGACGTGTGTTCACGTCAAATCGATGCAGTTATCGCATTAGAGGGTGTGGATGCACTGGCTGATGGCGTTATTGCGTATGAGCCGGTATGGGCAATTGGCACCGGCAAAACCGCTTCACCCGAGCAGGCGCAGGAAGTTCACGCGTTTATTCGTGGAAAAATTGCAGCGTTAAATGCAGATGTTGCAGAAGGTTTACAAATTTTATACGGCGGTTCAATGAATCCGGCAAATGCTAAAGAATTAATTGGGCAGCCAGATATTGATGGCGGTTTAATTGGTGGTGCATCATTAAAGCCGGCCGATTTTTTAGCAATCTGCCAGGCGGCGGGTTAAAGGTAAATTAAGTGATTTCAATTCTTCTTGTAGTACAGGTTTTACTGGCACTGACCATTATTGGTTTGATTATGCTGCAACGCGGCAAAGGTGCTGATGCGGGTGCAGCCTTAGGCGGCGGTGGCGGATCTTCGGGTTCGGTATTTGGTGCACGTGGTGCATCAAATTTTTTAAGCCGTACAACGGCTATTTTGGCCGCGGCATTTTTTGTGAACAGTCTGGCGCTGGCTACACTTTCGGCTAATTTGTCATCTGATACCAGCTTAACCAGTGGTTCGGTGCTTGAGACATCAGCGCCAGCTGTGGGTGTTCCAGCAGTAGATGTGCCTCCCGCTAGTGATGTACCCATGGCTGAAGAAGCTGCACCGGCGACGAGTGACGTTCCCGCAGCTGAAAAGTAACTCCATCGCGATCTAAAGATCGCTCCTACAGTAAACCTCAAATGTAGGAGAGACCTTCAGGTCGCGATTTTGTTTGTGCAAATAAAACATGGGGTGTTGTGGGTGAACCGCGGGCAAGGAGCGATTCACGCCTGACAGGAAGTCAGGCCGGTTATGCGTAAAAGCGAAAGACAGGCAGGACGCCTGTCTGCCCATAAAGATAAAATAATGTAATACACGCCGATGTGGTGAAATTGGTAGACACGCCACCTTGAGGGGGTGGTTTCTTCGGAAGTGCTGGTTCGACTCCAGTCATCGGCACCATATAAAATTAGCACCTCTCTTAGAAAAAGAGAGGGTTAATACAAAGCGTATATCGCTTTAGTGATTTAAAACAATAACAAAATAATTATAAAATAATAATATTCTTACAGACGTTTTTTCATTTAAAAATTCAGCAAAATTTTAATCTATTGTCCAAAGACTAATAAATCTCACTTATCATGAGATACACATAATAAGTGATGACATTCGCAGTCTTTTTTAATAAAGTCTGTGAAGCAAAAAATTATAAGAGCTTACCCCCCGTCTTTGTGACAGTGAGAGAATAATAAAAATGCTCGAAAATTACATACCCGTTTTAATTTTTATTTCTGTTGGTCTGTTCGTTGGTGTCGTGATGATAGCAATGGGTGGATTTATGCTTGCTCCCAGTAAGCCATATGAAGCAAAGAATTCTCCCTACGAATGTGGTTTCTCCGCATTTGAAGATGCGCGCTTAAAGTTTGATGTGCGTTTTTATCTGGTTGCTATCCTGTTTATTATTTTTGATTTAGAAATTGCCTTTCTATTCCCCTGGGCCATCGTGCTTGAAGACATCGGTTTGTTTGGTATTTTAGCAATGGGAATTTTTCTGGGGATTTTAGTGATTGGTTTTATTTACGAGTGGAAAAAAGGGGCACTGGAATGGGAATAGAAGGTGTTCTAGAAAAGGGCTTTGTCACCACGTCGGTTGATAGCGTGGTTAACTGGGCGCGCACCGGTTCTATGTGGCCAATGACATTCGGGCTTGCCTGTTGCGCTGTTGAGATGATGCAGGCCGGTGCAGCACGCTACGATCTTGACCGTTTCGGTATTATTTTTCGCGGCTCACCTCGCCAGTCTGATGTGATGATTGTTGCCGGAACATTGACTAATAAAATGGCACCGGCTTTACGCAAAGTTTACGATCAAATGCCCGAGCCACGTTGGGTTATCTCCATGGGCTCATGTGCAAATGGTGGCGGTTATTATCATTACTCTTATTCTGTCGTGCGCGGCTGTGATCGAATTGTGCCGGTGGATATTTATGTGCCCGGTTGTCCGCCGACGGCGGAAGCTTTAATTTACGGCATCATTCAATTACAGAATAAAATCAAACGTACCTGTACGATTGCGCGGCAGGCTTAAAAAATATGTCATCAATTGAAAAATTATCAGAAGAAATTAGCAATAAGTTTGCGGACAAACTGCAAGGCCTTGTGATTGAGTGTGGTGAAATCACAATTGAAGTGGCGGCAAAAGATTATTTGTCTGTCTGTCATGTATTACGCGATGATGAAAATTTTGGCTTTGAAATTTTAATTGATTTATGTGGCGTTGATTATTCGGCTTACGGGCAGGATGAGTGGAAAACTAATGCAACTGGAAATGGCTTTAGTCGTGGCATTGAAGTGGCGCAGCATGGCCGCTTAAAGTTTGGCGACGAGTTGCCGGAAAATGACTCAGGTCAAAAACGTTTTGCAGTTGTCACACATTTATTATCGATTAAAAATAACCAGCGTTTACGGGTGCGGGTGTTTGCAGAAGATGATGCATACCCGGTGGTTAAGTCACTGGTCGATATCTGGAATGGTGTTAACTGGTTTGAGCGGGAAGCGTTCGATTTATACGGCATTCATTTTGATGGTCATCCCGATTTGCGTCGCATCTTAACCGACTACGGTTTTGTCGGTCATCCATTTAGAAAAGATTTTCCTTTATCCGGTAATGTTGAAATGCGTTACGACGAAGAACAGAAGCGCGTTATTTATGAGCCGGTAAGTATTGAGCCGCGTGTACTGGTGCCTCGCGTAATTAGAGAAAATACCAGTCACCATAATGCAGCGATAAATGAAGATGCCAGTGCATCCACGAGTGAAAAATAAATATGCCTGAAATTCGCAATTATACTTTGAATTTTGGTCCGCAACATCCGGCGGCTCATGGCGTGTTACGTCTGATTTTAGAAATGGACGGCGAGGTAATTCAGCGCGCCGATCCGCACATTGGTTTATTGCATCGTGCCACTGAAAAACTGGCGGAGTCTAAACCTTATAACCAGAGCATCGGTTATATGGATCGTCTCGATTATGTTTCGATGATGTGTAACGAACACGGCTATGTTTTAGCGCTGGAAAAATTACTCGGCGTAGAAGTGCCGGAGCGTGCACAATATATTCGGGTAATGTTCGATGAAATTACCCGCTTGTTAAATCACCTGTTATGGATTGGCGCACACGGTTTAGACGTGGGCGCAATGACCATGTTTTTATATGCGTTTCGTGAACGCGAAGATTTAATGGATGTTTACGAAGCGGTGTCCGGTGCGCGTTTACATGCAACCTATTATCGCCCCGGCGGAGTTGCCCGTGACCTGCCCGATTCTATGCCGTTATACAAGGCATCAAAGTGGCACAGCAAAAAAGAGGTTGATCGTTTAAACGACAATCGCTCCGGTTCTTTATTAGATTTTATTGAAGATTTTACAAAACGTTTCCCGACCTATGTTGATGAGTATGAAACCTTATTAACCGATAACCGCATCTGGAAACAACGTTTAGTCGATATCGCCATTGTGTCCCCCGAGCGCGCCATGCAATTAGGTTTTACCGGCCCGATGTTACGCGGCTCCGGAGTGGAATGGGATCTGCGTAAAAAACAGCCTTATGCCGCTTATGACAAAATAGATTTTGATATTCCGGTGGGCACCAATGGCGACTCTTACGATCGTTATTTAGTGCGCATGGAGGAGATGCGTCAGTCGAACCGCATTATTAAACAGTGTGTTGACTGGTTACGCGTGAACCCGGGTGATGTACTTGCAAAAGATCACAAAGTGACACCGCCGCGTCGCGAAGAAATGAAAGGCGATATGGAATCATTAATTCACCACTTTAAATTATTTACCGAAGGTTACTGTTTGCCGAAGGGTGAAGCCTATGGTGCGGTGGAGCATCCCAAAGGTGAGTTTGGAGTTTACTTAAATTCCGACGGTGCAAACAAACCCTATCGATTAAAAATTCGTGCGCCGGGCTTTGCGCATTTATCCGCGCTGGATGAAATGACCCGCGGGCACATGTTATCCGATGTGGTTGCTGTAATTGGCACACAAGATATTGTATTTGGTGAAATAGACCGATGAGCACAGAAGAAAATATAACATCAGAAAATATTTTATCAGCTCATACGCTGGAACAAATTGCCGAATGGGAATCCCGTTACCCGCCGGAGCATAAAAAATCCGCATTGCTGGCGGCATTAAATGCAGCCCAGCATCAGAATAAAGGTTTCTTAACCGTGCCGTTAATGGATGCGGTGGCAGAAAAATTAGAATTATCAAAAATAGAAGTTTACGAAGTCGCAAGCTTCTATTCGATGTACGAATTAAATCCCGTTGGCCGACATAATGTTGCGGTATGTACCAATGTTTGTTGCATGTTAATGGGGTCAGATACGATCGTCTCTCACCTTGAGAAAAAATTAAATATTAAACTCGGTGAAAGCACAGACGATGGTCGCATCTATTTAAAAATTGAAGAAGAATGTCTTGCAGCCTGCGCCGGTGGCCCAATGATGCAGGTTGATCATAAATACTACACTGAACTCACCCCTGAAAAAGTGGATGAGATCATCGACGCGCTGGAGTAATGAAGCATGGCTAACGAAGTATGTTACGCAACGCTGCAATTTGAAAGCGAGCAATGGTCTTATGAAAACTACTTGAAAGTGGGTGGTTATCAGGCCTGGCAAAAAATTCTGGATGAAAAATTATCGCCAGAAGATGTCATTGAAATTGTTAAAGCCTCGGGTTTGCGCGGTCGAGGCGGCGCGGGTTTCCCCACCGGCTTAAAGTGGAGCTTTATGCCCCGTAATGCGCCGGTGCAAAAATACATTGTGTGTAATTCAGATGAATCCGAACCGGGCACCTGTAAAGATCGCGATATTTTACGTTTTAATCCCCACGCATTAGTCGAGGGCATGTTGATTGCCGGTTACTGCATTGGCGCAACCGTCGGTTACAACTATATGCGCGGCGAGTTTATGGATGAAGTGTACGAGCACTTTTCCGGTGCGGTAAAAGAAGCCTATGAAAAAGGTCATTTAGGTAAAAATATAAATGGCTCCGGTGTCGATTTTGATCTGTACCCAACGCTCGGTGCAGGCGCTTATATTTGCGGTGAAGAAACCGCATTATTAGAATCGCTGGAAGGCAAAAAAGGCCAGCCCAGATTCAAGCCACCATTTCCTGCGAATGTCGGTTTGTACGGCAAGCCAACCACCATCAATAATACTGAATCATTATCATCGGTGCCGAGCATTGTGCGCGAAGGTGCCGAGTGGTTTAAAAACTTCGGTGTCGAAAACTCTGGTGGTACAAAATGTTTTTCGGTTTCCGGGCATGTCAATAAGCCGGGTAACTTTGAAGTTAATATGGGGATGCCGTTTAAAGAACTGTTAGAGCTTGCCGGCGGTGTAAAAGACGGCCGTAAATTAAAAGCAGTCATTCCCGGTGGTTCGTCTGTTCCGGTTGTGCCTGCTGAAACAATGCTTGAAGCGAATATGGATTACGATTCGATTACCAAAGCCGGCTCCATGTTAGGTTCCGGTGCATTAATTGTAATGGATGAAACCACTGATATGGTGAAAGTGCTGCAACGTTTATCGCGCTTTTATTATTCTGAATCCTGCGGGCAATGCACGCCGTGTCGCGAAGGCACCGGCTGGTTATATCGGATGTTAACCCGCATTGTTGAAGGTAAGGGCGAGATGGCTGACCTTGATCGATTAGATGATGTGGCGGCAAAAATAGAAGGCCGCACAATTTGTGCATTAGGTGATGCCGCGGCAATGCCGGTAAGAAGTTTTGTCAAACATTATCGCGAAGAATTTGAATATTATATTGAGCATAAATGTTCAATGGTAGACGGCAGCGGAGACGGCAAATAATGTCAGAAGATTTAGTCAGCTTTACCGTTAACGATATTGAGCTTACCGCGCCCAAAGGTTCAACCTTAATCAAGGCGACTGACAAGGCCGGCATACATATTCCGCGCTTCTGCTATCACGATAAATTATCTATCGCAGCGAACTGCCGCATGTGTTTAGTGGATATTGAAAAAGCCCCTAAACCGATGCCCGCATGTGCAACGCCTATTATGGAAGGCATGGTTGTGTACACACAATCTGCCAAAGCGATTGAAGCACAAAAATCGGTGATGGAATTTTTATTAATTAATCACCCCTTAGACTGCCCGATTTGTGATCAGGGTGGTGAGTGTGAATTGCAGGATTTATCGGTTGCTTACGGCGGCGATAAATCTCAGTACACCGATGTTAAGCGCGTTGTATTTGATAAAGATATCGGGCCGTTAATTCAAACTGAATTAACCCGTTGTATTCAATGTACCCGTTGTGTGCGTTTCGGCGAAGAAGTTGCTGGTATGCGCGAATTGGGTATGACCGATCGTGGCGACCGTGCACAGATTGGTACATTTGTTTCTAAAAGTGTCGATTCTGAAATGTCCGGCAATGTGATTGATATTTGCCCGGTGGGTGCATTAACCGCCAAGCCTTCAAGATTCACTGGTCGCGCATGGGAAATGCAGCAACATGCATCGGTATCACCGCACGATTCAGTCGGTTCGAATTTATTTGTTCATACCCTTGATGGAAAAGTGAATCGCGTAGTGCCCCGTGAAAATGATTCTATCAATGAAGTCTGGATTTCAGATCGTGATCGTTTCAGTTATGCCGGTTTACACGCGGAAGATCGCGCCACTAAACCGCTGATGAAATTAAATGGCGAGTGGGTTGAAACTGACTGGAACACAGCACTGCAATATGCAGTCGATGGTTTGCAGTTAGTCATTAAAGAAAATTCAGCCGATGAATTAGCTTGCTGGATTGCACCGAATGCAACGTTAGAAGAGCATTACTTGGCGCAAAAATTATTGCGCGGTTTAGGCAGTAATAATATCGAACATCGCTTAAGACAAACCGATTTTACCGATCAGGATTTCGCACCGGTAATGCCGTGGTTAAATAAAGATATTGCATCTATCGAACGATTAGAGGCAATTCTTTTAGTCGGCTCACATATACGAAAAGAGCAGCCATTAATTGCGCACCGTTTTAGAAAGGCTTTCCGTCATCATCAGGTGAAAATTTCTGCGGTTAATCCACGTAAATTTAAGTGGCGCTTTAAAACCAGTCAGGAATTAATTTCATCTGCTGAAGGCATGGTGAATAATATGGCGGGCATCGCTAAAGCAGCCGGTGTTGAACAGGCAAATTTAAATGACATTATTAATTCTGCAACGGTAGAAGATAGTCATAAAATTATTGCTGAAGAATTAAAAGCGGCGGGTGCAGCGGCGACAATTTTTGTCGGTAATATTGCGGCACAACATCCGCAGTTTTCAACTTTGCGCGCATTGAGTTGCGCGCTGGCAAAACAAACCGGTGCAACTTTAGCGTATTTACCCGAAGCGGCGAATACTGCTGGTGCCTGGTTGGCGGGAAGTGTGCCGCATCGTTTTGCAGGTGGGTCAAAAGCCAATACTGCCGGTGCTAATATGGATGACATGTTGGCCGCACCAAAGAAAGCGTTAATTACATTTAATATCGAACCCGAGTTTGATGTCGCTAATCCATCAAAGGCGATGGATGCAATTGATGCGGCTGACTTTAAAGTGGTCATCAATAATTACGCATCTGAAACAATGAAAGAATATGCAGATGTGATTTTACCGCTATCTGCATTTACCGAAACCTCCGGCACCTTTGTGAATGCGGAAGGCTTCTGGCAAAGTTTTCAAGGTGCGGTTTCACCCATGGGTGAATCACGTCCGGGCTGGAAAATTTTGCGTGTGTTAGCGAATTTAATGAACGTTGATGGCTTTGATTATCTGTCATCGGAAGATGTACGCAATGAAGTTAAAGAGCAGTGCAGAGAATTACAGTTAGATAATAATTGTTCGGTGGATGCACCGTTTGCAGCAGTTACAAAAACATCGGGCCTGCAACGTGTAGGTGATGTACCTTTATATGCAGCGGATTCACTCGTGCGTCGATCAACGCCACTGCAGTTAACAAAAGATGCAGATCAAAATCACGTAGCAATTAACGCAACGCTTGCAGCGAGTTTAAAAATTGAAGAAGGCGAGATGGTTTCAATTACACAGGCAGGGCATACCGAACTGATTGAAGTGCGAATTGATAATGCGATTGCCGATGATTGTGTCTGGTTACCTGCCGCCGAGGAGTTAAGTGTTCAAATGGGAAATACTTATTCATCAATTGAGTTGGAGAAGGCCTGATTATGGATTGGTTATTTTCATTAGCCCCCGACTTTGTAGTTGAGTTCTGGAACTGGTTGCCCAACTGGATTCAGGTGTTAGCAGAGAACCTGCTATACATCGTAATAATTATGGTGCCACTGATGTTATGTGTGGCTTATGTAACTTACGCCGAGAGAAAAATCATTGGTTATATGCAGGTGCGTTTAGGGCCTAATCGCGTGGGGCCAAAAGGTTGGTTGCAACCGATTGCTGATGCATTAAAGTTAATGTTTAAAGAAGTGATTATTCCGACAAATTCTAATCGGTTTTTGTTTTTACTGGCACCGGTTTTAACCATTGGGCCGGCACTTGCTGCATGGGCTGTTATTCCATTTTTTGATGGGGTGCAACTGGCAAATTTAAATGCAGGTTTGTTATATATTCTGGCTTTGACATCAATGGGTGTTTACGGTGTCATTATCGCAGGCTGGTCGTCTAATTCTAAATATGCAATATTAGGTGCACTGCGCTCTGCTGCACAGGTAGTGGCTTATGAAATTGCAATGGGCTTTGCACTGGTCGGTGTGTTAATGGCCAGCGGCAGTTTGAATCTTGGCGATATTATCGCGCGTCAGGCCGGTGGATTTACCAGCTGGTTCTGGTTGCCTTTATTGCCGTTACTGGTTGTATATTTTATTTCGGGTGTAGCGGAAACCAATCGTGCGCCCTTTGATGTGGCCGAAGGTGAGTCTGAAATCGTTGCGGGTTTCCATGTGGATTATTCCGGCATGGCCTTCGCGGTATTTTTCCTCGCGGAATATGCCAATATTATTTTAATTGCCGCATTGACTTCACTGATGTTTTTCGGTGGCTGGATGTCGCCGTTTGGCTCGATGTCGGATCATGCCATTTTAGGTGATGGTACCCACTGGTTTATTTTAAAAACCATGTTCTTTATTTACATGTTCCTGTGGTTCCGCGCGACTTTTCCTCGTTATCGTTATGATCAGATTATGCGACTCGGCTGGAAAGTATTTATTCCAATTACCATTATCTGGATATTTGTTGAAGCCGTAATGGTCGTTATGCAAGTGGGTCCCTGGGCTGTTAGCGCTGCAACAGTGAGTGGGGTGTAAATATTATGAGCATACGAACGCTAAAACATTATCTAAAAAGCTTTTTATTTCTGGAATTAATTCAGGGCTTAATGGTGACGGGTAAATACCTGTTTAAGAAAAAGTTAACTCTACAATATCCAGAACAGAAAACGCCAATCTCACCGCGCTTTAGAGGGCTGCATGCACAGCGTCGATACGCTAATGGTGAAGAGCGCTGTATTGCGTGTAAATTATGCGAAGCGGTTTGCCCTGCGTTGGCCATTACGATTGATGTGGAAGAGCGCGATGATGGCACGCGTCGCACCTCACGCTATGACATAGATTTATTTAAATGTATTTACTGTGGATTTTGTGAAGAAGCCTGCCCGGTGGATGCGATTGTTGAAACCGAAATTTTTGAATATCACTTTGAAAATCGCGGTGAAAATATTATGACTAAAGATAAGCTGCTGGCAGTGGGTGATAAGTACGAAGAACAGATAGCAGCGAATCGTGCGGCGGATGCACCGTATAGATAAATATAGAATTCATTTATTTATGATATTGGATTGAACATCTACTTAGAAAAAGAGATGAATTTGCTCCCCTCTTAGCAAAAGAGGGGTTGGGGGAGATTTAATTGCTGAATGCAAATCCCCCTCAATCCCCCTTTTACTAAGGGGGAGGCGTAACAGAAACAAGTAACCGGAATCAACACATGACATTTTTTGAAGTCGTCTTTTATGCTTTTTCTACCTTAATGGTAGTGTCTGCATTGGGCGTGGTAAGTTCGCGCAACCCGGTGCATTCTGCGCTGTTTTTGGTGCTGACATTTTTTGCCACATCCGCCATCTGGTTATTACTGGAAGCTGAGTTTTTAGCGATCACATTGGTACTGGTTTATGTGGGCGCGGTAATGGTGTTGTTCTTATTTGTGGTGATGATGCTGGATATTAATATTACCCGTATGCGTGAAGGCTTAATGCGTTATGCGCCTTTTGGTGTTGCGATTGCGATTTTGTTAATTGTGCAAATGATTATGGTTGTTGGGCCGGAGCACTTTGGTTTGCAGGCGTTTGCTGTGCCTGAGCCGCATGCCGCTGATTACAGTAATACCAAAGAGCTGGGTCGAATACTTTATACTGAATATGTTTATGCATTTGAGTTAGCGTCGGTGATTTTATTAGTGGCGATTGTTGCTGCAATTACGCTTACTATGCGTCGCCGTCCCAATACCCGTCATCAAATTCCGGGCGAACAAATGAAAGTCTTAAAAGAAGATCGTTTGCGCATTATAAAAATGAAGTCCGAAACCGTAAATGTGGAGGATCGACAATGATCCCATTATCCAGTTACCTGATTCTAGGCGCGATTATGTTTGCCATTAGTATTGCGGGCATTTTTATTAATCGTAAAAATGTCATCGTGCTTTTAATGTGCATCGAGTTAATGCTGCTGGCGGTGAATATAAACTTTATTGCCTTCTCGCATTTTCTGGGCGACACCGCCGGACAGGTTTTTGTGTTCTTTATTCTTACCGTTGCTGCAGCAGAGGCAGCCATTGGGCTTGCGATTCTTGTGGTCGTGTTCCGTAACCGTCAGACCATTAATGTGTCTGAGCTGCAATCGCTGAAGGGTTAGCAATATGACAATGGAACAAATTTATTTAGCGATACCGTTGGCATCATTATTCGGTGCGATTATGGCGGGCTTTTTTGGCAAGGTGATTGGTCGCACTGGTGCGCATACAGTAACCATCGCGGGTGTTGCAACTTCATTTGTTTTATCGCTGCTAGCTTTCAATCATATTGTTATGGACGGCGGTGATTTTTATAATCAGACCGTTTACACATGGATGATAAGTGATGGTCTAAAATTTGAAATCGGTTTTTTAATTGATACGCTAACCGTGATGATGTTATGCGTGGTTACCGGTGTTTCATTAATGGTGCATTTATACACCATCGGTTACATGAAAGATGACCCGGGCTACCAGCGCTTCTTTAGTTATATTTCATTATTCACTTTTTCCATGCTGATGCTGGTTATGTCGAATAACTTTTTGCAATTGTTTTTCGGCTGGGAAGCGGTTGGCCTGGTGTCATATTTATTAATTGGTTTCTGGTACAAAAAAGAAACCGCAATCTATGCCAACTTAAAAGCCTTTTTAGTGAATCGAGTCGGTGACTTTGGTTTTATTTTAGGTATTGCAGCCGTTGTAATGTACTCGGGCAGTTTAGATTACAAAGAAGTGTTTGAGGCTGCGCCGCAAATGGCAACTCAAAGTATTAATATTATGGGCGACATGGAATGGTCGGTACTCACGGTAATTTGCATATTATTATTTGTGGGTGCTATGGGTAAGTCTGCACAGTTTCCATTACACGTCTGGCTGCCGGATTCAATGGAAGGCCCTACACCTATTTCCGCATTAATTCACGCGGCAACTATGGTAACTGCGGGTATATTTATGGTGGCGCGTATGTCTCCACTATTTGAATTTTCGGAGACTGCGCTGGCAGTTGTGATGATAGCCGGTGCGATTACCGCGTTATTTATGGGCCTGATTGGCATTGTACAAAACGATATTAAGCGGGTAGTGGCTTACTCAACTCTATCGCAATTAGGTTATATGACAGTTGCATTGGGCGTGTCTGCTTACTCTGCGGGTGTGTTCCACTTAATGACCCATGCATTTTTTAAGGCCTTATTATTCTTGGCCGCAGGTTCAGTAATAATCGCCATGCACCATGAGCAGGATATGCGCAAGATGGGTGGCTTAAGAAAGTATATGCCGATCACCTGGATTACGTCGTTAATCGGCTCGCTGGCGTTAATTGGCTTCCCGGGTTTTTCTGGCTTCTTTTCAAAAGACTCAATTATTTTAGCCGTCGGCGAATCACATTTACCCGGTGCAAATATCGTTTATCTAATGGTATTAGCCGGTGTGTTTGTTACTGCCTTTTATTCTTTCCGCATGTACTTTCTGGTTTTTCACGGCGAAGAAAGAATGGATCAACATACCAAAGAACATTTACATGAAACGCCGTGGGTTGTTACCGTGCCGTTAATTGTACTGGCGTTTTTCTCAGTAGTTATCGGTTGGTTAACGATTGAACCGATGCTGTTTGGTGATTACTTTAAAGATGTCATTTTTGTAAACGAATCCCATGATGTGCTTAAACATGTGGGCGAGCATTATACCGGCCAGTGGGCAATGATTCAGCACGGTGTTGCGTCGTGGCCATTTGTGCTGGCAATGACAGGTGTTGGCTCGGCATGGTATATCTACATGAAAGATCCAAAAATTGCTGAAAATGCAAAACAGAAATTTTCATTTATTTATAACATGCTCGATAAAAAATACTGGATGGACGAACTGTACGTAAAAGTATTTAGTGATGGTAGTCGTGCATTAGGTAAAGGTTTCTGGAAAGCCGGTGATGTAACCATTATTGATGGGCTTATTATTAATGGTTCAGCAAAAGCGGTTGGCTGGTTTGCCAGTATCGTGCGCCATGTACAAACCGGCATGCTTTACCACTATGCATTTGCAATGATTTTAGGGCTGGTGGGTTTGCTGTATTTATTTGCGAACCCGACGACTTAGAGTTTAGATTTAAATTTATTTGAATGAAAAAATTATAATGAAAAATAACATCAGGATTAAATCATAATGTTTGCAGGTTGGCCCCTCCTTAGTCTGGTCGTCTGGCTGCCAATTATTGGCGGCGCAGCTGTATTGCTATCCGGTGATAAAGGTGGCTCCGAAGGCTCGCGTCGACTGGCGTTGATTATTTCGATTGTGACTTTTGTTTTAAGTTTAGGTTTATATACCAACTTCGATACCACAACTTCAGCGATGCAGTTTGAAGAGCGCTTTGCGTGGATACCTGATTTTAATATTTTTTATCATTTAGGTGTTGATGGTTTATCGATGCCATTAATTGTATTAACCACCTTCACAACTATATTAGTTATTCTTGCCGGTTGGGAGGTGATTCAAAAACGCGCATCACAATACATGGCGGCCTTCCTGATTATGGAAGGATTAATGAACGGGGTTTTCGCTGCACTCGATTCCATGTTCTTTTATATATTCTGGGAAGCCATGTTGATTCCGATGTTTATCATTATCGGATTATGGGGTGGCCCGAATCGCGTTTACGCAACCATTAAGTTCTTTATTTATACTTTCTTCGGATCGGTGTTTATGCTGGTGGCGATGATTTATATGTATTATCAAGCGGGCAGTTTTGCGATTTTAGATTTGCATGATTTAAAACTGGGCATGACCGAACAAACCTTAATCTTCTTTGCTTTCCTTGCCGCCTTCGCCGTAAAAGTTCCGATGTGGCCAGTGCATACCTGGTTACCGGATGCGCATGTTGAAGCACCAACCGGTGGCTCAGTAATACTAGCCGCAATCATGTTGAAAATTGGCGGCTATGGCTTCCTAAGATTTACGTTACCAATTACCCCGGATGCCAGCGCCTCTTTAGACTGGTTAATTATTGGCATGTCATTGATTGCAGTTGTCTATATTGGCTTTGTTGCACTTGTGCAAACCGACATGAAAAAACTGGTGGCGTATTCATCTATTGCCCATATGGGTTTTGTGACCCTTGCGCTATTCCTGATTTTCAAAATCGGCACACCGCAAGCGGGCGCGTTACTGGATAGCTCGGTTTCGGGTTCGGCTCTGGCACTGGAAGGTGCAATGGTGCAAATGATATCCCACGGCTTTATTTCCGGCGCAATGTTCTTAATGATCGGTGTGTTATACGACCGCATGCACAGCCGTGAAATTGCAGATTACGGTGGCGTAGTTAATACCATGCCGATCTTCGCAGCGTTTGCAGTTTTCTTTGCCATGTCAAATGCGGGGCTGCCCGGCACCTCCGGCTTCGTTGGCGAATTTATGATTATACTTTCCGCGTTTAAAGCCAACTTCTGGATTGCCTTTTTAGCTGCCACCACATTAATTTTGGGTGCGGCTTATACCCTGTGGATGGTGAAGCGTGTGTTCTACGGCGAAATTAAAAATGACAATGTAAAAGCGTTAACGGACTTAAATCAGCGTGAGCTTTTAATTATGTCGATTTTAGCAGTTGCAGTTCTGGCATTGGGCTTATACCCCGCACCTCTGGTCGATGTAATGCATGTATCGGTTGAAAATTTATTGCAACATATTGCGCAGTCAAAACTGCCTTAACGTTGCTACAAAAGATAATTTGAGAATTTAATAATGACACTAGAAATGCTTAATCTTTCCATTGCCGTGCCAGAAATATTTTTACTGGTGCTGGCATGTGCTGTGTTGGTGATCGATGTTTATCTAAAAGATAGCAGTCGAAATATTACTTATGGATTATCGCAGCTAGGGTTGATAGTCACGTTAGTGCTAATTATTCAGCAGGTCCCACAAGATTCTGAATGGACGCGTGCGATAGCGTTTAATGGTTTATTTGTAAATGATCTGTTAGCGACAGTTTTAAAATTTGCTGTGGTGTTGCTGGTTTCGATTGTGTTTGTTTATTCTAGACGCTACCTGCAGGACAGAAATATTTTTAAAGGCGAGTTTTATGTGCTCGGCCTGTTTGGTTTACTGGGTATGATGGTGATGATTTCTGCGAATCATTATTTATCGATGTATTTAGGTTTAGAGTTATTGTCACTGGCGTTATATGCAATGGTGGCATTTGATCGTGAAAACCCCAACGCTGCAGAAGCGGCGATGAAATATTTTGTGCTGGGTGCCATTGCATCAGGCATGTTGTTATACGGAATGTCGATGGTTTATGGCATGACCGGTTCATTAAATATTGTAGAAGTTGCGGTTGCAGTCGACCAAATGAAAGGCAATAACATTGTGCTTATTTTTGGTCTGGTATTTATGGTGATTGGCCTGTCGTTTAAGTTAGGTGCTGTGCCATTTCATATGTGGATTCCGGATGTTTACCACGGCTCGCCAACTACAGTAACCAGTTATATTGCAAGCGCACCAAAAGTGGCTGGCTTTGCAATGATTATTCGTTTGCTGGCGGAAAGCCTGGGGAGTTTGCAGGCTGACTGGCAAGGTATGCTAGTTATACTGGCAGTGCTTTCGATGATTGTGGGTAATGTCATTGCCATTGCACAAACCAATTTAAAACGTTTATTGGCTTACTCAACTATTTCTCATGTTGGATTTATTCTGCTGGGTTTAATCGCGGGTAATCAGGAAGGTTATTCTGCGGCAATGTTTTATACACTTACCTATGCACTGATGTCGCTCGGTGGCTTCGGTATTATTATTTTGCTAGCGCGCAAAGGTTTTGAAGCCGATAATATTAGTGACTTAAAAGGTTTAAATCAGCGCAGCCCCTGGTTTGCGTTTATGATGTTAATTATTATTTTCTCAATGGCCGGTGTTCCACCGACTGTGGGGTTCTGGGCAAAGCTGGCAGTACTTAAAGCTGTCGTGAATATTGATATGTTGTGGCTAGCACTTGTTGCAGTGTTCTTCTCCATTGTTGGTATCTTCTATTATTTGCGAATTATTAAATTAATGTACTTTGATGATGCCGAAGATAAAAGTGAGATTAGTTGCAATCGTGATATGCAAATAGTGTTAAGTGCTAATGGCCTGTCGATTTTAATACTCGGTTTGTATCCTGCTGCTTTAATGGCGGTTTGCGTCGCAACGTTTGCCTGATTTTAAATGATTAAGTATTTGGTGCCTTAGCTAGAAATACAAAGTAATCATACTGATTGTTAGTTTGTGGCTTTTTCTGAAGCTGCAATTTTTTTAATTTCCTTTCCTAGTCTTGCCTGCCTGATAAATGTAATCTCACCACTTTCTTTCATGTCGTTTAAAATTGGGGTAATAATTGGAATAAGGTGGTTGTTTTTTTCGTGTACAAAATGAAAGAGTTCTAATGATTTAAGTGATGTGCTAACTGCCTTTATTTTTTGATACTTGTTTTTGTTAATAAGGTTTAGGCTTGCTAGCTGTGGCGTTACAATAATCTCAGTTTTATTTTTGTTTAACAGCTCCAAAGCCATTTCAAAGCTAGCAACACGATTTGTTGTGAGGTGTTGAGTTTCTTTTTCAATAAATTTAGCGCCTTTTATTATCGTTATAGAGTGATGTTGTAAATCGTTCCAGTTGCGAATATTTAATGATGTGTTTTTACTGAATGCAATGGCTTGAACAGAGCTAACGGCTACAGGAATAATTTTTAAGTTTGGATACTTAATGTCGATATTTCGTATTCTAGCGAGTTCACCGTCTGTTATTCCTGAGTTTGACTGTTTTAGTGAATATTCAAGGTTCATGAATTTTGGAGTAATTGAAATGCCGGCTTTGGCATAGGCCTTAACTAATACATCAGCAGCTATAATATGGGCCAGATTGTTTTTGCCTCCCGAGAAAGTGTAGTTTTCTGCATTTAATAGCGCTGGGAAGAGTAAAAGGAATAACGTTTTTTGCAACATAAAGTTATAAGTGTTTTTGAGTAAAGTGTTTATTCTAATGTTGTTGTTTTTTTGAATTACTGTGTATTTTGTATATAGGTATTTTAGTGGATTTTACTGGTTTTGCTGATAGTTTGCTTAGTAAGTTAGAATGTTGAATCAATTGTTTTTTTATCTTGCAATAAGTCTTTGATATCTGTACTATTCGCTCCAAGTTGATGCGGGGTGGAGCAGTCTGGCAGCTCGTCGGGCTCATAACCCGAAGGTCGTAGGTTCAAATCCTGACCCCGCTACCAAATTT
>Ga0316205_10000948_pt1 | contig 41974 bp, 37 predicted proteins | sample 3monthpyrite_MG_FD_204941 | JGI IMG/M metagenome (GOLD analysis project Ga0316205, IMG submission 204941) | Microbial mat bacterial communities from mineral coupon in-situ incubated in ocean water Damariscotta River, Maine, United States -... | ecosystem: Environmental > Aquatic > Marine >...
TGACACCGAACGTTGAGGAACTAAAATTAACGGATGGACAGGGAACGGTAGCACCGCCATTGGAATCAACACAAGTATCCGGTACCACACCTGATAAATTTGTTGCCGAATCCAAACACACCCCATCCGGGTAAAACGGATTTGAACCGTTCGTGTAAGCCCAGTTACTGCATACCATGTTGGTAAAGGCATACGGATTGGCCGAGGTACCTTGATCTACAATACGACGTAGCATGGTATCTGCAGGACCGCCTTGACGCATCGGACCCTGCTTCCAGGAAGGTGTCGCCAGTAATCCACTTGTAGCAGATGAAGCTTTGTCGATACTTTGTACTAACAGACTTGAACGACGTGCGATTTCTGTGTTGTATATATTGAAATTATAACTCCCAAAATCCCACATACTGGAAGTGTTATTCAAAGGATAAAATTCACCTGTTCGCCAGTTAACCTCTGGCTGATTTAGCATATTACCCTGGTTGACCAGATTCTTGACCAGACCCGTTTCACTAAGGTCTGCTGATGTGTCCGGTGTCCCCATATCAAAACTGAAATACCAGATATTTTTACCAATCTCTTCAGTGCAATCCACCGAAGATCCCTCTTCACAAGGTGTTCCGTCGGGCAAGAAAAAGAATTTACCCAGACCTTTGGACTCTTCAGCGGCAACTATTACCCAGGCGCTACCATTAGTTGAAGACTGTAAGGACAGGCGTGGACGAGTCGAAGCGGTATTCGCTACATTGGGTAGACCGCCCTCACTAACACAGATCGGTGTCGGCGTGTTGTTCTGACCTGTGGGTATCTCAACGGTGTCTGCACATTGGTCTTTCAAGCCAAAATCCGAAGCGTCGATAATGTCGGCACTAGCCTCTTGATAATGACAATACAGATCCGGATCAGTCACCACTCCATTCGCATCTACATTGCACTTGGCGTTATTGGTCAAACGCATGGGTATGGCCATTGGAACAAATACCTGGGGCCTACCACTGGTGCTTAAATCATGGTTGGCTATATTAATAACAGCACCTTCGCCATTGTCTACATAATCAAAATAATTCCAGTTAATAAATGAATACCAGACATCAGTCTGACTATGGGCAACTGCACCACTCCAGCCTTCACCCGGACCGAGACCCTGCCCGGGACGCAGTCCTTCCGGATCTTCCTGCCAGCTAATAACGAAGCCAGCACCCTTCACTGCCTTGACTTCGATACGGAAAGGATCACGTCGACCTGATGTCAAGCGTTCAGCCTTACTCCAAACCATATGCGATGATTCCTTTTCCCCGGTTCTGGGATCATCTCCAGGCAGGAGAACACCACGCGAAGTCCAGACACAACCAAATGGTACTTCGCCTGCCTGCGGGTAATTCTCGTCAGCAAAGTCTATGGAACCCTGCGAACCTGCCACACCGAATGCATCAACCAGATAAAGATCATCAACCAGATTAAATCCTGATAGTGCTGGTATGCTGGTTTTATCCGCTGCTTCACCAGTTTGTACAAAATTAATAATAGCATTTAGCCGTTCCTCATCATTTTTTAGCGCATAAGCTGGCTTGCCTTGTTGACAATAACGACTTGGCCATGCCACCAGCACCTTGTTACCTGCTGTAGCATGGAATACGTTATGCGCCCCACCGGGATAATTACTAAGATCAACGCCTGGTTCTCCTTCACAAACTTCTATTGCGTGGCCATCCTCATCGGTTACTCTCACAGGCTCACTGGTTTTTTGATCAACGACAGCTGCAACGGAGCAAGGAGGTTTAGCATTTTTAAGTTTGATCTTGATCTCAAACTCGAATTCGCCTTTGCGATCTGACTTTACTGTTCCAAGAATTTCTTCGGTAACGGCATTGATGATAGTTACCATCACTTTTTTTGGGGCACCTTTACCCTCAACTTCAAGCTCACCCTTTTTCTTTTTTTGTTCCCAGGTTGCTTCGCTTACAAATAGACCATTGGCTTTATCTTTATCTCTTTCATTTCTGTCGTCGTTATTCCTGTCATCGTCATCATCGTCGTCAACCTCTCCAAGCATATGCAATGTCCCGGCTTCATTGCTTGTCTGATTGACTAGTAATTCACGACTAGCACTGACGTTTCCACTACTTTGCCCCAGAATAAAGGAACTCTGGTCTGCAGACTCCGATAGATTTGTTGTTTTCCAGGTAACACCATCATCCAGACTGACTGCCGCAAATGTATCCATAAAACTATGGGCAAAGGGAGTACCCTCAACGCTGATTGCGGGCCCGTTAATAAAGACACTGATCAAGGGCTTGGATACACTGAGGCTTTCAACTGTGGAGCCATCCGCATTAACATATTCAATAGGAGTTGGTGTACCACTGGCTGCCTGGGATGGTACATAAAACTTCATCATGTCAATAAAGGCATGTTCCGCCTCAGCAGTTGGAACGCCGATTTCTTCAGGTGGAACGGTAAGGTTGGTGTTGCGCGACATATTTTTTAATGTCTTTTCACTGTCATCAGCAACTGTGGAAGTATTCGCTATTAGCACCGCTAAGACCATTACAATAAATCTCGTTCCATTCCTGAACATAATAACATCCTCCACTGAATTGTAGGTAGAAGCTGCTACCCAGTTACATGAGTATAGGAGGAGAACAAGCCCTTGTGAAGAGAATGGTTATCAAACGAATTAACGTAACATTTAACAGATTAACAACATAATTAAATACTGGGAGATTAAGTTTTGCTTCTTTACATCTAAAAGAAAAGGATAAAACTTGTTCTTGTCATCCCACTGTTCAGAAATAACGTACATCATGTTGCAGCAAAAACAACTTAGAAATTATTGACGGCGGATCACTATATATTTAGCGAACGTTCTAATATCCATGACTTAGTCTATAACGAAACCTGAGTCCTTGAATAAACGTTACTCAGGCTGTAACAAAAACATTCGCGCTAAACCGCTTAAAGCCCAGAGTGATGAGCATGTTGCTTTAGAGTATTTTCATACTTACATGAACAATGACCATGTTCTTAACGGCCGACATAAAGACAGTAAAAAAAATCTGGAGTTTTTAATTCCTGTTTTTCATCTGTAATTTTAATTAAAAGTAGATTAAAGAGGTGGGATTATTATTCACACATCACACTCTTTTAATGCTCTACTCACAGTTGCAATACTGACATCAAAATAACCACCAATCTCTTTTAGTGTAAAGTGTCCGCTTCGGTAAGCTTCTGACATGGAATTATTACGACTGGTATATTTTTCTTTAAAATAACTTAACGGCTTGGCTGGTGTTTGTTTTTGTTGCTTAGGGATATCATCAAGTGACTGATCAACTTCAAGATAACCTTGAACCTCTTTTATAAAATGATCACTGCCTAGATAAATCTGGTGCTTCAATTTATTCCAGACATTTGATGCTCCATGCCCTTCTTCTACAAATTTACAATACGCATCTTGAGCTTGAATTTGAATTTCTGAAAAAACACCAAGAATAAAATCAGAGGTAAGATAAGAAGGCCTTTCTGACAGACCGGCCGTTGCCCTATAACTACTCCAAGGCCATTCACCAGCACGAGCAACCATATGAGCTCTTACCGGATTAAGTACAATATAGCGAGACAGTTCCAATAGGTAGCTATCTTTTTCAATTAAAATACTTTTATATCTGCCTTGAAATAAATGGCCCACACGGTCATGACGACGATTATATGTTTGAGTGTAATGGCCATTAAGGTGCTTCATCCCTTTTGACAGCGTAGGACTCTGCGTCTCTATTAAAAAATGGTAATGATTATCCATTAAGCAATAGGCATGGCATAACCAGTTATATCGTTTTATTGTTTTTGAAAAGCAATCCAGGAAAATTTGACGGTCAGTATCATCATTGTATATAGACTGGCCCCCATTCCCTCTAGAAGTAATATGATAAAATGCACCAGAAAATTCTATCCTTAAGGGTCTACTCATCGTCTATCTTCCTTAATAAACATTATTATTATGCTTTCAGCATAACCCAATTCTCAACAAATGAGAAATGTAAGACCTGACCCCACAATAATTACCAACAAATGAAAAATGTAAGACCTGACCCCGGACTACAAGTAGGTTGATGAAAGCTATCTCTAATCATTGTTAAGTATTTTTCTTCTTTATGAAAAAAGTATTGAACTTTTTAAAATAATTACCCTATACTGCTTGGGTATTATTTTAGTACGAAAGCAATAAAATTTTTAAACTGGAAAAGAACATTAGCTTCACTTGTATGTGCGGTTTATTTACAAAATGTTCATTAACGATGGAGTGTAAAATGAAAAACCATACCCTTGTACCCCTCACGGCAGTAGCACTGATGTTTTCATCATCTGCCTATTCTCTAAGTGCATTTGTTGCCGATTTTGATGCCATGTATCCTGGTTCTACTTCTGGTGGACCCAGCGCTAGCTGTCAGGTGTGTCATGCTGGAAGCACGTCAAACTTGAATACCTATGGAGAAGCCTTGTGTACTTCCAATGCTGGAAGCATACAAAATCGAATGGCCGCTGTTGAACCGCTTGATTCTGATATGGATCCAACTGGTTCTACTAATCTGGCAGAAATTAACGCAAGCACACAACCAGGCTGGACACCCGGTAATGTGAACCCAACGTACTCTCGTGGAAACTGTAGCCCAACGGGTAATGTTGAAGCACCACCTACATTCATCACTGGCAATATGGATCCAGCGGGTATGACACCGCCTATGAATATGATGCCTGTTTCTATGCCAGCTGGTCCTTACAGCGGCACTATCAATATGCCAGTGGCATTTGATGGTTCAGGTTCTACGGATGCTGATGGAACGATAGCTTCATACGCTTGGGACTTTGGTGATGGGGCTACTGGTACTGGAGCTACTCCTAGCCATGCCTATACTGTCGATGGAACATACAATGTTACGTTGGTAGTAACTGATGATATGGCCGGAACTGGTACTGCTACAGCTACTGCAACTATCGGTGTAGGTAATCAACCTCCTCTGGCAAATGCAATGGGTCCTTACACTGGGACAGAAAATGTTGCTGTAATGTTTGATGGTAGTGGTTCTACTGATGCTGATGGAACGATAGCTTCTTACGCTTGGGACTTCGGTGATGGTACAAACGGAACAGGTGCAACTGCATCACATACATATGCTATTGCAGGTATGTATAACGTAACATTAACTGTTACTGATGACATGGGAGCTACTGGTTCAATAGCTACAACGGCAGAAATTACAGCTGCAGGAACTCCTCCTGTAACTCCAACTCCGCCAATGCAACCAACACCACCTATGCAACCAACTCCTCCAATGACTCCTACTAAGCCTAAGTATCATGACGATGATGATGATCATGATGACGAAGATGAGAAGGACGAGGATGATGATGATGACAAAGATGAGAAAGATGATGATTAAGAGCTAACGCTCGGTCTATCAGGAGGGGGAGCTTTGCTCCCCCTTTTTTTATTACAGGGATATTCTAAATCCCTGTGATCCCCCATCAAGTTCAACGATGCATATCGCTCACTTCTATTGATTAGAGCATTCTAACGGCTTGAATTTTCTATTAAACTCAATCCGATATATAGCTATCAATGTCTGACTTCTGCTAGACTGCCCACATTGAAATATTTTCCGCAGGTTCTGACCTGATATTTGAATGCTATAGGGTGACTCCTTGTCAACTGACAACAACAATAATAATGATTTGCAGAACGATACTACCCAATTATTAGCAGGTGACGATACTCTACATGATTCATCATCAGCCACAGAAAGCTCAGGTGCAGCCAATCCGATAAAAAAAACCGACCATCCGACAAAGAGAACACTGAAAAACCGTTTTATTCTAGACTCTGTCATCGCAAAAGGTGGCATGGGAATAGTATACAAGGCTCGAGATTTAAGAAAAATTGAGGCCATGGATAACGACCCCTATATCGCCATAAAGCTACTTAAACCTGAAAGTAAGACACTCAAAAAAGATTTTATAAATTTACAAAGAGAAACACGTAAAACCCAAATGCTTTCGCACCCGAACATCGTCAATGTGCATGACTTTGATCGTGATGGCGATATCTTCATGATGACGATGGAATACCTTCAGGGTTTTCCACTGTCCGATAAAATAAATTCGAAAGAGACACAGGGTATTACTAATTGGAACGAAGCTTACAATATCATTAATGGTGTAGGAAAGGCTCTGGTTTACGCTCATAGCAAAAACATCATTCACTGTGACCTGAAGCCAGCCAATATATTTATAACCCACGACAATTCTGTAAAAGTATTGGATTTTGGTATTGCTAGAGCATTTCAGGTGGATGGAATGCTTGAGGTCAATGAATCGCTGAACAAAGGTACATTACGGGCCCTGACACCTGCTTATGCCAGCAGTGAAGTATTGAAAGGAAAAATACCAGAACCTCGGGATGATATATTCGCCTTTGCCTGCATTGCTTATGAATTACTAACAGGCAAACATCCCTTCAAAAGGAAAAACTGTACCCAAGCTCGTGAAGAAGGAATAGAACCAGCACCTATTAACAACCTATCTCGAAAACAGTGGCGTACCTTGTCTAGCGCCTTGGCTGAAAATCGGGAAGACCGACCTGAAAGCGTTCGCGAATTCATGCGAGATTTTTTACCCGCCACGAACAAAGGAACGCTACGATATTGGACGCTGCCCGCCATTAGCACTATTATTTTGCTTATACTGTTGGTTTCATACCAATTCCTGAATAGAAGCAACCCTGGCGCTGACGCTATCACTGCTATTCCATTTGAGACACTAAGTCAGGATAAGCAGGAAAAAATTATTTCTTTACTTGAAATAGCAGATGCCCACATGATGGTTCAGCGGTACACTGAACCATCAGGCAGTAACGCCTTATCAGCGTACCAACAAGTCCTCGATATCCATCCCGCCAACCCACAGGCTTTATCCGGATTGAACAAAATTGCAGACATCTATGTTCGCCTGGCTAACACCTATCTTGAAAACGGTAACAACCAAACCGCCCAAAAGCTTATACAAGAAGGTCTACTTGTTATCCCGAATCACGAACCACTATTAAAATTACTAGAACAGCTCAATTAAATATTAGTAACTCCAGCGCACTCCCAGCTCTATTGCATGTTCATCTATATCTTGCTGTGCAAACAAACCAGAATACTGTACAAAGGCCGTGCGCCCATGACTCAATTGTGCAGAAACGCCCAAAGCCAGATTCAAATAGTTAAGATCCGGCCGATCCGTAGGTAACTTTAAAGTAGTCATGATGCCATTATCGACGGCTCCCAAAAATCGGGCATTCACAATTCGACTTTCATTTTCAAACTCATGCACGAGTTCAAGCCTGAATTGAGGGATCAAAACACCCCATGGCTGGTTAATAATCTTACTCGCCTGAAAACCAACTATGCCTTCAAAAGATGATAATACTTGTCTGTCCACTTGCAGCCCAACAAGCCCTGCACCCGTTTCAGAAAAATCATCAATATCAACACGCGTATAATTTAAACGCATAAACGGGCCGATGGTCACATCTTTAATATGCTCCTCATAACCCAGACCTAAACCAACCGTTAAAGTACCACCGTCAGTTTCGCCAAGCGCCGTTTGCGTAATGTTATTGGGAGTAACAAAGGTTCGACTGGATTCAAATTGGTTATGCGTGTAATTAACGATACCGTCAAGATAATATTTATCTTTTTCATATAAGGTACCAAAAACAGATAAACTGTATCCATCCATTTCCATGCTACCAATAGATGATGTGTAATCAGCTTTCGTATTTCCATAGCCTGCAGCAAAGCCAACTACTAAATTATTGTTTAAACGTACATCCACACCTGCTGTTAGACCATAGGCATCAAAATCAAAACCGGCTTCTTGAGATGACGCGTCTTTTTCACCTGTATCAACTCGGCTGTTAATAAAAAAACCCAATTTATTGTTATTAGAAGCTGCACCACCACCGGTATCCCTTGTGCTTGATAAACGTTTTGCAGAAACGGAAGGATGCCGCATACCTATTCCGCCATGATGCAAATCATCTACGTGTGCATTCAAATTCGCCATGTGTGCGCCATTTATCTCCACATTCAGCGTTCCCATGGTGATGACTTCTTCAAAAGCAAAACCTTGTAATACTGCTTCAAGATCCAACGTTTCCGGACTATTCAGGAGGCGCTCTATACCTGCCTGAAAATGAATTTCACCCTCAGCTGTTCTTAAATTACTGCATTCGTAAGGGCCGCTGGTTGTAATGGGAAATTCAGATATAAATAGTTTATTCGCTCCCCCTGTTCTACTTAGGAAGCCTTCCTTTTTTTTCTCATCAATAGGTTCTTCACCACCCTCCTCCTCGGTTACTAAATTACATAAGCTAGGGTTAGTGAAATAATTCAGCACTGATTGCTGTGTTGTCGATAAGGCATAACTATCGGTATGAACGACCAGGTTTAAAGAAAACATTAAAACCAACGTAAGTCTAAAAGACATCAGCGGGAAAGAAGAAGCAGTACGGGTAAGGGGATTTTTTATGGTGAAAAATTGACGCATTTTCATTGCGTATACCTCCATGTATTGAGTCAGTAAAAATTATTCTCTCTGCCTATAGCCTGTCCGTGACAGCTTCCGTGGCAGCATTGAATGCGTATATTAAATAATTTTTGGCCGAATTACCAATTTTTCGCATTCAACCTTATGTAAAAAAGTTTATTTATAAAGTTCAGATAAGATTTGTGGCCAGCGCAGGTGCCAGCAACAGGCGTGGTCCGCATCGTCAAATAGCATTACGGTGGTGTTTTTTTGTTTGCTTAAATAATTTTTTGTTATACCGGGTGGAATATTTTCATCCTTATCACCCTGAAGGTGTATTTGTTGGATGGAAGCAGCTAAGGCACCCAGCTTTGCAGGATTAACCGAATTAACCAAAGGAGAATAAAAGTGTAATGATGTCCAGGCCTCAGTATCTAAATTACCTGCAATGGTTATCACTTTGATGGTTTCAGGTAATTCATGGGCCAGCAATACTGCCAAGGCTCCGCCACCACTATAACCGATCAATACGAGTTTTTTATAATGATATCGATCCTGAAGTTGTTTTAGTGCTGAAGACATACTGCCAACTATTTTTTTGGAAAATCTCGCCGATGTCCAATGCTCCGGTTGACAGGGTGGTGTTTTCGCGAGCCCCTGATAACAGGGTCGACCCAGATAAATACTGGTTTGACTATCCTGTTTCATTAGTTGCAAAACTAATGAATCGTAGGGCTCAGGATCTTCTGACTTAAAAATATAATCTTGCCAGGGAATGCCATCCCCACCAATATAAACGTGTAAGATGTCACTGAATTTCTCTTCTCGCTTACTGTAGTAAACTAGAGGAAAACTCTCGGTCTGAATGTTATTTTTCAACAAGCCCAGACGATTTACTTCCGCTATGTACTGCCTCGTTGAAAGCGATGTACACGCGATTAAGGAATAGCAGAGCAAACTGTAAAATAAAACCCGAATATGTATTTTTTTGATGTGCATTTGGTTAAGTATATAGTGTAAGTACGCTGATTTTGATGTAGGAATTTTCCTACAAAAAACTAATCAGTCTCTTAATCAATGATTTATTTCGATATAATTGACATCAATCTAGCTATCATTTATCTGTCTATTGCGAATATATTCATCAAACAGTATCCTGCTCTTGGGTATGAACATTGCTGATCGCTGACTACAGAACGTGAGCTTGCAAAAATTTAGGTTAACATAATGATAAAACGGAATTTATATTTTTTAGTTGCACTGATAGCAACAATTTTGTCTGGCTGCCAATCGACAGTCGTCAAAGAGCATAACGCTTCCTCAAAGAAAATCCCATTGGAACGGAAAAATATCGACAAAATGTTTGTCGTAGACTGCTTGCTACCAGGCACTGTGCGCCAACTGGGCGGCCAAATGACTTACCTGACTCCCAGGCGCCCCCTCAAGACCAGCGCCATCAACTGCGAGATAAGGGGTGGAGAATATACCGCCTACAATCGTGCAGATTACCGCACTTCTCTGAAAGTCTGGCTCGAAATGGCCAAACAGGGCAACGCCGAAGCTCAGGTCAATGTCGGCGAAATTTATGAAAAAGGACTGGGTATCACGCCTGACTATGAACTCGCTCGACTCTGGTATGAAAAAGCAGCTGTTTCTGGAAATGACCAGGCCGAAATAAACCTGGGTTATCTTTATGAAAAAGGGCTTGGCGTAAAAAAAGATCTGGTCAAGGCCATCAACTGGTATCGCAAAGCTTCAGGCCTGACAAATGATGACCTGAAATTTGCCTCGTCAATCGACATTGCCGTTGCCGCCTCCACTCATGAAGAAGTGGTCAAGCTTAAAAGTGAAATTGCGACGAGCAAGCAACGTGCAGATATCTTGCGTAAAAAACTTTCCAACACAGAAGACCAGCTAAAACATCGTAAACAGCAATTAAAACTGACTTTTGGACGACTGAAGCAATTACAAAAAACTAATCAGCAATACCTGGCAACTGAAACCACAAACTCAGATCAACGTTTATCGTATCAACAAGAAATAGACACCCTAAAAAACAATATTGGACAACAAAAAGCTATTATAGCCGAATTACAAACCAACTTGAGCGAAAACAAAAGTCAGCTCAATGAAAAAATCTTATTGGCCAGCGCAAATGCTACCGATGATCTGACGAAATTAGCAGGACCATCAATTAATATTTTACAACACCCATTAGTACTGACCCGTGGCCTACCTACGCTCAAGTTACCTCTAGTGAAACAAGGATATAGTATCACCGGGCGAGTTACTGCCCCTGCAGGCATACTGGGATTTACAATCAATGGACAAAAACAGGCCGTTAACAATGCTGGTAAATTTGTCTTAAACCTGCCCGCAGCAAAAGCAAGCACCAAAGTTAAAATGGTCGCCGTGGACAAAGGTGGGCGAGTTGCCCGCCTGGCTTTTGCAGTTGAGCCAGCTGTTATCGTACCTCAGCTAGCCAGGAAAAAAGAAGAATTAGCACCTGCCGATCCTCAAGACTTACAATCCATTCGCTTTGGAAACTACCATGCGCTGATCATTGGCAATAACAATTACAGCTATTACCCAAAATTAAAAACTGCCGTTAATGATGCCAGAAAAGCCGATGAAATACTTCGCAGCAAATACGGCTTTAAAACCACCTTACTCCTGAATGCTGATCGCTATAGTATTTTATCTGCCCTCAACGAATTAAGCTCACAGCTAACATCCAACGATAACTTGCTGATCTACTATGCCGGGCATGGTGAAATTAACGATGAAAATCAGCGCGGATACTGGCTGCCAATAGATGCAGAAAATAACAATACGGCAAACTGGATTTCTAATTTGGATATTACTGACATGCTTAATGTTATTAAATCCAAACATATCCTGGTTGTTGCTGACTCTTGCTACTCTGGAACCATGAGCAGTACAGCACAAACGCGTATGAGCCTGGGAACTAATAGCGTTAATAATCGCGCCAAGTGGATAAAGGTCATGTCCAAGACACGAGCACGTATCGTCATGACTTCCGGTGGTGTCAAACCAGTCCTTGATGCCGGAGGTAATAATCACTCTGTGTTTGCCCGCGCTTTTCTGGATGCACTTAATAGCAACCAGTCAATCCTGGAAGGTTATCGCCTTTATCAACAAATAACCGACAATGTTCAAAACGTAGCGGCCAAATATAACGTAGAACAAATTCCACGTTATGCACCGGTCAAACACGGCGGTGGGTTAGGAGAATTCTTCTTTGTACCAAAGACATTGTGAGCAAGAAATCCTATGACACTACTGAGCCAACACCGGGGTTGGCAGTCATAGAATTTATTAATTAAATAATCGGTGATTTTTCTTTATTTCTTGCGCCAAGTAATCAAACACACCTGCTTTATTAGCGTAATCATTCCAGCTTTCAACTACTGCAATCACTTTATCAACAATTTGCGTAGATTCTTTTTTGAAATTCCCTATCAACTTACCTACTACTAATAAATCTTCTTTATGGAAATGATCTCGTTTTCCGTTCAGACTCATCTGATGCGAATGTACCCAGGGAGAATTTATTTTATAGCTATAGGCTAGATCAAACGCAGGAGCAAGACGCCACTCACTCTCCATCTCATTTAAGAGGAAACCTGTGTTTTTCGTATGATCATCATGATTACGCGCCACTACATTGAATACCATACGACGAAAAATTTCTATCGCATCTTTTCTTGGTAATCTTAACTGCCTGGCAACTGACAACAATTGTTCATAACTATAATTCCCCGGTTTTTTATAATCCGCATGATCCATGGCACACAGGGAGACATAATGTATTTTATTGTTGCCACGACGATCGAAGCGTTTGGTCATAAAATGCGCCCTTTCACCTTCTATCATTAATTCAGAAGCTGATATGTTAATGCCCGCATCTTTTGCCATTAAATAATAAGCATATTCCATACGCCCAAAACCCTTGGGGTCTCCAAACACTTCACTATTGACCTTGTGTTCTTCTACGCCATCAAATTTAAGCAGGTAATGCTCATAACCATTCGGTGCATCCACCTGGCCTGAGCGTAGTTGAGTTCTATCTGCATTAACGGCTACCAGGGCTTTTGCTCGCGCTCCACCTGCCGAAGTCCCTACTTGAAATAATCCTGACATAGCATCACTATTAACTTGCTCAGGCAATATTTTTTTGGAAAGGTTGGCACGATGATCCAATATCTTTTGAGCCATTTCTATCAGTGAAGCCAGCTCTATTTTTTCGTTGCTTGTTGACGTCCTGGAAATCGCTGGTGCAAATTCTATTGCCCCCATGCCTCTATTGCCCGTGTAAAGTAAACGCTCCAACGGAGTAAATGATTCAGCATCACGACCTTGTCTGGACAACCAGGCATCAATGACAGCGTTACCAAAATCATCTGGCAACACATCGGAGAAAACCGCAGGCAAGCCTTTATATGTTTCTACATTTAAACTGGGAAATTGATATTTTTTTGTTGATACTGGCATCCACAACGGCGCAATATCAACACCTTGGCTTATCCAGTCCGGAGCATACTCAAAAGTACACATTTTTGATACCGGGTCATATAACAAAGCACCCAACAAACTATCCCACAACCTCACTTCGGCTAAATTTTGCATTACCAGTCCAACTTCTTTGTCTGGTTATGCTCGCCAGCACCTTCTCTGACATGCCCACCTGAAGCACGCTGCCGTTGTCTGCCTTTAAGCTTTAACTGCTCCATTGGACTAAAGACTGCCTCGGGTACAAACTGCTCTATTAAATCCATCCGCCCCAACGCACGCAGCACTGCAATCACATTTTCAAACTTGCCTGCACCGCTAACTAATTTTCGGTAGCTGACCCGAGACAAGCCAATTTCATCTGCCAATTGCTGTTGAGTTAGATTTTGCTCCAATCGCATTTGCTCGATACGATGGCCAATTTCGGCGGCAATGGAATGATTCGTCATGGAGTTAAATTTCATAATGATAAAATATATAACCTTTAGTGCGGTTAAGTATAGCCAATGATAATAAATATATACATAATAGACCAAGGAACAGTATTAATCTACACTAATGATAACTAATATACTCTTTATAGCCTTATTAATATTATAATGATAATTTATATTATCATTATAATATATAAATCAATTATATATCTGAATTTATACTAAATAGATCATTACTAGAAAAACACACGCCACGCTGAACCCTTGTCTATAAGGTAGCCACGTAGCTGGTTATATAGGCCAATAGAAATATAGACTTACTTGAAAGCCGGACTTACCCTCTTTTGCTGCAAGGCAGCCAGCTGCTTCAATCCTTTTGCATCCATGTCAGACACTATCCAGTAATTCATTTTATTCTGACACCAATACAACAAATGATATCCCTGCAAGGAATGCATTTCCTGCTCAGCATCATCCACATCAGGTGAGGGCCAGGTATATAAATTGACGACATGATCCTGATGTAAATAAGTCACCGAGGCAATTCGCTGATTTTGCAGGGTATCCAAACGACCACCCAACAGCTCAAAACCATCTCGATTAAAATCATATATTCGCGGTGAATAATCTAACCTTGATGTAAACCAGGGTGCCAATTTAGCGATATCATGACTACTAATATCAGTTAAACGCTCAGCGCTAATCGCACTGACATGACCTGACAGCATGTTTTCTATAAGCGCTGTTTCGGACTGGTGCTGATTAAATGAAACAACAGCAAACACAGCCAATAATACACTGGCAGCCAAAGCGATACTTTTAGGTAACCATGACAGGCGCAGGATAGAGGGATTAACAACCTTGACTAACTGTTCCTTTTCCAGCCCGGCAAGAATACTGGTACGCAAGCTATCGGGCGCTTTTTTTCGTGGTAGTTGGTCCTTGATTAGCGAACCGAGTTCACGTAATTCATTTAATTCATGTTGACATGGACCGCAGTTTCTCAAATGCTGCTCGACCTGTGTAGCGTTAGCAGCATCCAACTCTTTATCTAGATAGGGATGAATAAGTTGTTTAGCATCAGTGCAATTCATGACAGTGACCCCATACTTTGATACTCAGGCTTAAGTAATTTTTTAAGTTGCTTGCGCGCACGTGACAACCTTGACATCACGGTACCTAGCGCACAGTCGATCACGAGTGCTATCTCGGCATAACTTAGCTCTTCGATTTCTCTTAAAATAATAACTTCACGATAATCTTCAGCGAGCTTATTAATCGCACGTTTTAGTTGTTCTGACTCACAATCTCTAATGAGCTGTTCTTCGGGTGTATCACAGTTTTTCAAAGACTCAGGAAGACTCGCCTCAAACTGGGAATTCGTTAGATAAACAACTTCACCACGGTGTTTATCCTTTTGCTTTTGATTGTAAAAGGCATTACGAACAATAGTAAACAACCAGGCTTTTACGTTTTTTTGCTCAAGCCGATCAAAGGCGGCAAATGCCCGACTACAAGCTTCTTGGGTCAAGTCCTCGGCATCATGCTGGTTTCGGCTCAAATAATAGGCATAATTATAGGCCGCATCGAGGTGAACCAAGACGACCCTTTGAAAATCATTGATATTGTCTGCGCTCAATTTTTTATCCAAATCTAATACAAGTATACCTCTATAACCATTTACACGATCATTTATTCCCTCTACACGCAAAAATATAAATATACGACTCCTAATCTAAGCTACACATATGACTCGTGAATTTTAAAATACAAGAAAATACACAAGAAGCTCATTTGTCATGACTATATAGCTGCTATAGAAAGCACTTTAAAGTGACACTTTATTGCTACTACCTCCCCCTGAACAATCATTGCAATTGACAAGAATAAAAATAAAACGGGAATAAATATCCACACGACCTGTTTAAGAGTAGGTCGATTGTTAATAAATCGACAAAATGAAACAACCAAAATCTATCAATAACCAGGAGGTTTACAATGGACAGACGTTCATTTATACGTATCGGCGTAGCAGGAGCCGCAACCGGTATCATTGCACCAGAAATCGTGCTCGCAGGCTCAATGGGTAAAAAAATGAGTAGCAGCAACATGGCCGGAGGTGTTTATTACACGAAGGAATCCCCCGGACGCTGGGCTAAAAAAGCAGGTTCGCATTCACCCATTATTGAGAAAGCAGATACCGGCATTCGTGTTATTACGGGGCATCCAATGAAAGCAAACAATCACTGGATTATTAAACACGTATTACTTGATAGTGACTTTAACTTCATCAGTGAAAACGTTTTCGACCCCAACAAAGACAAGGCTGCCATTTCTAACTTTAGTTTGACCGGTCAAACAGGTGCGGTTTATGCATTGAGTGTTTGCAACAAGCATGACTCATGGCTAACAGTACTGGAAATCTAGTGTACATAGCGCGGGGAACCAACGTGTTCCCCCAATTATGCGCATCGACACCCTTTTCAATCTGTTTCTACTGAAATAGTCACAATAACTAATGACGATTAATCTCACAAAGGGATACACCATGACTGTTAATAGTAACAAAATAAAACTCTTTCTCGTTACGCTACTGCTTTTCCCTGCAAGCTTACTGGCTGCAGGCAACATGATAGACCAACAACCTATAGAAATGACAATAGCCCTGGGTAACACTGAAAACAAACTGCGATTTTTCCCTTCGACACTTGAGTTCGAGACAGGCAAACTTTATAAACTTGTCATTAAAAACCCCAGCACTCAAAAACATTACTTCACGGCTGAAGAGCTCTCCCGTTCTGTTTTTACTCGTAAAGTCCAGGTCGTTAACAAATCCAACAAGACCCTTGCAGAAGTGAAAGGTCATATCAATGAGATCGAAGTGTATCCAGGTGGCACCACTGAATGGTGGTTTGTTCCCGTAAAAACTTTAACTTCATCGCGATTACACTGCTCTATTAAAGGACATAGTGAAGCCGGCATGACGGGCCAAATCACAATCAAATAATGAAAACTTTACGCAGTAATAAACGCCACTCATATCAACATAATATGTCAACCTAACATCTGGAGACTGGTATGCATTACTTCGTCATAACCTTGTTATTTGCAATCAACTCAAACATGGCCATAGCAGGCGATCCCGTTATAGGTAAAACTAAAGCGATCATATGTATCGGCTGCCACGGTGCTGATGGAAACAGCAGTCATTCGATTTACCCTAAGCTAGCCGAGCAAAATGAAGCTTACCTGATAAAACAGCTTAACGATTTCAAAAAAGGTACACGAAAAGAAGAACACATGAGCTCTATGGTAGAGGCAATTAATATCGAAGACATCCCTGATATTGCCGCCTATTTTTCCAGTCAACAACGTATTCCCAGCTCCATCGATAACATCAAATCCATTCAAGGTAAACAGATTTTTCAAGCAGGCATACAAGAAAAGAAGATACCTGCTTGCGCAAGCTGCCATGGCCTGAAAGGAACAGGAAATCCACCATTAAATTACCCATCTCTAACTGGTCAACATAAAGAATATTTAATCAAGACATTAAAAGATTTCCGAAGCCGAACAAGACATAATGACATTAACAAGATAATGAGAAATGCGACGACCAAACTCACTGATAATGAAATAAACCAATTATCTGACTATATTTCGAACCTGAAATAAATCCATTCAGCATGGTGCCATCAGGGCACAAGAGCTCTAAAAAATGACGTAGATGCTACTTCTCTTTTAATCTATCAATCTCACCTATTCGTAGACCCCCTGCCCTTGAATCCATGCTATCCTGACAACAAATAATTTATAGATTTTAAGATTGAGAATTTAACATGCATAGTTTTAATACCAGCCTTGAGACTTTTAACCAAGATGTCATGGAGGCTTCCAATGAAACCCTCGTAATGATAGATTTTTGGGCACCCTGGTGTGGCCCCTGTCAAACACTCATGCCTATACTGGAAAAGCTTGCTGACGAATATCAAGGCGCATTCAAACTCGCCAAAGTTAATATTGATGAGCAACAGCAACTGGCGCAACAATTTGCCGTACGTAGTGTACCCACTGTAAAACTCGTCCAAAATGGCCAGGTCATAGATGAGTTTATGGGCGCTCTTGCAGAATCTGAAATCAAGGAACTACTATCGAAATACATCCGATCTGAGTCCGATTCACTCATGGCTTCCGCAATAGAAAAATACGGTTCAGGTGATCAGAGTGCAAAACAGGACATGATCGATATTATTAATAATGACCCTCAAAATAATAATATCCGTCTGTCATACGTTGAAGTTTTGATGCATGAGGAACAATTCGAGGATGCGAAAGCAATTTTGCAAGCACTACCGTCTGACCTTAGGGAACGACCGGATATTGCCAGTTTAATAAGCCGCCTGGACGTGATGGCTATCGCTGAAGATCTCGGGGATATTGATACGTTCATCAAATCTGTTGAAGAAGACCCCGGCAATTGCGATGCTCGCCTCCAACTCAGCACGGTGTATCTGGCGAATGGAAATTTTGAAGCCGCATTGGCGCAATTACTGGAAATAATGAAAAGGGACCGTCAATTTAATGATGATATTGGCCGTAAAGATATGATCAAGGTTTTTGAAATGCTCGGTAATAGCGGCGAACTGGTGGCAGAATACCGCAAAAAAATGGCTTCCTTATTGTACTAAAGTAACGATTTAACACCGACTAGGCCACCCAGTTTAATCACGGCAGTGGGAATAATCCAGGCAAAAAGATATAGACCTGAATCAAGTATCTGATCAGGTTAACATTTGAATAATCACCTGCGCATCCTGCATGGATTTGGTCGATGGCGGCTCACCTTCATAAATAAGATAGAGCTGTTCAGCACTGGATTGTTTTAAAAATTCTTCTATTTGTGCACGCATGGCTCGCATATTTTTTGCCACGTCCGGAATGATGAATCCTATCTCGCAATTCGTCACATCACGTCCACTACGCCAGCAAGACCTGGTGCCGGTAGGTAAGCCTGTCAACTGATCTGCATCTACGTATACGGTGACCATCGATTTCAATTGCTCGACGATCGACTCCTGCAACCCGTGACTGGCCTTAAATATAACCAGGCCTTGCAAACGTTCTCCCAACACCGCATTGATCAGGCCTAATTGTTTAATGGCGGCAACACTAAGGGCTTGTGGCTCTATAGCCAGAAAAAAAACAAATGAATCCTTCACGTCTACCAGCCATTGAGCAGCATCGTCCTCGCTGGCCTGCAACCATTCACTGGTTTGCATCAATATGACCTGAAAGTGATGACTATAGTAATCGAGACGCCAATCTTCAGGCAGATCTTCGGGGTAATAGTCATTATCCCAGGATGGATGCGTCCAACCAAGGGACCCGGCTTCAATTCGATCTTTTGTCATAGGACGGAATCTGCTTCTAAATATTGATCAATTTCACTGAATGACTCATGGGTAGAATAGAACCTCGAATCAACAAACCCAGTATATATAGCTTAATAGATCTAGTTACAAGCTTGTACCGGGATTACGGAAACGCCATAATACCGCATGGCCGATATCATAGCATTTAAAAAGCCCAAACCCAGCCAGAAACATAAGGGAAAAACCTTGTGTCGTCACAATTTCCATAAATGGGTCGAAGACAAGAAAATGCAATTTGATGTCAAAGCCGGAAAATTAGTGACCCGTTATATATGCTCAAGGTGTGGTGCTACCCGAGTAAAAAGCACCTGAATACTAGAAAAAGACAAGAAAGAAAATAACCTATGTTTGAAAATGTACTAATTATAATAGCCGGTTTAGTGATTTTACTTTGGGGAGCAGACCGTTTCGTCATGGGCGCTTCCGCCCTGGCCAGAAACCTGGGTGTTAGCCCGCTGGTTATCGGACTCACTATTGTGGGTTTCGGGACATCTGCACCAGAAATACTCATTTCAGCAGTCGCATCCTATGATGGAAATCCAGGGCTTGCCATTGGTAATGCTGTGGGCTCAAATATCGCTAATATCGCCCTGGTACTTGGCTTTACCGGCCTGGTTATCCCACTCACGGTTAAGTCCGAAACACTGAAGCGTGAATATCCGGTATTGCTGGCTATCACCTTGGGCACGCTGGTGTTATTAATGGATGGTTATTTCAGTAGAATTGACGGCATCATACTACTCACCGGCATGGTACTCATTATCTATACCATCACAATGCTCGGTCTGCGATCACGTAAAACTGACCCGATTGCACAAGAATTTGAGGATGAAATTCCGACTGGTATCTCAACACTCAATGCATCCATGTGGTTTTTGGTGGGCCTGCTAACCTTACTATTGGGCTCTAAATTACTGGTCAATGGTGCTGTCAGTATTGCCACCTCTCTCGGGGTAAGCGATGTAATTATTGGCCTGACAATAGTCGCTATCGGTACCAGTCTGCCCGAACTCGCTGCATCATTAATGAGTGCTTATAAAAAAGAACATGATATAGCCATTGGAAATATCATCGGTTCCAACATGTTTAATCTGCTGGCAGTTTTAGGAATACCAGGGGTATTTAGACCAGGACCAGTACCCGCGGGTATTCTTGATCGAGACTTCCCGGTCATGATAACACTGACCATTTTATTATTTGCCATGTCATACGGATTCAGGGCGCCTGGCAAAATCAATCGTATAGAAGGTGGTATTTTGTTCTCTATATTTATTGCCTATCAAGTCGTATTATATTTTTCGGGCACCCACTAACAAGGAGGATTTTATGAATGCTATTGAATTTAAGGCACAAAATATTAAATGTATGGGTTGCGTCAACGCTATTAAAGATGGTCTAAAGGGCGCTCACGGCATTGAAACAGTCGAAGTAGACCTGGAAAACAAACAAGTCAGTATTACCGGTAATGATCTATCCAGAGAACTAATCGCTGAAAAAATGACGACTCTGGGCTACCCACTAACGTAATTATGACCGATGACAGGTATAATATCCCTTGGCTATAAAACAGTAATATAAACACCATGAAAAATCAGAATTTCACCGATCTTGGCAAGGCTGTCCTTAAGACCGAGGCTGAAGCCATCAATGATTTGATTGATCGCCTGGATGAAAAATTCAATCGTGCTTGCGAAATGATGCTTGCTTGTGAAGGACGTATAGTTGTCATTGGCATGGGGAAATCAGGACATATTGGCGGCAAAATCGCTGCTACTTTAGCCAGCACAGGCAGCCCCTCCTTTTTTGTTCACCCCGGTGAGGCCAGTCATGGCGACATGGGTATGATCACTAGCAAGGACGTTGTTATTGCATTATCCAACTCTGGCGAAACCGCTGAAATCCTCACTATCCTACCCTTGATAAAAAGACTGGCCGTTCCTCTGGTTAGCCTAACAGGCAAACCTTCCTCTGAGCTGGCCCGAAGTGCCGACGTAAATCTCGATATTAGCGTTAGGAATGAGGCCTGCCCGCATGATTTAGCACCTACTTCAAGCACTACTGCTACTTTAGCGATGGGGGATGCTTTGGCGATAGCACTTCTGCAAGCACGCGGATTTACAGCAGAAGATTTTGCACGCTCTCACCCCGGAGGCAGCCTCGGCAGAAAACTGTTATTACATGTTGAGCAGATCATGCACACGGGTGACACAATACCTTATGTTAGCGTCAATGCATTACTGGGTGCAGCGCTACTGGAAATGACTCGGAAAAGTCTGGGCATGACTGCAATAGTAGATGAGGGAATGAAAATAATAGGTATCTTTACCGATGGAGACCTTCGTCGAACCCTGGACATGGGGCTGGATATTCACAACACACCTATAACGGACATTATGACATCGCACTGCAAGGTAGCCACTAAAGGGATGCTTGCAGCTGAAGCCTTACAACTCATGGATAAACACAAAATCAACGCCCTGCTAGTTGCCGATGAAAATCATCAGCTCATTGGAGCCCTTAATATGCATGACATGCTACGAGCAGGCGTGGTTTAATCTTATTTCAACTTAATTTAGAACCGGAAACACGCATCATGAAAGATATTCTGGAAAAAGCCAAAGCAATCAAGATCGTTATTTTTGATGTTGACGGTGTTCTCACTGATGGCTCTCTTTTTATAGGCGATGACGGACAGGAATACAAAGCTTTCAACTCACGAGACGGACATGGCATTAAAATGCTACAAAAGACCGGCGTTGAGGTTGCTATTATAACTGGGCGCACCTCCGAAGTTGTTAAACATCGTATCGGCGACCTTGGTATTAAAACGGTTTATCAGGGGCAACATGACAAAACTATCGCCTTTAATGATTTACTTAAAAGCAAACAGCTAACACCTGAAGAATGTGCTTATGTGGGCGATGACGTCGTAGACCTGCCAGTCATGAGCCAGGTCGGACTGGCCATTGCAGTACAGGATGCACATCCCATGGTGAAAAAACATTCGCATTGGCAAACTCCCAGTTCAGGTGGTCGTGGTGCCGGGCGTGACGCTTGTGAAATGATCATGGAAGCTCAGGGAAACCTGCAAGAAGAGCTGGAAAGTTATCTCTATAAAGACTAATGACTCGCTTACGCACTTTTTTACTGCTTGTTCTTATCAGTCTGGTCGTGACGGTCAGCATCCAATTGACTGAAAAAATCTCCAAACAAGCGATTCCGGATAATGCACGTATGGAAGGCGAGATTGATTACAGTATCCAACACTTTAATTTAACCTTGATGAATAAGACTGGAAAAATGCAATACCATCTAAGCGCTGATAGCATGCTACACTTTAAGGAAAGCGACCTTACACAATTAAAAAAACCTAATATAGAGATGTTTCGAACAGCGACAGAACACTGGCAAATAAAAGCTAATGGTGGGAGCATCAATCCCGATGGAGACCAGGTAATACTGAAAGGCCAGGTCGAACTAAAAGGATCCTCAGATGGACAAAAAAACCCTCTCGTTATCACCACTGAATCGTTGCAAATCAGTCCGGATAAAAATACCGTCAGCACCCGAGACAATATAAAGTTAAGCGGCCATGGTGTTTTAATTCAGGCCAGAGGTATGCTTGCGAATATGAACGACGAAACCATTCAACTACTCGCCAAGGTCAGAGGTTCTTATGCCCCTCAGCACTAAAGCCATTGGCTCACTCAGCCTACTACTCTTATTAAACGCTTCCCCAGTTTTTGCCCTGGAGTCCGATCGAAAACAGGCCATTAATGTTGAAGCCGACAAGGCTAATTTCAACAAAAAAGTTGGCAGCAGTCGCTATACCGGTAACGTCATCGTCCAACAAGGTAGCATGCGTATTTCAGCTGACTCTCTCATCGTAAACACTAAAAATGGTAAATTAAACACCATGGTAGCAAAGGGCAAGCCGGTTAATTTTCAGCAACGAACCGAAAAAGGAAATAAAGACATTTCTGCTGTCGCAGGTAAAATGACGTACCACGCGATCAGTAATCTGGTGGTCTTTGAACAAGACGCTACGCTAAGTCAAGGAGACAATAAGTTCACCAGCAATCGTATTTCATATAATATAGACAAAGATACTGTCGATGCAGGCAAAGCCAGTGGCGGGGGTCGCGTCACTATCACCATACAGCCTCCTTCAGATACGGACTTACCCAATAAAAATCCTGAAAAATGAGTATTTTACACACTAGCCATCTTGTCAAAAAATACAAGAACCGTACGATTGTCGACAATGTCAGTCTTTCAATCAATACCGGTGAGGTGGTAGGACTATTAGGGCCAAATGGCGCAGGAAAAACCACTACTTTTTATATGATTGTAGGCTTGATACCCACTGATCAGGGTGGGATCCATATCGATGAAAAAGATATCACCCGCTTACCCATGCATGCGCGTGCGCTTGCCGGGGTTGGCTACCTGCCACAAGAAGCCTCGATATTTCGTAAGCTCTCAGTCAGAGACAATATCATGGCGATTTTGCAAACACGTAAAGAACTTTCTAATCAGGACAGAGAGGTGGAACTGGAAAACTTGCTACATGATTTGCACATCGGCCACATCCAGGATAACGAAGGAATCAGCCTGTCCGGTGGGGAACGTAGACGCGCTGAAATAGCGCGAGCTTTAGCAATGAACCCTGCTTTTATTCTCCTGGATGAACCCTTCGCAGGCGTGGACCCTATCTCAGTCGTCGATATTCAGCAAATTATTAAGCACTTGTGTGAACGCAACATCGGCGTACTGATTACTGATCATAATGTACGCGAGACTTTAGGAATTTGCACATCGGCCTATATATTAAGTGAGGGCCAGGTGATAGCCGAAGGCAAGCCCGAATCAATACTCGACAATCAACAAGTTAGAGAGGTATATCTGGGACATGATTTCTCACTCTAGTTTCAACTATTTCACGCTGGCTTCATGGTCCCTTTTAGCCAGTAATTAACACAATGTAATCAATGGCTTATATGGTGGCCCTAAAAAATGTATAAATGCCATAAATTAATACAAATAAAGTCACAATCTAACTGTACTGGCATAATAAATGCAGTAAAATAGTAAGTTAAAGAGATCATTATTCTCGCGATTGAGTTAAGCCTAAATAGCATATGAAGCAATCACTATACCTTGGTCATGAACAGCGCCTACATATGACCCCCCAGTTGCAGCAAGCCATCAAGCTGCTGCAACTTTCTACTCTTGATTTGCAAATGGAAATCCAGAACGTTCTGGAATCCAATTTTATGCTGGAAGTTGCTGAAGAAGAAGCCGAAGTTACCAACGCCAAAGAGGCTGAAGAAAAAAAATCTGACCAGGAGGCCGTTGACACTCAATCAGCCACTGAAACATCTGAACTTACCAGCAAAGACGAAATCCCTGAAGACCTTCCTACTGATAGTAACTGGGATGATGTATACGACGGCTCTACATCTTATTCACAACCTTCGAGTGATGACCAACAAGAATGGGAAGGTGTTAATGGTAGCGGTGAGAGCCTTCATGATCACCTTACCTGGCAAATGCAGCTCACTCCATTCTCAGATAATGACCGTGCTATCGCTATCTCAATTATTGATGCCATTAATGAGGATGGATACCTGTACATCCCGTTAGAAGACATACACCAGGGCATCATTCAAAATACCCAGGCTGATGAAGAGCTTATCGAATATGATGAAGTAGAAACTGTATTACATCGCATTCAACAGTTCGATCCGTTGGGTGTTGGCTCACGCGACTTGAAAGAATGCTTGCTGGTGCAACTCAATCATCTGGATAAAGACCAGGCACATGTAAAAACCGCCATGGCTCTCGTTGAAACCCACCTGGATGCCTTGGCAAGCCGTGATTTCAAGCGCATTTTGCGCCAGATGCATATCAGCCAGGAAGAGCTAACCGCCATTATCCAGCTCATTCAAACATTGGACCCCAGGCCCGGCTCCAGCATAACACCCGCAGCACCTGAATATATTGTTCCTGATGTATTGGTAAAAAAAATCAAAGGCAAATGGACTGTGGAATTAAACCCGGACACGATGCCGCGCATTCGAATCAACCAACAATACGCAGGATTAATCCGCCGTACTGACACTAGTGATGATACTAATTCCCTAAGAAATCATTTACAGGAAGCGCGCTGGTTTCTCAAAAGCCTGCAAAGTCGAAACGAAACCTTGCTTAAAGTAGCCCGTTGTATCGTAGATAGGCAACGAGGCTTTCTGGATTATGGTGAGGAAGCCATGCGTCCTCTGGTACTTCGAGATGTTGCCGAAACGGTAGAAATGCATGAGTCAACCATTTCACGTGTTACTACACAAAAATACATGCACACCCCTAACGGAATTTTCGAGTTTAAATATTTCTTTTCAAGTCACGTTAATACCACTGAAGGTGGCGTCTGTTCCGCTACCGCTATTCGCGCCATCATTAAAAAATTAATTGCTGCCGAGAGTTATGAAAAACCGCTAAGCGATAGTAAAATAGCTGACCTGCTCATGAAGCAAGGCATCAAGGTAGCGCGACGTACCGTAACAAAATACAGAGAAGCTATGCAGTTTCCTTCTTCCAATGAACGCAAGCGACTCGCTTAATTAACCAACCAAGGAGTTTATAATGCAAATCAATCTCACTGGCCATCATGTAGATCTTACTGACTCACTGCGAGACTATGTAGAATCAAAACTTGAAAAACTTGAACGCCATTTCGATCAGGTCGTTAACGTACAAGTCATTTTAAGTGTAGAAAAGTTACGTCAGAAAGCAGAAGCAACGGTACATTTAAGTGGCAACAATCTGTATGCAGACGATACTCAAGAAGATATGTATGCCGCCATTGATGGACTAATTGATAAACTTGATCGTCAAGTTGTCAAACATAAAGAAAAAATTACTAATCACCATCGTAGATAAAACCAACCAATAAGTTTATAGCCATGAAAATAGAAGACCTTATCGTACTTGATAGAATTGGATGCGATAATAGCTCCAAAAGCAAAAAAAAAGCACTGGAAGCTTTAAGTAATTTATTGGCAACTGAAGAATCAGATATCGACCAAGATGAAATATTTGATAGCCTTGTCAATAGAGAAAGACTGGGAAGTACCGGACTCGGGCGTGGGGTCGCTTTACCTCATGCCCGATTACCCGGGAGAGAACAGGCCATTGGAGCATTTATCAAATTAGAAAAAGCCATCGACTTTGATGCTATCGACAACCAACCCACAGATCTTTTGTTTGGGTTATTAGTTCCTGATCATTTTACAGATGAACACCTTGAAATTCTTGCTGAACTGGCAAAAATTTTTAGCGATCAGGCATTTTGCGATACTCTCCGTCAAACTGAAACCAAAGAGCAACTTTTCAAGCTCTTGAACAATCAGTCAGCCAGCTCTGCCGCATGAAAGATATTACAGTCCAGGATTTAGCTGAAAAACTACAGAAAAGCCTGGAACTGGAGTGCAAAGCGGGCGGACAGGGTGATCAACGCGTTATAAAATCAAGAGCCTCTAAAGGCCAGGAATTTATTTCACTTATCGGTCACTTAAATATTATTCACCCTAACAAAATTCAGGTTCTCGGCAAAACTGAACTTGAGTACCTGGAAAAACAGGGTAAAAACTCTCGCCATGACGCTGTAAGGCAACTTTTTTCCGAAGAACATACCGTATTGGTATTGGTTGCAGAGGGCTTGCACATACCTAATGACTTTATGTTATTAGCAGACAGACATAACATACCACTGTTTACAAGTCTGGCCAGCAGCCATGAAGTCATCAGTCATTTTCAGTACCTGCTGGGCAGTGTGTTAGCAGATTCAGCTGTCATTCATGGTGTATTCATGGAAGTGATGGGTAGCGGAATATTACTCACCGGTGATAGCGGTATAGGGAAAAGTGAGCTCGCGCTCGACCTCGTCAGCAGAGGACATAGACTCATTGCAGACGATGCTCCCGAATTTTCCAAAATTGCTCCGGATATTATTAATGGTACATGCCCCGCCCTACTCCGAGAATTTTTAGAGGTACGAGGTCTGGGTATATTGAATATTCGCTCAATTTTTGGCGATAGTGCTATTCGCACCAGCAAATACCTTCGCTTGATTATCGCCCTTGAAAAATTTACCGATGAACAATTACACAAAATGGATCGGCTGAGGGGGTCAAAACGAAATCGAAAGGTCCTTGGCATTGAAATACCTGAAGTAACCTTACCTGTAGCCCCTGGACGAAATCTGGCTATCGCTGTTGAAACGGCCGTTAGAAATCACACATTAATTCAAAAAGGATATGACGCAGCAGAAGACTTTATTCAACGCCAAAATAATCTGGTACAAAAGAGCTTACTATGAAACTCATTATCATTAGTGGCCTATCAGGATCCGGTAAGAGTATTGCGCTAAATACGCTTGAAGACCTGGATTATTATTGTATCGATAATATGCCCATAGGCATGCTGTCTTCTCTAGTGGAACAATTAACAAAAGGCTGGGGTAAGGACCATAGTCATGTAGCCGTTGGTATTGATGCCAGAAACAGCCACAGTGATCTAAAACATTTTCCAGCTTTATTAAAAGATCTCGCTCAATCCAGTCTTGAGGTAGAGATCATATACCTGGAAGCTGATGACACTACTTTATTAAAACGCTTCAGTGAAACTCGTCGCAAACACCCACTGACGAATGAAGACAGATCTTTGCCCGACGCCATCAAACTGGAACGGGAATTACTTTACCCCATTGCCTCTCAAGCTGATCTTCATATTGATACGACGCATACCAATATCTACCAACTACGTGAAATAGTACGCAATCGCGTGATCAATGAACCCAATGAATCCATGTCATTACTATTTCAATCTTTTGGTTTCAAACACGGCATACCCAGTGATGCTGATTATATCTTTGATTTACGCTGCCTCCCAAACCCACATTGGGAAACCAGCCTTAGACCACTCACTGGTCGTGATGAAAAAGTTATACAATACCTGGAAAATCAGCCTTGGGTGAATGAAATGAAACAACAGATTATTCATTTTCTCGACATCTGGATTCCGCGGTTTGAACAAGAAAACAGAAATTATATGACCGTCAGTATCGGCTGCACCGGGGGGCAACATCGTTCAGTCTATATGACTGAGACGATTGCAGGCTATTTCATGGAGCACCGTAACAACGTTATGGTCCGCCACCGAGAACTATCATGAGCGTCGGCTTATTAATCATTACACATAACAAGATTGGCCAGCAATTACTGGAAACTGCTACTGTCATGCTGGGCAGCAGTCCTTTGAAGACAGCCAGCCTTGCCATTGAATGTGATTGTGACCTTGACCAATCCATCACCCAGGCTAAATCGCTCCTGACCGAGGTCGACCAAGGGAATGGCGTGTTAGTTTTAACAGATATGTATGGCTCTACGCCCAGCAATATTGCCAACCGTTTATCTGATAACAACTCCGTGGTAGTGATCACTGGCATCAATTTGCCCATGCTCATTCGGGTACTGAATTACCCACGATTAAATTTAACCCAATTGTCAGAAAAGGCACGCTCTGGCGGCCATGATGGCATTATGATATGCAAATAATATGATAGAAAAACAAGTCCAGATCATTAATAAACTAGGGTTGCATGCACGAGCAGCCGCTAAATTTGTCACCCTGGCTTCTACGTTTTCCTGTGAAGTTTATTTAATCAAGGATCACCAAAAAGTTAACGGGAAAAGTATTATGGGTGTCATGATGCTGGCCGCTTCAAAAGGCACCGATCTAACAATAAGCACCGCAGGAGAGGATGAAGAAAAGGCATCACAAGAACTGGATGTATTAATTCAAAATCGCTTTGGCGAAGAAGAGTAACACCGGTTTTATTTTTGACTCATTGGTGATTTTTTTCATTAGTAGAAACTATTTTCACAGGTATCAACTGGTTTTTCCGTCTTAAGGCGATCACAACATGACAGTGGCAATTAAAGGAATATCAGTATCACGCGGGATAGCGGTGGGGCGATCGCACCGCCTTGAACGTGGCCAGCCTGAAGTCGCAGAAACCTGCATTCCTCTAGCACAACTAGACGATGAAATTGCTCGCCTAAGACGCGCCGTTGATATCGCCAAAACCCAGTTAAAACAAATACGAAAAAAAATCCCCGACAGTACACCCAGTGATATTGCAGCCTTTATTGATACGCATTTGTTAATGCTGAGTGACTCAGCATTATCTGAAGCCCCTGAGCAAATTATCCGAGCACAATTCTGTAGTGCTGAATGGGCAATGAAACTCCAGTTAGATAAATTAGTGGGCGTATTCGATGAAATGGATGATGCCTACCTGAAAACACGCCGTGATGATGTGATTCATGTGGTCAATCGAATTTTCCGCATCCTTGCTGACATGGACGATGATCTTCCCTTGCATGAAAACACACTGGTATTACGTAACAAAATCGTAATAGCAGATGATCTGACGCCTGCTGATATCGTATTACTCCAGCACCAGGGAATGATTGCCTTTATTACTGAATCCGGTGGCCCATTATCCCACACAGCTATTTTGGCTCGTAGTCTTAATTTACCGGCTATCGTCGGCATTCATCAGGCCAAGAGCTATATCCATAATGACGAAGATATCATTATAGATGGTGATCAGGGCATTGTACTGACTAAGCCCTCTGAAGCCATCAGGGTTTATTATAATGAAAAACGAAAAGCTTACCGGCAATATTATTCCAAGCTTGTCAGTCTCAGAAACAAACCGACAATTACATTGGACGGTGTCAGTATTCAACTTTATGCTAATGCGGAAATTCCTGAAGACATTCTGGCCTTACACGATCTCAATGTCGATGGTATTGGTTTATTCCGATCTGAATATTTATTCATGAACAGAAATGATCTCCCTGATGAAGAAGAGCAATTTAATGCCTACAAGGAGATAGCCTTATCTATGAAGGGAAAGCCCGTCACTATTCGCACACTGGACCTGGGCGCTGATAAACATTTAAAAACCCAACAATATCAGGACTGCCCTACCAATCCGGCTTTAGGCCTGCGCGCTATTCGCTTATGCTTGAACGACCCGTCATTATTTCGCCCCCAACTACGCGCTATACTACGTGCCTCTGCACTAGGTAACATTCGGATGATGATCCCCATGTTAACCAACACCCAGGAAATGTTTCAGGTATTCAGTATTCTTGACGATTTAAAAAAGGAACTGACCTCTGAGGGTCTGGAATTCGATGAAAATATGCAAGTTGGCGGGATGATAGAAGTACCGGCTGCTGCTATTTCCGCCCACTTGTTCGCCAAGCATCTGCACTTCCTATCGATAGGCACCAATGACCTAATACAGTATACCTTGGCGATAGACCGAATTGACGAAGAAGTTAACTACCTCTATAAACCCAGTCATCCATCCGTGTTAATGCTAATTCACCGGGTTCTCGCCGCCGGGAAAGCAGCCAACATACCTGTTTCAATGTGTGGCGAAATGGCTGGTGACCCGGATTATGTCCGCCTGCTGATGGGGCTTGGCCTACGTGAATTCAGTATGCAACCTAATGCCATTCTGGAAGTTAAAAACATCATTAATCACACTGCTATTGAAAAATTGCACCCCTCATGTCTGGATACCCTTGAATGCCAACATGCAGAAGATGCTTTACAACACATTGGATTAATCAATTCTCAGAAACACTAGTCACCAGGATCTTGGGATCGGGCGCCGGGTTCGTGCTAGATCTCCATCATCAATACCGAAATAAACATCATTGTCACTGATACTTAAGGAACCTCTGAGCAATTCGTGAATTGGCATTTCAAGGCTAAAATTTCCTAACCCTACGTTGAAATATTGTTAATAGTGCACTATTAGCGGCATTTTCCGCTTTGCTCCAGAATGTTTCATCTCTCTATCTACTCCATCCAGAATTAATCAGAAGCTCCTTAATGCTATATACGGCGCACAAACATAGACCTGCCAGATGTTTATGGTTAAACTTCTTTCAAGCTGACCAAAACCAAGAAGACGTTTTGCCATGAAAGAAGCTATCCAGTCAGAAAAAAAACCAGAAGAGCGCCTGGACTTATTCCACGAAGCCCTGAAGGAAGGAAAAAACCAGCATATCTGGAAAATGCTGACGGATCTCCATCCCGCTGAAATCGCTCATATACTCGAATCACTCCCCTCTACTGAGCGCCAATTTGTCTGGAAAATGGTCAACCCGGATGATGAAGGTGACATTCTTCTTCTGGTAAATGATGAAGTTCGTGCGGGACTGATCAAAGACATGGGTAATGCTGAACTGGTTGCAGCAACCGATGGTATGGATGTCGATGACCTTGCTGATTTACTTAATGACTTGCCTGATATAGTTATTAAAGAAGTTTTATATTCGATGGATAAACAAGACCGCCATCGACTGGAGTCCGTACTCTCCTACCCTGATGACAGCGCCGGTGGATTAATGGACACCGACACGATCACTGTCCGTGCTGATGTCACACTGGATGTTGTGCTTCGTTACCTACGATTGCGCGGTCATTTACCTGCATTTACGGATAAGATGATTGTAGTCAATCGTTTTGATATGTATCTGGGAACTCTGGACCTAGCTCGGATACTCACCAGTGATCCGGGGCTCACAGTTGCCGAGGTAATGAGCACAAACATAGAGGCTATTCCCGTCAACATGCCTGCTCATGAAGTTGCCCATCTATTTGAGAAACGAGACTTGATCTCGTCACCTGTCATTAGTGAAGATAATCGTTTGATTGGCCGCATCACCATCGATGATGTCGTTGATGTTATTCGAGATGAGGGCGACCACTCGCTGATGAGTATGGCAGGTATGCATGAAGAAGATGACATGTTTGCCCCCGTTCTCCACAGTGCTAAAAGACGCGCCATTTGGCTTGGCATTAATCTGATGACTGCCTTCCTGGCCGCATGGGTCATTGGTCTGTTTCAGGGTACACTGGAAAAAGTAGTTGCTTTGGCTGTTTTGATGCCAATAGCAGCCAGCATGGGAGGTATTGCGGGAACCCAAACACTAACGTTGGTTATTCGAGGCATGGCACTAGGCCAGATTGGTAAATCTAATTCTAAATGGCTGCTATACAAAGAAGCGGCTGTCGGCTCTCTAAATGGCATTGTCTGGGCAATAGTGGTCGCCGCCATTGCTATTCTATGGTTTCAAGACGTTATGATTGGAGTCTTTATTGCTGCCGCCATGTTGATAAACCTTGTTTTTGCCGCCATTGCCGGATTTAGTATTCCACTTATCCTGAAAAAAATGGACATTGACCCCGCTCTCGCTGGCAGTGTTATTTTAACCACGGTTACTGATGTGATTGGTTACATAGCCTTTCTTGGCCTGGCATCACTCTACTTTATTTAAGAATCTGAAACCTCACATTCCATCGACAACAGGCCCAGTTATTCTCCGGCCAATGTCATATTTTCGATTAATATTGAACCAGAATGTATATTACCGCGTAAATCAACATCATTCGCAACATGTACCAGCTGACTAAACATATCTTTCAAATTGCCTGCAATAGTAATTTCTTCTACAGGGTATTGAATTTCACCATTTTCAATCCAGAAGCCTGCTGCACCCCGTGAGTAATCGCCTGTTACTATATTAATCCCTTGTCCCATTAACTCTGTAACCAATAAACCTGTGTTCATTTCTCTGATAAGTCCGTCCAAATCTAAATCACCCGACTTCACTTGTAAATTATGAACGCCACCTGCATTTGCGGTTGTTTCCATGCCCAGCTTTCTTGCTGAATAACTGCTAAGCACATAAGATTCCAACAAACCATCATGTACCAGAGCATGCTCACGAGTCGCTACCCCTTCACTATCATAAGCTGCACTTCCCAATGCTCTTTTAAGATGTGGGCTTTCCTGTATCTGCACAAAATCTGGAAAAACAGGTTTACCTAAATGATCCAGCAAAAAGCTCGATTGCCTGTATAAATTCCCACCAGAAATTGCACTGATGAAATGCTGGAAAAAACTACTCGCCATCTCAGCTTGAAAAATAACCGGAACCTGGGCCGTTTTAAGTTTTTTAGCATTCAGCCGGGACAGTGTACGCTCGGCAGCCTTATGTCCAACAGACTCAGCTGACTCCAAATCCTTCGCATCACGTGCAACTGCGTACCAGTAATCTCTCTGCATGCCATTTTTATCATCGGCGATAACACTACAACTGGTACTATGTCGAGTCCCTGAGTACCCCCCCAGAAATCCATGCGTATTCCCATAAACACTAATGCCTGTTCTGGTCGATACTGACGCACCTTCAGTATTGCTGATTCCGTCATGTGACCGTGCTGCATCTTCACATTCAGTAGCAATGACTATTGCTTCTTCAGCAGACAAATCCCACGGATGGCATAAATCCAGGTCAGGTATATCTTTAGCCATGCGATCAGCATCTGCCAAACCGGAATACGGATCTTCACCCGCGTGCTTGGCGATAGCGACAGCGGCTTTAACACTATCTTCTAAGGCCTGCTGGCTCCAGTCAGAAGTACTGGCAGAACCTTTTTTATGATCAAGGTAAACAGTTATCCCCAGACTACGATCGCGATTGTACTCAAGCGTTTCAACTTCAGCCAGACGTACGGTTACATTTAACCCTGCTCCAAAACTCATACCTGCTTCTGCGGCACTCGCTCCACTTTTTTTTGCAATATCCAGCGCACTAGAGACAAGGTCTTCGAGTTCTTTTTGATCTGGAAAGTCCGGACCCAAATTTTTTGACATGCTATACTCCTAATACTACAGACATTATTTAGTTACACTATTTCTCTTATGCCTACAGATAACGAAAATGAAATACTCCTGGAAAAGAGTAAAACACAAAAAAAACGTGATGCCTCAGCTTTGCAAGAACTTGGCATAAAACTCACTCAACTCAGTGACGAACAACTCCAGTCCATGCCTTTACCTAACACCTTACTTGATGCAATTACCACCACTCGAAAAATTCATCACCATGGTGGTTTAAAGCGCCAACTGCAATACATTGGTAAATTAATGCGTGATCTTGATCCTGAACCGATTAAACAAGCGCTGAATAAATTACAACACAAACGAAATCATGATACGGCAAAATTACATCAAGTCGAATCTTGGCGCGATCAATTAATTCAGGAATCTCCAACAATCATGAGTGAGCTACTTGAAAGCTTTTCTGAAATGGATCGACAATATGTTCGCCAGCTCGTGCGTAATGCTCAACATGAAAAAAACCAACAAAAACCGCCTAAATCTGCGCGCAAGCTTTTCAAGTATCTGCAAGAGCTACAAGATAATTCTGCAAACTAAACACCCGTACCTCCTACGGTAATACCATCAATTCTCATGGTCGGTTGACCCACACCAACGGGAACACTCTGACCTTCCTTACCACAAGTACCAACGCCATCATCCAATTGCAGGTCATTCCCCACCATACTGACACGATTCATCACATCAGGTCCGTTGCCAATCAACGTCGCACCCTTCACCGGCCTAGTCACTTTACCCTTTTCAATTAAATAAGCCTCACTGGCAGAAAACACAAATTTTCCTGACGTAATATCAACCTGACCGCCCGAAAAATTGACTGCATACAAACCATTCTCCACCGATGCAATGATTTCTTGCGGATCATAACGACCTGCCAGCATATAAGTGTTGGTCATTCTTGGCATAGGTAAATGTGAAAAAGATTCCCTTCGGCCATTACCTGTACTGGCAACGCCCATGAGCTTGGCATTTAAATTATCCTGCATATAGCCCTTCAGAATACCATTCTCAATCAGTACCGTTTGTTCGGTAGGTGTCCCTTCATCATCAACATTCAAAGAACCCCGACGATCCCTAAGGGTACCATCATCAACGACTGTGCATTGATCCGATGCTACTTTTTCACCAATACGTCCCGAAAATGCTGAACTACCCTTGCGGTTAAAATCGCCTTCCAAACCGTGGCCGACAGCTTCATGCAGCAATACGCCCGGCCAACCAGGGCCAAGCACTATATTCATAGCTCCCGCAGGTGCCTCAACGGCTTCCAGATTTAATAAAGCCTGGCGTACAGCCTTACGGGCAAACTCAAGTCCCCGTTGTTCATTAATAAAGTAATCGTATGCGAAACGACCACCCCCACCTGCACCACCCTGTTCACGCCGGCCTTTTTCTTCAGCTATGACACTCACACTCAAGCGCACGAGTGGCCGAACATCAGCTGACAATGCACCGTTACTATTAGCGACCAATATGACTTCATGCACACCTGACAGACTCACAACCACCTGTTTTATGCGTGAATCAAGTCGCCTCGCCTCAGCATCAATGTCATTCAATAACTGCAGCTTGGCTTCTGTCGACAATGCATCAAGTGGATCTGTCTGCATGTAAAGATTATGCCCGGCAGTAGACTTCCAGGCTTGCAATGTTCCCTGTTGCCCCGTCCGGGCAATTGCCCGAGCAGCTTTAGATGCTTGCATCAATGCAGGTAGTACTATTTCATCGGAATATGCAAAGCCGGTTTTTTCTCCACTAATGGCTCGAACACCGACGCCTTGATCAATATTGTAGCTACCTTCCTTTACGATACCATCTTCCATAACCCATGATTCGTGCCGCTGAACCTGAAAATAAACGTCAGCCGTATCGATTGCATTACCAAGGGCGCTATCGAGGATTTTATTAAGATCTTCATCCACCATCCCAGCTGGTACTAAAATTCTTTGTCTTGCTATATCAAGCAATTCAGTCATATCTATACCTGTGTATCCTGTTAATAATCACCTGAAATTAATCCAACAGGTGATCAAGGCCGTAGGGACTACGAGCTTACTTTGCAATATATACGCCGATGTTCAACGGCAGGAAAGGTTTTTCGAACGTTTGCAACTCTTTCAATATCAATGTCAGCTTTAACAATACCAGCCGCTTTAGAAAGACGATTCAGAATGATACCCCATGGGTCGATAATCATACTATCACCATGTGTTTCTCGGCCACTGGCATGATAACCACCCTGAGCCGCTGCTATCACATAACATTGATTTTCAATAGCTCTGGCTCGCAATAATGATTCCCAATGTGCTTTTCCTGTGATGGAAGTAAAAGCTGAAGGAATAGCTAATATTTCCATACCTTTATCAAGCAAGTCACGAAATAATTCAGGAAATCGTAAGTCATAACAAACAGCGAGACCCAGTTTACCAAAAGGTGTATCCACTACAATAGGATCCGTGCCTGGCTCAATGGTCTCAGACTCTATATATTGTTCATCACTATCCGGTAAATTAACATCGAACAGATGAATTTTATCATAGCGAATAACTTGCTCACCCTGGTCATTAAATAACAAGCAAGCCGCCCTGATTTTAGATTTATCCTGACTCGCCATCGGTATCGTACCGCCAACAATCCAAAGACTATATTTCTTTGCCTGTTGTGATAGAAAACTCTGTATTTCCCCACCACTTTCAGATTCCTTGATTGCTAATTTATCCGCCTCATCATGACCCATCAAGGAAAAATTCTCAGGCAAAACGACCAGTTTAGCGCCTTCAGCTGCAGCATTGGAAATCAACCTTTCTGCTTCCAGTAAATTAGCACTGACCTTTGGGCCAGATGCCATTTGAATAGCTACTACAACTGTCATTCCTGATTCTCCTTCATTTTTTCAACATGAGTGTTATATGCTCATGACTGGACTGCCCGGGACGTAATTTTATTCTACTGGAAGGAACACCCAGAGACACCAACCAGTCTTTCAGTTCACTCGCCCACAATGCCCCTTCTTCACCGCCGGGGTAACGAACGAGCAATTGGCTCTTATTACTCTGGTTAAATGCTTGTACAGCATTGACCAAACCTTCCATTGCTACCAGCGAATGGCCTGAGCGTGGTCGAGACCATTCCTCAGCACTGATATGCCAGGAATCCGCAATGCCAGTACACGGAAACATGACCAGCAGGATAGTAAGACCCCTAAGCACCAAAGCTGGTAAAGACTGACGATCATTCAAGTGGTTCATACAGTGTTAGCATACCATAATAAAGTTAAGTTAATCAGCCATCTATAATTATCAATCAAATTTTGACTATCGAATAAATATATCGACATATTAACTATTTTTTTGAAATTTTATTGATCACGGGTTCAGCCCATGAACCCGTTACAGAATACAGTGTTCTGGAGATTTTATTGATATTCTTTCTTAAAATCTTCTCAGTAAGGAAAAGACCTAAAGCTACTTGTGGACCCGCCGCCAATCCCAGAATCGGAATACTGGAGGATATTTTGGGGGTCACTAATACTTCCTGGTCATATTCTTCACTAGCCAGGCCAATACGTCCTGAAATATCGATTCTTGCAGCCGGCCCATCCAGATACAAATTATTGGTATAAGCGTCACCATCAGCAATGTTAAACAAACCCTCTATTTTGTCAAAACCAAAACCCTTTTTAAACAAATCACTAAAATCTAATGATAATCTTCTGGGTAAATTTTGCACACTGAGCAAACCAAAAATTCTCCCGCCTCCAGGCTCTATATCGTTGAGCTGCCCGTCCTTAATTGATAAATTCATTTTCCCATTGAGACGTTTCATTTCGAACCAATGAGGGGGACCACTCCAGCTAGCCTGTAAATGTGCATTCGCTTTTCCATTTTCAATACTGGCCTGAAAATCAAACAGTTTCATAGCAGCACCTATTTTAGGGGTTGAAAAATCCATATTAAATGCAGACTCATGCCATGAATTTTTAAACAGCCAGCTACCATCTGCTGTAATCATTAACAAATCACTTTTAATTTTCAGGTCATCAACAATTAAGCCATCAGGATCTTTATGTACCTTTAAAAACAACTTTCCCAGGTTAGTATCATTTAAATACAACTTTTGACTTTCAAGTTTAATGGCTGGTAATTTCCTGGGATCCAGCACTGAGGATTCCAATTTATCACTGGCCGTTTTGATATAAAGGTATTTGAGATTCATGACAAGCGGGTCGGCATCCGTCATTTCAAGAGGGATAATGACCTCTCCTGCCACCTCATTAGCACCCAATGTCACGATTAAATCGGACGTTCTTCGAATAGCGATCAAAGAGAGTTGATTAAATTCCTGCTGGCCAGAAATAACTTTATCAATAACTAGCTCAGCTTTATTAATCAACGTGGGATTAACAAGGGGCTTTTCATCATTATCCACAGGAAACAGATCCATCCAGTGATCAACCGTTAAACGGTTTAGCTTTCCCCTTATGACGAATCCTTGCTGCTCTGGTAATTTAACAGACCCCTGACCTAAAAGTATTTCACCTTTTGTCACGCTGGGCTTGGTATATAAATCTGTTAACCCAAAAATCGCATTAAAGTCTTCACCATATTCAAGTTGAAAAGTGCTTACTTTCTCTTCATTCAAGGTCGACAGTATTTTTAGTCTACGCGTTTCATCGGCACTTTTAGCAAAATTATCTGGCAACACCAGCGTTTCACCTTTCAACTCACTTTCAATATCAAGATTTAGATCCTTTTCTGAAATATTCATTTTAACCAACCAGTCCGATTCTCCACTGAATACGACCTGATCGGGTGAAATATAGCTATCAAGCAAAGAAGACAAACCCATGCGCGCTTGGAGTTCGATGCCAACGACAGGCTTTTTTTGCGGACCAATCCTGGTAGTAACTGACGCCTCAGCTGGCTTTCCTAGATACTCTGCCTTTAACTTTTTTGAATCGAATTTAAATTGATTATCATCAAAAGAGTAATGTAATTTACCTTTAATTCTCTTAAATGCATGCGCCCACTTATTTAACTTGAGTTCATTATTCATAAACTGAGATACACCCTGCATATCAAACTGAGCGGGGTTATTTAATGGAATTGACATATCAAGCTGACTAATCATCTCCCCCTTAACCTCAAAAGTATCGGTAATTTTTCGCGCCTTGTTAGCAGCAGGTATTTTATTGATATACTCAAGTAAGTGCTGAGTTTTACCCGATAAATTTAGCCCCATATTTACTATCGAATTATTTCCCATGTGAGGAATTTTCATTATGGAAGGCATAAGCTTTAATTGCATAAGCTCGCCACCATGAATAGCGACGTTGAGAGAATCCTCACTAAAAACGACATTTGCATCTAATTGATGCAAATGCGGCCATTCAGCTCCATATTCTAATTGCAGCTCCTTTACATCAAAGTCCACTAAGAAAGTTCCTTCTCCATTCTTAAATGGAAAATTTTCTGCCAGACCATGCAATATCATCTTTCCATTAGGGACACTTCCATTGACAAACGCCTTATCAAGCCACTTAACAGTGTTCGGACCGAGAACCTTACGCGGCAAATAAAACTTCGCCGCAGATGCCTTACCATTTTTAAAATCCACATTCATGTCGATAAAAGGCGAGCTATTATCAAAGGGGATTTCTATCTCTGCTCTTGATAACGTTTCAACATAGGCGCTGTCAGCCTGCAGATCATCAAATGACAAACTGTACTTGTCTGAATATTTATTCCAATGTATATCGCCTTGTAATTTACTAACGTCTATTGCTTGTCTAAAAATATCACCAAAATCCAATGTTGTTTCTTCACTAACCAGAGAAAGGGTGCCTTTCTTGTCAGACAATAAAATTTTTCCATCAAGACCTGAAACACCAGGCATTTCTCTCCAGCGAGAAAACCCCAGATCTTTAAAATCTGCATTTAAATAATAGTGATCAATATTTTTCTCGGAATGGCCCAGACGAAATTCAACATTACTCATCACTCCCTGTAGAGCTAATTTCCTTATGTCTTGACCTATTTCGAATTTAGCTGGCAAGTTTTCAGATATGAGACCAGAAATATCCTGTAACTTCACATAGCCGATAGTGCCTTCTAATAAAGCAGGTTTGTTCTGATCACCTACAAGATAAGACAAATGAATTTCAGACTGAGGCCATTCAATATCATTCTTTCTCAGTGAAAAATTCTCTACATCAAAACTCCAACCATCATGTCTTCGGGTTAAAAACAGGGAGGCCTTAAGATCATCAACCTGACTAGAACGCTCCACATTATCCTTGCCTGTTATTGACCAGGACAAATCCTTCGCTGTCAGCTCTGCTTTTACACGATTAATTTTCTGTATCTGCCCTGACATCCACATACGTAAATCAACAGCACCTTTTTGTATATTCACATAAGGCTTCAACCATTCCTGAATGTTTTCAGTAACAATAACATCTCCCTGCAAATACAATTTATTGAAGACTTTCTGGGGCTGACGCATATCACCAGTCATATCCAACACAAAAGACAAGCTGCTGTCTTGTTGACCAGGAACTTTAAAATGTCCGTAGGCATGATGTAAATTATTGTTATTTTCCAGCTGAACATTTACCTGCTTCAAATCAAATTGCCGCGAACTAAAACGATTATCATGATAAGAAAAGTCACTATCCACTAATTGCAGGTGGCTTTTTGAAAAAAACCATTTCATTAATGCTGCTTGATCATCGGGGCTATTTTCCCCCAAGTGAAATAGCTCTCCATTAACGATATAGGCAACCTCATCGACACGCTGAACATCCAGTTTCAAACCATCTATTTTAACCCGCTCGGTATCTGGATACCCTTTACTGATAAAGGACAACAAGTCCAACGTGAGCCAGGCTTCATCAACTTCTAACCAGGTGTTTTTTGTAGAACGAGATTGTATCTTGACATCAGATAAATGAATGCTGGGCCACAGACCTATCCATTCAGCATTGATACTTCCGACCTTGACCGGCCTACCCAACTGCTGACTCGCGATATCTTCAAGATCATGTTTATACTCAGCAACCAAAGGAATCAGCATACGACTGGCACTGACAATCACTGCAAACAAAATAAGCAGGACAGCCAGACTCATCCAGATAAATTTGAAACTTTGATTGAAAAAATGTCGGCTATTTGGCATGAATGTATTAACTTAAATCAAATTACTTATAAGACTATTATAGCTCTACACCAAAACAACATCGTATTGCTCAGGTGAAAATAGCGCTTCCACCTGAAATTTTATGGGGACTTCAATGAATGTTTCCAGCTCCGCAAGGCTTGCACTCTCTTCATCCAATAACAAATCAACCACTTCTTGCGAGGCAAGCACCAGTAATTTCTGTGCTTCATATTGCCTTGCCTCTCGAATGATTTCCCTGAAAATTTCATAACATACGGTTTCAGCTGATTTTATCGAACCTCTACCACTACAGGTGGGACAAGTATCACATAACACGTGCTCTAAACTCTCTCGCGTTCTTTTTCGTGTCATTTCTACTAAACCAAGACTCGACACCTCAGTAATATTACTTTTCGCGTGATCCTTCACCAACGATTTTTCCAGCGCTCTTAACACCTGCCGCTTGTGATCCTCTAACGACATATCAATAAAATCGATAATAATAATACCGCCAAGATTGCGCAATCTTAGTTGACGACAAATTGCCTGCGCAGCTTCCAGATTAGTTTTAAATATTGTTTCTTCCAAATTACGATGGCCTACATAGGCACCCGTGTTGACGTCAATGGTAGTCATCGCCTCTGTCTGATCTATAATCAAGTAACCTCCCGACTTCAGGAGTACTTTTCGATCTAATGCCTTCTGCAACTCATCATCAATATTATACAAATCAAAAATAGGACGCTCGCCGGGATAATACTCCAGACACTCAGACATATGAGGTACAAACTGTTGACTGAACTGCTGCAGTTTATTAAAACTTTCGCGTGAATCTACCCTGATTTTCTCGATTTGATCATCAACTAGATCCCGGAGAGTACGTACGGCCAAAGATAAATCCTGATACACCACCGAACCAGAAGAGGCCGCCTTTATTTGGTCCTGTATAGAAACCCATAACCTGGACAAGAATTCCTTGTCAGAGACCAAAGCATGCTCATCGATACCTTCTG
>Ga0316205_10000949_pt1 | contig 41946 bp, 28 predicted proteins | sample 3monthpyrite_MG_FD_204941 | JGI IMG/M metagenome (GOLD analysis project Ga0316205, IMG submission 204941) | Microbial mat bacterial communities from mineral coupon in-situ incubated in ocean water Damariscotta River, Maine, United States -... | ecosystem: Environmental > Aquatic > Marine >...
AAGTTTTCAGGGAAATTATAGGTGTTTTTTAGGTTTAATTGGTAATCAAAAATCATTAAATGCCCAGGAATGCTAATTTGTATCTCGTTTTTAAGTCCAAAACATCTAAAATATCTAATACTATCAACACCAACCAACTCTTTAAACGATATATATTTTGCTTTATAGCTTTTAAAATCCATAAACAAAACCCCTTTTTCTATTGCAAAAAACCCAATTTGATTATATAACAATCCCTGATTTTGGATTTTAGAATTTTTATAAACCAATGGAACGTTTACTGGGATTTCTTTTTTAAACTTAAAGTCCCAGTCATAGACCAATAGTTTCGTTTTTTGTAAAAAGACATATTCTTTGGTTTCTGGATTATAAAAAACTGGCATTAAACCGGTTTTACCAGTAAAACCATGTTGACGTTGAATAGCATTGGTTTTCCCATTAATTTTTTTTGCAGTTTCATTATTATAAAAACCAGTATTAATAATAGTTGTGTCGCTAAAAGTTTGCAAACCGGAAGTCCCGTAAAACCATAAACTATCTTTAGTTTTAAAGATAAAACGCGGTGTAATTACTTCTGCTTTGGCTGTGCTAAATTTATAGATACTATCATTTTTAATGTACCCTTGGTAAGCACTTTTAGAGAAATACCAAAGTCTGCCTTGTAAATCGGTTTCTAAAAGCCAAGTATCATTATTGGGTAAACCATCTTTTATAGTGAACGTTTTAAAACTTTCTCCATCATACTTTACCACACCTTGTTTTGTAGCAAACCACATAAAACCGTTTCCGTCTTCTGCTATATCATATACATGGTTGGTTGGCAAGCCTTGTTTTGTTGTATAACGCAAAGGTTCTTGGGCAAAAGTTATTCCCCAAGAACACAATAAAATTAATATGGCTATATTTTTTAGCACATTTAAAGGTAATTGTTTTTAATTAAAATTAGCAAGATTACCAATCTTTGGCTTCTTCTTTTAAAACATAATTTTTATAGGATATTCCCAGGTATTGGAGCTTTGATTTTTTCTAAACTCTAATGTTTTTATATACGTTTCATTAGGATACTCTTTTCCGCTGGGTGCTACATCTTTACTTTCTGTATTGTAAAAAGGAGATTTTGTTTTTTTGAACTCGACATCTGCTTCTGCTTTAAAATCTGAAAGTACTCGTATTTCTTTAACATTAACCGCATTAAATTCTAATGTTTTTAAAATTACTGTTCCATTTGGTTCTGTTTCTAATATAAAAGGCACTGCTGCTTGTGTAGTCACCACTTTATAGGGTCTGTTGCTAGACGATGGATTTGGGATATCTGTGCGTAATTGGGTGGTTAAGTATCCATTATTATAAAGCTTAGAATAATAACTTGTGCCATTACTTATGTCACTGACAGATTTTATATAAATGTTAGATAAAGCTGTTTTAAACACCACAGGATTTAGTGCTTCTTTTTCTGATAAGATTTCTAAAACAGTGGTTTTAGTTAATGAGTTCTTGTTTTCTGAGCAAGAAACAAATGTAACTGCAAGAACAAGAAGTGTTAGTGCTTTTATAAATCGTTTCATGTGTTTATTTTTATTGTTTTGATTAGTATTAATTAACTTTAAAACCAAGTGCAATGTAAGGTTGTAAAAAATTTGGAATAGGACCTCCTGCTCCATAAAAATTAGAACTTAAAAACTCTACATTACCTTCTGTAATTGGGTAAGGAATGTTTCCTCCACCTGTTTTTCTTAAAACATGTCCAATAGTTTCACTTAAATTAGTCCAACCTGGTAAAATAGTTCTTTTAACCTTAATTATATCTCCACTAGAAACAACAATGGCTGTTATTGATTGATAGTCTAAAGCTGATTGAGAAAAAGTATGCACTCCAGAGTAACTATTACTAGTAGTGACGTTAATAACTTCCATTGTATATCCTCCAGTATATGTGCTTGGGTTTTGATAACCAATTGTACAAATCTCGCCATCTGCATTAATTTTAATATCATATTCATGAGTTTCTAAATCCATCCATTCTGGTAAATCATCGTATCCATTAATAATTGAATAAGCGGTTGTTATTAAATCTGAAACATAGGTGTTTTCACATACGTTATTTGTTGGATCGTTGTCGTTGTCGCAATTAATAAGAATAATACATGTAAATACTAAAATAATTTTTTTAATTGTTTGCATAGTTTATAGTTTTATTTGTAATAATAAGGTTATTGATTTTACGTAGAAGATTTTTATTGGGTGCAACTATAAAATTCTACAATATCTACTTGATTGTTTGATAAGGTCACATTGTAAATTCCATTGTTAGGACTATTTTGTGACCAGTTTGTTTGGTTTTCAATCTCTACAGTATATGTTCCATTTGGTAAACCACTGAAGAAAATATTACCATTAGCATCTGTCACTTCAGTTCTAATAATAGTGTTAGTGCTATCTTTTAGATTAAATGTCCAATTATTACCTAATTGATCTGTTGCATTATTGAATTGTCCATCACAATCTAGATCAAGAATATTTAGAATACTTATCACATTATTCTCACAACAACCATCAAAATTGTTACTTATCGATACATCGCCATTAGTAGTGGCAACACTGCCTACTAAAGAAAAACCTAAGATTGTTGCATTTGTATTTACCAAATATCCTCTTAAACTATAACTTCCTGATTGTAAACTCAACCCATTCGCACTCCATGTTTGAACTGCTGTCGATGACCATACATACAAAGGACTTGTACTTATTATAGAATTATTTGAATTATCAATTAGCTCAAAATACACTTCGTCGTCACCCTTAAGTGTAAATGAGAAATCGATACTTGTTGCCTCTAAAACACAAAAAGGTCTCTCAAACACATAAGGTATTTTTTCGCCTAACGGATTATTTGCATTATTACATCCAAAAGTGTTAGTAGTACCCAAATCTAAAGGTGCTAGAGTTTCAGATCCTGTTTGATTTACCCAAGTATCTTGACCTAAATTATTGTAATTTATAGCATAAGCGTTACCATTTATTGTAGAAACTAATGGATCATTGCAATTTATTAAAGGTGGATTATTTAATACTCTCCAAAAAGGATCAACGACACCTTGACCTGCTTCTAAAACATCGCCATTTACATCAATTCCAGTGGAAAGGTTTAAAGTAGATTGTAAATCACAACTTATAGGAATTATTGGCTCATTTGTTTGTTCGTCTAAACACTCACAATCTTCACAACCAAAAATTGCGAATAGAGATACTAGAAAAAACAGTAGTTTAATTTTTTTCATTTTTATTACTCTTTGGTTTTTTGAAAAAATTAGTATCCGAACGCTTCTTTATAACATCCGCTTTTAAACATTCTGGGAGTCTCGCCTTAGCTTCATTTGCATCTTTAAAAACTAATAATCGCATCATTTTAGTTGGCTCTGGGCAAAATTCGTTTTTGCTTGTATCTACTGGTACAATTTGCCAATACAACACATTGTCTGGATATGCTTTATTAGGGTTTAACCCTATTTTATAGCGTCTTTTTGACTTCATGATACGTTTATCAACCTCTTTATATTCTCCGTTTTCCTTGATGTAAAAATTAAGCTGATAGGCTTTATCCTCTTTTAGTGGTCTTGAATTTTCATCACTCCACTCAAAAATGGCGTACGGTGTCTTACTTAAAATAACATAATCGTTATAACCAGGTGCTTGGTAAATTATGGATTCGCAATTATAGTCTTCTTCTGGTTCACTTGGCTCTATTGGAATGTCGGGTTCTTCCTGTGTTTCTTCTTTTGGTGGTTTTGTGCCACCGCCAATATTTATGACGATACCAATGGTGCCATTGATGGTGTTGATATTACATTCATAGGTTTTTGTTTGCTCTGGAGTATTTTGTAAGGTTTCATATAATACCGAAGGCGATTCATTGCCTGTAATTGCAATATCTCTGGTAGTATACCTATGGGTAAGCCCTTTTATATGTGTGTAATTTGCACCTAAACTGACTCCAAAAGTCCTTGAAAAATGATAGTTAAAACGAAACCCGGATAGCATCATAAAATTAAAGTTGCTTTGTACGTCGCTTGGCGTATTGGCCTCAAAAAGGGTAAATTGCTCTGTTGTTGGAGTGGTAACATCCACAAAATAGCGATATTCTGGATAGCTTACTCTGGCGAAACCTGCCTTAGCAAAACCTTGTAATTGTAATTTTTTAGTAAGATTAAAATTAATGGTTGGGCCAATAGCTAGTTGCAAACTTTTCCAGTTGAGATTATTACCTTGAAACAAAACACTTGACGTAAAACTAGGGTCATTAACTTGGCTTGGAAATGCCGTTGAAAAATCTGTGGTGTAACTATGGTACCCTGCATACAAGCCTATACCAAACACTTTCCAAAGGTTTTGTTTTTCTAGGTGTAAGCCTGCTCCTATGCCGTTTTGAGTTTTAAAGGTTTCTTCGCTAAAGGCACCAATAGGTTGCCCTAACGAGAACTCTGGGAGGAGTTGTATACCCTTTTGCCCAAAGCAATAACTACAAAATAAAAAGATGGTTATGCTGTTAATTAATATTTTCATTATTTATATTATTTTTCTTCATCTTCAGACACTACTTCTTTAATTATGTTAGTAGTAGCTCCTGAAAAAGATTCTATTGAAAATTGGATATAATTTGTCATTGCTTGTCCTGAATTCTTATTGGATAAATCCATCAATCTTAATTCGGTTGAAACTGAGTTAGAAAGACCACTTGACATTATCGACAAACTATTTCCTAAACTAAAATCGATTGTACGACTTTTAAAATCAGAAAATGAACTTATTGGAATAAATCCATCATTTACCGTTATTGGTACGTATGAAGAGTATAGTGAAGATAAAAATATAGATTTAAAAGATCCACCAAATAAATAACCATTTGTAATGCTAGTAAGATTTGCATTCCTGATATCTCCTGTATTTATTGCTGAAAAGCCAAATTCTACAAACATATTTGCAGTTCCAGAAATTGCATTAGCAGTGGCAACACTTCTTGTAGAATTTATTATGGTAGGTGCTGCTTCCCATAGTAAAGTAGCTTCTGACGCTAGCGTCGATATAGCTGCAGGAGCCGCCATGATAATACCCACAAAAGCATACCAAATGCCATCTCCAGATCCCGCAGTACTTGAGTAAATGTGTTGCTTATTGTATAATGCAACCTTGTCCCATTCTTTTTGAATTTCAGCATAATCTTCATAGCTAATAGGTTTTATAATTTTACCATTTTCAAATGTTGTAATATTTACTAATCTGTTATATGATTCTCGATATCTGTTTTTTTCTAATTCATCCCAAGATGGCAGGCTCAAATTAATACTATGAATTGGTTGCTTTTCTAAACCCTCTAATTCAACCGCATCAATCACATTGTTCTCACTAAAACCATATGTAGAATTATAAGGATATTTTGCACTCAAAGGGTCTACAGCAAAAAACCGTCCTAATCTTGGATCGTTTATTCTGTATTTATAATTAACACTATTATTTTCTCCTTTTACCTCATCATCTTTTACTTGCCCTTGGAAACCAAAACGATAATTACTACTGCCATTTCTATTATCTAATAACATACCGTAAGGGTAATAATCGCTAAAGGCCCTGATATCAGTCTCGTAAAATGAAATGGTTGTAAGGGGAGTTTCTGGCGTTGGTGTTTTTCTGTCGCTAACAACGGTCATCACATTATTTAGATGGTTAGAACCCTCATAAGATTTGTTGCCTAAAGTTCGGGATTGAGTTTGAGCATAGGTTGTTAAGAATGTAAAAAACAATCCAATTAAAAACAATATAGCTTCCGTCCTAATCATCTTTGATTTCCTATTTTAAATTCTACCCTCGTTTTTTGATCCTGCTGAGCGTTTGGATCATTTGCCCCTCTTCCGTCAGAGTCAGAGTTTGCTTGCCAAGTAATTTTATCACAACTCACTCCTTTAGATATTAAATAATCAACCATTTCTATAGCTCTGTCGTATGATAATTGAAAATTTCCACCTGCTCTATTTGTAGCAATCTTACTTGCAAATCCTTGCACATTTATAGTATAATCTATTCCTAAATCATTAAACGTATTTGCAGCATCAATAACTCTATCCAAATAACTTAAAGTAGATTGATCTTGGTTTTCTGGCACATACGTAGTTTGATCTGCATTAAAGTGTACTGTAGAAAATGTTTCCCAAACTAGAGTCCTTTTTTTAGTATTGTTTTTTGTATCTAATTCATTTATTGTATTTACAAAGTCACTGTATTTATGAGAAAGGTTTATATTTCTTTCAATGGAATTAAAAGTCTTTTCTAAATCATTCGTTTTACTTATCCTTCCTTTACTTAATTCAGCTTTTACAATCTTCTTTTGTCTATCAGTTACATTTTTATAAATATCTAGTCTGTTAAAAACATTACTGCCATAATTTAAATCTGAAGCAGATTTTATTTGAACAGTTTTATACACATATTTTTCTTGATTAATTCTAATATGTTCATTTAATCGAATGATATCAACTTTAAGAATCAAACCCTTGTATTTATATTTAATAATTATAAATTTTTCTAACCCTTCTAACTCAATAGCGTCAATAACATTATTTTCACTAAAAGCATAAGTGGAATTGTGAGGGTATTTTGAAGACAATGGATCAACAGCAAAAAAGCGCCCTAATCTTGGGTCATGTACCCTGTACTTATAATTAATACTATTATAATTGCCTTTTACCTTATCATCTTTTTCTTGACCTTGAAAACCAAAGCGATAACCATTACTGCCATTTCTATTATCTAATAGCATCCCATAAGGGTAATAATCGCTATAGGCTTTTATATCTGTTTCGTTAAAGTCTATTTTGGTATTTGCTGGTTCTGGTGTTGTGGTTTTTCTGTCACTTACTGCGGCCATGACATTGCCTAAATGGTTAGACACTTCGTAAGATTTGTTGCCTAAAATACGTGATTGGGTTTGAGCTTTAGCAAAAAAACTAAAGTATAGTAATAATATATATAATAGATTAATTTTCATATAGTTAAAACCCTAATTCAATACCTGTTTTACTATCATTCATTTCATACGGAAATAAAGCCGTATAATCATCTTTTAATATTAAGCCCCAAAAACCTGAACAATTATGTATTGGGTCTTGAAACATTGCGCCTTGAGCTCCACCATATCTGAAAGCACTTATACTTGCGTTACTTCCATTTTTACTATATGAAAAAGTGAGACCTAATATGCCAAAATTCAAATCTTTGTTGAGCCCAATTGTTTTATACACACCCTCTGGATTATTAGGGTTATTTCTTGGATGATTATTTGGTTGTCTTTCTCCTCTAACGTCTGGTTTTCCCGTAACATCTACAAAATTAAAACCAATACTTGTTGTAGTATTTTCAGATATCCCTCTTGTATATTTAAATCCACCTGTTCCAGTAATTCCATAATCAGTACCGCCTCCAAAATGTGGGAATATATCAACGTCATTAAACATAGTAAAACTAAGACCATTATTTCCAAAACTCCCACGAATCAATAATCCACCTGTTTTATTTGACAACTCTGCAAGACCACCAGTAAAATGATTAATGTTATAAGAATAACCTAACCCTATAAACCCACCATTTGCTGATTCGTCAAAAAATGAAATTCCAGCACTTGTTATGTTAGAACCTAAAAGATTACTATTATCACCTATACCAATCATGCCTGACAATTGAAAATTACTATACTGGCCTCCACCAGTTTTATTGTTTAACCATTTTTTATAAAATATTCTTGTAAAGTTCATACCTATTTCCGCACTTACATTTGAACTTGTATAAGTTGCAAAAGCACTATAAGTAAATCCAACACCTTGATTTAAGCCACTTAATGCTCCAGTTAATTTAACTCCTGAATGGAATGTTATGTTTTCTAAACCTTCAAATTCGAAAGCATCTATAAGGCGATTACCACTAAAACTATAAGCTGAATAATGAGGATATTTATCACTTAACGGGTCAACAGCAAAAAAACGTCCCAGTCTTGGGTCATGCACTCTATACTTATAATTAACACTATTATTCTCCCCTTTTACTTCATCATCCATTTCTTGCCCTTGGAAACCAAAACGGTAGTTGCTACTACCATTTCTATTCTCTAATAACATGCCATAAGGATAATAATCGTTAAAGGCTTTTATATTTGTTTCGTTAAATGTAATAGTTGTATTTGTATTTTCTGGAGAAGGTGTTTTTCTATCGCTAACAACTGCCATTACATTACCTAAATGGTTGGACACTTCGTAAGATTTGTTGCCAAAAGTGCGCGCGCTTGTTTGTGCTATACTTGCAGTATAACAACCTAAAATGGATATGGACAATAAAACTCGCATTAGCATTTTAGTTCATTTTTAGTCGTTTAGTATTAGTACCTAAGCGTTTATTGCCATAGATGATAAAATCTTCTAAGGTTAATGTTAACGATTGTGCATCGTATTTATAAATAGCTATTGGGTTGCCTTGAGCATCGAGCATATAATAGGTTTGTACTTCTTTGCTTGGGTTATATACGCCAATACTCGTTTTCTTTTTAACAAACTTACCTATACGGTTACCCATTGGTCCATAAGCAAAAAACACATCGTCATCCATAGTGCTTTTTTCAAATCTGGTGACTTTGTTACTGACATTCCAGTTAATTTGTTTTATGTTTTCTTGCTGGTCTTGTATTAGACGACCAATTTCGTCATATTTGTAATTGTTGGCGGTTTGTCCGCTTTCAATATCTATATCGTAACCATTAGTTGTAATGGCATCTTTTACATGGAATAATTGGTTATTAACTTTTGCATTGGTTGTGGTAGTTGCTGTAGGTGTAGAAACTGGCACAGTCACTTTGTTATAACCATAACCCATATCGTCCATTTTTTCATCTGGTAGATTGGTACTTTTAATACTGTTACGTTGTAAGCGTTCTATGTTTCCATTACCATCAAACCAATAGTTGGTATTGTAAAATTCGCTTTCGTTTCGAGAATTACTGCTTGTAAACCCATTATCTGTTAATGGTTGGTTACTGCCTTTATCCCAATACGGTTTAAAACTTTTAATTCGGTTAAGCTGATCGTATCTGTAAGCATTTGCCATAACCTCGATAGGTTCTTGTGCCAGGTTTTTTAAACTAGTAACCATTTTACCAATATTGCCATTGTATAAATCTAGGCTATCGCTATTAGAAATTGCACTAAAATCTTGGGCTAATACATTATTACTACTAGAGACAATAGGTTGATAGTGTTTTTCAAAATAGTGCAAACTGTAGGCAAATGGATCTCGACCTATATTTTCATTTAGGCCTCCTTGTAGTCCATCTTTTCCTGCATCACGTTTAGCATTTACCATTGAGGCATTCATTGCCGTTATCCAACCTCGTATGTCATAGACATAATCGTTAGCAAACACAATTTTATCGCCTATTTCTTCACGTGCCAGCGGTCCGTGTGCGTAGTAAAAATAGCGTGCTTCGGTTTCCCAAATCACATCATCAACGCTGGTTTTCACTTTAACTAAGCGGTTATCTGCATCATAACTGTACCGATGCATAAACTGGTCGTCTTTACCTTCTTGATAGGATACTTGGTTAACATTACCACTTACTAAATCATAAGTATAGTCTAAGCGTTTTACCTGATGCTGTGGTAATGGAATAGCCTTGTTTTCTTGCCACAGGGTTTCTACGTTGCCCAAGACATCGTAAGTATAATGGGTTAAGGCATCATAAGTATTATCACCATTATTATCATAAGCCACTGCTGAAATACGATTTCTTAAATGGTTTTGTTGTTGGTAAACAGGATGCGTTGTATTAACTATCGTGGCATCAACTTCGTCATAAAACGATGTTGTTTTTTCGTTTGTTGAATTTCTATTGTTTAACCAGTTTAATAATTGGTTACTTCCGCTAGGATTATTATAATCAACAATATCTTCTGCAATGGATTTGGTCATTGCTGTACCGTGTTCTAATTCACCTGCTTCAATGGTTCTACCCAACAGGTCATATTGCAAATAGCTGTAGGTATTTCTTGAAAGCTGATTGGCATTTCGAGATACTGCCATGCGGCCCAATCCATCGTACCAATATTCTGACTCACCACCATCTGGTGTGTGTTGTGTAATCACATTTTGCAATGAGTTATATTGATAGTTGGTTATCATTAGATGTTGGGTATCTACAAAATCTAAAGGATCTCTATCTTTTAAATATTTTAGCGCTTTTTGATGAATTGTTGGTTTTAATATGCGACTGTCATGATAAACATCGCCTGTTTGAGAGTCTTTTTGAAAAATTCCATCTGGCGGTACCGTAGCTACTAAATCGCCTGCTTGGTCATAGTAATATAATGTGTAGTGATACTCGTTGTAATCATAGGTCATATCAAACTTTTCTGAATCTTTTGCTTTCGCTAAGCAATAGGCTATATAGGCTTGTCTATACTCTTCTGACTTTTGATTAAGTAAGCGTTCAAACTCAGCATCTGCAATAGCTTGTGCATAAGCGTTAATAACAGTAACACAATCGGTATCTGGGTCTGGTGTGGCATTTTCGTTTTCATCTTCTTCACAACTGAAATAAGCTGCAAGTTCGTAAGGTGGTGAGGGATTAGTACCTTTCCAAGAATACAAAGGCTTTGAGTTACAATTCTTAAACCACCCACGGAAATTAGGTTTCAAATTGGTTTCTGTTGAATCCAATACAATATCTAAAGCATCTTGCACCTCTTGAGCATTTGCAGAATTTACATCTGATACAATATCTATATAAGTCTTTTGTGGATTATTGCCTTGTACAGCATCTACCACAAAATTATTAATTTTAGCACAGGCACAAGATTCATCGGTTTGTTCTGGTAGTGCTTCTAAATAACAGGCTTCTGGCAGCATTGAAGAACAACTAATAAAATCTCTAATCGACCGATTTAAATCTATAGTTACTGCTGGGTCTTTACAATCTTTTTCATACTCTGCCTTAACAAATTGCCACAACTGTTTTTCTTGACGTGGAGTTAGGACATCGCAACGCATTTTTAGTTTAGCCATAAAGCCATCCGCAAAATCTTCGGCTAACTTTTCGCACGAAAAATCGTCTTGTATTTGTTTGCCTAGATCTTCTGGTTTATCAGGATCAAAGTTTTCGAACACCCAATTTTCTGGATAACGAATACCAAAACCATCTGAAGTAAAACCGGTGCTGTCTGGAGATTGTAAATGCAATTCTGGACACGCTTGTTTCACCTTTTGGTATTTAAGATATTCTTCGTAAAACTTACGGGCTCTATCTTTTAGTTTCTGATATGTAAATTCGTCTCTTGTAGCCGCATCAGCTGTTGGTCCTAATTCGTTAAGTGCATCAACTGAATGTTTGTTAAAATCTGTTTTAGCTAACCAAGTATCTATCTGAGTTTGGTCTGCAGGAGTTAATGGATCACATTCTTCTTGATCAGGGTCATCTGACGGAATATAGGTAGTTCTATTGGTAGTTTTCCTATCATCATTTTCTATATCGCAAATAGCTTCTCCACAACATAATGTTTGATAGGCACACCATTCAGGATGCAGTGACACTAATATCTCTGCGTATTCTGGTTTCCAGTTGTTTCTAATCTCATCAAAAAAGCCTTCTCGTTTACCTTCATCTATTCCAAAGCAATCTCTTAATTTATAAAATTCTTGATCTGAAATTGTATTCAACCAGCCATTCTTATCATAATTTGTGTTTTGCGTATTCACATTTGGTGCAGGTAAATACATATCTGGCAGGTTATCAAAATACTGCCCTCCAGGTGACATATCTTGTTTGAGAAGTTCAAGTTTTAAGTCGCACTCAGACATTAGCGGTTCTGTTGGGTCATAATCCTTACATTGGTCTTTACAGTCTTGTATGGCTGTTAATACATTTTGATATGCTGTATTATCAATAATTGTAGTTACACTCCCATTTTCAACCTTTGCTACGCGAGTTCCAGTATCTGTAATGTAATATTGCACTCCATATTGATCTTTTGGAGTCATAAAGGATTCCTGACATAAGTCTTCACAATCCGGATTACAGCTTTCAATAGGATCAATTATTCGTTTTTCAATACAAGTTTGGTTCTTTTTCCAAGTCTCAACTGCGTCATCAAGTGCTGTTTGATTAAGAGTTAGTTTTTTTACTACTTGATATGAACCTGTAGAAACAGTAGCAGAAAAAACAAAGGGTGAACTTGTATTTTGGGTAATAGCTGTTTGATTAATTGAATCTACAGAGCCACCATTGTAATTTAACGCTAAACGATTACCATACTCATCTAATACATATATATCTAAATCGTAAACACACTGTGCGTTAACGCCACAATTATTAAAATAGGCTTGGTTTATTTTATATGTAAACTGGTATTTGGTAGAACCAACAGCTATAAGCGTTTTATTTACAATTAAGCTTTCGTCTGCAATCTCATTTAAATCATTTAGGTGTACTTTTAGAGTCACTGGGTTATCGGGCTTCGTATCGATATCCAATAAGTTTTTAGGCGCATCACCTGCTAATGAGGTTGCGATAACACGACCCGATAAATCTTTGATAGAAGCTGACGCTTGTCCGTTAGCATCTATAGCTACTGTTTTTTCGTAGTATTCTGCAAAACCAACATTATTACCAAAGAGCATGAATAATTCTTCTTGGAAAGGCGAGCCGTAAAGGAATTTGGTTTCGTGTTGCATTTTCCCATTATTTCCAAAATATTCTCTCCCAACACCACTCACAGCTTTTACACGACCTGAACCATCGTTTTTATAAATAGTTCTGGAAAACGGATAACCTTGAGCATCTGGAGTATATGCTCCATTAATACCTTGTGGATTCGTATTTTGAGATGAATAATAATGACCTGCACCCAAATTACCATTAGGTGATAATTTATCAGGTTCTATTAAGTTAGTGTCTAGATCAAAATCTTCATAATCATAAGGATCGCCAGATGAATTTTTATGCAGTGGGTTGTAATATCGTATGCCTTGACTTGCTTGTGGTGCTGGTAAAACCTGAAGGCTTGAGCGACCAATAAAATCATAGATAGGTTGCGCAATTACTGCAGATTCATCTGTATTTAGAATAGTAGCTGTTTGTGTTGGCTTTAAAATACCATCATAAAAATTAATAACTTCTTTACGTTTGCCATCTTCGGCATAAACGACATTGTATTGCCAGTTTTTGTCTGTTTCTAGGCCGTTCCAGAAAAAGAACGTTGAACACTCTGGCAATCCACCAGGCACCTTTCTAAGATTTGTGCTATTTGAAGCTTGTTGCTTATAAAGACTACGTTCATTAAAAGACCATGCGCCTTCAATTCTTTTATCAAATTTTCCTGAACCTACTATAGCTTCTGTATAGCCAATACCTCGGACTCGATAAATTAAAAACCCTCTAGGAAATGCCATTGAGATATCGTAGTAATGCTGTTGTGTTGTTACTCGAGTTGCATTTCTAAAATCGATGTAAAATTCATCTGTATCAGTATTATTCCCAATATCTACAAACAACCATTCCACATCATATTCTTTTGCTCCAGGTAAAAAATCCCATGAGATGTTGTACTCGTTTGTTGTGCTATCAAAAGCTCCTGTGTAATTACTATTTACCCTAGGTTTTTGGTTTGGGTTTAAAGTATATACTCTATTGATTTCAAGGTTAAGGTCGAAGTGAATATCGTTAGGAATTATGTTCTTAATTTGAGATGATGAACTTGTATTATTATCCACTATGTTAACATTCGTAATATTAACTTTTGCTTTGGTAAAATTATTTCCAGAAATAGGAAAAACCTCTAGATCGATATCTTTATAATTATTAGTTGGGTGGTAATTAATTGATAATTTTTTACCTGTATATGTTTGTACCACAGCATTGCCACTAGAATATGTGTATAAATAAATAGTGTATTCTACTTCAATAGACCAATCTGCACTGTAATAATTTCTTAATGCATCATCAAAATAAAGTTTAGTATATAATTTTGAGGATTCAATTTCAAAAGGATAAGGGCAATTACTGTTTATCGCTTGACATTGGAAATATTGATCTTCTAATTCAAATTGAATTCCTATATCTATTTTATCTCCCACTATGCCATCTACAAAATGTTCTTGAGCATTTCCATAGCTTATAAAAAAGCAAAAAACAAGTATAGTTATGTGATATAGTTTTTTCATGGATTAATAGTGTTATTAATTAAACTATATGTTTTAAAGGTGTTGCTTGGTTTCAATTCATTTCCATCGCTAACTATATAATTCTCCAATTCAAATACCGTTGAATCAGTGCTCTCATTAAAATTTTTAGTGGTATAAACAATTTGAATATGTGCTGGCTGTCCATATTCTGAACCTTCTGCATAGTAATCTACTTGTTCTAACAATTTTGACCCTGTGTTAAACGTATAAACTGTTTTTTTGTATTGCGGATTTTCTTTAAAAACGACAACTGTTTTTGATTCATATGATTGAATAGATTCAATTTCATCCTCCATTTCTGTAAAATCTGGAACGCTCAATTTTGTGTTTTGATCTTTTAATTCCTCTTTCTGTTTTAGATCGTATTTTAAATATCTAATCTGTTTGCTATTGTTATCTACCACTAATTGAAAATCTGAGGCATGAACCGTCGTAATCTCATGAGTCTGAATATAAAAACTGTTCCCTGATTTTATCGTTTGATTTATTTGTTTAGGATAGGATAGGTTGTTATCTTCATTATACATGGCTACTTCAACATCCATATCATAAGTTTGCGCATCATTATACGTATTGTACACTTCCTTTAAGAAAGAACTATCTATACTATTACTTTCTTGAGCAATTATTGATATTGAAACCATAATTGCTATAATAACCAAGATGTATGTTCTAAAAATTGTCATTACTGCTTAATATTATTTCGGTTAGAGGATATGGTCTTTATGCCACGTTCTGTTTCTACTTTGGTTTGTGTTAAGTTGCCTTCTTCATCATAATTATAGAATGTGGCAAAGTTTTGATTACTCAATGTGGCTCTTAATCTATAGTTGGTTGGATCGTACACATAGGTTTCCATGCCTGAGTTGAATGGTTGGATTCTGATGTCGTCAAAAACGCTTGAAGTTGCTCCACTAATTGTTTTAGTAGCTTTCAGACGAATTTCTATATTTGTAGTTTGAGTAGAAAAAGCTCCCTCAATTTTCATCCAACCATCTATAATTTGATTCTTTGTAAAATCAGGCTTGATTGAAACTTGTAAAATATTATTCTCCCAAATTTCGACTTCACCACCATTAAATTTAAAATTTGACTCTCCTCTTTCCCCAAAATAAACCCAAGCAGATATGACATACTTCTTATTTGGTTCTGGTTGGAAAAAATCAGTAGTATTCGTAATGAAACTTCTTATACTACCAATTCCCAATGAATTATTTCCTGTATGAGACACATCATTATATATTGCTGAACTATTAGAATTAAATGATAAATTCCCATGAGTAATCGGTTCATTAACACCATAATCCTCAAATCCATCAAAAGCAATATCTGTTGTTTTAGAGTTAGATGCTGAAGCCGTAACTAAATGATTATTGTAACCAAACAACGAAGCTGCATGAATATCTAATCGGTTTCTACCTTCTTTTGAGGCTCCATTAATATTGTATTTTGTCACTTCATTGACCCAGCGCCAATTATAATCTTCGTTATATGTTATAGGTTGTGTCCAATCGAACCAATAAAATTCTTTGTACTCTCCATCTTTGTCTATTCGTAAACCATCGCCATTGGTCCCTGTTTGTAATCTATCAATTAGATACGCTGAAGTACGTTTTGGTCTCCAAATACCTTTTAAACCAAAGGCATATGGATTACCTAGTGTGGAATTATTAGCGATATCGGATAAAGAACTTGAAATGTCTGTAGATTGATCGTCTAATTCTGAATAGTTAAAATCCCAATTATCTGAAAACTCTGTGGCGTCTGCGTGGAGGATTGTTATAGGGCAACGACAATTTTGAATTGACTCTATTTGATTACCCAAAACTGGATTGTTTGGATTATTTATCCATCTGAGATCAGAGCTAAAAGAAAGAATTCCTCTGTAAGTATTTCCATAAAATTGTGATGAATTGTCAATCACAGTGACATCTATAGAATGACCTGAAACATTTGTACTAAATCTATATTTTAAATGAAGATCTGAACTAGACGCTGATATTGAGTTGAATACTGAATTATCTTGTAATGTTGGAAAATATATTGATAATACTCCATCACATATAGAATTAGTTTCACTGTCAATAAAAGTAAAATTAAAATTACTACCTGAAGGATCATCTGGATAATAATATAAATCATAATCTAAATTACATTCACTATAAAACCTCATTTCATTTAAGGCTTCCCCATTGTTAAGTTTTTCAAGTAATTGTTTATACAAATCATTTTGTTGGTAAGTGGATAAATCTTCCAAGCTTACGATTTTACCTTTTTTAGTGCTTTGCAGATTTTTATAACTGGACTTAACTATTGTCGCTTTTGGATAAGTGAGTGCTACTGGTGCCATAAAAGGAGCACTAGTACCATCTCTCTTATATAACTTAAATTTGTTACTATTGTGATCAACATCTGAGGCATAATAAGTCGTAGTATTGTCAAAGTCGAAAATTAATTCATCACCATCATTTAGTAATGTCAATGGAATAGTACCACTAATTGTCAATCCTTTTTTTAATTGAAAAGTATTCTGATTTGTGGAACTAACAGAAGCAATACTTAACTCGGCTCTATAATTCTTATAAGCCCCTTTCATTTGCTCATAACTCCAATGTGCAGGGAAGTTATAGGTGTAAATAGGTTGTTTCCATTCGTTAGTGACTGAAGTAATAATAGGCTCGCCAGTTTCATGGTCAAACACCAAGTTTTTGGTGGATACTTTAGCACCATCTTTGTATTGAATAACCTCTTCTAATATGGGTGTATTGTAAACAATTTTATTAGTGGTCAAGTAGCGTGTTCCTTTTCTACTCGAATTTATTTTTGGCCACAAACTAGGTAGAAATTGAGCAGGTGGTTGATAACTAATATTAAATTGCCCTCCGTAACTAATATTATAGGTGTTTGCTTCAATTTCATCGATATAAAAATCAATCTCTTTACCCATATACATTTCAATCGAATCTCCTTCTTTGCGTAACGTTTTTACCTTATTATCCAATGCTTTAGCATTGTTAGTCAAGGTCTTATATTTATAAACCGATTTTTGAATAGGTTCTCCTGTTGGCTCTCCATCTTCGTATGGAAATGTGGCTACAGATTTTTGTCTACCATAAATAGCATTATTAAGCGTAAACGAATAACCCATAGAATAACCATTATAACGTGTGTTTTGTTCTCCTATAAATGGAATCGGGACAGGTGCCCAGTACGGTGCAAATAAGGCGCCGCTTTTATCTGCTTGTGTAGGGAAGTCCTTAGCGGTGTAAAATTCCGAGATATTGATTCCGCTTTGCGCAAATTTGACACGGCCTTGTTCTTCTTCTAAGTTTCGTACAGTCACTCTACTATAGCCAACAGAAGCACTAGGATATAAACCAGCACCAAGAGGCTCTTCTGAAAACGACTGCTCATTAGAGAAGATTATTTTGTGTCCATTATTATTTGCGTTATACCAGATTGGTTGTGTAAATGGATTTTCCTCAATACCTAAAATAGGTTCCCATTCGGCAACACCAGATGAGGTGCCATCTGGCAATTCATATTCATATTGTTGTCCATATTTATATTTACTCCCATCATGAGATTTCAATGTAATCTTATCAACACGTGCACCTCCACCATATTTTCGTTCAGGATTATTGAGTCTTATATATGAAGGTTTTTCTCTATTTAAATTTTTAGCCCAGCCTTTTCTTTTAGCGTTGCTATAATATCCGGTTATTAATACTGACGCCTCATTTAACATTGATGCAAGATTTCTTAATCCAAAAGCTTGAGGTGCAATGTTCGAAATATCTCCAAAGTCAAGTCCTAAATCTGGTCTTGATTTACGTATATATTGAAAAGCAGCTAATCTAAAAGGATGTATATAGAATGTACTCGTGTTTTTAGGTTTTTTAAAATGCACTTTAAAATACCCGATATCAGTATCGGGAATATATCCCCAACTATTGTCCATAATTTCTGCATAACCTTCTACATAATCTTTAGCCATTTGATTTGAAATATCAATTTTCTTTAGATCCATAAATGCACGAAATCGAACATTTTTAATCCCAACAAGGTATTTAGCAAGAATTTCTTTATTTAAATTATCCTCACTAATACCTTTAAATTTATCTTGTGTTTTAAAATAAATGTATTCATCATCCCTATCATTCAACTGTGTTCTTGATATTTGATTAAGGTTGGAATATATCTGATCACCTGTTCCTAAAATTTCGAAGAAGCTAGTGGCTCTTTTGTCTTGAACATAAGCATAGTCATCTTTTTCATATAACACTTCAATATTACCTTTTGAAGGCAACGTAATTTTGTTTAATAACCAGGCTGAAGCTTCATTATCTCTAGCTCCATAGCTTTCCTCTTGATAGGTATAAGGGTTTTCATTTACCTTTATGTTTGTTCCTGGCTTATCTGGCTGGTATGCTCCCCAGCGATCTTGAAGATGGTTTTCATAAGGAGGGTTATAACCATAGTCAAACTGATATTTTGCATTTTCACCTTTAGTACTATTTTGATACGTAAAATAAAGTTCTTTAAGAGCCGGCACCATTTGATTACTGCTATTTGGTACACCTTGCTTTAAAGAATAATCTTGATTAAGATGTACAGTTTGAATTGGTGTTGGCTGCGGTAATGATGCGTTTAGATAAAACTGTGGTGTCCAATTAGGGTCAGCTTTACTATACAATGATATAGATACTAACTCTCTTTGGTATTTACTTTTATCCGCGTCGTATAATTTTGAATCTATAGTTCCAAATACTGCAACATGTGTTTTGGTTTCAATAGACTTCACGTAGAATAAATCCTTAGTTCCAAGTTGATAAGATGCTTTATCATCTTCTTCATTATCTAAATAGCCTTTAGAATAATAGGCGCCTTTAAAAGGGAAACGCCATTTATAGTCAGGTACTTCTTCATAATTCATTTTAACGTATGTACCTAAATCATCTTCTGATGGGCCATCATTTTTTATATCTACATAGTCTTGAGATAAAATGGAAGTTATGAAAAAGGTGTGCGCGTAAGCTGGTATAGAATCTCGACTGTAAAATTCATCTTCAGTTTTAAAATTGTTTAAACTACCATTATTCACTTTGGCATAATCTAGAACATTTCTACCACCAACTTGATCAATTACTTTTGGATTTTCACCAACTAAATTGTTATTATACCTTTTTGGCCTATCTGGAATAGCAAAAGTTACTTTTTCCGTCGAATGATTATATGCCGGCAAAAAATAGTTATAGCGAACACCATTAGGTTTTAATACCGAAATACCGTTAAGGTGATGATTTTGTCCATTTGCGTTGTAATCAATTGATGTTAACTGCGAACCTGAAACAATATGTTTGGTAGTGTAAACACCATTTATATCTTTCTTCGTAAAATATTCAATGTTTTGTGTTCTAGGGTTTCTTTCTTCATTCTCTTTTCCTTCAAAAATATTTCCTGATCTATTGTAAGTGGAATGTGCTTGCGCTTTTGCTGCTAGAATACTTGTATCCCAGCGTCGATTAATATCAAATGCTATAGGATTCCCTTCTTCAAATTGATTCCAAACAGTCGGATCCAACGCAGAGGCTTCACCAATCATTTTAAAGTAAAAAGGTTCGAACAAAGGCTTTGAAGTGATTTTTTTGTTAAACTTAAAGTCATATAATTCATTCAAATAATAATAAGGTCTAATTGGGCCTAAGACGTCTTTATGTCTTTTCCATGGTCCAGAATTAGAACCAGCAAGGGCTACATCAATATCCACACCAGCCTTTACGGCAACACCAATCCCTAACTCTAATCCTAATCCTATTGTAGTTGATGTTGATTTATTAACTGCATCTGAAAGTCTTCCGATAGAGTTTAGATAGGCTCTAAAACTACCGCCAACCCCATGGCCTTGAATACTGAAGATATCATATGTTACCACCGGTATTGGTGTTAAAACATTATCCTTAGTTATTGGCCCTTCGTTTTCCCTGTAAAAATCTGGAATTATATTTTCATCATACTTTTTGTCTTGCCAATTACTCATATACATGGCACCATAAGCAGGTGTCTCTTTTGTTTTATCTGTAATCCATGAGCGACTATAACTTCCTGAAATAGTTGCTATTTCGTTATCTGTTAAAATATTTGATTTTGTAGGATCTGGTGTAAATGAAAATCTACCGCTTATAGAAGTTCGATCTACTTTGATTGAAGAAATTGGTGCTGATGAGGCAAAAGAAACTTTACCTAAAAACTTTGAGCCTAAACCTATCTTACCATACTTTATATGGTCATCTTTTTCATACACAGCTTTTTTCCATCTATTATTTTCAAAGCTTAAATTTAGATCGTCAAAGCCTTGTTTTGAATTTAAATTAAAACCCAAAGCTAAACTACGTTGAACTCCTTTAAGAGCCCAATATTCAGGTTTCTTACTTTGCCAATCATATGATAAACTTGGTGATAAACTAAAGCCTTCCTGACTCCCAAAGGACAACCCTAATCCCGCAGAAAACCCATCTTCATTAGCTTCATCATTATACATATTCATTTTTGCACCTAATGATGTATTTATACCTAAGCCACTATAATTATTATAATAAACACTAAAACCAGCATTTAAAGCATCAAGACCTATAGAGAAATCAGCACCTGCAAGTTCTCTTTTGTATATCGGTGCTGATATATCAAAACTAATAGTGGTACTTGGTTTTGTATAAAATTCTTTAGTGATTAAGTCACCTTTAAAATCATCTGGCGTTCCTCTTAAATTTCGTTGTATGGCTCCTACGTTAAGATTCCAGCCTAGTCCTATCCAACTAGCTGCTTGGTCCATACCTACATTACCATTATAAAACATGTTAATAGGATAGCCACCATCTGGACCAGGAATGACCATTAAAGGAATATTATAATTAAAATCTCCCGTATAAAGGTTTACCATATCATCAGCTCCAATTGGAGCAAAACCAGCAGCCTCAGGTTGTGTAGGACCTGTAGTTTGCGCTTTTACTTGTATAGCAAAGCTTATGCAGAATATAATGAGTACTAATTTTTTCATTTAAACACTTTTTAAAAATGTGAGGTATTTTTTAACTCCTTTTTCATTAATAACTTCCAGTACAAAGATGCCTGTGGCTAAATTATTTAAGGGGATATGTAGTTTATTTACACCGTAAACTATTGTTATAGGTTGGCTTGAATTAGACTGGACAATATTTTGTTTTTGGTCGTAAATATTATAATTCAATTGACCATCTTGATCGTTGTAGCTTTCTTGATAAATAATTCTTAGATTATTTCCATCTAGGTATCTAGGATTTGTTGGGATATTATCATAGAGATTTATGTAGTCATTAGAATTTGAATCTACCTTAGGAATTGTATTGTGTACTTGACAAGAAGCAAGAAGGAAAAATATAATAGAATAAAAACCAGATCTCATATTTAAAAGTTTTTATGATGATATGAATTATCTTATAAAAAAAATTAACTCAATCTATAATATGTTGTTTTGAACCTAAGAAGTGTTTATTTGGATTTCCTAGAAGATTCGAACCTCAAACCCTCAGAACCGAAATCTGATATTCTATCCAGTTGAACTACGAGGCCTAAACTTTTTATGTAAGCTTTGCCCTGTGTTGTCTGAGAATAAGACAATAGCCCTCCAAAAACCAACAGTAGCCCAACTAAAATGCAATTTCTTGTATTCATACTCCTTTATTTTTATATAAAGAAGGCAATATGCTTGCGCTTTTGAAATACTGAAACCAAGAGTGGTCGGTTTGAATTGATTATCTGCTATATTGAGTTATATAATTGTTTGTCTTTTTCATAAACAAAAAAGATAATATTACACATAATATGGTTGTTTGTTGAAAAACGCTATGTTACAGAAGTGGTTTGTAATGAATTACTTATGCTAGGGAAATAATAACCAAACTTAAGAAGCTCTCTAAAAAGTGATTTATAGTGTCATATTGAACCTTTCGACTGTCGCTCAAGACAGGCTAAAGTCGAAATATCTAACATGCTAAATTTATGATTCTTCGACTTTACTCAGAATGACAGAGTATAGTTTTTTATTACTTTTCAGAGAGCTTCTAATTCAATTTAAATTAAAAGTATAAATGCTATATTTGGTGTTGTAAAAACATCTATATGCTAACTAACGCCACCAAAATTGCTATTCGAGCTATGCTATATTTAGCAATGTTCTCTGATGAAACCAAAAAGTTTGGCGTTAAACACATTGCAGAAACTTTGCAAATACCAAAACCATTTTTATCAAAATTACTTCAGAAACTTAAAAAAAGTAATATAGTATCTTCTACAAAAGGTCCTCGTGGTGGTTTTTACTTAAACAAATTGAATGCTAAAAAAAGTGTTTGGGATATTATTGTTTGTATTGATAATCCTGAACGTTTTGACCACTGTTTTTTAGGTCTAGCAAAGTGTAGCGACGAAAACCCATGTCCTGTTCATTTTACAGTAGCTCCCTTTAAGAAAAAAATTATGCGGGATTTTAAAGATAAAACCATTGTAACCTTAGCCAATGAAATTAAAAGCTCCGACAAGGTTATTATTTCATTAAAGGATTTTGATTCTATAGATTCTTAGAAAGAAGATTTTATTGGCTTATACTTAACCCCATTAGCAACCTTATTATTCTCATCTAGATTTACAAAAATCAAATATGGTTTAATAACTTGATTAAATTTGAATCTTATTAAAGAGAACTATATAGTTAGACGATTTATTTACTTCCAGTAAAAATAATTTCATTTATCAGTTACTTTTTAGAACTTTAAAAAGTGCTTTAAATAAAGTTAATGATAACGTTGTGATTGAAATTGCCAAACCCAGTCCAAAAACAAAAAAGGCAATATAGGTTGTAAATAAACTATCCTGCATTTCTGAAAAATGAATATCTTTTGTAAAATACATCCAATTACTTTTTATTACTCCTGCATAAAGCAATGTGCAGAAAAAAAGAAACAACATGATATTAAATAGGTAATAACTTCGCTTTATAAAAAGTGTTGTTGTTTTAAAACTAGGCAGTATTTTTTGTACTATAAAAAACACTGATGCCATTAAAATAGTTGTATTAATCCCTATAGTGGTTCCCATGGAATGTGCTACGGTAATATGTGTCCCATGGGTAAAAAAGTTTATGGCGGGAATAGAGAATAATAATGCTAGAATTATGTTTATAAAGACCCAAAAATCGGCAGCTTTCAAGAATCTATAGACCATACAATATTCCTGTTTATCCTTAATAGATAAAGACTTAATCCAACTATAAATAATGTGGCCTAAAACAATCCATTCAGTCATACTTACACCATACGCTACATAACGAATCCAGGGTTGCATAGGAATAATATACGTATGGTGTGCCCAACCAAACATAAGATTAGTCAGCCCTAAAAAATAAAAAAAGAACACCATTTTTCCGTGTGCTAAATTGCTGTCTCTTTTAATTTTTGACATCAAATAAATGGCTGTTCCGTAAACCAACATATTCCATGACCCAACAAATGATCCATACGACTTCCATTGCACAGCCATATCTGTAATAAAGCGCTCTCTAAAGCCTGGAATAAGCCAAAAATGTGCTTCACACAAATGGTAAATCATAAACACAATTCCAGTAGCCCACATCCAATAATACACAGGCCAATTTTTTACATTTTTTGCGATTGTTTTATAGTAATTAACTCCAAACAAAATCCACCCAAAAAGTATTGGAATTGTTAATATTGGCGTATAAGATAGATATTCTCTACCTTCCATTTTTCCAGATAAAAGTGACACGTAAATTCCTATAGCTGTAATTATAAAAACTACAAAATGTGTTTTTAAAAGTTTTTTTGAATACAATGCAAACTTTTCAATGTGAGTTATAAAAAAATAGATGCTTCCTGTTACACAAAGTATAATCCAAGAAATTACAGTGGTAACATGAAATGGGCGCATTTTATGAAAAGGGATATACTCTTTTAGAAAATCTGGAATGATGTATTGTAATGAAGCAAATAGCCCAAAAAAAACACCAAGTAACAATGCTAATAATGCTGCAATTATAAAAAGTAAAGGCGTTTTATTTTTCATTTCTATCATTATACTTATACTTTAATTCCACCCAACCTGTTGGCTTAAAAACTGCGTTGTAGTTTGGGTAATAACCTGTACTATCAATATGTTTTAGATAAGAAACAATAGCATTTTTCTCTTCTTCTGAAAAATTAAATTTTGGCATCGATTTTATACCACTATTTAAAAATGCCTTTACATACTGCGAACCTTTTGATGGATGTGATATTACATTTGTTAAATCTGGCCCTAAATAACCACCAAGACCATATACTTGGTGGCATGACCAACAATTATTTTCTTGCCATAATTGTTGACCTGATACTGCTTGAGAAGATAACTTTATAAATGTTGACGACTCTTTTGTGGAGTAGATACATATATTATACACCGCAAAAAGAGTTATTAAAACAATAATGATTATTCTATACCTTACAAACATAGAGGACAAAAAAGTCCTCAAATGTAATAGGGTTGAATTTTGCATAACATGACAAAAGTCATGTTATGCAAATCTTTAATTAATGAACTGGTTTAAACTTTTTGGATTGTGGCGAAAATTAGCAATTTTTTGTCCAGTTGAGGGCTTTTTTGAGTTGCATAGCATCGCTAAGGAAGGAAAAAAAGACTAAAAATGGACGAAAAAGGACAATTTTTTAGCCGATTGAAAAAGTTTAAACCAGTTCAATATAAAAAAAGGAATTGCTAACTTATACTTAATCCATTTAATACTGTGGAATGCCTATCTGGGTTTACAAAAACCAACAAGTCTTGAAATATATTTTACAAACCTAGTGAATACCTACTATGGATAAATGAAAATCTATTATTAATTAGTGAAAGTTGCTTTTGTAAAAAAAATCGCTATTTACTTTAATAGTGGAAAATTATAGTTTAAATTTATGCAACAACTAACTGTCTAATTATGAATAAGTTCTTATTTATTTTATTCTTATTTATTGTTTTAAATTCCTATAGTCAACAATCAAAAACAAATAAACTGGATGACACTTTAAGCCTCAGAATAGAAACAGAGAAATTTAAGAAGAATGAAGATTGGATTGCCGTATCAAAAATATACCAAGAATTAGCTGAAAAGTATAAAAGAGAAAGAAATTTTGAAGAAGCAAAAAAGAATATTGAAAACTCAATAGAGCTTAATAAGAGAGAGGCTAACAATGAATTATTAGCTAAGGATTATAGATTGTATGGAAATATTTTTAATCATTTTCAAAAGTATGAATCTGCAATTGAGTACTATCAAAAATCTATAAGTCTTTGTGAGAAGAATGATTTTGTAGAGCAGTTAGGATTTAGTATTGAAAATTTAGCTTCTACCCTTTTTAATCAAGGTAAAGTAGAAAAAGCAATTACAAAATCCTTAGAGGCTTTGGATATTTCACAAGAATTTAATTTGATAGAATTAGAATTGATTGTTTTAAGAAGTCTTGGGAATCACTATATGTCTTTAAAGCAATACTCTAAGGCTGAATCGCGCTTGCTGGAAGCACTAAAATTACTTGAGCAATCTGATGTCAAAGAAGATGAAATAGATTGTGAAATTTATAGATATTTAGGGTTAAATTATTCAAGATCTCAAAATTTTGATAAGGCATTTGAATTTAACCAAAAAGCGTACGAATGTTATGAATCTAGTGGAAATGTTATGATAGCTTCAGATATTTTAAATACGATTGGGGCAACTCATTTGAGACTTGAAAATTATAATGAATCGTTACCTTACTTTAAAAAGGGATTAAAAATATCTCAAGACATTAAATCAAAAATTGGAGAAAACTTCTTTAATATTAATATTTCAAGTGTTTATATTAATCTTGGGAGAGAAAAGGAGGCTGAAAATATCTTATTAAATATTTTAACAGATACTATAAATCCAAAACATTTACCAAAGCGAGTTGAAAAAGTGGTATATCAAAATTTATCGGAATTATATAAGAATGAAAAAGATTATAAAACATCTCTTTTCTATTTTGAGAAATTTAAAAAATTAGAAGATTCACTTTCTTCTGAGTCAAAAATTAAAACGGTAACTGAAATAGAAACCAAATACCAAACAGAAAAAAAAGAAAAAGAAAACCTCCAGTTAAAAGCTGATAATGTTCAACAAGAGTTGCAACTCGAAAAAGAGAGTAAACGCAAGTGGTATTTTGGTGTTGGATTATTAGCCTCACTAATAACTCTTAGTGTTTTTATTTTTTACTATAAACGCAATAAAGAGCAAAAAACGGTTATAGAAAACCTTCAAAAAGATTTACATCATCGTGTTAAAAACAATCTTGCTATTATAGATGCACTTATAGATGATATAAAAGATGAATTTGACAATGAAAAATTTAAAACTAAGTTAACCGAACTTCAAAATCGTATTGATAGTATTAACGAAGTACACAGCCAGCTCTATAAAAATACAGATGTTACTAACTTACAGTTAAAAAAGTATGTCGGGAAATTGGCTAAAAATGTACAACAGTCATTCTCAAAAGACAACATCGTTATTAAACAACATATTGATGGTTCACTGCAACTAAAAGCAGATAAATCATTCCCTGTTGGACTAATCATAAATGAATTTTTAACCAACTCCTTTAAATATGCCTTTGATGATAACACAAAAGGTGTTGTTTCTATTTCCATTAAAGAAAAAGCAAAAACCTTTATATTGTCGCTTTCGGATAATGGTAAGGGATTACCAAACAATTTTGATATCTCAAAATTAGATTCTTTTGGTATTGAGGTGATGAAACTATTAAGTAAGCAATTAAAAGGAACTTTTGTATTAGATGGCTCAAAGGGCGTGAATCTAAATATTGAGTTCCCTAAAATATAAATTATGGAAAAAGCACATATCCTAATTGTAGAAGATGAAGCCTTATTGTATAAACGTTTACATAAAGTGCTCCAAAAAGAAAACTACTCTGTTGACGAATACACACCTAGTGTTGCAGAAGCCATCGCACATATAAATACTAAACGACCAGATATTGTATTATTGGACATTGATCTTGAAGGAGAACAAACAGGTATTGATTTAGGAAAAATGTTATATGAAACATATCATATTCCTTTTATTTACGTTACTGGATTTGATGATGACCAAACCTTTTATGACGGACTTAGCACACATCACGAACAGTTTATAGTAAAAACAAAACCTAGATTAAACCCTAAAGAAATTTTACGTGCTATTAAAACCGTTTTAAAACGAAATGACAATAGAGAAACTTTATTTACCAAAGAGGGAATAATGGGTTTGGTTGGCTACCTTGATGATGTAAAAAAATATAGTAAAAGTGGTGTTACACGTGAGCCTGTTAAATATAATGACATTGCTTTTTTTACTGTTAAACCGTTTAAGAACCAAAACAATGAACCTGAAAAATTAAGAGCAAATTATTTATGGTTTTTAACCAAAACAGGCGAATACTATTTTTTAAAGAAATCATTAAAAGAAGTACTTCGAGAATTACCACATTATTTTGTTAGGATTAATGAAAGTTATATTGTTAATATTTCAGCAGAAATGTTGTGTGGACGTATTAATGGTTCCAGAATTTCTATTATGAATCAAGACTTAACTATTAAAGACACTTACAGCAAAGAGTTTAAAAAACGGATTGAACTGTTATATCAAACATAACAATACGAGTATATTAGTAATTTTCACTAAAAAACTACCCTTTACCACTATTGTTTGAATAGTGGTTTTTTATTTCTTTTTTTAGTGTATATTAAATACTGAAAAAATGAAAAAAATTACATTATTAAGTCTAATTGTTTTGCTTTTTGCGAGTTGTGGTGGTGTTGGATTAATAGCAGGAGGGAAAACCACCACGTTTGAAGGTGAATATGTTTTAGGGAGTAAAGGAAGCATAGAAAAAAGCAAGAGTAAATTAATATCGGTACTTAATGCTGATGGTTGGAACAAAACAAAAGAAGATAGAAATATTATTTCATTCCAAAATGGTTCTAGCATTGGTAGTATAGGGTTAATTGGGAAAAGTAACATGTCTAGAATAACAGCAGTATTTACTGAAGAAAAAGTAACACTGAAAATTACTCAAATAGGAAATTTCAAGGCAGGAACAGAAAAAGAGGTAAATAAGCTCTTTATGGAAATTAAGGAACAATATGAATTGAATTAAAATTTATACCATGAAGAATAATATACTTTTTATTTTATCAATAGTATTAACACTATTCACATGTCAAAAAGACGATAATCAAAATATTGATGAAAACAAAGATGTAATATTAAATGGTAGAATTAAATTCTCAAGTAACAATAACATTCCTCAAAATTTAAAAGTGTTATCATTAGATGGAATAACAGATATAATTTCAAATACTTTTTTAGAATTACCAACGTCTGATAATGGATTAGAGTTTTTATTAGATGAAAACAATAGCATCATCTTTATTCGCAAAAATTATGTTAATTCTATTGATGATATGCTTTCAAGCAAGTCAACAGCTTTGTTCTTAGCAACATTTAACACTCATTTTTATAGTTTAAATGATAATCAGAAAAATATCATAATTAATCAAATTTTAGAACACTCTAAATTTGTTGAAGCAGTATCAAAATTAGACAGCCTTCCATCAATTAATCTTTCTAATCAAAGCTTTAAAGAAAGTATATATGAATTAATTAGTGAAATATTTTCTGAAGAAAATTTGAGTAGCATAGGTAGATTGAGCTCTTTTGATGCTCCACTAGTAGATATTAATTATAATGATAATTCTAATGTTGTAGTTGTAAAAAACAATACAAGTAATCATATTGGATATAGTCTCAAAAAAGATGATGTTCAAATTAATTTTAATTTAATTGAAGGTAATGAAACAACTAGCTTTACCTTAAATGATATAAATGCTATTTATGACATAAAAATGATGTCAGGGACTGATGTTGCCACATCAATATTTAGTGAAAACGATTTGGAGGAAATCGAAGCATTCAATGCCGATTTTCAAGATTTTCTATATGAGGCAACACAAATTTTATTGCAGTTAATTGTCCCTAATTTAAATGATGCCTGTTTAGAAACAATTTTTAATTCATTAATTAATGGGATTAATTTTGCTGAAAATTATGGTAACAATAATAGTCCTACGGATGCACTTAATAATGCTTTCAAAGATATTCAAGAGAGTTTACCAAGTATGCTAGAAGGGGCGTTTGAATGTATAGAAGTAGATAATGGCATTTTAGGTGATATTTTAGAAATATTAAATGTAATTACAGATATAATAAATATTTCAAATTTTCTTAATGAGACAGCTGTATCAATTACAGAATACTATGCGTATGAAAATTTAGTTGAAAAATGCTTTATATATAACGGTACAGGAATAGCTGAGTGTCAAGATGTAGTTACTTCACCTGCACACACCCCAAGCCCAACAGATAACGCAACAGATATTGCTGTAAATGGAAATTTATCTTTCTCTGAAGGAGCAAATACACCAAATAACGCAACTTATCGCCTATATTATGGCACAACAAATAACCCAACTAGTTATCAAAATTTATCAGGTACGAATTACACATATTCAGGCGCACAAGAAAACACAACTTACTATTGGAAGGTAGAAACAATCAGTAACTCAGGAAGTGTTTTAGCAACATCGCCTGTTTGGAATTTCACCACTATATTAAATACCAGTATTCCATCAGTTACAACAACTGCGATTACAGAAATCACCCAAACTACAGCCACAAGTGGTGGTAATGTAACAGATGAAGGCGGAAGTAATGTAACAGCAAAAGGAGTTTGTTGGAGTACTTCACAAAATCCTACAATAAGTGACAATATAACAAATGACGGTACAGGAACAGGAGGTTTTATAAGTAATTTGACTAGCTTAACTGAGAATACAACCTACTATGTAAGAGCTTATGCCACTAATAATATAGGCACTGCTTATGGTAATGAAGAAGTATTTACAACACAAAATAGTGGTTCTGGAGGTGTTTTTGAAGGAAACGTTACATTATCAACGCAACAAGAAATAGATGATTTTGGAATCCAAAATTATTATAAGATTACAGGTTACCTTCAAATTGGCTCAAACGTTATTACTGGTAACAATTCAATAACGAATCTCAATAGTTTGACTAACCTTTCCATTATTAATAATGATTTAAGGATTTATTATAATAATTCTCTTATAAATCTTAATGGTTTAAATAATATATCATCAATTGGTGGTGACATTAATATTCTTGAAAATGATTTACTTAATAATATAGATGATTTAAGTAGTTTATCTTTATTTAATGGTGACATTAATATTTCTGGGAATGAAGTTCTTGTTAATATTGATGCATTTCTCGGATTATCAGGATCTTTGGGCTCTATATGGTTGAATGATAATCCTAACCTAGAAAATCTAAATGGTTTTATAAATATAACTTCTATCAACGGTTATTTGATATTAGAAGGCATTAATATAACTGATTTAACAGGATTAAGTAATATTATGACAATTACTGAACACTTAAGACTTACGTCTTTACCTCTAGAAAATTTAATTGGTTTAAATAACTTAATTTCTATTGGAAATGGGCTTTCATTAAATGGATTAAGTATTATTAATGTTGACGAACTCAATAACTTAACGACTATTGGCGGAAGTTTAAGAATAGCCTCCACTCTTTTAACTAACCTTGATGGCTTAAGTGGTATTTCTGAGATAGAAGGAGATTTATATATTTATCAATGCAATAATCTTAATAATTTAACTGGGTTGAACGGAGTAATAAGTATCATTGGCAATTGTCAGATTGAAAAAAGTGATATTACTAACCTTAACGGTTTAAACAATATTAATTCTATTAGTGGTGATTTGGTAATTAAAACGAACAATAATCTTACAGATTTTTGTGGCATTTCTGATTTAATAATTGATGGTGGATTATTAGGAGGTTATTATATTTCTAACAACTCTTTCAATCCAACACATCAAGATATAATTGATGGTAATTGTAGTCAATAAAAAAAGAAATCCGAGCAGATTTTATTTGAGGGTTATTTATTTTTATAGAAGGCGTTCTTGAAAAATTTAGAACGCTTTTATAAAGTTCTTTTTTCAGAAAAGAAGTAGGGAATAAAAGCAATTATTGAGCCTAGAAAAATACTCGTGCTTAGTAATGAAATTTTTAGTACAACCTGCCTTAAAATCATCAATATTGGTGAATAATTAATGTCTTGAGAAAGTATAATTAACTCAGTATAAAAAAATATAATTAAGATAATAAATAAAGAAACTAATATGGTAATTTTCCAAGATAGCTTTTTTGTTTTTCTAATAATAAAATAACCCATAAAACAAAAAAGAATTACAAATCCTAAAGAAATTATATAAGCTCCTATACCATTTTCTATAATGTTTCGTATCAGAGAAATCATATTTATAGTATATAATATTTCCTTTTCCTTGCATAATAATATAGTTTATCAACAAGGTTTAACAAAATCTAATGAATTGTCTTGTGGATGTGCACAAGACTAATTTTCAAGTATTATTAGCAATAGTTTTAGTATGAAAAGAGTAATTTTCACTAAAAAACTACCCTTTACCACTATTGTTTGAATAGTCGTTTTTTATTTCATTTTTTAGTGTAATTAAATACATAAAAAATGAAAAAAATTACAATGTTAGGTTTGGTTATTTTGCTTTTTTCAAGTTGTGGTTCAACAGGAAACGTAGTAAGCAAACCACAAAGACACAATCCAAATTTTGATTACACTCCACCACAACGAGAGAATCCTAGAAGTACAGGGATAACCATTGCACTTATTAACCCTGTCTTTGCCGATAACGACCCAAACAAGCTTGTTCCTCCATACTCAACTTTTATTGAAAATATGGCTGATGATTTTGAGGAAATGTTGATATCTAAAGGATTTTCTTTGCGTGGACCTTTTAAAACTAGAGATGAGATGGTCTATGGCGATAAAAAGAATTCTGATATAGCTCTTGAGATTAATATCAGTTTAAAAGAAGACGGACAATTACAGTTGAATAAAAAAACAAATTGGGGACAAGTCTTAGATAAGAACGCAAGCAATCATTATACAGTTTCAGGAACATTTTATCATTTTGGGAATATTAACATAGAAGCAACTGATCCTTTTACAGGTGAGAAATTTTGGAAAAAAACAGTTTCATTACCACGTAAAGAAATAATAACCCAAGGAGTCGAAACATGGACAGGAAAACCAACACCAACACAAATGTTGTCACTTGATGTTGGTATCTACAATCCTATAGCAAAAGCATTAGAAGAATACTATCAAGAAGCTATTAAAACTGCTTGGAGACATATTGATATAGAAGAAATGGAATTGATTAAGAATGAAATTGTAAAATCTAAAAATTGAGTTATGAAAAATAAATACTTGTTTCATTTAATTGTGTTATTTACTATTAAAACAGTATGTGCCCAAATTAACACATCTCCAACTGATACAACTTCCCCTGTTTTTTTGAATGAAGATGTTTATATAGGAGGATATAAAAGCCATATATTTATAAATAATAAACACTATTTTGGAAAATCCCCTGTAAGTACGGGATCTTTCCAAGATAGTTTTTTAACTATTTATGATTCTAACTTAAATCTTGAAACTTCAATTCAAATTCCAAATTATAAAGGAGTGCCATCCCAATCATTTACTTCTGGTATTTATAAAGAAGAAATGGCGTCAAATGATAATAGTGTATATTTTTTTGCTCATGTTGATGAAACAGAACTTTGTTTATATAGACTAGATACAGGTGCAGAGATTATTGATGAAGCAAATAGATTATCCCTTAAATCAAGTTTAATCTCGCCAATCGGAGATACTTCTACTGGAGCACTTGTAGATGTAGTATCTTCAGACAATAAAGTTTTTGTTTTAGTAAATGGTTGGTCACCTAATTTCAATGTAGCAATGGGGGCAAATTGGTCTAATCCTCTGGCTACTTATGATACGTCATCAAATCAAACTCAGACATTTCTATTTATGTTAGATTCCGACATGACAAACCCCATTCTTCTACATCATTTTAAAGGGGCTACTTTTAACTATCAAACATCTGATATTTCAATGTCAATTTTATCAAATGGAAACTTATTAATTCCATTTTTGAAATCATCTGGATCTGGTGAAGATTATTTAGATACCGTGTATGTTGAATTAAATACGATTACTGGAGATATAGTGCGAACTAAATCATTTGATGGGCCAGCTCTTCTTAATCAAGATAAATATACTGGGAATTTCTTGCTATCGTTACCTAGCTTCAATTATGGCCCTTTAGGTGGAGATACGGAGATTTTTAGAAATATTATATATGTTCTTGATAGTAATTGGAATGAATTGTATAATTCTGGTAATATTTCTGATTATCGTACCACTACTTCTTTTAAAGTTATTGTAACAGAAAATAGTTACATAGTTTTATGTGGACAGCAGCGCCTATATTCAAATGAAAATAATCCTTCTTGGACACAAACTTGGCAATACATTCATATGAAAAAAAACCTACAAAGAATGGTTATCCATTCAGGTGAAAAAATTGAATACTATTGGGGTTTTTATCAAGATATGTATAGGTTCCAAAGATATAACTTAGATGAAGATGGATATGATGCTATTGGTTTTTATAATGATGTTCCGTTATACACTACTGGCGGAGGAGTTTATCAAGTGGTTTCTGTAGGTGGAACACAATTACCTGCAAATGTGGGACAAGAAACAAAAACCTTTAAGTATCATAGAAATACATCAATTCCGAGTGAAACTTTTACACCTCAATTGGGCAATAATGGTGTAACCGTTTATATGAATAAAAAAATTGAAAATAACAGTCTAACTGATTCTGATGAATTCGATTCTGTTTTAACCATTGATAATAGTATTGACACTAATACTTGGGTTGGAAGCATTATTGATCCTAGTTATATTACAGGAGGTGAAGCCACCGGGTGGTCAGTTTGGGCAAACTACGCTCTATATGGACTAGGTAATGTTCAAGTAAATGATAAGGGAGACTTATTTGTAGACATTGCTATGTATGATTGGACTGATTTTATAGATTTTTTTTATTTAGCACCAGTAATAACTAGAACTAAACTTCAAAGAATATATTTAATTAATGAAAGTCAGTTAAGCTTAGATGATTTAATGCTTAATGAAATTATGATTTATCCAAATCCAACCACAGGAATAGTACAGATAAAACTTCCCAATTCAATAATACTAAAATCAATCAATATTTATGATATTCAAGGAAAACATATTGAAACATTCAAAAACCATCGAATTGATATGAGAAAATTTTCAAAAGGAATGTATTTTTTAAAAATTAATACTGATAAAGGTTCAATATCTAAAAAGGTTCTTAAACAATAAGCTGTCGGTTACTAAAAATTAAATATCCAGACTTAATTGTTGCTCAGTTTTTGGATGAAAAGTTCCAATAATAACAAAGGGATTATTAGCTCTTCTTCTATGCCATTGCATAGTTGTTCCCAAAAAAAGATAAACATCGTGTTGGTTTATAAAAGTGTCAAAGTATTTTTGTTTGACTTTTTTAATGGCTGTTTTTTCATTTCCGTCTGCATCCCAAAGGCAATTCCAATAGAGTTGAAAAATCTCCCAATCTTCAATCATTAAAGTACTTGAAACTCCCTCGTCGTCTTCAAAAGTATAAGAAAATTTATATGGAACTTTAGGGATTAGCTTTTCAGGATCACTTTCGATTTCAGCAAATAAGTCTGTTTGTTTTCTTAATTCCTTCCATTCGTCTTTCCATTCTTTAGAATCATCTTCAACAATAAAATTAGTAATCTTTGTTGGTTTAAAAGTGACTAATGAGATATTCGTTGGACTTTTAGAGTCATTGAGTAGTTTAGCTTTATTTGTGTAAATATTTTTTAAACAAATCTTTTTGCGCTCTTTCCAATAATTTTTAGTTCCAAGAGTATCTATGATTTTTACATCGTAGTTATTTGGAGAATGACTTTCAGGTCTGAAGTCGTCTGTCCTTTCTTTTACATCAAGTTCAATCCATGTATATTTTTTAAAGCCAGTATCTTTCTTTATTTGATTTAAAAAACTTAATGGAATAGGATAGATTCTAATCCATGAGCCATCTTCTAATATTCCAGCAGTACAAACTAATTCGTCATAGCTTCTCGATGGAAGAGGATAGGTGGTAACAGTTATTAGAATCTTTTTAACTGCCATAAACTACAAATGCTCAATTTTGTACTTAAATTCTTTAAAATTTGAAATAGCTTCCGCTAAATGAGTACGATGACATTGGCATTTATCCGCTTCAAAACACGTAAGGGCAATTCTTTTATTTTCTTTTAATAAATGAAGTATTTTCTTTTGATAATCTGTAGTTTGAGATAAATTATTGGACACATACTCTCTAAACAATTTATCATAATCATTTTGAGAATTTAATTCTTGACGTTTATCAGAATTAATACCAACTTCAGGGATGTGCATATATTTTATACCAACTCCTTCACAAGCATTTTTAAGTTGACTCTTGCTAAAGCCATACTTCATACTTAACGCATTTTTTCTAACATCACAAAGTAGTTTGATATTATTTCTTATAAGCTTATTCAAATAGTGTTCAAGCGAAATACCTTCATATCCAATAGTAAATAATATTACATCATTTTCATAAGAGCGATAAGTGTCTAGGTTTTCTAACTCTTCATTTGAAAGATGTTTTTCTGCTATCAAACTGTTTATTGCATAATAAGGATATCGTTTATATGTTAAATCGATCAAGTCATCATTAGTTTTGTTTTTATAAATAATAGCAAAATCACAAATAATCTTTTTATCCTCTTTATCTAACTGAATTAAATAATTTGTTTCATCAAGTTTTTCCCATGCTCTTGATGATTCGGAAACAATACCATATTTTCTAAGCGTATTTAAATCAGCATTTGCTTGAAACGAAAAACAACCGAACTTGTAAGGAACAAAATCATAAGTTTTCTTCTTAGTTTTATACCTACTAAAAAGAAATAATAATTTTTGAACTTGTATTTTATCAAGCTCATTGTCAAACACTTGCAATAGAGATAATACTATTTTTCTTCTGTAGTACATAAACCAAATATAATAAATTTAACTTATACTCAACCCATTTAATACTGTGGAATGCTTATCTGGGTTTACAAAAACAAGGTTTCCTGCTTCGTCTTCGGTCATTAAAATCATACCTTGACTTTCAACGCCTCTTAAAGCTCTTGGAGCAAGATTTACCAACACTGTTACTTTTTTCCCAACCACTTCTTCAGGAGAAAAACTTTCGGCTATTCCTGATACAATCGTTCTAGTATCGATTCCTGTATCTACTTTTAAAACCAATAACTTTTTAGTTTTTGGCATTTTTTCGGCTTCCAGAATCGTTCCAACACGAATATCCAGTTTTGAGAAATCATCCCAAGTAATTTCGGCTTTTTGAGCCTCTACTTTTTTACTAGCAGCCTCATTGGCTTTTTTATTAGCTTCTAATTTATCTATTTGTGCTTGAACCTCGCTATCCTCAATTTTAGAAAACAACAATTCTGCTTTTCCTATTTGATGATTTGCTGGAAGCAGTTCTTGTCCATCAGAAATACTATTCCATGTGTTCTCGACTGCGCTCGAACTGACATTTAGAATCTTATTCAATTTGTTGGACGTAAATGGTAAGAAAGGCTCGCTCAATACAGCTAAGGCTGAAGCTATTTGCAACGCTACATACATAATAGTTTGTACTCGAGCTTCGTCTTCTTTAATTACTTTCCAAGGTTCTTCATCTGCCAAATATTTATTACCTAATCTAGCTAAATTCATAAGCTCTTGACTTGCTTCTCTAAAACGATAACGTTCAATAGAACTCGCAATAACTGCAGGAAATGCTTTTAATGTCGCTAAGGTTTCTTCATCTATCGCAGAAAGCTCACTTGGTTTTGGTACAATACCATTGTAGTATTTATTGGTAAGCACGACTACTCTATTAATGAAGTTTCCAAAAATGGCGACTAACTCATTATTATTTCTAGCCTGAAAATCTTTCCAAGTAAAATCGTTATCCTTAGTTTCTGGTGCATTGGCTGTTAATGCATAACGCAACACATCTTGTTTATCTGGAAATTCTTGTAGATATTCATGCAACCAAACTGCCCAATTTTTAGAGGTTGATAATTTGTTCCCTTCAAGATTCAAGAACTCATTCGCAGGCACATTATCTGGTAAAATATAACTGCCTTCTGCTTTTAGCATCGCTGGAAATATGATACAATGGAATACTATATTGTCCTTACCAATAAAATGTAACAACTTGGTGTCTTTGTCTTTCCAATAAGGTTCCCAATTTTTCCCTTCGCGCTCAGCCCATTCTTTAGTGGCCGAAATATAGCCTATTGGCGCATCAAACCATACATACAATACTTTACCTTCGCCTCCTTTTACAGGAACTGGAATTCCCCAATCTAAATCTCGCGTGACTGCTCTTGGACGTAAACCATCGTCAATCCATGATTTTACTTGTCCATAGACATTAGGTTTCCAATCTTTTTTATGACCAACAAGAATCCATTCTTTTAAAAATGCTTCATGTTTATCGAGTGGTAAAAACCAATGCTTGGTTTCTTTTAACGTTGGTGTAGCTCCAGTAATTGCCGATTTTGGATTTATTAAATCGGTTGCATTATGACTTGTTCCGCAGTTTTCGCATTGGTCTCCATAACTTTCTTCGTTACCACATTTAGGGCAGGTTCCAATAACGAATCTATCTGCTAAAAACTGATTGGCTTCAGCATCATATAATTGTTCAGTCACTTCTTCAATAAATTCACCTTTTTCGTACAAAGTCTTAAAAAATTCCGAAGCAGTTTCATGATGAATTTTTGCTGTCGTTCTAGAATAATTATCAAATGAAATTCCAAAATCTAAAAACGATTGCTTGATGATTGCATGATATTTATCTACGATATCTTGAGGCGATACACCTTCTTTTTTTGCTTTAATAGTTATAGGAACACCATGTTCGTCACTACCACAAATAAATGCCACATCCTGACCTTGAAGTCTCTGGTAGCGAGCGTAAATATCTGCTGGCACGTAAACACCTGCCAAATGACCAATATGAATTGGGCCATTCGTGTAAGGCAAAGCCGCAGTTATGGTATATCTTTTTGGTTGATTCATTGTTATTTCTAATATCAGGTCGAACGCAGTCGAGACCTAATTAAAACCTCTCGCTAGCTGCGCTTTTATCTTCAAATAAAAATATATTTTCATTTTCAATAATGCTCGAGGAGACATAATCTCGTTATTCATCTTATTTTGAAGGCACAAAAGTACACAATTTGAACCCTATTTAGAAACCAAATTAATTAGAACTTCGTTCAATACTCAAAACAACTAGTATTTAAGGTTTTTCAGTTGATCTTTTTTCCTTTTTCTGCATTAAAATTTTAAACCGTAACTATGGCTATGCTTGAAAATTTTAACTTGACAAAGAAAAAACTCTTGCCTCAAAATTTCTAAAAATTATTAGCTTTGAGTATATTTACAAAAAGCCAATTATATGATTTTTAAACGCATTACATACATAGTAATAATACTGACTTTATTTAGTAAAAATGTGGTTTTAGCGCAGTCATCCAATTCATCTTATTCCAAAACTACAATGTCTAAACCTTTTATAAAACCACAGCATTTAAAAGCAGGTGATTCTGTTGCTATTGTTGCGCCTTCTGGGATTTTAAAAAATCGTGAAAAAGAAATAAATCAAGCTAAAAAGTTACTTGAAAGTTGGGGATTAAATGTTGTTATTGGTGAGCATGTGTTTAAAAAAGCACGCCATTTTGCAGGAACAGACGACGAACGTGCTGACGATTTTCAAAAAGCATTGGATAACCCAAATATAAAAGCTATTTGGAGTGCACGTGGTGGCTATGGAACCGTTAGAATGATTGATAAATTGGATTATACCAATTTTAAGAAAAACCCTAAATGGATTATTGGTTATTCAGATATTACTGCGATTCATAATCAACTTAATATTGAAGGCAGCGAATCTATCCATGCGATGATGTGTGCGAGTTTAACGGATGACTTAAAAGACATTGCGCAAACCGTTGAAACGTTTAAATGTGCCTTATTTGGCAACCCATTAAGCTACACTATTGAAGGTTCCTCGTACAATAAATTAGGGACTGTAACTGCACCTTTGGTTGGAGGCAACTTGACTTTGCTGCATACCATGTTAGGTTCTAAAACCAGCCTTGACACCTCTGGAAAAATTTTGTTTATTGAAGAAATTGGCGAATACAAATACCATATTGACCGAATGTTGCAAAGTTTAAAGCGAGCTGGTTATTTTGATAACTTAAAAGGACTTATTGTTGGTGACATGAGCAACATGCGAAAAAACACCACACCTTGGGGAACATCTGTTGAGCAATTAATTTTGGATGTGGTTACTGAATATGATTTTCCTGTTTTGTTTAATTTTCCTGCTGGCCATGAAGATGATAATCGCGCATTGATTTTAGGCAGAACTATACAGCTAACAGTTGGTAAAGAGAAAGCTACGGTTGTTTTTGAGAATTAATTATAAATGAATAATCTATAAATTTTGCAGGATGAGATTCCTGCCTTCGCAGGAATTTATGGCACAACATAACGAACTAGGTAAAAAAGGTGAGCAACTTGCAGTAGATTTTCTGCTTACAAATAATTATGAAATTATTGAACGTAATTATCGCTTTGACAAAGCCGAAGTGGATATTATTGCCAAGCAAAAAGAAACCCTTGCCATTATAGAAGTTAAAACAAGATCAACCTCAGATTTTGGTAATCCTCAAGATTTTGTAAAACCAAAACAAATACAACGCCTTGTAAAAGCTGTTGATGCATATGTTACCGTAAACGATTTAGATGTGGAGATTCGTTTTGATATTATTGCTATTGTAAAACAAGGAAGATCTTATAACATCGAGCATATAGAGAATGCTTTTTATCATTTTTAATTTTCGAAGTATTCCTTTAAAGCAATAATATTGTAAGGTTTTGCGAGTATTTTTTTCTCGCTATCTAAAATAAAATATGTAGGTGTTGCACTTATATTATAACTTCTACCAATTTTATTTTCCCATTTTCCTAAACCAAGTACATGCATAAACTCTGGGTACTTAGCAATTTCTTTTTCCCACTGGTAAGCATCATCTTCTAAACCAATGGCTATGACTTTATAGTCCTGATTATTCAAGCCTTTTAAGTATGCTTGCAATTGTGGAATTTCTTCTAAGCAATGTGAGCAGGAGCTGCTCCAAAAAACAACGATGTATTTTTTGGCTACATCTAGATCGTAGATTGAAACAGGTGTTCTTTCTCCATTTTCGTCAACAAGCACATCAAATTCTGGTGCCTTAACGCCTATAGACACACTTTTAAATAATTTAAGGTTATTTACTAATTCAGTATCTTTTAAAGATTCGGCTATTTTAATTAAATAAATATCGGAAATATAATTGGCAACACTATCAAAATTTGTATCTACCATTTGCTGCCAAATCACCTCTAATAATGTGCATTTTATTTCTGGGTGAGCTTTTTTCATTGCTTTAAACACTTCATCGATATTACGTTTGTAGATAGCGACCTCATCATCTTCATCAGGCACCATTCCAAATACATAATTTAACACACGATCAACTAAAAAATTGGAGCTTTGGAGTGTTTCATTATTAAAATCTACGTAATCAAAAAAATGTTTTTTTAGATTGGCTATATACGTAGTAATATCTTCATGAACTGTTGGGACATAAGGCTTATTGGCTTTTATAAAGTTACTTGCTATAGTACCTACAGCCACTTTTTCATATTCTATTTGAGTCTCTTTTTGAGTTTTAAAAATAGCCTGCAACGCTAAGCTGTCCTTACTTTCCTGCTTATAAAAATTGCCAATACTTTGGCTAATTAACGACATACTATTTGTGTACGAGTTTACCAAAGTATTTTCTATAGATGCTTTAAAGTTAACGCCTATTTCGGCATTAAATGTGAGTGAAACATCTTCTTTGGCATTATAAATTATATCAAAGTTAAACTCTTCTTGAGGTAAGGCATACACAATTTTATACATGCCTTGGCTTGCTGTAGAGTCTAGTTCAAATTTAAAATCTCCTTTCTGGTCTATTTCAGTGTTTGCTATATATAAAGAACTGGTTGGAGTTATTTTATACAAAACTGCAAAGTTATAGTCTTCTGGAGGCGAAAAATTACCTTTAATGGTGTGTTGAGCCATTAAAAAAATTGGGGAAATAAAGAAAATGAAAATTAATTTTTTCAGCATTATAACTATTTATTATTTAGACCCTTGCTAAGTTTTAGGCCACACTTTTTAATTTTTTATGGTTTCAATAATCAAGCCAAAATAGGTTGTAATACCTGTAAAGCTTTATCGATTGATTTTATATGTTCAAAAGTAAGCAATAATCGTAAACCTTGACGTGTTTGTTTTTCTTTCATTTTACAAGCGGTT
>Ga0316205_10000950_pt1 | contig 41896 bp, 43 predicted proteins | sample 3monthpyrite_MG_FD_204941 | JGI IMG/M metagenome (GOLD analysis project Ga0316205, IMG submission 204941) | Microbial mat bacterial communities from mineral coupon in-situ incubated in ocean water Damariscotta River, Maine, United States -... | ecosystem: Environmental > Aquatic > Marine >...
ATTGAAACTGATACAATTAATTACTTTAAAGAGTTGTCAAAAAAAGTTGGTATACCATACCAAAATTTAATGAACTCTTATTTGACAGATTGCGCGATAAAGCATGTTGAACCTAAATTAAAATGGGTATAATATTTATTGATTAACATAAAAGTACTTCTCACGATTAATTTTATAATGCTAATGTAAATATATGTATTGACATTAGCATTATAAATTCATTATAATAGCATTATGAAATTTAAATGGGATGAAAATAAAGCTAAATCAAATACAGTCAAGCATAAAATAACTTTTGAGGAAGCAAAAACGGTATTTGATGATGATAATGCAAGATTAATAGCTGACCCAGAACATAGTGAAAATGAAGATAGATTCATATTACTTGGAATGAGTTATAAATTAAAAATTCTAACAGTGGTTCATTGTTATAAAGATGATGAAGATAATATTAGAATCATAAGTGCTAGAAAATCTACAAAAAAAGAAACAAAACAATACAGGGAGTTTTTATCATGAAAGATGAATACGATTTTACAAATTCAGTAAAAAATCCATATGCAAAAAAAGTAAAAAAACAGATTTCTATTAAAATTGAAACTGATACAATTAATTACTTTAAAGAGTTGTCAAAAAAAGTTGGTATACCATACCAAAATTTAATGAACTCTTATTTGACAGATTGCGCGATAAAGCATGTTGAACCTAAATTAAAATGGGCATAATATTTATTGTACTGTAGAAATCCCTAAATTTAGGGTTTGTGTACTAGTTTAAGGAAGTTGTGTGAATTTTTTAAACTTAAGAGTAGCTCTGGGTTTTACGTATTGATGATTTTTACTTAAGAATTTAAGAAATTAGTTTTATTCTTAAGTAGATTACAACTCTATAAAAAATAATAAAAACTCGTATATTTCTTGATTTTTAAATTAATCTTAAATTTTAATATTTGTTATAATGCTTTAATAAAATAATTGTATAATTTTTTATTAAAAAATATTGGGGGATATTGTGAGACAACATATAAAAGAAATGATGAAAGATTTGTATTATGATGAGAAAGAAGAGCTTTTTGATTTTCTTTCTGAAGAATTAGGTAAGAAACTTGAACCAGAAAAAGCTTTTATAAAAGTTTCTGAAGACAGAACCACTATAAAGGCTAGTGAAAGTTTTTCTTCTAATGATGAAGATTATGATAAAAACTCTTTAGTTGCTGGTGGGATTATTGCATTTTTATTTTTATTTGGCTCTTTGTATTATTTTGGTTTTTTTGACTATGTTGTAACATCATTAGCTACTTTTGTTAATTCTAATTTGTTTTTTACATTATTTATTTTAGGATTTTTTGTTGTTTTTCCTATTTGGGTTTTTATACATATAGTTAGTGGTCAATTTGTAGGTGGTAGTGATAAAATAACTTGGCTTTTAGTCGTATTATTTTTGCCTTTTATTGGTGCTTTATTGTATGTTTTTATTGGAAGGAAGCAAAGAATTTAATTATCGTTCTCTAAATTTTCAAGCTTAGCCATGTAAAATAATTTCTCTATTTGTTTTGGCTTGAGCTTTTCTACTTCTTCACAAAGTTTTAATAATCGTTCATCTTCGATATTGTTTATATTAAAATTACTATTATCTCCAACATTTATATTAGTTCCTTTTGCTACATGCCCAGTTACTGAGATACTGTTGTCTTCAGAATTTACAGTCATATTTCCTTTTCCTGTAACAAGCCAATTTAGATTAATATTGAATTTTATATATAGGATTTCTAGCATATCAGTTTTAACTCCATATTTTCCATTTTCATAATTACTTAGTTTTGGCGCACTAGTTGATAATTCACTTGCAAAATTCTTTTGACTAATATTCAACTTGTTTCTTATTTGTTTAATTCTTTTACCTATCACTTATTAATCCTTTAATTTTATTATTCTTTATTAAACTTTAAGTTATCAATAGTTAAACTTGCGGTATTGATAATTAAATTTAAGTTTTAACATGCAAACCCTATTCCAAAAGGAGCTTAAAATATGCAAAAGACAAAATATCGTAATCTTTTTTTTAAAGAAGATAATAACGTTATTACATATTTTGCACGTTTTACGTATCAAGGCAAGCAATATACTAAACTACTAGGTCAAGATTTAACATTAAAACAAGCATATCACAAACTTGAAACATATAAAACTCAAATTAAAAAAACTCCAAAGAAAACATCAAAATCACTAGATAAAATATTTCAAGAGTGGTTAAACCTCAAAAAACCTAATATAACTCAACAAACATATAGAACGTATTTATCTTATTATAATAATCATATTAAGCCAAATTATGAGAAAAGAATAATTAATAAACTAAATTTTAAAGATTTTCAAACATTAATTAATAATCTTAAGAACATCGGCAAAAAGCCTAAAACATTGAAAAACATCAAAGCTATGTTATCTACAATGTACGACTACGCTATAAAAATGGATTATGTACAAGATAATCCAGTTCGTCATGTAGAAATTCCAGCTTTTGACAATCGTATCTACTTTAATTTACCAGAACTAAAAATTGAGAAACTGTTTGAAGTAATTACAAATTGGCATGAACCTATCTATCGTGACATTTTCATATTTTTATCACATGGTAGAAGAAAATCAGAAGTTTTGAATATCGAATGGTCTGAAATAGATTTAGATAATCGTATCTATTATTTACCACATCAAAAAAATAAATCAAGAAAACTGCTTTCATTCAAAATGACTGATTTGTTATATAGCACTTTATACAATAGAGCTAGAGAATATGGACTCAATGGATATGTGTTTTTAAATCCAACTACTAATAAACCATATAACGATATTCGCAGAGCATGGCACAGAATATTAAATGAAGCAGATATTGAACATATGCGTTTACATGATATTAGGCATATGATTGGGTTTTATCTTGTAAATATTTTAAAAGTTCCATTAGAAGAGGTAGCCTTTATATTGGGTCATTCATCATCAGAGGTAACTAGTAGATATGTAAATATAAAAAGTGAAGTTAGTCGTGATGTTTTAGAAGCTATGTTTAAGGCTCTAAAATGAGAGAGTGCCAATTTGATTTTTCAAAAACTGAATTGTCAATCTTGGACTCTGTAATGTTTTTAGTAGCGAAAGATAAGCCTGTTACTGTAGCTTCTATTATGTTTTATAGTGGAGTTAGTAGGGCAAAAATTTATAATTTCATTAGAGATTATAAGGAATTTCAATAATGTATTTTGGTGATGTGGTTAGAGGTATTAAAGGTAGTGAAATAATAAAAAGAAGTTACCCATCATTTGACATTTTACAGAATATCTACTTTGGTGGTCAATGGTATGTTTTAACAATTCATGAAGCATATAGAAGTTATGGCATGTATGCAGACTCAATAGCAAATACAGATAAAAAGAAAAATCTGTACGTTGAAATCACAAAACAAGAGTTTAGACGTATTCAAAAAATATGCTCTAACCCATCAAATAAAATCTTAATAAAACAAGCACTTTCAGAAAAGAATTTCAACTATTTAAAGAGTCAACAAGAAAATTGGAAAGGTAAACAACAGACTTTTAGTTTTTAAGTTTATGGGTTGTTAGCAACTCAGAATATTAAAAACTTCAAAGAAAAAGGTGTAAAGATGGCAGAAACAAAAACAACAAAACGAGCAAGCCTAGAGACTCAAAGTGCGAGTATACAAAACTTTGATAAGCCTATGACTCATATAGATGTAGTGCAAATGATGAGAGCTAATGAAGAGTTTAACAATACAAATAGTGTTGAGTTAACCGGTCGTGTAGTTGAACGATACACATACCCATTAGAGCCAAAGGCAATTATAAGAGATGGTGTTCCAGTTATTGATAATGAGACTGGTGAACCTAGATATTACCCACAAACAAACTACGTAAAAATCGCTTTTAGTGGTGGTGAGACTGAAATTGTTGAACGCCCTGACTGGCAAATTACACTAGGTTCTACCTATCAGTTTCTCGGTCGCGTTGGAACAGTTAAAAAGTTTGGTAAAGAAGAGACAGGGTTTATTTTTACTGATTTTAGAGCTAATCCATTTATGGGTGCTAACTAATTTGTTAGATGAGCAATTAAGTAAAAAGTATGCTTATTTGCTATGAATTTATGTTTGTACAGCATCACTTAAATGTGACTGTGCAGGTTACTAAAAGCTTTAAATAGAAGTAGGGCGCTATCTCTTTTTAAGTCTTTTAGTCTTCCCCCAAGCTGGATTAACAAGGGGGGTCTAACTGGACAAAAATCTGAACTAAGGAATAAGTTTGCAAACGAAAATTATCTCTCAAATAATAGACACTCTGAAGCTTCATGCGTATTTTCCTCGTGAAACTGTAAGAAGTGAAGTAGAAAAGTACAATAGTGTTATTGATAAATTATCGGAATTAAAAAAAGATGCACAAGAGATAAATAACTCAAACAATGAGCTTAGATTTGTTCAGACTAGATTTTATGATAGTAATTTTCAAGTTATGGCAACAACTGTAAAAGGTTTTGCAGTTACAATCAAAAACGGAGATGTTAGTATCTCGCTTAAACGTGTAACCCTTAGAGACTCATTAAATAATATTGATGATAAAGACAAACAAGATAATCTAGTCCCTCACGCTTCTAAAAATCCAGTTTTAAAAGTAGAGTTTAGAAGTAGCTTCTTAGTACGTACTGGATACCTCCAAGCACTAAGACATATAGAAAATCTAGTAAACTCTGAACTAATAGATAACTTCAAACCAGTAATAAGTGAAATTCATATAGCTACAGATATACAAGGTTACGAGTTCACACCATTAGATCAACATAGATTTAAAACTACTAAAAATAAAATAGCAAATTACGAATTAAACGTAAGCTCACACATGTACGGCAAACAGTTCTCAGGTCTAGTATATGGTTCAGGTGATGATATGCTTCGTATCTATAATAAATCACTTGAAGTTAGTATCTTTCCTGATAAAAAATATATTAAAGATTTAATCTGGAATAGAAATAAAGATTATGATAAATCAAAAAATGTATGGCGAATTGAAGCACAATACAGACGTGAAACACTTAAAAAACTAAAAACTGATTGCGGTGTAATAGATGGTTATGAAAGTGTTTTAAATAACATTCCTAGCCTTTGGAAAAGAGCAGTAGAAAAAAATAAACTATTAAATATGAGTGATGAAACTGCAATAGAGAATATGACTGGATATAAAAAAGTAAATAACCATCAAATTACAATTATGCCAAGTTCAATCACAAAAAGATTTCAACGCTCAGATACTCATCTAGCATGGGAACTAATTCAACAATTTAATGGTTATAGCGGTGAGCAGTTAGATGTCTATGAAGCTCCGAGAACTGGCGCGCGTCAATGGGTTAGTAACTCAGTAAAAACTCTCTTTAGCACACTTCTAAAATATAACGGTGACATAACTAAAGATGCAATAGTTGAAGCTTTTAAAATAGCTGAAGAGGACACAAGAGATTTAAAAGGTCTTAGTCTTGTAGAGAATGCAACATTAAAACATGTAGACCACTTCGGACAATCTAAAGAGCTTAGATACAGCGGTGAGAGTGTTTTTAACGCATCTAATGAGGTTGAGAATTTCTTACCATTTGTGGCTAAACATTTAGCAAATAATATTAATACAGAAGTTAGTAGTGAAGAGTTTTACATTCAATTATGGGAAAAGGTGGGTTATTAAATGGATTTAGATTATGGTTTATATTTTAAAAAGAGTGAGTTCGCATGTAACTGTTGTGGTTATAGCCAAATGAACCAGTCTCTACTAGATAGCTTAAATCAGGTAAGAATGCTAGCAGATTTTCCTTTTATAGTTTCTAGTGGTTATAGATGTACTAAACATAATAAACAGATTGGTGGTGTTGAACATAGCGCACATACAAAAGGTTTAGCAGTTGACATTTTGGCAAATGAAGAAACTAGAGTGAAAATTATTCATTCTGCGTATGTTGTGGGGATTGAACGTATAGGTATTTATGAAGATTTTATTCATTTAGATATTGATACATCAAAAAAACTTGTTTCTTGGGTAGGTGATTAATGAATGAGTTTTTTGATACTTGGCAAATAAACATGATTTTCTTTGTGGGCGTTCTTTTTACGTCTTCATTCATATTTTTATTAACAAATTTAAGGGGTTGGTAATGTGGCAAAAGTTTTTAGCAAACTTGGTGGTAAGTGTTTTAGGTTCACTAGTAAGTAGTGCAAAAAATGAGTTATGTAATACAGATATAGAGCCAATAAAAGAGGCTATTAATAAAAAAATATTGGGGGTTTTATAAGATGAAAAACTTTATAACCGTTAATGGTAGTGCTGTTACTTTACCGCTAAGTGCTGTTTCTAATGAATGGGTTTCGCCTCTTCCGTTTTTGCAGATTTTTAATTATGTTGATATGAAGGAGTATACTAGTCTTTATTCTTTCGATATTAGCGTTGGTACTTATGTAGCAGACCGTGCAACTGTTTTTGCTGTCAATTGTTGGAGTAGTAACGATGCTTTATCTACGTCGAGTCCTATAATAGATTTGTCAACTTTAACTGTTGGCGATAATGTAAAAGTTATAACTGTTGGTGAAGTTTCTCTTTTTGTTTTGTATGAAGCTGATTATCTGTTTTTTTATTATGTTGATGCTTTAGATGATACTGCAAAGACTTTAGTTGATGATGGTCTATCTTGTGATGGTATTACACCACTTAAAAAGGTAGGTGTATAATGATAAGTATTAATAGCACTGTTTTAGCTTATCCTGTAAATCGTGATTTTTTAAGAAATGGTAACGATATTTTTCTAATGGTTCGTGATTATATTGATTGTTATACTAGTCCATACTACATTGAGTTTTCAGTTGATAGTTATGAAGATAAAGGCTCAGGAGTTTTTTATCCAGTTAATATAACGACATATTTTATTGATAAAACTTTTGATGGGGCTACTTTTGTTCCTTTAACATTGTTATTTGATGATATGGTTGATAACGTACATACTAAGATTTACTCTAGTATAGATTTTGATGTTTACTATTTAAAAGAGGGTGATGTTGTATATTTCTATTTTACTGATTTAGATGCTGGTGAAAGAGTTTTAATTAATGATGGTGTTTTTGGTTTTTACGATTATCCTAATAAAATTATACAAGCAGAAGTTATTGTACCTCCTTTAGAAAATGTATCTTTTACACTTCAAGATATATCAGATTTAATTGATACAAAGAATGCAACTCTTTTACAGAATTTAGTATCTAATCAAAGAATTTTATCACTTGCTAGTTTAAATGGCTCAAACGGTGCAAGCTTTATTGATGGTGCAGAGGTAAGTATTTCCGATGCTAAGGGAGTAATTCAAGATGGTTTCGATATTTGGACTGTAAAAAGTAGTCATATCTCTATGACTGATATAGCTAGAAATTTAAGCACAATTATTTATGTCTTAGAAAGTGGTGAGCGCACTATGATAACACCGTCTATGTACGTTGTAAAAGCTCCAGCGGTAGTTTAGTTATGGCTTTTACAATAGATTTTGACAAAATAAAAGCTCGTTTTAAAAAGAGAAATGATGAGCGTAAAGAATATTTTAAAGAGAAAAAAAAATTAATAGCTGAACTAAATGATCAGATAGATTTAGAAAATCAAGATAATGGTGTTTATGTTGAAAAGGTGGAGTATGAACCATCTGATACTATTTTTGGTTTACCAGATTATGAGCCAACTGGTGGAGTTAGTATAACCACTAGTTTTGCCTCAGATATTTCAAACTCTATTGATGAAAAATCTAAAAGCATCTCTATTGTTCACAATTTAAATCTTATAAAATCAGTTGATGCGAATATAGCGTTAGGTGACGAAATTACAGTTAACGCAACTAAGTCAGTTGATGATGCTAAAGACATTTATGATGAGACAACTGGATCTGGGAAGCTCGTACATACTGGATATGATTTAAACGGTGATAAAGTTTATGATTTGCCATTTATGGATAAGGATATAAATAATAATCCTGTTAATAAAGATGGGTCTGCAAAAGGTTTAATTACTCTTATGAACGATGGTTATCAAGCTAGTCATGATGTTACAAATAAAATGTTAGCAACTATGAACGCTAATTTGATGTTACAAGTTTCTCACAATAATAATATGTTACAAATCGAGCAAGATAAACGAGATGCTCTACAAGGTTTACAAAAACATCATGAGGGTTTAATGAGTAATCCTGATTATGTTAGTTCACTTCATAACGCTGATACTGTTGCAACACTTGGTTATGTTGGTGGTGAAGTTGAAACTCTTGGAACAAAAATAACTCAAAGCTCAGAAAGTAATGCAAGTGTTATTAGTTTGCTTGGCAAAGAAATAATGCCAAATGAGCGTAAAAATTATTATGTACATGGTGCAATTATTAAAGAGAATTATATAAACCCTTTAGATAATTGTACAACTATTGATGGTGACGATTTAGATATTGTCGGTAAGTCTCCTATGGACGTTAAAAATGATTTGATTAATGCAAGAGCTAGAAACGAAGCTGATAAATCTCAGTTTAGTTTAGAGTTTGTTAATGAGCTTTTAAGTGGTCAACCTAAATTAATGGAAGCTGTTGATAGTATCGGTGGTTTTCTTGAAACTATAGTTAATGGTGTGTCTATTGATAATTTATCGGAATTTTTTACACCTAATTCTTTGATGGGTGATGGCTCTGGTGAAAAAGGAAAGCAGGGGTTAGCTGATATGAAAGCTCAATTAATTGCCGATGGTGTACTAAATGAAGATGGTACAGTCAATACCTTGTCTGGTGCAACTGGTACTGAGGTTACAGTATGAGTTTAGGTAATGTAGGGCAAAACGCTACTGAGGAATTTTTCGAAACGGTTATTTCGCTAACTGCTGTTTCTGGTGCTAGAGAAGCTACCAAAGAGTATATACAAGCAATAGATAATCCAGTACTCAGAGAAGCTGCAGAGGGTGCATCAAGTGTTATAGTATTTGGTGCAATGAATGTTATGTTTAGATATGAACAGGAATTTATAGAGTTAATATTTAAGTATTCAACTCCAGCTATTATAGCTCTCATGGCATTTCCAAAAAAGGCTCTTGCTGTTGCCACTGGTTCAGGCTTTTTATCAAAGTTTAAACGTTTTGCCAAAGGCGTTGGCGCTAAGGCTGTTGGCAATTATATCTCTCATACAGACGGAAATAATATAGCACGCGCGCAAGTACTATCTTCAGTGGTTGGAAATCAATTTAGTGCAAGAAACAATGAACATACTCAAAGTAATTTATTAGGTACAAGTTTACAAAACCGCCAAAACATTCTAGCACGTGATAAAAGCTCACAAGATTTAGGTGTAAAAATGGCAGAGGTATACGCACAAACTGCAATGTTTAAAGCCTTTACTGGAACATTTCAAGATAGCGATAAAAAGCTTTTAAAAAAAATAACTGGAAAATCATCAATAGAGAATATAGACGATTGGAACGTACTGGCTGACACTATGTATAGTAAAGACTCAGACGGGAAAGTTATTGGACTCTCAACACTATTTTTAGAAACACTGAATGCTTCAAAATTTGAAAGGGCTTAAAAATGGCATGTGAACAAGAACTACAATCGCAGACAGCAGAATTAACAATAATCAAAGCACTATTAAAGATTATAGTAAAGGTCATAATTGGTATGACAATTACAGAAAGTGATAAAACAGATGCCACTCTATAAAGTTTCATTACAACAAGGTTCAACCACAAGAACAGCAACTTATGAAGCTTCAAGTGCTAGTAATTTAAAGACATTTTTAGAATTTGTTAGCACTATGAAAGTTAAATATATCTATAAAGTTGAGTATGAAGATATAACAGATACTAAGCCACAAGATGACTTTATTTATAATAGAATGGTTAAAGCAGTAATCAGAAATAGTGGAAGTTTTGCTAAACAAACTATTTTACATAACGTGAAATTAAATAGAAGTAAACAAGAAATTATTGATAAAATGAAAGAGTTACTTAAAATTAATGGTTCATCTGTTGATAGTGTAGTTTCTTATATGGTTCAGCCAAAATGATTAATATAGATGCTAATTATGTCCTTAAAAAAGGTGTTGTCAATATAACTAGTGCAAAAGATTTTGTTTACATTGCGTCTGATTGTATCTGCTCTTATGTAGAAAATTTTTTAAAATATGCAAGAAACTATATAGATGGTATATTTTTAGTTTATGAAAATAGTATTGTTCAATTTGCTTTTAGTATTGGTTCAGGAGACGCATGTGTTTTTTATGATTTCCTTAGAAGTAACTATGATGTTTTATTTGATGAAACTATAAATTTTTGTGAATATCCAAATCTTATAGTTGCTTCTACTGAAAGTTTAGAAACCTATTTAGCTACTATTTCAAGTTATGATTACTTCAAATACAATATAAATGATAGTTATAAAATTAATCCTGTTGTGAGTGCTATTTCTGATAGTTTTCTTGTAAAAGAACGCTGTATAGATTATATTGAATTATCTACTAAATGTAATGAACCATATCCAGCAAGTGTACTTTTTGGGAAAAGTGATGTTCATAAGGGTGAAGTACTAAACGTTTCAGTTGAAAATGCAAATAAATTGTATTATTCTTTTCTTCTGAACGGGCGCAGTATGGGCGATGCCTCTTTTTTTGGAGATAATTTTAATAGTTCTGTTTGGGGTATGGAAGTTGGTCAATCGGGAGTTTATTATGATAGTGAGGCTTCTTATGATACTGCAACCTATACAGTATCTCATTATGCTTCAGGTACACGTACAACAGATACAGCAGAGTATGATAGTGGTAGACACTTTACTGGTTTGCCAACTCTTCCGAACTTTGAACCATCATATGGTTGTGAAACTTTTAATATGCTTGACTATTTACTCAATAATTATAATAAAGTAGAATTTTTACGTGATTATATTAAACCATCATTTGTAAGCGCATTTAATGGTTATCTTTTTGAAAATAAAACACCATTAGAACTCACTAATACTGACAACGTTTTATTTTTGCCATCTTATGATGGTTTAATTATTGATACATATTTAAGACGTTATGCTTTATCACGTACCTATATTATTTTGTATAAACCTACGCTTATAAATTATAATCGTGAACTTAAAATGCGTCAAAATAATGGTGGTAATATGGTATTAACTGTTTCTCCAATTCATTTTGAAGAACGTTTCTATTACACTTATGACATTACATCAGAAATAGTTTTAGAATTTAGTGTGTACCCTATAAAAACTGTACGAGGCGCATACCATATTGCTCGTAATAATATGATTGATGGTGTAGATAAAATAAGTATTTACAATTGTTAAAAAGTAAATTAAGTGTAATAAATAATATTACTGATGAACAAAAAATAAAAAGAGCAGTAAAATCATTTTATTCTAAAGGTAGAAGACATAATAGAAATGAGATGAATAGACTGCTAAGTTTAATTGATGAGCTTTTTAAAACAACTGAAGCAATTCCAGTAATAGAAAACCTTACAGTAGCAGACACAATTGAATATTACCAATATGTAGAAGAAGAATATGTAAAAAATATTGAAAATTATCATAATGAAGAGACTGAATGTGAGACAGATAGTACTCTTTAGTTCTGTCTATTCTTTTCCTTTTACTAGAGAGACCTTTTTCCTCAAACTGCCCCTCGAAAGTCCGCCTCGTTTGCTATCGGCATTAAGACATATGAATTAACTTAGCATACACTGTAAGCGTAATTTTGAACACCATGCTCCGTTCATCGGCTATGCCGACTAACGGAGCTGTAGAGTTTCTTTTTAAAAAGCTTTCATTGTAGGGTAAGTTTTCATATGTCATTCTTTCGGTAGCATATGAGGTTGATTTTCGAGAGGTAGTGGCAAACTGCTCTGAGACTGTTCTGTTTTGGTGCGTGCCATTTTCCAAAAAGCTTATCAATCAACACCTAAAAAAGATAAATTTAAAAAAATGATTTTAAAAAGTCTACACAAGTCTATCTTTGTCGTCTACAAATCCCATCATTTAGTTATTTAAAAAAATAAAAATAGACACGTTGTAGACTTTTCAAAAAACACATACAATTCTCTTGTTTAAAAAAATAAAAAAAAAGGTGTGCCAAATGTTAAAGCAAATTTTTAACAATAAAACGGTTGCAACACTAGATTTAGATTCTACGGTTGCTGATGAGTCTGTTATTTCTGCTCTTTTAGAGGGTCAAGTTGATACATATGCAAGTAAATCAATTGGGGGTGTAGAAGTTGCTTATCCAGTTACTCCATCACCATTAGTTTTTACTGTTGGTAAAAAGTATCCAAATAAAGTTTATAAGTCTGCTACTGTTCGCATCTCTCATGCAAAAGCATTACAGACATCTACTGATTTGTTAGCTGTAACTGTTGGCGCGTTCGATGAGGACTTAGTAAGTTCAACTAAATGTGATTACTGCACAACGCAGTACTCAAAATAAGGGGTTATAGATGAAAAGTTTAATCGTTAATAGATTTACAAATACTAATAAACATATTTCTGTTCCAGCTGGAAGTGTAGAGGCTGACGCATTTGCTGCATCAATGCTAGATAGTGCATATGAAGTTTTTGAATTATCAGGAACTGCTGGAAGTGACGTTGTTGCAAGTTATAACTTTTGTTCTGCAATGGGTTATGATACAACAACTAACTCAAAAACATATGTTGACTTACGTGTTAAATCAACTGTTACAGATGATGAAGTTCGTGTCGCTCTTACTGGTTTAACCATTCGTGGAGTTAAGTTTGATGAAGTGTCAATTATTAATTTCAGACAAGTAACTGTTTAAAATAATTAAATGGATTTTCAATCTTTAGTGACAATAATTGGTTTAGCTTTAGTAGTGCTAAGCCATGTTGTTTTTATATCTCAAAAAATGGCAAAGTTAGGTTTTTCTGTTGAACGTCTGCTAGATGAGCTTAAAACATTTAAAGATGTTCAATCAGAATTATCAGAGCTTAAAAGAGAAATAGATTTACTAAAACAAGCTAAGGAGCTAGGTTATTAAGACTTAGTTCTAAAGTAGTATTTCGTGAGGCGATTTTTGGAATTTCGCATATTGTGAACTTATATTTTGTCAATTGACATGTGATAAGTGCAAGTGTGAAAGTCGTCTCTCTAAATATTATAAAATATAATTAAAATCTGCAAAAAACGTAAAAACTAAAATTCGCAAAAGTAAAATAGTTACAATAAAAAAACGTTCGTTGATGTTTAATAAAAGGCTAAGTTTGGGGGTTTAAATTGGTTGCGGAAACTGGATTTGAACCAGTGACCTTCGGGTTATGAGCCCGACGAGCTACCGAACTGCTCTATTCCGCGTTATATGAATTGGCTGGGGTACGAGGATTCGAACCTCGGAATACCGGTACCAAAAACCGGTGCCTTACCGCTTGGCGATACCCCATTGGATACTTCCATTTGTTGGCGGAATTATAGGAAAATTTTTCTAATTTGTCAAGCTATTTTGAGATATAATTCGACAATTGCAAAAAAGGAAATATTTATGCCTATACAGCGCGCACAAGAAGCTATTGAAGAGATAAAACGTGGGAATATGGTTGTTTTAATTGATGATGAAGATAGGGAAAATGAGGGTGACATTGTTTATGCATCTACATTTAGTACTCCTGAATATGTAAATTTTATGGCAACACATGCAAAAGGTTTGATTTGTGTTGCAGTTCATCCTGAAATAGCTACACGTTTAGAGCTTGAACCTATGGTTAGTTCTAATAATTCATCTTATGAGACAGCTTTTACGGTTTCAGTTGATGCATCAGATGCTACTACTGGTATTTCTGCTGGTGAGAGAGATATGACAATTAAGATCTTAGGAAGTCCACTTAGCTCACCAAAGGATTTAGTTAGACCTGGACATATTTTCCCTTTAATAGCAAAAGAGGGTGGTACACTTGTTCGTACTGGACACACTGAGGGATCTGTTGATTTATGTCGTCTTAGTGGTGTAATTGAGTCAGCTGTTATTTGTGAGATTATGAAAGATGATGGTGAGATGGCAAGAAGGAATGATTTAGAACTTTTTGCCAAAGAGCATAATTTAAAAATTGTATATATCTCAGACATTGTTGAGTATAGAATGCGTAATGAGTCATTGGTTCAAGAGGTATCGAGTGATAACTTAGAATTTTTTGGAATTGAAGTAAAAAGACATACTTTTGTAGATCATATGAATACTAACCATTTTGCTATGGTGTTTTACAATACTCATTCTATTGAAAATGTAAAAGTCCATAATATTGGAAGTGACTTTGACTTACTTACAAATTACAAGCGTTATACTGCACTTGTAGAATCAATTGAATATTTAAAACAAAATGGTGGAGTTCTTGTATTTATAAATTCAGAGGAGCATCATCAAACTAATATGAAAGAGTATGGTGTTGGTGCTCAGATTCTAAAGAGTTTAGGGGTTGAGAAAATTAGGCTTATAAGTTCATCTAAAGGGACAGAATTTGTTAGCCTTGGTGGATTTGGTTTAGAGATTGTTGAGACAATAACCCTACCATAGAGTAGCTTGCATTTCATCTTCGTCGTAAAAGATGTTTTTTTGAAGTATTAGGTTATTATTTAGGTCGTAACCTACGCTATAACAGCTAATATCGATACTCTCTGTAAGTATTATGTTGAGCTGTTGCATTTGCCAGTCAAATCGCTCAAGCAGTGCATCAACCATTGATGGACCTATCATAAATGGCAAATCTCTTAGTTGTTCAAATCTCTCTATACTTAGAGTATGAAATAGAGTGTAAGGTTCAAGAATGGTTTGCATTTTCAGCCTTTTTCATAAACTCACCTTCACACACAAAATATATATCGACCAATTATATCTTTTCCCAAACTGTTCCATTTGTTGAATCCATTATCGCTATATTTAACTCTTTTAGGTTATCTCTTAAAGTGTCTGCTAATTCATAATCTTTACTTTTTTTAGCATTGTCTCTTTTGTTTATTAAGTTTTCGATTTTATCTTTTAACTCTTCATCAATACCAAATTGGAAGTAGGTAAAAGCATCAAGTTTTCCAAAACCTAAAAGCTCGTTTATAAACTCTAAGTTAGATATAACAATCTTTTTATCATTTTTAGATATGTTTGTATCAAGTGCTTCATTTGCATTTGAAATCATCTCGTCTATTACTGCAAGGGCTACAGATGTATTCATATCATCACTCATTGCATCTTTCATATCTTGCATAAATGTTTCATCAGCTTTTTTAGCCGAGCTTACACCTAGGAGACGTTTTTTAAGTCTGTATATTCTATCTAATCTTTTTTTACTATTAATTAAATCTTCTTCATTAAAGCTTAAGTCTTGTCTATAGTGTGTTGTAGAGAGATAGTACCTTAACACCTCACCATGATAGTGCTTTAGTGCATCTTTTAAGAAAAAACTATTTCCAAGAGATTTACTCATCTTCTGTCCATTAATTGTTACAAAACCGTTATGCATCCAATATTTTGCTAGCTCGTGTTCTGTTGCACATCTAGTTTGTGCTGCTTCATTTTCATGGTGAGGAAAAAGTAAATCTGCCCCACCTCCATGAATATCTATCGCATATTTGGTTCCATCTTTTGCTAAATGTTTTTCAATCATAGCAGAACATTCAGTATGCCAACCAGGGCGTCCACTTCCAAAATTAGAATCAAAACATACATTCTCATCTTTATTACAATTTTTCCAAAGTGCAAAATCAGCACTATTTCTTTTTTGATCAACACTTGTTATTCTACTTTGTGTCTCATCTTCAAAAGAGCGTTTACTAATGCTTAAGTAATCAGTATCTTTTGATGTATCAAAATAGACATCTCCATCATCAGTTTTATATGCATAATCTTTTTCTAGCAAAGTGTTTATTAACTCTTTCATAGCCTCTATTGACTGGGTAGCTTTTGGTTCAATGTCAGGGGGAAGTACATTTAAAGCGTCCATATCTTTGTGGTAAGAAGAACTGTAGTACTCAGTAAGCTCTTTAAGAGTACGATTCTCATCGCTCATTTTTTTTAAAATTTTATCATCAATGTCTGTTATATTTTTTACAAACGTCACATCATAACCATCAACTTTTAGAACTCTTCTTAACATATCAAAAGCTATAGCACTTCTTGCATGTCCTAAATGTGCATCATCGTAAACAGTTGGTCCACAAATATATATAAGTGCCTCTTTCTCATTTTGAGGTTCAAATGTAACTTTTGTTTTTTTAACCGAATCGTAAATAGTCATGTACGGAGTCCTTTATGAGAATGAAAAATATAGTTGTAGAGAATGTAATTAACAGATAAATTATTAGTTTCTTAGTGTCGGAAATTATACCTAAAAAGCGATTTTTACCAAACTCTTTTACACTTAAAATGAAAAGTATAACTCCACCTAAACTTCCAGCAAGTGCAAGTCCAGATGCTCCAAATGGTGAAAATAAAATTAGTGCTAAAACAATATTAAAACCTAGTGATATAGAAGCGATAATCGCACTTTTTGCAATTCTACCATCAGCATAAAGCCATAGTAAAAATAGTTTTGCCATGCCAAAAGGGACAAGTCCAATAAGGTACATTTGTAAAACTACTGAACTTTGCATTGTATCTTTTGCTGTAAATGCACCATGTTCAAATAGTAAAATAATAACCTCTTGGGAAAATATTATTCCACCTATTGTACTAAGAGAGAGAAGTGTAAGAAGTAACCAAAAAACTTTTTGTAACTCTTTTAGTGCTTCATCAACACGTTCATATTTTAGATGACGTGAGATTGATGGAAAAAGTGCAGTTGCAGTTGCAATTGCAAAGAGTGCTAGTGGTAATTGGTAGATTCTATTTGCATAGTATAGATAACTAACAGCACCTGTTGCTAAAAATGTTGCTAAAAATGTGTCTAAAAATGCGGAGATTTGAGCTGTAGAATTTCCCCAGACAGCAGGTATAAACTGCTTAAAAAATCTATTTTGCTGCTCTTTTACACCATTTTTTTGATTGGCTAAATATTTAAAACCACCAAAAAATATGGTATTCATTTTTACTTTATAAAGAGCTAAAATGTGTACAAAAAGTTGCATTATTCCACCAATAATTACAGAGTAACTCATGTAGTAAACAATTTTTGATGACTCAAGTCCATTTGATAAAAGTAGTGCTCCAATTATTGCTAAATTTAAAAGAGCAGTTGAATAGGCAGTGGTTGCAAAATGATTTTTATAATGCAAAAGTGATGATATAAAAGTTACTACAAAAATAAGTGCTAAATAAAAAAAGTTAATAGCAAGAAGTGGCGCACAAAGTTCAATTAATTCATTACTAAATCCAAAAGCTATAATACTTGTAATAAATTTTGGATATAGCTGAACTACTATAGTGAGGATTCCTATTAGGCTTAAAAAAATTAGGAAAATTCTTGCACTAAATTGAGCTTTAAATTTTGCACGCGTAAAGGCTGGTAAAAAGCTTTGAGTAAAAGCGCCCTCAGCAAAAATGCGTCTAAAAAGGTTTGGTAATTTGAAAGCTACGAAAAATATGTCACTGTAAATGTTTGCACCAAGAATTGACGCTGTTAAAAGGTCTCGTATGAGTCCAAAAATTCTAGAAGCTAGGATTCCAGCACTATTAGTGAAAATATGTCTAATCATTTTTGTATTTTACATCAATTAATTAGAAAATATGTCAATATAAATGGTATAATATTTGCTTCTACAACTAATAAATAGTGAAATGGTATTTTTAAAAGGTGAATAGAGTATGTCAGTATTTGGGAAAAAGGAAAAAGTAGATAAAAAAGTTACTTCAATTCGCCCCTTTATTGTTCGTACTGAAAAAGTTTCAACAGAACTAAAACTAGCTGCAAAAAATTTGAGTCTTGATGTAAATATATTAGACTTTGAACTTATCTCTACTCAAACATTTATTCGTGTAATTGAAAGAGGTAAAGAAAAGGGTCAACCTACTGATGAAGCCGCTGATGATATAGAGTGGGAAGAGGTTGAATTTTCAGATATGAAAAGTCTGACTGAACAAGAGACAATGCTTAACCCTACTTTTTTTATTAAACAAATTTATGAAATTGAGATAAAATTAAAAGAGAATAATCTGCACTTAAGTGAATTTAACTTAAATATAGGTGCAAATGGATTAATTACAAAAGTGGTAGCAACAGTAAAAGCAGGATCGCGTCTTGTATATTATAGTGATTTAAAGACGGATATAAAAGCTTTAATAGTCAATAAAAAGTTGCGTGCTGGTCTTTTTGTTGGTCTTTGGGATTCAATGATGGATGATGGAGTAGATAGTTTGGTTGCACGTGTTCGTGTGGCTGATGACTTTACATTTGAAAATAATTATACATTTGTAATTGCAAGAACAGATGATCCAAAGCCAACTATTAATGATGCTATGCTTTTGCATTATAATAAAAAAATTCACAATGAAGATGAGTTTGGGCGTATAGATTATTCGCAAAGAGGTTTTGTTAAAAGTGTTGAAGAGAATGAACTCATAATGGAGTATATAAAACCTCAAATTGGCACACCTGGGCGTAACTGTAAGGGGGCGTATCTCTCTCCTAAAGAGCCAGTTGTTAAGCATGAACCTACTTTTGCAATTACCTCAAATATTGAAGCAAGAGAGAGTGATGAAAAGATTGAATATATAGCAAAACGTAGTGGTTATATTGTTGAAGAGGATAATACATATGACATTAGTGATAATGTTGATGTTGATGAGATTAGTTTTAAAGCAACTGGCGCAGTTGATGCTGGAATTGATAATGATGTAACTATAAATATTTCACAACATGATATTTATAAAGATGCAATTGGTGTTGGTATGGAAGTTGAAGCAAAAGAGATAAATATTGATGGCAATGTTGCTTCAGGTGCAAGTTTACGCTCACATATAATCGAAGTAAAAGGACAAACTCATCAGACTAGTCTAATTGAAACAGAACAGGCTACTATAAACACGCATAAAGGGACACTTTATGCAAAAGAGGCGCACATAGAGAGACTTGAAAATGGTAGTGTTGAGGCTGATGTTGTAACAATTGGTCAGGCAATTGGTGGAAATATAAAAGCAAAAGAGGTCTATATTGACACTATAGGTTCTCATGTTACTATTGAAGCTACAAAACGAATTGAGATTAAAATTTTTCAAGGTAGAGAAAATAAATTTTTAATAGATCCTACAGGATCTGAAGAGAATGCACAGATATTAGAAAAACAAAAAGAAGAGATTAAACAGAGTAAGAAACAACTCTTTGGTATAAAAAAAGAGCTTGATAAGAAACTTAAAATATTAGCTACAAATGAACCTGCGATGATAGAGATTAAAAAGCGTCTTAATAGTTATAAGCGCAGTGGTATAGCGATGCCGACAGCATTTGTTTCTAAATTAAAACAGTTTGCGGAGTTAAAAGAGATTATTAAAGAGTTAAAGGCTGAGTACGAAGAGAAACACAAACGTGATAATCTTTTAAATATGCAACATGATACTTTTCAAGACTCAATATTCAGAGCAAAAGTAATGAATAGAGATAAATGGCGTGGACATAATGAAATTAAGTTTCATATGTTAAATCCTGAAATTGATGTTGAAGTTATTCCTAAAGAGGGAAGTAAAAATAATATGTTTATGGTTAAAAAGATTGAAATGGGTGAAGAAGAGCCACGTTTTGAGATTTATGAGAGTGAAATTACAGAAGACTCATGATTGTAGGAATTAGGGGTAAATTAGAAAAAAAAGAGCCAACACTTTTACATGTAAATATTAGTGGTCTTATTTATGGTGTAGCGGTATCACTTAATACAAGTTCAGCTGTAACTTCAAATGAGGTTCATCTACACACTACTCACATTATACGAGAAGATGCTCAGCTTCTTTTTGGTTTTATTGATTTAGATGAGAAAACAATGTTTGATGAGTTGATTAAAATAAGCGGAGTGGGACCTAAAGCTGCTCTTGCAATATGTTCAACATTTTCACCATCAACTTTTGAACAAATTGTAAAAACTGGAGATATTACATCTCTAAAGCGAGTTGTAGGGATTGGTCCAAAGAGTGCAGGTCGTATATTAGTAGAACTTAGTGGTTTTGTTCTTCAATCAGAAAACGAGTTAGAGACAACAGCTCATAGAAGTGAGGCAATTATGGCACTAGAGAGTCTTGGCTTTAAAAAAGATATGATAAACAGAGCATTACAAGGGCTTAGTTTAGAAAATACCTCTGAACTTGTAAAAGCTGCGTTGAAAAAATTACAAAAACTATAAAGGGACTTCGTGAAACTTGCAATAATATTTGGTGGGGCTAGTTTTGAGCATGAAATTAGTATAGTAAGTGCAATAACAGTAAAATCAATTTTGAATTATACTCCAACATTTATCTTTTTAGATGATGAACATAATTTTTATTTGATAGATGAAGCAGATATGAATGCTGGAACTTTTAGTTCAGGTTCATACAAAAAAATGAAACATCTTAGTATCTCTCATGGTGGGTTTGAACTTAGTGGAATGTTTGGAAGTAAAAAACTTGATGTCTTTGCTATTTTAAATTTAGTTCATGGAAGTGATGGAGAAGATGGTACTTTAGCCTCACTGTTTGACTTTTTTAAAATTCGTTACATTGGTCCAAGAATTGAAGCTAGTATGGTTAGTTTTAATAAAGTTTTAACAAAAGCATATGCCGAATCTATAGGTGTAAAAACATTAGATTATGAAGTGTTATACCGTGGTGGAACAAACATAGTTAAAACTACTCTACCTGTAATTATAAAACCAGCGCGTCTTGGAAGTTCAATTGGTGTTAGTATTGTAAAAGTTGAAAGCGAATTAGAGTATGCACTTGATTCTGCTTTTGAGTATGACGATACAATTTTAATTGAGCCATTTATAGCAGGAGTAAATGAGTACAATTTAGCTGGATATAAAACAGACAAATTTGTTTTTTCAATGGTTGAAGAGCCACAAAAAAATGAATTTTTAGATTTTGAAAAAAAGTATATGGATTTTTCAAGAACGAGTGCTGTCTCTAGGGCTGATATTAATGAGTCATTAGAAAACAGAATAAAAGAGACATTTGAGAAAATATATGACCATATATTTATTGGTAGTCTTATTAGGTGTGACTTCTTTGAGATTGATGATGAAGTATATTTAAATGAGATAAATCCAATTCCTGGGAGTATGGCACACTATCTTTTTGATGATTTTAATTCAGTTATAAATGATATTTTAGAGAACCTTCCAAGAAAAGATAAAATTAGTACAGGTTATGACTATATACACTCTATTTCATCTGCAAAAGGTAAATAGTGGCAAAAAAGAGTCTTGAAGTCTTAGGAGATAGATTTGATATTAGCTATGAAATTATAAATCAAGATAGGACAAAAGACTTTATTGTACTTCATGGTTGGGGTAGTAATAAAGGTTTAATGCGCCAATCTTTTTCAAAATTTCTTTCTGAGTTTAGACATATATATATTGATTTGCCAGGTTTTGGAAATAGTACAACAGATATAAAATTAGATACAGTGCAGTACTCAAATATTTTAAATGAGTTTTTTAAAGTTGCAAATATTAAAAAAGATATTATTTTAGGACACTCATTTGGTGGTAAAGTTGCAACTTTGTTAAATCCAGATTTACTGGTTCTTGTTGGAAGCTCAGGAATTTTAATACCAAAACCATTTAGTGTACGCATGAAAATATATTTAAATAAGTTCTTAAAACAGTTTGGTATAACATCATTTAGAAAATTTTTTGTCTCAGATGATGGAAGAAATTTATCACCTCACATGTATGAGACGTTTAAAACAGTAATAAATGAAGATTTTTCACTCTTATTTGAAAGCTACAGTGGCAAAGCACTTCTGTTTTGGGGAAAAGATGATACAGCTACACCATTAGATACTGCAAAAAAGATTAACGAAAAAATATTAAATTCAAAACTTTTTGAGTATGATGGCGACCATTATTTTTTTATGCAGCAGAGTGAAAAAATAGCCAAAGTGATTAAAACTTATATTGAACCATAAAGGATTTTTGTGGATTGGAATGCCATTTTTGAATTTGTAACACATCTATTACTTAGTTTATCACTAGGTTGGTATTTAATTACCAATCTGCAATGGTATAACTATAAAATTGAACGTGTGATGTTAAAACACCATAAAGTTTGGTGGCATGTGGTCTATTTTTTAGTACCATTTTTAGCGTATCATTTAACTGGTGAATATTTTTGGATATTTTTTTATTTTGCTATTTTACCTTCCATTGCACTTTGGAATCATCGGCTTGATAAAAAGTTAGTTTTGACATGGCGAGTGAAACGATTTTTAGCTCTTTTATTTGTATTAGTTATGTTTCAAGATTTTATCTGTTATATGTCTGAGGGTTGTGCTGTATATGGACTGTTTATGCCTCTAGCTATTGCATATCTGGGCTCACAATTAATTGAGTGGTACATTTTTATGATGTTTGAAAAAGCGGCTCAAAATAAATTAAAGAGTATGCGAAGTCTTAAAATTATTGCAATTACAGGAAGTTATGGAAAGACTAGTATTAAGCAGTTTTTAGCACAAGTATTGGCTAATAAATATAGAGTCTATGCAACACCTCGCAGTGTTAATACACTTGGTGGAATTATAAAAGATATTAATGAAGAGTTAAGTGAGGATACACAAGTTTATATTGTAGAAGCGGGTGCTCGTGAAAATGGTGACATTGCAAAAATCACAAAACTACTTAATCAGCATTATGCGATTGTTAGTAAAGTTGGTCCTCAGCATTTAGAGTATTTTAAAACTATTGAAAATATAATTCGTACAAAATTAGAAATTGTACAAAGTTTTAATCTTTTAGAAGCTTATGTCCATCACAGTGTTACAAATGAGACTCGCGAGAGAGTTAGTTTTTATGGTAAAGAAGTTAGCAATGTAGTACGCTCTTTAGAGGGAACTACCTTTTCTTTGGAGATTGATGGTGCTAAAGTTGATTTTGAAACAAAAGTATTAGGTGCATTTCAAGCAGAAAATATAGCAGCAGTTATTCATATGGCAAGACGTTTTCATATGAGCATTGAAGAGATACAGAGTGCTGTAAGAAAATTAAAACCAGTCGAACATAGATTAGAAAGAATTGACGCTGGTGGTAAGATTATCTTAGATGATGGATATAATGGAAATATTGAGGGAATGTTAGAGGGAATCGAGCTTGCAAAACTTCATCATGGTCGTAAAGTAATAATTACCCCTGGACTTGTAGAGAGTACAGATGAACTTAATTTACGTCTTATTGAAGAGATTAATAAAGTATTTGAACTTGTAATTGTGACAGGTAGCTTAAATAGTGAACTTTTTGATAAACACCTGAAAGTTGGAAATAAAATTATTTTAAAAGAGAAATCACAAATGGAAGTTATACTTTCACAAGTTTTAAAAGAGGAAGATTTGGTGCTTTTTGCCAATGATGCACCAAATTTTATTTAATGCAAAAAAGTTCAGATTATATTGATAGATTCACTGAGTGGGTAGGGCGCTTAGCAGGTTTTACACTACTTACTCTTTCACTATTGATTGTTTATGATGCATTTACTCGTTATCTATTTCATAGTGGTTCAATTGCTCTTCAGGAGTTAGAGTGGCATCTTTTTGATATAGTAATGATGTTTTCTATTGCTTATACTTTAAAATATAATCAGCATGTTAGAGTTGATATTTTTTATGAACATTTTAGTCCAAAGATAAAAGTTTTTGTAGATATTTTTGGGATACTTTTTTTAATCTTACCTTTTTCATCTATTATTATTATATATAGTATTGATTTTATATCTCTTAGTATCTCACAGTTAGAGAGTTCATCAGATCCAGGTGGATTACCATTTCGCTATTTAATTAAATCTTTAATGTTTTTTTCATTTGCAATGGTTGTTTTACAAGCTATAAGTGAGACTATTAAGTCACTTGAAAAATTAAAAGGTATCTCTTGAGTGGTCTTATAATGTTTTTTGCGGCTCTTACTCTTTTAATGGTAGGCTTTCCAGTAGCATTTGTTTTTGGTGCTACTGCTATTGTCTTTTCTTTGATTTTTCCTGAAATTGGCATTGATGTATTTAACTTTTTACCATTTCGCATATATGGAATCATGCAAAATTTTACTCTTATGGCAGTTCCACTTTTTATCTTTATGGGCTTAATTTTAGAAAGAAGTGACTTAGCAAGACGCCTACTTGAATCTATGGCTAAACTATTTGGACGTATAAGAGGGGGGCTTGCTATTAGTGTTGTTTTAGTTGGTGCAATACTAGCTGCAAGTACTGGAATTGTAGGCGCTAGTGTTGTTATGATGAGTGTAATAGCTCTTCCTATAATGGTTAAACACTCTTATAGTAAACCTTTAGCTTCTGGTGCAATTGCTGCTAGTGGTACGCTTGGTCAACTTATCCCACCATCTGTTGTACTGATTATTTTAGGTGATGTTATGAGCATTAGTGTTGGAGATCTTTTTAAAGCTGCAATTTTACCAGGAGTACTTTTAATCGGATTATATCTTCTTTACATTCTATTTATATCATGGAAAAATCCAAATTTAGCTCCTGCTATTGTAGATGATAATACGCCAAGATTAGAGGTCTATAAAGAGGCAATTTTTGCAATATTTCCACCTCTACTTTTAATACTTTCAGTATTAGGGAGTATATTTTTTGGTATTGCAAGCCCAACTGAATCCGCGGCTGTAGGAGTTATTGGAGCATTGATATTAAGTAGTATAAATAAAACAATTAGTGTAGAAATGTTAACTAGTAGTACTCTTAAAACTGTGCAATTAACTGGTATGATTTTCATGATTTTAATAGGGGCGACTGCATTTAGTTTAGTCTTTAATGAACTTGGAGGTTCAGAAATTATTTTAGATTTTTTTTCTGAGGGGCATTTTTCTAAATGGTTATTTATCTCTTTGTCTATGGTTGTGATTTTTATACTTGGTTTTTTTATTGACTTTATTGAAATAGCTTTTATTGTTGTTCCTATTTTAATTCCTGTTGTTGAGGAGTTAGAAATTAATCCACTTTGGTATGCGATTTTAATTGCTATGAATTTACAAGCCTCTTTTTTAACACCACCTTTTGGTTTTGCACTTTTTTTCCTAAAAGGTGCTGCAAATAATTTAGTTAGTACCATAGATATTTACAAAGGTGTTATACCATTTATCTTGTTGCAACTCTTAGCGCTAGCAATAATTATTCTTTTTCCAAGTATAGTTACTTTTTTACTATAAAAATTTTGTTTATTTTATTATAATTTTTATGTATAATTGTGCTATTTTAGTTTAGCAAGGTATTATAATTAACCAATTGCAAAAGTAGAGTTTAAGGAGTCAAGTAATGGATGTAGCATATGCACCGTGGCGCACTGAGTATGTGAGTGATAAAGAGCAAAAAGGTTGTGTGTTTTGTGATATTAGCTTTAATGATGAACTAGATATAGAGCATCATGTACTATACCGTGATGAGGACTGTTTTATTGTTATGAACAAATACCCATATACGCCAGGACATTTTATGATTATTCCTCATTATCATACAGATTCTCTTGAAAACTTAGATAGTAAAGTATGGTTAAAGATGAGTACGTATGGACAAAAAGGAGTTAAGCTTTTAAAAAATGTACTTAAGGCTGATGGTGTAAATATTGGTATGAATCTAGGTGTTGCAGGTGGTGCTGGAATTGCTGAACATATTCATCTTCATTTGGTACCACGTTTTAATAGAGATACAAACTTCATCACTTCAATTGCACATACAAGAGTTTACCCTACTGATTTTGAAAAGATATATAAAAAGCTTTTAATAGAATCTAAAAACATATTTTAGACTTTATAGGAGGAGTTTAAAACATACTCTTCAAAATCGCTTTTATCTAGTGGTTTAGAGTAGTAATAGCCCTGTAAAGTGTCACAATTATTTTTTATCAAGAACTCTTTTTCAGCTATCTTTTCAACACCCTCAGCAACAGTTTTAATATTCATATTTCTTGCAACATCAAGTATGGTTCTTACAATTGTCCCATCAGTTACGCTAAGTTCTGAAATAAATGATTTATCTATTTTTAATTCGCTCACTGGTATTTGTGATAGATAACTAAGTGATGAATAACCTGTTCCAAAATCATCCATAGAAAAACGTATGCCAAACTCTTTTAATATATTCATAACTTTTATAAGCTTTTGTATATCTTCTGCTGCACTTGTCTCTGTAATTTCAAATACAATTTTTGAGCGTAATTTATCATTTAAATATCTGTGTAATAGCTCTTCTACATCTTCAATAAAGCTATCATGAAACATCTGTCTCATACTTATATTAATTGACATTTGATCTAGTTCAATACCTTTTTCATTCCAACTCTTTAGCGTTAGAAGAGCATTTTCCAAAATGAAATAACCAAGTTCTATAATAAAACCTGTCTGTTCTGCTATTGGTATAAATAGTTCTGGGCTTATTGGACCTAAATTTTTATTTTCCCATCTTGCAAGAACTTCACAACTAACGGTATCTGTTTTATGGTGTATTTGTGGCTGAAATTTGAGTGAAATTTCATTGTGTTCAAGTGAAAAATAGAGTAATCTTTCAATCTCTAATTTTTCTTTGACTCTATTAGATAGCTCTTCATTAAATAGTACAATTCCATCTCTTCCGCTACTTTTTACCTCATACATAGCAATATCAGCCTCTTTTATAAATTGAGTGGCACTTATATCTTTATTATTTATGATGCTAACACCTATACTCGCGCTCATATATAAATCATGTTTATCAATTAAATATCTTTTTTTTATGAGTTCTAAAATAGTTTTTGCAAAATGAATACCATCTTCAATACATTTCTCTTTTGTATCATAAGAATTACTAAGTATACTAAATTCATCTCCACCGAGTCTTGATACTTTATTATTATATTCATTAGATACTTTAATCATTCTAGATGCAACTTCACGCAGTAAGGCATCTCCTACATCATGACCTAAAGTGTCATTAATTGTCTTAAAATGGTCTAAATCAATGATTAAGAGATAGGTAAAGTGTTTTTCATGCTTTAAAGTATCTTCAAGAAGCTCTATAAAAAACCTTCTATTTCCAAGTGAGGTTAGATAATCATGATAAGCTTGATATTGACTTTTTACTAAGTTTTCATAAGTATTTCTTGACGCATGTAAAAGAACAAGACTTAATACAACTGCAAAAAATGAGAGTAGATAGGTGAAAAATTCATCTATAACTATGAAGTAAATAATTAATGGAGTCATCATACTAATAATTGTAATAATTGCTAATTTTTTTTGTGATGCTAAGATTGTAGCAGCTACTACTGAGCCTCCAATTTGTGTAGCAATTGCGATGTAATGTAACTCTACTTCACTACGTGAGGTATAAATCAAAAATATAACTGTCCACAAAGAAAAAGATATGTATAAAAATATTTTTACTCTCTGTAACCATTGCTCTTTTTCATTTAAATTTAAATTTTTATCTGCATAATTTCTATATAATTTATATCCCCATAAAGAGACAATAAACATAGTTATAAACCATAGCATCTCAAGAAGTATTGTTCCATGAATTAATCCAATATATATATACCCAGGACCTGTTGTTAAATCCAAAATTATAAGAATCAATATCTGTTTATGTAAAAATTTATAGAAGTTCATATTGTCAAGCATTTATTGCCTTGAATTATATTTTTTTATAATACTGAATTGTATCATAAAGTAATTTATCCATATTAGGACTCTTACAAAATTAAAATAACCCTTAGCTTTATAAAGAGAGCTTTACTCTGCGTTAGATAACCTTCATTATACATTTTAAAAATTACTATTTTTGACGATACTTTGTACATTATTTAACGGCATTTAAAGTAACATTATTATAAAATAGAATGATATTTACAATTAAATAAAGATAGGTTGGTATTTGGGTGAAAAATATACTCTTTGTTATTGCTTTACTTTTTTCATCTTTAGAAGCTCAAGATAAAGATATAGCTGCTATGTTTGAAAAAGCATATGTATCTTTTGAAAGTAGAGATTATCAAGCGGCACTAGATGGTTTTACAGAGTTAGTTAACTTAAATATTACAGATAAAGAGTCTCACTTTTACTTAGCACGGACGTCTTTTTTGATGAAAAAATATAAACAAGCGGAATCTTCTTATAGATTTTTGTTACATAATTTTGATGATGACTCTAGAGTTAGATTAGAACTAGCACGCACACTTTTTTTACTAAGACGCTTTAAAGCCGCTACAAAAGAGTTTGAGATTGTATTAAAAAGTAAAGTCCGCCCTCCACGTGCTGTTATTAAAAGAATAAAAAAGTATCTGCAAGTTATATCTACTAAAAGTGGTGAAAATGAACTTTATGATGAGGCATTGAAACTCTTTAAAGATGCAAATTATGAAGAGGCTTATAAAAAATTTACTGATTTGTTACAAGATGATTATGCGAATAAAGAGGTAAACTTTTATCTTGCTCGTTCTGCTTTTGAATCAGGAAAACTTGAAATTGCACTTAGTGCTTATGAGCGTATTTTGCTCTATTATCCAAATGAACAACGCATACGTCTTGAATATGCTCGTGTACTTTTTCTTTTAGGTCTTGCTACTCAGTCAAAAGAGGAGTTTCAAATTGTCTTAGATACAAATCCACCTAAGGCAGTTGTAAAAAAAATTAATAGTTATTTAACAGCACTTGAACCAAAATATATTCGTAATTCTATCCATGGGTCTTTATCTGTTGGTGTTCAACACGCTACAAATGTAAACAATACCTCAAGTAATACTATATTAAATATTCCAGCATTAGGTTTAAATGTCAATCAAACCGCAACTCACGATAATGATACTTCACACATTGAGCAATTAGGGTTACTACACTCATATAACTTTGGCGCGCCAAGTGGCTTTATGTGGCAAAATAAATTAAGCCTATATTCTCAGAATTATCTTAGATTTAGTGAAAATAATATTTTATTTGTTGCTATGCAAAGTGGAATTGCAAATTATACAAAAAAGTATAACTATTATATTCCTATTGTTTATGAAAAAGTTTGGTATGGCTCTGATGACTATTTAGATACATATGCTTTAGCTCCATCATTTGGTTATCTGCTCTCAGATGAGAGTATGCTCTCTTTAAGGGCTCGTTATGGAATTAAAAATTTTGCAACTTTTAAAGATAGAGATGCCACACAAACTGGTGTTTGGACAAGTCTTAGCTCTTCAATTGGTTCTGGATATCTTTTTGGTGAAGTTGGATATTCGAGTGAGAAAAAAGAGAATGAGGGACGTACAGACGTTGATTTTGATGCGTATAATTTAAGTCTTCAGTATCAGCATAGATTTACTGATGACTTAAGTTATAATGTAAATTATGGCTATAGACTTCAAGAGTTTAGCGATGAAGACACACTGTTTTTATCTAAAAGACGTGATCAAAACCATCTAGTAGGTGTTGGTTTTAGCGAGCAATTGGCAAGTAAATTTAGTCTCAATGGAACATATAATTTCATTGTAAATAAATCAAACCACGACCCGTTTGATTATACAAAATCACAGTTTTTATTAAATGTGAATATGAGTTTTTAGGAGATAATTATGAAAAAATTACTTTTTTTACTATTTTTTTTAGGTATACCACTTTTAGCATCAATTGCAACAGTAACAGCTGTTAAAGGTCAAGTAGAGATTGTACGTAATGAAAAAAGTATTAATGCAGTTGTAGGATTTCCTCTAAATGTTAAAGATAGAGTATTAACAATAGGAAAATCAGTTGCACAACTTAGTTTTAAAGACGATACAGTTATTACTCTTGGTAAAGATAGTGACTTTAAAATTTCAGATTATGCTTTTGAGCCAAAAGTTAAAAAAACTCGTTTCAGTATAGCTAGGGGTGTTTTTAAATCTATTACTGGGAAAATTGGTAAAGTTGCTCCCAAAAAGTTTAAGATAAAAACAAAAACTGCAACAATGGGTATACGTGGTACAACAGTTTTTGGACGTGTGAGCGATACAGAGAGTACATTCGCATGTACTGTCGGTGCAATTGCTGTAACTTCAAATGCAACAGGTGGAGTTGTTCTTGTAAATGCCGGGCAATTTACAAAAGTTGGAATGGATGTTGCACCTACTATAGCACGTGCATTTAGTTTAAAAAAGCTTAGTGAACTTGAAGAAGATTTAGGAGTAGCACCAGCAGCTAAACATAGTATTGAGGAAGATACTGTTACAAAAACAGATAAAGTTAACAATAGTGGTGATGTAGCAATAGAAACAAATGTAGATAATGTTGAAGAAAATAAAAAATATCAAGACATTAAAGATCAGACTAAAAAAGATAGTGAAGCAGAAGTAAAGAGAAAAGAGCTTGATAGGCTACCAGATATAAAATCTAGCGCTTTTGTTAGTACTGATGGATTAATTAAATGGGGATATTGGTTGAAAGGATCTTCAAATATATCAAATTTTAATGCAAATGAGGTTAAGACGGTTTGGTTAGAGGGTATTGAGGCAACGGCTTCACGTATAGAGCAGTTACAGCTCGCTAGTGTAAAAAAAAGTTATAGTGGTGATGTTAGAGGAATTGTTGCACAAGAGGGTAGTAATGATTTTATAGATAGCGGTGACTTTAGTATGACTTTTGACTTTGGAGCTGTTCAGCCACTACAAGATGGCTCTTTTGTGAAATTCACTCAAGCTGGTCAGAGATGGGAGGTTAAGAATTTAACTGGAAAAATTGAGGGAAATACATTTACAATTAATGGTTTTTCAACCGCACAACAGAGTGATGCTCTCATTCAAAATGGTGATTTTAGTGGTAAATTTTTTGGCTCAAATGCTGAAAATATAGGTGCTGTGTTTACAATGCAGGGTACAGTTGGTGGCGTACAGAAAGTTGCAACAGGTACATTATTGAGTAAATAGATGGTTGAAATGATTGTAGTGGGATATATGTGCGTTTAGTTTTAATAATACTCTTGTTATTGTTAAAATATACGTGGGCATTTTCACTATCTGATGCAGCCTCCGAGGTAGTTCGGACACATCCAAGTGTTATTGAACGTCTGAACAATTTTAATTCTATCTCTCAAAATATTAAGATTGCAGAAGCTGGTTATTATCCTACTATAAGTTATAGGGGTAGTTTTGGCTTAGAAGAGGTTAAAAACTCATCTACTAGTTTTTCCAAACGAAGCGCAGAAGTTATGAATAATACTTTTAGTATGAATCAAAATTTATTTAGCGGGTTTGAGACAAAATATGAGACACAAAAGCAGATAAAGCGTGTCTATTCTGCTGCATATAGTTATGTTGAAGTTGCAAATGATCATATCTTTAAGATGGCAAAAAACTATATAGATGTTCTTCGTTATAAGCGTCTGTTGGAGATAGGTAAAGATAATATAGATTTACATGAGACTACTTTTGTGCAGGTTCAAGAGAGACAAAAATCAGGAACAAGTCCACTATCTGAGCTAGAACGTGTTGCAGGTCGTTTGGCCCTTGCAAACTCAAACTACATTGTTACAAATAATAACTACCAAGATGCACTATTTGGATTTGAGGGTTTCATTGGACGTTTTATACCTCCTGAAGCATACGAGATGCCAGATTTAGAAGTTGATTTACCATCTACTATGGAAAAAGCATTGCAGATTGCGCTTAAATCTAATCCATCACTTAGTGTAGCTCAGTATAGTTTAGAAGCTGCACAAAAATCTTATGAGATTACAAAAGCTCCCTATTATCCATCTGTTGATATGGAATTTTTAAAGACATGGGGAAAAAACCAAGGTGGAATTATTGGTAACGATGAGACTGCAAAAGCACTTGTTACACTCAGTTATAACTTTTTTAATGGAGGAAGAGATGAGGCTAAGCGAAAAAAAGAGCTTAGTTTAATTCATCAAGAGGATAAGAGTCTCTCAAAATTAAGACGAGAAGTTATTGAAGGGCTACAACTGTCATGGTCTGCATATGAATTAGTTAGCCGTCAAAAAGATTTTTTATTAAAACATGAACACTATACGCAAAAAACATTAGACGCATATAGAGAAGAGTTTTCTCTAGGTCGTCGTTCACTTGTTGATTTACTTGATGCTGAAGCTGAGTTAAACACTGCTCATAGTAAGCTTATAAATGTTGACTTTGACATTTTGTTTGCAAAAATGAGAGTTCTCGATGCTATGGGTCTGCTTAGTGGTGCATTGGAAATTAATGTTAAACCGACTGTAGGGCTTCGTTCTGATAATTTATTAGAGATTGGAATGGTTAAAAAAGAGAAGTTACCAATTATTGAAGATAGTGATGGTGATGGTGTTCCAAATAGTATGGATGAGTGTGTTAATTCATTATCTACAATTGTTGTAAATAAGTTTGGTTGCGCCCAGCTCTCATTAGAAGCGTTAGATAATAGATTAAGTGATTTAAATCTATCTTTACTAGATTCTGAAAATATTAAATCCGATATTGATGATTTAGAGGCACTTCTAGCAGATGATGGAATATTTGATGAAGAAGAGGTATTATTTGATGAAGTAGGTGATGATTTAAATGATAATGTTTTTGCAGAAGAGGTTGTCTTACCTGTAAGGGTTCATGATTCATGGGATTATTGGAACAAGGGTGAGGCAAACGAAAATGAGTTTACAGAAAATGAACTTGAACTTTTTGATACTGAGTATAACGTTACTATTGAGTTGCCAATTCGTTATGACATAAATGCTACAATACCTAAATATTTAGAGAATAATACTTCACTAGAGGAACTTAGTGAGGACAATAACATTACATATGTGACAATACGCAGTTCAGCTGTGCGTGATAGTGAGTCTGGGAAAAAAGTTATGGTTCTATCAACTGGTAGACGTTTTAGTTCAGAAGAAAAATCGGGTGAGTGGTATAAAATTAGTAGTTACTATTTAGGCAATAGATGGATAAAATCTAAAACAGCTTTATGGACACATAAAAGTAATGTGAAAGTTTATGATGCCAAGTAAGATGATTATGATTTTTTTATTAGGAGTTGCGTTCACACTCCTATATGCTTCTGTTGAACCATTTATTTCTAAAAAGACGATAGATTCTGTTGGAAAAAAATATGGTAAATATGCAGCGGCACGCGTAACTAAACTTCTTAATATTATGAACGCACTTCGTGGTAAGAGTGAAGCTAAAAAATTAATTATTATAAATAAATATTTTAATCAAGTCCCATATAAAACAGATATGGAAGTTTGGGGAAAAAAAGATTATTGGGCAACTAGAATGGAATTTTTAGGTAGAGACATGGGAGATTGTGAAGATTATGCAGCAGCAAAATATTTTACTTTAGTTCAGCTTGGAGTATCGCCAAAAAAACTATTTTTGACATATGCTAAATATAAAAAGACAAATACTGCTCATATGGTTTTGACATATTTTAAAAAACCAAAATCAGTTCCTTTAGTTTTAGATAGCCTAGTAAAAAAGATAATGCCAGCATCTAAGCGCAAAGATTTGGTTCCAGTATATAGTTTTAGTGGTGATGAGTTATATCTTGCGAAGCAAAAAGGTATGGGTAAAAAAGTTCCATCAGCTCTAAAGAAAAATAAAAAATGGGCAAAACTGATGAATGATGTACAGAGTAATAAAATATGACTAGGATGACACATGACACTTTTTAAACAGATCGCTACTATTTTTGCATTTTCACTTCTGATAATTTTAGGCACAGTTATGTGGCTTAACTTTAAAACAGCTAATGACTTTGTTCAGGGTCAGCTTTTAAGTACAGCAGAAGATACAGCTACCTCTTTAGGATTGTCCCTTAGCCCAGTTGCAGACTATGATGATACATCTACTATGGAGACAATGATAAATGCTATTTTTGATCGTGGATACTATGAGTCTATTACATTACGCGATATGGATGATAAAATTTTATTAGAAAAAAAACAGCCTGTTATTGTAAAAGATATTCCCACATGGTTTATTGATTTCATTGATCTTCAAACGCCACTTGCAACTACACAAATTTCAACTGGTTGGACAATGTTTGGGCAACTTAGTGTTCGCGCTCACCCTGGACATGCTTATTTACAACTGTGGCAGACACTTATTGACATTGGAGAGTCTTTTGCAATGTTAAGTATTGCTATTTTAGCTCTTTTGTATTTTTTACTAAAAATTATTCTTCGTGCGCTCGTTCGAATTGAAGAACAAGCTTTAGCGATTAATAAAAATGATTTTATTGTTCAAGATAAAATTCCATTTACAACAGAATTTAAAAATGTTGTAGTTGCTATGAATTCTATGATTGTAAAAGTTAAAGAGATTTTTGATAAAGAGGCTGAATCACTTCGTAAGTATCATGAAGTACTCTATACAGACAGTGTAACTAAACTCTATAATAGAAGGTATTTATTAATAAAACTTTCAAATTATCAAAATGCCCATAGTGAAGTTTCACAAGGTTCGTTTATGATGCTTAGTTTTAATGGCATTGATGAAGCTAAAAAAATTTTAGGTTTTGTTAAGTTAGAAGAGCTTTTGAAAAATATTGCTTCTATTTTAAAAACAGAAACTCAAAAGTTGCATGATAGTGTTGTTGCTAGAATGAATAACGCTGATTTCGCTATTTTAATCCCAGCATATGGAATTAATGATACAAATGAGAACTTTAAATCTATATTAGATAAAATCGTAGAGAGTTTTAATAATGCTGAATTAGATTCTAGTGTTTCATATATAAGTATCGGTGCAGTTGGTTATACTCCTGATGATACAACTAAAACTCTATTTTCAAAAGCTGACTTTACGTTAGCCTCTGCAAAAGTAAAAAGAGCTCATGCAATAGAGTATGGAAAAAGTGATGAAAGCTCTTTAGTTTTAGGTAAAGAAGAGTGGGTAAAGATGATTAGTGCTTCAATGGATGAAAATATGCTAAAAGTAGCAGTTCAGCCTGTTGTAACTATTGATGATGATTCTGAAATTTATCATGATGAAGTATATCTGCGTTTAGTTGATGAAAAAGATAAAATATATAACGCTGGTTATTTTATGCCAATGCTTATAAATCTGAATTTAACTGATGATGTTGATCGTCATGTTGTTGAGCTTGCTATGCACCATCTTAAGAAGATGAAAGAGATAAAATCTTTAGCTATAAACATTGCAGCTTCATTTATCTCTAATGCTTCTAATATGCACTGGTTAAGAGAAAAGTTGTATAGCTTCTCTTCTGAATCAAATGTTATTTTATGCTTTGAATCATCTAACTTCTCTATTTTGAAAAATCTTGATATTTTTACAGAGCTTGCAAAAATGGTTCAAGCAAGGGGGTATAAGTTTGGTATAGATAATTTTTCAAGTGATTCAAGTGATATGAGTTATTTACAACAGATTAAGCCAAACTATATAAAAGCAGATAAGTCATATTTGATTGATTTACAGTATTCAGATGATTCAAGTATGAGTAATGAAGCACTATTTATTTTAACAAAAAGTTTAAATATAGATATTATAGCAACAGCAGTTGAGACAGAAGATCAAAAAGAGAAACTGAAAAAAATGAAAATTTTATATTTTCAAGGAAGTTTAGTAGCTGAACCAAAAATATTAGGAATGTAATAGATGGATGAAATCTCAAAAACAGACCCTTTACTAGAATCTTTAGTCTTATTTACAAAGTTATATCATAAGCCATTTAGTGCAGAAGCATTAACAGCAGGACTACCATTAGCACAAGGACAGTCTTACCATGAGCTTTTTTCTATTCATGGCTCAAAGTCAGCTTTTTCACGTGCGGCTGGTCGTGCTGGTCTCTCTTCTCGACTTGTTAAAAAAAATATTTCAGAGCTTTCTAATTTAGTTCTTCCTGCAATTTTAGTGTTAAAAAATCAAAATGCGTGTATATTAGAACGCTTTAATGATGAACGAACTCATGTAAAAATTATAATGCCAGAAATTGGCGAATCACAGGAGTGGGTACCTGTTGATGAGTTTGAAAAGGAGTATATAGGTTTTGCATTCTTAATTAAGAAGCAGTATAAATTTAAAGATGTATCTACCAATTTACTAGATACTAAAAATAAACACTGGTTTTGGGACACATTAAAGCTTTCAATTCCAATCTATCGTGATGTTGCTATTGCCTCCTTTGTAATTAATCTTTTTGTTTTAGCATCACCTCTTTTTACAATGAATGTATATGATAGAGTAGTTCCTAATAGTGCTATTGAGACTATGTGGGTACTTGCTATTGGTGTTACAGTTGTATATGTGTTGGATTTAACATTAAAGTTAGTGAGGACCTACTTCTTAGAGACAGCCGCAAAAAAGAGCGATGTTATAATGAGTTCTATTTTGTTCGAAAAAGTAATGGATTTAAAACTCTCTGCTCGTCCAAAGTCTGTAGGTTCATTTGCAAATAATTTAAAAGATTTTGATACTATACGAAACTTTTTAACAACTTCAAGTCTTGCAGCACTCATAGATTTGCCTTTTGTTCTCATATTTTTAGGTGTAATTAATCTACTCGGTGGAGCAATTGTTATAATTCCAATGATTGGTTTACTTATTATCTTGTTTTATTCTTTTTTAGTAAAAGAGCCTCTTAGAAAAAGTATTCAAAGTACTTATGAAGCGTCTGCTGAAAAAAGTGCTATTTTAATTGAATCACTTTCAATGCTTGAGACAATTAAGGCAATGGGGACAAATGCACACGCACAGTGGAAGTGGGAAGAAGCAACTGGTGAAATATCCAGACGTAGTGTAAAGTCTAGATTGCTTAGCGCTTCAATCTCATCTGTAACACAAATGTTTACGCAGATTACAACTGTTGCAATTATCATTTATGGTGTTTACATGATTCAAGAAAAAGAGCTTACAATGGGTGCGCTAATTGCTATAGTGATTTTATCATCAAGAACAATAGCACCAATTGGACAAGTAGCAGCACTTCTTTCAAATTTTGAACAATCTAAAACTGCATATATGGGATTAGATAATATTGTAAAATTGCCACAAGAGAGACCACAAGATAAACAGTTTGTTGAACGTCCAGCATTTATTGGAAAAATTGAGTTTAAGAATGTATCTTTTAAGTATCCAGATGATGATAGATTTGCCCTGCAAGATGCAACATTTACTATTAATCATGGCGATAAGCTTGGAATAATAGGCAAAATCGGATCTGGTAAAAGTACAATTGAAAAGCTTATTTTAGGACTTTATGAACCAACTGAGGGAACTATATTAATTGATGGTATTGATATTAGTCAGATTGATCCTAGTGATTTAAGAAGAAATATTAGTTATGTCCCTCAAGATGTTACTCTTTTTAGAGGAACAGTAAAAGAGAATATTGTTATTCAAGCGCCATATGCAAATGATGCAGCTGTTATAAAAGCAGCTTTCATTAGCCAAACTGAAGATTTTGTTAATTTACATCCTAAGGGATTTGATATGGAAGTTGGAGAGCGTGGTGATGGGCTTTCAGGCGGTCAGCGTCAAAGTATTGCAGTTGCGCGTGCATTTTTAGTTGATAACCCACTTATTATTATGGACGAACCTAGTAATTCTATGGACAATACAACTGAGTTGAAACTTTTAAATAGTCTAAAAGTAGCACTAACTGATAAAACAACTATTTTGGTAACACATAAAAGTACACTGTTAGCTCTTGTGGATAGATTACTTGTAATAGATCAAGGTAGGGTTGTAATGGATGGTGCAAAAGAGGAAGTTCTTGCCCGCTTGAACCCTAAGAAGAAAGCAGCATAATGAAAGAAAATAGTAAATCTACACATAATGTTCATTATAGTCAACAAGACTTGGAGTATATGTCAAGTTTAAGCTCAGCAGTACTTCAAAAGTCTACAAAGAGTTATCAAATTTTACTTTGGGTTATTTTTGGTACAGCTAGTTGGCTTCTTGCTTGGGCATATTTTGCAGATATTGATGAAATAACACGTGGGGAAGCTAAAGTAATACCATCAGGACATATTCAAGTTATACAAAACTTAGAGGGTGGGATAGTCTCAGACATTTTGGTTCAAGAGGGTGATACAGTTAAAAAAGGAGAGATACTATTAAGAATAGATAATCAAAAGTCTGTAAGTTCTTATGAAGAGAGTCAATCAAAATATAATGAATTACATGCTAAATCGATAAGACTACAAGCTGAAGCACTCGATAAACCTTTTACAATTGATAAAGATGTAGAAAAAGAGTTAGGACGTTTTATTATTGATGAGAGAAGTCTATATAAAAGTCATAAGCAGGAGTTAACGAGTGAAGTTGGTGTTTTAGAAGAACAGCTTTCTCAACGAGATAGTGAATTGAAAGAGGCAACTTCTAAATTAAAACGTCTTAAGGGTAGTTATAAGCTTATGAGAGAGGAGCTTAAAATTACAGAACCTCTTGTTCGTAAGGGGCTAGAGTCTAAAGTGGATTTTTTGAAGCTAAAACGAGATGTTAATGATTTATTAGAAAAAGTTGAGGCTGCTAGTATCTCTTTACCTAGAATGGAATCTAGTGTAAGTGAGATTAGAAGTAAAATAGAACAGACTAGATTAATTTTTAAAAACGAGGCCAAAAAAGAGTTAAATGAAGTCCTCTCAGAGATGGATAGAATAGGGCAAACTCAGAGTGCGTTAGCCGATCAAGTTAATAGAACAGCAGTTGAATCTCCAGTCGATGGTGTAGTAAAACAGATATTTATAAATACTGTTGGAGGTGTGATTAAACCTGGTATGGATTTATTAGAAATTGTTCCAAATCAGGATACACTTATAATAGAGGCTAAGATAAAGCCATCAGATATTGCATTTTTGTATCCTGGACAGAAGGCAATGGTAAAGATTACAGCTTATGATTTTGGTATTTATGGTGGACTCGATGGTGAAGTTTCACGTATAAGTGCAGACACAATAACAGATAGAAAAGAAAATAGTTACTATTTAGTTAGAATTAAAACAGACAGAAGTTATCTCGGTGGTGCAAAAGGTGATATTGAAGATTCTGAGAAAAAGATGATTATACCAGGGATGACAGCAACAGTAGATATTTTAACTGGTAAAAAGAGTGTATTGGATTATCTTTTAAAACCAATATTAAAAGCTCAACAAAATGCTTTAACGGAGAGATGACATGAAAAGAATCATTACAGTTACTACTAACAATAATGTAAGGCTACATTGGAAAAATTCTCTCTCTAGTAGTTATAAAATTAAAAGTATGAAAGATAATTTTGCGAAACATTATGATAGTTTGATTATGTTTCATTTACGAGAAAATAATTTAAGTGATTTACAAGAGTTATCTAAACACAATAATAAAATTATGGTTTTTAGTGGATATCCATCGTTTGAAGAGGGTTATAAACTTCTTTCGCTTGGAATTAAAGCTTATGCAAACTCTTTGATTTTAGCCGGGACTTTGAAAGATATCATTGAGGTAGTAGAACGTGGAGATGCATGGTTATATCCAGAATTTATTAATCAAATGATTATGAATGTTGCAGGTAAACCAACTAATAGTAATGAAAATATTCTTAAAAGATTAAGTGAACGTGAAACTCAAATAGCACTCTATGTAGCACAAGGTCTTAGTAACAAAATTATTGCACAAAATGCTGAGATTACCGAGCGTACTGTTAAAGCACATTTGAGCTCAATTTTTCAAAAACTTCAAATAAAAGACAGATTAGCACTAGCCCTTCTCATAAATAGTTAAATTAGTACCAAAGTACAATTGTTTTAATACTCTAGGTTTGTTATTATAATAATCACGAATAATATATCTGATATGAAATGGATCTGAGATGACTAAGGTAATTGGTATTGTACAAAATGTTGATGGTGTTTTCTTTGTAAAAACGGTGACTGGTGAGGTACGTCAACTTCAAGAGGGTGATGAAGTTAATCTAAATGACTTGGTATATAGTAATGACTTAGTCTCAGCAAATGACATGATTAGAATTGAATTTAATAATGATCAAGTTCTAGTTTTAAAGGGTGAAACTTCTCAGTTATTAGATGAGACAGTTTATATGAATGGTAATATAGATGATAGTGAATCCGTAGTAGATGCTTCAAGTATACAAAATGCAATTTTAGCTGGTGAAAACCTTGATCAACTTGATGATACAGCTTCTGGCGATGAAGTTACTCAAGATAGTGCAAATGATAGTGCAGATTATGAAGAGCGCAATGATAATAGTGTAGATGTTAAAGCTAACACTGATACGGATACTTTTGGTGAAGTAGGACAAGTTACGCGTGATGTACGTGAACTATTTGCAAGAATAGTAGATAATGTAGATGCTCAAGTAGAGATTGTTACTAATAATACTCCTAATAATAGGTCAGACTCTAGTAATGGTCTAAATGATGGCAATAATAAATCAGGTGCAGATAATAATATTGCAAATATAAAAACTGAAATTACTGGTACTAATCAAGAGCTAGAACCAGCACCAGAAGCAACAACAACTCCAGAAGCAACAACAACTCCAGAAGTAACAACACCTCAGACATCAACAACAACTCCAGAACCTACAACACCTCAGTCACCAACAACAACTCCAGAAGCAACAACACCTCAGACATCAACGACAACTCCAGAACCAACAACACCTCAAACATCAACGACAACTCCAGAACCAATAACACCTCAGGCATCAACACCAGCTCCAGTAGCAAATGATGCGACTATTTCAATAATTGGAGATTCCAATGTTGATGAGGGAAGTACAGCTGAATATACACTAGTAGTAAGTAAAACACCAACTTCAGATGTTGTAGTGACATTAGGATATGAAGGTACAGCAAATGGTGAAAGTTATAATGGAACTACAATTGTAACAATACCAGCGGGTCAAACATCGGTTACATTTAATATCTTAACTATAGATGACTCTAGCCTAGAAGGTGGAGAAAGTTACACGATTGCTATTAAGGAAGTAAGCGGTGGCGGTTTTGATAGTTTATCTGTTGATGAAAGCTCTAATGACATCTCTACAGTAGTTATTGAAGCTGTAAATGATGCACCAGAAATTACAATTACCTCTACAAATAATTTCATAGAAGATGATGGAACAGTAGCAGGTGATGTAGTTTCAACTTATACCACAAACGATGTAGAGGGAGATACAGTAAGTGTAACTCTAAGTGATACAGTAAACTATGCACTAGATGGATCTGGAAATGTAGTATTAACTCAAGCAGGAGTAAATTTAGTAAATAGTGGCGAAGAATTACCAGCATTTACATTGACTCCAAATGATGGAACAGTTGATGGAATATCAGCAACTGCAACACCAGCAGTTACAGATGTAAATGATGGACTACTATTAGATGTAACAACAGTTGATGTAATAACTGAAGATAGCGTAACAACAGATACAGTAGTAGCAACATCAGTAGCAAGTGATGAAGATGGAGCAGATATTATCTTCTCAATCACAAATGATACAGCAGGAAACTATGTAATAGATTCAAACACAGGAACAGTAACATTAAGCGCAAATGGAGTAGCACTAGTAAATTCAGGTGCAGACTTGCCAAACTTCGAAGTAAGCGCATCAAGTACAACAGGAAATACATCAACAGCAACAGCAGAGGTAAATCCAGTAGATACAACAGATGTAAATGATGGACTACTATTAGATGTAACAACAGTTGATGTAATAACTGAAGATAGCGTAACAACAGATACAGTAGTAGCAACATCAGTAGCAAGTGATGAAGATGGAGCAGATATTATCT